>Ga0157379_10000392_pt1 | contig 35411 bp, 31 predicted proteins | sample S25metaG_FD_121802 | JGI IMG/M metagenome (GOLD analysis project Ga0157379, IMG submission 121802) | Switchgrass rhizosphere microbial communities from Kellogg Biological Station, Michigan, USA - S2-5 metaG | ecosystem: Host-associated > Plants > Roots > Rhizosphere > Soil | place: USA... | reverse complement strand
TCGCGGTCGGTGCAGGAGAGGTTGGAGCATACCAACGCAATGTCAGAGTTCGATATTGCCTCGCTGGACGAGATGATGGCTCTGCTCGGCCAGGCCGACCGGCGATATGCGCTGGCTTCGTGACGGCGCGTCAGCCGGCTGAAAACCTCGACTTTCGCGTCCGAATAGCTTCTGGGGGTCCCCTCGGCTTCGCCCGGGGCACTGCTTTTTAAATGCTTAGCTGCTTCGCCTTGCGAAGCAGCTACTCCGCTCGGGATGACCTGCTTTTCTTACTGCACGCGCAGAATCAGTTGTGTGCCGCTGTCCAGGTGCACGTTTCCTGAGTTCGAACTTAAGACGGCTGACGGACCCGACGTGTCGAGAGTCAGGCCTTTCATTCCGACTACACCCTTACTCGTGGGACTGAGTGGGACGACGGTGGAGTCGCTTGTACGGTTTGGCGCCATCGGGTCAGGAATCGGAGCGAGGTCTCCGGGATATGCCGACGGGGTGCCCTGAGTGGATGCGTCCCCGAGCGGGCCGCGCTGACCGGGCATAGGGATACCTCCCGGACGATCAGCTCGAGGCACATTTCCCTCGGGATTGGACCCAAATTGCAACGGTCTTGCGATTGCCTGGATTGCCAATTGGAGCGGCACTTCGCGTCCGTCTTTCAGCAACATGCGATCAAAGGTGATGCCGATCATCGAATCGGGAGAAGCCTTGCTGCGGGCCTTGGCCTCGGTCACATGGCCGACGATTTTCGCATTGCGCGGGACCACAATCTGACCGTGTGCCAGCAGATCGGTTGCGGTTCTGGCTTCGATGCGGTCGTTTGGTTTGGCTTTCTTGGCGTCCAGTGACTTCGACAGCTCAATCGAAAGAAGAGTTCCCGACGGCGGACCATCGGCTGGCGTGGCGGGTTTGGCAGCCGAACTCTGGGCCGGAGAATTGGCGGCGGCTGGCGCCGTAGGAGCTTGTGCCCACGACATCGCGCCGACGGCAAGTATTATCGCCAAGTAGAGACTCTTCATCATCCTGCTGCACTCCCTCATTCGTCTCCCCCTGCTGGTTATGATGCGCATGGCTAGAACCAGGTTCCCTTCCTGTAAGTCCTGTATTCCTCGCCGAATCTGGCTTCGAGAACCTTCGCCTCCTGATGGGCACGAGTGATCTGAATGGGAATCAGCACGAGCAGCAGCAGGAGCGCGTAACGATATTGCAACGCAATCAGGACGCCCAGAATCAGCAATGCGCTGAACACATAGATTGGGTTCCTGATCTTCGAATACAGGCCCCAGGTTACAAGTTCTCTGGCCTGCGGGGTCACCGAAAACGACTTTCCCAACTGCCAGCGTGCGGTGAAGAGGAACACGGCGGCCGGAACGGCGATACAGAATCCCGTCAGGCGCGCCGTGTTCCACGCGCCTGGACGCAGCACCACTGCCGAAATCGCGATTAGCACCATGCAAAATTGCAGGATGAAGAAGGGCGTGATCTTTTCGGTCGGGGAGACAGAGGTCGTCATGGCTTTACCAATCCTTGGCGGATGCTATGGATGAAATCGGTGTACATCGGCGTGAACCCGGTAGCCCGGACTGCCATCGCCACCTGGCCGCGATGGTAGGCCGAGTGCATGATCAGATGCATCAGGATGTCATCTTTGCGGCTGTTCCAGGACTCGCCCTTGCTGTTGCGATAGCTGACCGGTTTGGCCAGATCGGCTTCGCTGCTGTTGGCCAGGTAATCCTTCCAGAGGGCAGGTAACTCTGCTGCTTGTTTGTCACATTCTTCGACGGTGAACTTAGGCCAAATCGGCAGCGTCTGCGGCTTCTGTTCGAGCCGCGCCATCCACAAGCGTTGTGCCGAGAAAATGTGGGCCATCAATTCCAGGGGGCGAGGCAGCGGGGTGGCTGAAGCGCGCAAGCCGGCAAGCACCTCCTGGTTCGCCCATCCGTCATACGCGAAGAGACGGGTGAAATGCTCTATCAGGTCCATGACATTATTCAAACACAGCCGGTGGCTCTGCGTACACGACGAGCCAGGTGGGACGAGCTGGGTGCGATAAACCGTGTGGCACCGGGTCTCCGACCCGGTCGGGCCGAGCGAAGCTCGGCCGCTATTTCGAGGTGCAAGGAAAACCGTGTCGAGCGGCGCTCGACCTGGACGGGTCGGAGACCCGGTGCCACACGACCCGTGTCCACCCGACCTTCAACAACGAAAAACCCCGCCAGAAGGCGGGGCTTGTAGACGAAGCAGCGATTCGTACTTAGCCAGTTCTAATGATTGTCTTTCTTGTTTGGCATATCTTCTTTGGCTTCGTGAGCAGCGGCCTGGTGGCCTGCCATGGAAAGCGCAGACATGAATGGCGCTGCGACGGCCGGTGGCGTCACGTGGCCGGTAAGGACTTTGCGGAAACCCACCTCGCGGCCGTAGATCGCGTTGGTCGAATCGTCATCCTGTTCGATCACGGCGCCCTCGAGGGTCAGACCGGCAAATGCGCCTTTGGAGCGGGAGTAGGTGAGCAGCTCCGAATTCAGTTTCCAGTCGGTGCCGGCCGAGGCATGACGTCCCACCGGGCCGGCGGCTGCGGAACCTTCTCCGCTGAGCTGAAATTTGCTAGAAAGCAGGTGCTGGAGACCCTTGTCGTTCATCACCAGCATCACTAGGTCAACGCCTTCAGCGCCAATCTGAAGACCCCAGCTTCCGCCGCCTACGGAGATGAACGCAGGTGCGCTCCAGCCCGTCGCGGTGCGGCAACTGGCAACGCCGCGGCCGTGCTTGCCGCCGACAATGAAGCCGGCCTTGATCAGGTGCGGGACTACGACAATGCATTTCGCATCGTCCAGCACCTCTTCCGGGATGCCCTTGTCCGGCGCATCCATGATTTGCTTAAGCACATCGCCGGATTTCTGCAGCCGCTCGACAGAATCCTCTTTGGCATCGGCGAACGCCATGCTGCCGAGTAACGCGACCAAACTGATTATCACTGCAAGAGATCGTTTCAAGTGTTCCTCCTTAAAAACGCATGAGATGTGTTGACGGGGCCGACATACTGCTCGTCAGAGTTTCTCCGAGAGAGCTTTGCGTCAGACCGCCGGTCTGCGACCCGTTATCAGCTGGATCAAAAGTACAACGACCGCGACCACCAGAAGAATGTGGATGAACCCCCCCAGCGTGTACGAACTAACCAGACCAAGCAACCACAGCACCAACAGAATCACAAAAATTGTCCAAAGCATAAGTCACCTCGTGTTCAACTCAGAGCCACCCTGGCCCAACGACGCTACTTTGATCCGTCAGCCCGGATTGGAGTTGTACGGCGTCATGTGATTGCAGGCGGTTCCAACTAAGGTGAACACTGTAGAAACGCGAGCACGAAACGTTAGTTCATTTCAAGTTGTCATCTGATCGGAGTAAGCCTGCGCAAAGCGAAGCGGCGACGCAGTCGATGGTTGCGCGCTTTCGTTGTCCGTTGGAACTCATTCCTGCGCTGCCTACAGAGTTACGCTCCGAGGGACCCTCCGACTCCACCATCCCGTCCCCAAGCGGATGGGGTCGCTGCCCTCGGGATGAAATCGGTATTGACTAGTCTCGGGATGAAATCGGTATTGACTAGTATTGATATCCAGATGCACGATGATTTCGTCTAAGCTAGAAATAAACCTCTTTGCGAGGGGGCACCATGAAGCGTAGAGATTTCATCATCGGAGCAACTTGCGGAGTGGGAGCAGCGTGGATTGGCTCCCGGGACCTGGCCAGAGCTATGCGGGCGCTGCCCGCCTTGCCACGCAAGTTCGGCGCGGCCGATACGGTAAGGCTGGGCAAAACCGGAATCACGACCAGCCGCCTCGCCATGGGAACGGGCACAGTCGGCAGCGGACATCATTCTCATCAGACTGCGCTGGGGGTGAAGGGTCTCTCCGATCTCCTGCTCAACGGCCACGACAACGGCTTACGGTTTTTCGATGCCGCGGATGCTTACGGAAGCCATCCCCATGTGGCCGAAGCACTCAAGCATATCCCTCGCGACAAGGTCACTGTGCTCACCAAGACCTGGGCGCGCGACCCAGCCGAAGCGCGCGCCGATCTCGATCGCTTCCGCAGGGAGCTAGGGATTGACTATCTCGACATCTGCCTGATGCACTGCCTCACCGAAGGCGACTGGACCGAGCGCTACAGGGGTGTGATGGACGTTTTCTCCGAAGCCAAGCAAAAAGGAATCATCCGGGCGCATGGCTGCTCCTGCCACAGCATCGAGGCGCTGCGTGCCGCGGCCAAGTCGCCCTGGGTCGAAGTGGACCTGGTGCGGATCAACCCCGTTGGTTCGCATATGGACGCCGATCCTGACACCGTCGTCAGCGTGCTGCGCGAAATGAAGGCCGCGGGAAAAGGGATTGTCGGTATGAAGATCCTTGGCCAGGGCGACTTGCGCAATCGGCAGGATGAAGCATTGAAGTATGCGCTATCGCTGGGCGTGCTCGATGCTTTCACTATAGGAGCCGAGAGCAAGACTGAACAGGAAGACCTGATCCGCAGAATAGCGGCAGCCGCCTAGAACCGTAGCCACGGATCTTCTCGGATTTGCACGGATCAACCGGGAAGAAATCGTTTTTGAGATCAATCCATATGAATCCGTGAAAATCTGTGGCCTGCTATTGGCGCTGCATTCTTCGTTTGTGATTTCTTCCCGCTTCGAGCCATCCCTCAATCTCCGCCTACCATCCAACACCTCGAATTTCAAAAGTGGGAGGTGATTTGTAATGAAACGACTTACGATCAAGGCGCTCTTTGCACAGCTTGTGCTGCTCGGTAGCCTGGGCACTCTCTGGGCGCAACAAGACGCAAACACAAATCAAGATCAACCGGCTGCCGACAACACTAAAGTCAACCAGCGCGACCGGAACAAATCAGAACCGACTGCCGATCAGCAGAAAGAAACTCCCGCGGATCGGCAGCTGACGCAGCAAATTCGGAAGGCGTTGGTCAAAGACAAGACGCTTTCAACCTACGGTCGCAACATAAAGATCGTCACGCAGAACGGCATGGTGACGTTGAAGGGACCGGTGAAATCGGAGGAGGAGAAACAGGCGATTGAAGCCAAGGCCGCCGAAATTGCCGGATCCGACAAAGTGACCAGCGAAATTCAGGTCGCGTCCAAATAGTCTTATCCACCATTAACCACTCATAAAAAGGAGATTCAACATGGCAGGCAAAAATACAGCAGTCTTCGGACTTTATCGAGACCGGGTCGGAGTTGAAACCGCAGTGGACATGCTACGGAATGCAGGATTCCGCAACACCGACATTTCCGTTCTGTTTCCGCACAACGAGGGCACCAAGGACTTCGCCGCCGAGAAGAACACCAAGGCTCCCGAAGGCACCGCTGCGGGAGTCGGCACCGGGGCTGTGATCGGGGGCACTCTGGGTTGGCTCGCCGGAATCGGCGCGCTGGCCATTCCCGGCGTCGGCCCATTCATCGCGGCTGGCCCCATCATGGCTGCGCTGGCTGGCGTGGGCGTCGGCGGGGCGGTGGGCGGAATCACGGGGGCCCTGATCGGAATGGGTATTCCGGAATTTGAAGCCAAGCGCTACGAAGGCAGGATCAAGGAAGGAGGAATCCTGCTTTCGGTACACTGCGACGATTCCGATTGGACCAAGAAAGCCAAGGAGATTCTCGAACACAGCGGAGCTCAAGATGTGACGTCCACCGGTGAGGCTAAAGCGGACTTTCAGAAGACCGACAAGCCGATGCCGCGTGCCAGCTAGAGACGTATGGCGGTTTAAGCCCCTCAGGGATGAGGGGCTTTTTTTGCCTGTCTGCGACCGGGTCTCAGGTGGGGGAAGGTTTCCCCACGACTGAAAAGCTAGCTGTTTTTGAGGATTTGGCGCAGATCGTTCCCCGTCATTTCCTTCGGCTGCGGGATACCCAGCATGCCCAGTACGGTTGGAGATATGTCGCGCAGTGAGCCGCCTGGCTTCAGCGAGAATTTCTTTCCATTCTCCGCGACCACGATAAATGGCACCGGGTTCGTCGTGTGGGCAGTGTGCGGGCCGCCGGTGGTGGGATCAATCATCATTTCGGCGTTGCCGTGATCGGCCGTGATCAGCAACGCCCCACCCTTGGCGCGGACTATCGGCTCGATCAGTCCCAGGCAGGCGTCTACGGTTTCGACCGCCTTCACGGTAGGCTCGATCTTTCCGGAGTGCCCGACCATGTCGGCGTTGGCAAAATTGACGATGATGACGTCGAACGTTCCACCTTCCACCGCCTTGATGACTGCATCGGCAATTCCGGCGGCACTCATCTCGGGCTTCAGGTCGTAGGTAGCGACTTTTTGTGACGGCACCACCAAACGATCTTCTCCGGGAAACGGCTGCTCGACTCCACCATTGAAGAAGTACGTGACATGAGCGTACTTCTCGGTCTCCGCCACCCGCAGGTTGCGCAGGCTCGCCTGCCCCATCACGTTGGCGAGAATATTGTCCAGCGACTCCGGCGGGATCACTACCGGAAGCGAAAACTTCTTGTCGTACTGGGTCATGCAGACATATTGCAGATTTTTTGGCACGCGATCGCGGGGGATGGCGGCGTCAAGGTCGGCGGCCCCTGGCAGATCGCTTCCCCCTTGCGGATTCAGACCACTGTTGCGAGCGAGGGCGCGGGTGATCTGGCGTACACGATCCGCGCGGAAGTTGAAGCAAATGCATGAGTCCTCATCGCGTATGGTGGTCAGCGGCTCGCCGCGATTGTCCACGCAGACGAAGGGCACGATGAACTCGTCGGTCACGCTTTTGTTGTACGAATTTTTTACGCCCTGGACGGGATCAATGAATTTGCCGCCTTCACCGTCACCGAAGACCATCGCATTGAAAGCCTTGGCAATGCGCTCCCAGCGGCGGTCACGATCCATGGCGTAATAGCGCCCATTCACCGAGGCAATCGTTCCCGTGTTGTACTCCCGGATCTTTTGCTGCAACTGTTCCAGATATCCCGCACCGTTGGTGGGCAAGGTGTCGCGTCCATCCATAAAGGCATGCACAAAGACCCGGTCAACTCCGTTTTGCTTCGCCATCCTGAGAAGAGCGTAGAGATGGGTTTGATAGGAGTGAACTCCGCCATCCGAAAGCAACCCGAAAAGATGCAGCCGGCGTCCGCCCGAGCGCGCATTCTTCATGGCGCTGAGCAGGACGGGATGTGAGAAGAATTCGCCATTCTGAATCATCAGCTCAATGCGGGTGCTATCCATGTGCACGATGCGCCCGGCGCCGATGTTGAGATGGCCGACTTCGCTGTTCCCCATCTGGCCATCGGGCAGGCCGACGTAGTGGCCGCTGGTCTGGATCAGGGTGTTGGGAAATTCGCCCAGCAGCCTGTCGTAGGTGGGCTTGCGGGCCAGCGCGATGGCGTTGGCTTTGGTTTTGGCATAGTATCCCCAGCCGTCAAGAATGATCAACACAAGTGGTTTGGGACGGTTCATTGTGCTCCTGGCGTTGTGTCTGGCTCGCTGAAAACTGGATTACCGAGGCGCAGAGGAATAAGGGAATTGGAAAGAAGAGAAATTATAGGCGACAGGGAGGGGTTTTCAACTCTGCGGCCTCATAATATAGTCGTCGTGATCTTAATCGGAGGAAGTCATGTCCATCAGCGATCTTCTACTTCTCGAATTTGATGCCGAAGCAAAAACCACGCGCACGATGCTGGAACGCGTTCCCGAGGACAGGAAGGACTTCACGCCTCATCCCAGATCAATGCCGCTGAACAAGCTTGCTCCGCATGTGGCAGAACTGGCCGGATTCGGGGTTACGGTTCTGACCACTCCTGAGCTTGATTTCTCCAAAGGCAGCTCGAAGCGTGTGGCCTTTGAGTCCGCGAACCAACTGGTGCGCGTCTTTGACGAGGGCGCAGCCAAGGTTCGCGCCGCGATCAAGGATATGCCAGATGCGGCATGGACCGAGAATTGGAAACTCAGCTTTCAGGGCAAACCTATCTTCAGCGGATCGCGTTTTCTGGCTTATCGGCAGATGTTTTTGAATCACCTGGTGCATCACCGTGCCCAACTCGGCGTGTATCTTCGCCTGAATGACAAGCCGCTGCCCGCCACGTATGGGCCGTCGGCCGACGACACGATGGGATTCTAGTCGTGTGGGGCGGGCACTCTTGTCCGCCGTCTTTGGCCTGGCTTTTACTCGGGGAGGCGACAACCTGCCGTAACCAAACGGTGCCAAAAGCTTCAAACCAAAATCAACCTCAAAGGCGGCGGACAAGAGTGTCCGCCCCACATACTACCCTCCGACGTTCAAGGCCTTCAGTCCCAGGAACTTTGCCGCTGCCCCCAACTCTTCTTCAATCCTCAGCAACTGGTTATATTTTGCGATGCGGTCGGTGCGCGAGGCGGATCCCGTTTTTATCTGGCCCGCTCCCGTCGCTACCGCCAGGTCGGCGATGAATGTGTCTTCAGTTTCTCCCGAGCGATGCGAGATGATGGACGTGTAACCGTTGCGCCGCGCCAGATCAATCGCGTCGAGAGTTTCGCTGACGGTGCCAATCTGGTTGACCTTGATCAGAATTGAGTTGGCGACGTGCTTGTCGATTCCCTCTTGTAAAAATGAAACATTGGTGACGAACAGATCGTCTCCCACCAGCTGTATCTTCCCGCCCAGCTCCTTAGTGAGATTCTGCCAGCCCTCCCAGTCGTTCTCCGACAAGCCGTCCTCCAGCGAGACAATCGGATAATCGTTGGCCCATTTCGCCCAGAAACGGACCATCTCGTCGGAGCTCTTTGTCGACTTGTCGGACTTTTTGAAAACGTATTTGCCGTCCTGATAGAACTCGCTGGCAGCGGGATCGAGCGCGATGGCAATCTCTTCTCCGGGCTTGTACCCCGCCTGCGTGATGGCTTCGAGGACAACTTCAATGCCCTCGACATTCGACTTCACCGACGGCGCGAAGCCGCCTTCATCTCCCACTGCGGTGTTGTAGCCGCGCTTTTTGAGCACGCCTTTTAAAGTGTGAAAGACCTCCACGCCCCAGCGCAGCGCTTCCGAGAAAGACTCCGCGCCCACGGGCATCACCATGAACTCCTGAAAGTCGACATTGCTGTCGGCGTGAGCGCCGCCGTTGAGGATGTTCATCATCGGCGTCGGCAGAATGTTGGCGCCGGCGCCGCCAAGATAACGATAGAGCGGCAGGCTGAATGCGTTGGCTGAGGCGCGAGCCGCCGCCATCGAAACCGCAAGGATGGCATTGGCGCCCAGGCGGCCCTTGTTCTCAGTGCCGTCGAGTTCGATCATCCTTTGATCGAGGGCGCGCTGGTCGGCAGCGTCCAGGTTCGTCAGGGCATCGGCAATTTCGCCGTTCACATTCTGGACTGCCTTCAGCACACCCTTGCCCAGATAGCGTTGCTTGTCGCCGTCGCGCAACTCCACGGCTTCGTGCTCGCCCGTGGATGCTCCGCTTGGAACCGCGGCGCGCCCCCGGGTTCCGTCCGCCAGCGTCACTTCCGCCTCGACTGTCGGATTGCCGCGAGAGTCGAGAATCTCCCGCGCCTGGATTTCTTGAATTTGCGTCGTGACGTCCATGATTGCTTCTGGCCCCTCGCTGTGTTGTGTGGTGAGACTGGCGATTATATCGGTTTTTTTCGTGTGGCGCGGACGCGCCCCCTCCTGCGTGACTCCGCCGGAGCAAAAAGACTTCAAGAGACACTCCGAACGGCAGCGCAGCCTCCCTTGGCCTTCCAGCTACTGCACTTCGACAGCGTTCACGCGCGAGGGCGCCTGCGCCACGCTAGACACAAGGGTCCCCCACGGACAGCCCGTGTCTACGCTGGTTCCTCGAGTTTTTCACAGGCTGTAGGCATGGGCTTCTGCTCTACAGTCGAAACAAGATGTTCGAGCGCACGGAAACTCTGGCCGCGGATCACGGGCACCGGAATTTCTGCTGCCAGCTGCGAACCGCGACGGGATTCTCTCTTTGTCCGGCTTGCTGTCGCGCCGGGCACTGATCGTGGAGTTACTGCGTGACACCTGGTGTCCGAACTGTCGGCGCCGCATGAGCGAGCTGGAGTTGATGAAAACAGAGATTGAGCGGGCCGGGGCGCAACTCGTGTACATGCTGCGGAAAGAGTACTGCAATCGCATCCCTTTCTGTTGGATGAAGACCGTGCAGCGACGAAAGCTTATGGGCTGTATCAACGGTTGGGCATCGATGCGATCAACATCGCGCATCCGGCGACGCTCGGCATCGGTCGGGAACGGAAGATTGACTACATCTATCGCGGGGGCAGTCAGACGGATCGTGCACCATTCCAAAAGGTCATGGAGTCGATCAGGAAATTATCGGCTATCGGTTGAAGCTGGACCGGATTCGGCAAACTTAGGTGGAAAATCAGGAGGCGGAATGAAGAGAATATTTGCAGTGCTTGCTGTGGTGTTGCTGGTCGTCGCGGCCGGGGCCCAAACCAATATGGCCCTGCCCGCAGGCACGGCGTTCAAAGTCAAGCTAGAAAACACGCTGTCCACTTTCTCCAGCAAAGAAGGCGATTCCTTCTCCGGGCGAGTGGTGGACGCAGTCGTGCTTGAGGGGAAGACCGTGATTCCTGTCGGCGCCACGGTGCTGGGCCGGGTCACCAAGGTCAACGAACCCCGCCGTATCGCGGGTAAACCCACCATTGGAATTTTCCCCGAGGCCGTCGTTCTGCCCAACGGCGAGCGCTACATGTTGAACGCAACCGTTGTGGACACCAGTCTGCGCAACGGGACGGACGTCAATACCGAAGGCCAGTTCAAGGGTGATGGCCACGACGGCAGAGATCTGACCGAAATCGGCATGGGCACCGGCGCCGGCATGCTGATTGGAGGTTTGGCCGCGGGAGGCAAGGGCCTGCTGATCGGTGGTGGAGTTGCCGCCACCCTCACGGTTGCGCACTGGCTCGGCAAGAAGCGCTCGGCTGTGCTGCCTTCGGGGACAGAGTTGATGATGGAGTTGAGCCGTCCGCTCGCCATGACAGCAGACACCGGCGGACAGTAAGTTGTCAGTTAGCCCCTGCCCGTAAGCTGTAGCCACGTAGTGGCAGTGACGGTATTCCGCCCGTCAGGCACTGGTTTGTGCCCGACGGGCGAGGACGCCGGGCTCCAGCAACGCGAAAGAATGCTGGCGCGCGTCGTCTTGCCAATCTACAAAGCGATCAGATCTTCTTCCCTCAATAACCGCAATTCCATCCATCCTTCCACCGGAAGCGCATCCGTCGGCAGGCCGTTCTGCCACAAACTGAAGCGCAGCCTTAAGGTGGCAGCCTGAGCCTCAGGCCCCCCCGTCGCTTTCTGAGTTGTCGAACCGACGGGAAGGACTTGTAACCAGTCTAAGGGAAGCTTGAATTCAAAGTTTCGCAGCAGCGCGACCGCAGCCTGATCCTTTGGCCGGTCAGAACCGGCGAGGGACTGATCGATGTCGGGAACACCAACCTTCCAACTTCGTATCCTGCCGGCTGCTACCGCCACATCGAGACGCAACTTGTGTCGCGGCGACGCGCCCTCCGCAGCCGAAAATTCAAGATTGACCACGATTTCGAAATCCTCGGCTGGAACTTTATTCTCGACGAAATCAAGGCGTCCGTAGATGTGAGAATCGTCAATGCCCGCGTAGACCGCGTCAAGCAGAAACTGTTTGCCGTGCATTGCTCCCGCACGCCGGTCGGCCGTATAGACGGCAGCTCCCATCCACTCGAAGTAGCGCACCATATCGCCGGTGACGCGGGGATGAATATAGGCGGTCTGAGGCAGCACTGCGGGCCGTTCCCCGCCACCTATGATGGGCTGGGCCAAATAGTCCGGCGGCCGGCTTCCCAGGAGTTGATAAATATTCGAAAGGTGCTTGCGGTAGAGTTCGTCGAATTCGCGATCGTTGGCGGAATGGTGTTCCGGACCGTACCACCAGTTCCAGTCGCTGCCTTCTGCAATGAGGATTTCTTCGAAGGCCAGTTGCCGCTGCGCCTCGTCGGCTTGGGGAGCCACCTGGTCGTAGAAATTGCGGGCATGGGAGAGGTAGTCCCAGGCCCGATTGTCTTCCGGGGCGCCGATCCAAACGTTGAAATTGGCGTGTATCCAGGACCCCGGGACCAGCGACTTGAGCGGAGAAAAATGCTGGTGCCGTTGTATCGCCTCGGACACCGTGGTTGCCTCCACTCCAGCCTCACGCTGCAGCGCATCGTAGAAGCGGCGCAGAAATTCACGGCCGGACTGAGGATAGTATTCCCACGCATTCTCGCCATCTAGAATAATGGGGACCACAGCGTCATGTCCCGTATCGAGAATGGGCTGAGCGGACTGCTTAATGTTATGCATGAGATGTGAGGCGGCATCCTGCGGGGCCATGCCGGAGTACACAAATCCGATCAAGTCCGAAATGGTGTGATCGCGAAAAATCAGGTTCACTTCCGCCTGATCGCTCTCGAAGCGGTGAATGGTGTACAGCTTCCTGGCAAGTTCAGGCGGCAGGTGACCATGACCGTCGCGACCGAAGGAAACCCCCAGGCTTCGACCGAGCACTTCTTCGTCGGTAGCCATCCACTTCACGCCGAGGTTCTGAGCAATGCCGAGGACTTCTTCCGAAACACTGCCCTCAGACGGCCATACCCCCTGCGGACGAATCCCAAAAACTTCCTGATGCAGATTTAGGCCGCGCAGTAATTGCTCACGCGCGTCCTCGGGATGGCGAAATCGATTCTGGGGCAGCGGCAGGCCGGGGCTCGAAACTGCGCCAACGTTGGTATCGCAGACCAGGGGCAGAATTGGGTGATAGAACGCGGAAGCCGAAATTTCAATGTGCCCCTGCTGCGCCGCCGTTGCGTGGGCCGGCAAGACCTTGGCCAGCAGTTCCCGCTCTCGATCCATCACGAAGCTCTGGTCTTCCAGCGAGTAATCGCGTCCTTTTTGGATGAGTCCCTTGATGTCCGCATCATCCAGAAAGAATTCGTCGAACCAGGCAATTTGCGAAAGCACCTGCAGGTCGGTAAAGTCCTGGGCCGAGAAATACTTCTCTACGGCTTCCGGGTTACCGCCGCCACTGCGAAACCGGTCCCACAACTCCCGGTACCGAGGATATCGGCCGATCAGATGTGTCGGATTGGCCTGGAACAGATACTGCAATGCAAAACGACGCTCGTGGGGAGTCAGATCCTTGGCCGGTTTTGCGGCAACATCGAGGAATGGGTCATGAGCCGCGCCGGTCACGTAGTCCTGGATTTGCGTGATCAGTGAAGGGACGAGATTGAACGTCTGGTGAACGTTGGAAAATTCATCCAGCAGTTTGACCATGCCGTAGTAGTCCTTGAGGGCATGCAACCGGACCCAGGGCAGCCGGTACTCGCCGCTGACCAGGTCCTTATAAAACGGCTGATGCTGGTGCCACAGAACTACAACCCGAAGAACAGGCATGAGCGTGAGATCAAATCGAAGCTAGCAGTCTAGCAGGGATACTACGCACGCGCGATGTTGCAAAAACTGCGGTGGTGAACAAGTTCACAATTCTGGTGATTTGGGGCGGATCTTGTGGGTGGAGCAGCGCCTTAGCGCTGCATCGAAGGCAATACGTGGGAGCGGCTTCAGCCGCTGAGGTACCTCTGGGGCTGCAGCCCCCTGGGACTAAAATGCCATATGCAGGCATAAAGGCCTGATCCACACTTCGACGCACTCGCGGGAAAGAGCCGGACCGGTACAGCATAGAAGGTCGCACTATTCGCGGCTCCTAAACTGCACCAGCCTCAGGAACTGCACCAAGGATCGAAACTCCGGTACACTTGAACCAGCATTATTTGAGTGATGAGCAAAGAAACCACATCGACCTTAGCCCCCCCCGCAAGCAGCGATGTCACGCTGCTGACCGATCAGGATCTTCATCTCTTCAACGAAGGTACTCACTACCGGATTTACGACAAGCTGGGAGCGCATCTCACCACGGTCGCCGGAAAGCCGGGGACATACTTTGGGGTTTGGGCGCCGAATGCCGCGTTGGTTGCGGTTGTCGGCGACTTTAACGGTTGGGACACACAATCTCATCTGCTCAAGGCTCGCGGAAGTTCGGGCATCTGGGAAGGCTTCATACCAGGAATCGGAAAAGGCGCATTGTATAAGTACCACATCGTCTCCCACAACCAGGGATACGTTGTCGAGAAAGCCGATCCGTTTGGCATGCTTCATGAGAAGCCGCCGCGCACGGCATCCGTCGTTTGGGACCTCGAGTATCCGTGGGCCGACAAGGAGTGGATGGAAACGCGAGCGAAACGGGATTCGCTGCAGGCACCGATTTCCGTCTACGAGGTTCATCTCGGTTCCTGGATGCGGGTGCCTGAAGAGGGCGACCGGCCGCTGACCTACCAGGAAACCGCGCCACGCCTGGCGGAATATGTGAAGCGGATGAATTTCACGCACGTGGAGCTGATGCCCATCATGGAGCATCCCTTCTACGGTTCATGGGGCTATCAGACCACGGGATATTTCGCGCCCACCTCACGCTACGGCACGCCGCAGGATTTCATGTACCTGGTGGATTATCTGCACCGGAACGGTATCGGTGTAATTCTGGACTGGGTGCCATCGCACTTTCCTACCGACGCACACGGGCTCGCCTACTTCGACGGCACTCACCTTTTCGAGCACGCCGACGCGCGCAAGGGATTTCATCCCGACTGGAAAACTTTCATCTTCAACTACGGCCGCAACGAAGTGCGCAGTTTTCTTATGGCCAGCGGCCTGTTCTGGCTGGACAAATATCACATTGACGGCCTGAGAGTGGATGCCGTTGCCTCCATGCTTTATCTCGACTATTCGCGGAAGGCCGGGGAGTGGATTCCCAACAAGTTTGGCGGACGAGAGAATCTGGAAGCGATCGACTTTCTTCGCCAATTCAACACCGAGGCCTACAAGGAGTATCCCGGCATTCAGACCATTGCGGAAGAGTCGACGGCGTGGCCCATGGTCTCGCGGCCAACTTACGTCGGCGGATTGGGCTTCGGCATGAAGTGGGACATGGGGTGGATGCACGACACTCTTTCCTACTTTTCCGTGGACCCGATTCATCGCCGATATCATCACAATCAACTCACCTTCCGCATGCTGTACGGCTTCACCGAAAATTTTGTGCTCCCACTTTCGCATGACGAAGTGGTCCACGGTAAAGGTTCCCTCATCGGCAAAATGCCGGGAGACGAGTGGCAGAGGTTTGCCAACTTGCGCCTGCTGTTCGGCTACATGTACGCCCAGCCGGGCAAGAAGATGCTGTTCATGGGTTGCGAATTCGGGCAGGTGCGGGAGTGGGCGCATGACACCAGCCTGGAATGGCATGTGCTGCAGTATCCCGTGCACCGCGGTGTGCAGAACTGGGTAGCGCAATTGAACCAGGTTTATCGCGAACAACCCGGGTTGCACCAACTCGATACCGACGCTGCAGGGTTTCAGTGGATTGACTGCAATGACACGGCTGCCAGTGTCATTTCCCTGTTGCGAAAAAGCCGAACGCCCACTGATGAAATTGTGATCGTCTGCAACTTCACTCCCGTACCGCGCTACGGATACCGTGTAGGCGTCCCCTCCGGCGGATTCTGGCGAGAACTTCTCAACAGCGACGCCCAGGAATACGGCGGAAGCGGCGTGGGGAACCTGGGAGGCGTCCACGCGGATGCTCAACCCACTCACGGCCGGCCCTTTTCCGTACGCTTGACCCTGCCTCCGCTTTCGGCCCTTTTCCTGAAAGTCGAATAGAAACCGTCGTCGGTCTTCAGTCAGCTTTCGGACTCTGGTCTTTTAGCTCTCCTGCTCCTCCGGGTGCCTTGCGAGCAAATGCCTCGCACCTCGACCGGCGGCGATCCGGCAATTCCCCGTGCTATGCTCGCCTTAGCTCGGCGTTGAGCCAGGCCCATGCGCATTCTGACCCGCTACATCCTGAGTGAAGTGATCTCGCATGCCGCCATCGGCATTGCAGTGTTCACGTTTGTACTGTTCACTCGGGACCTGGGCCACATTCTCGACCTGGTCGTGCGCAACAGCGCGCCTCTGCCCAGCGTGCTGGAAATCTTTATTTTTACCCTGCCGGTCGCATTTACCTACACCATCCCCATGGGCGTGCTCGTGGGAATTCTGATCGGGCTCAGCCGTCTTGCTGCCGACAGTGAAATCACCGCCATGCGGGCTAGCGGCATCGGGGTGTGGACATTCTTGCGAGTCATTTCCATTTTTGCCGTGACCGCCTGGGTGCTGGCCATGTTCAATGCCGTGTATCTGGCGCCGGAATCGCAAGCAGCGCTGGGCCGGCTCGAGGACCGGCTGAAATCCTCACAGGTGTCTTTTGAAGTGCAGCCGCGAGTTTTCTACGAAGGCTTTCCTAAACTCGTGCTTTATGTTCAGGACGTGAAAACCGCGCAAGGCGCCGCTATCTGGAAGGGCGTGTTTATCGCGGACATCACGAACCCAGCCGCGCCGCGCATCACTCTGGCCCGGCAAGGCATCCTGGTCAGCGAAGGGCCGCAGATGTTGCACCTTCACTTGACCAACGGATCAACTCACGAAACCGACGCCGACTCACCCGACCACTATCAGATCTCGACGTTCGACCAGACGGACGTACCGATTCCGATTCCGCAGACCGACAATCGGGACCAGGAACCGGTGCCGGCGGCGCAGATGCTCACCTGGGACCTCCCGGGCCAAGCCCGCAAGGTCAAGAAGTATGTGGCGCCCTGGTACCTCATCGAGTTCCATCGCCGATTCGCATTGCCGACTTCATGCCTGGTGCTGGCGCTGGTAGGAATTCCTTTGGGACTGTCGTCGAAGAAAGGCGGCAAGTCGGCGGGATTCGTCCTCACCATTCTGCTGGTGTTCGCTTACTACTCGGTCACTTTGATCGGCGTTTCGCTGGCCCGCCAGGGAAAAGTGCCGCCCGCATTGGGAGCGTGGCTGGCCAACATTGTTTTCTTCCTCGGCGGGGCGTTTCTGTTGTGGCGTGCGGAACGCCGGCCATTTGAGATTGGCTCGCTTCGCGCCAAGTGGAACCCTCTGAAATCCAGGCTGGCGCAAGGTGGAAAAAATCTGTTCCGCTTCAACCGCCCCGAGGACGCCTTTCAACGAGCGGTCAACCGCCGCCGTATGTTCAGCGCCAGCTTCCCTATGATCCTGGACGACTACGTGCTGCGGGATTTTCTGATCTATCTGACCATGATCGTGGCCTCGTTCCTGATGTTGTTGCAGGTGTTCACGCTTTTTGAGTTGCTGGGAGACATTCTTCGCAACCGGATTTCGCCGCTGATCGTTGGCGAGTATTTGTTGAATGTCGCGCCCTTTTTCCTCTACAACGTCCTGCACTTGAGTATTCTGCTCGCCGTACTGGTAACGCTGGGGCTGATGCAGCGGTCCAATGAAATAACGGCGATCAAGGCCACCGGTATCAGCATCTACCGCGTGATCGTTCCTATCCTCGTGGTGTCAACGATGTTGGCGGCCGGTCTTTTCTTTTTCGACCAGTTCTATCTGCCGCACGCTAACCGGCGGCAGGACGCGCTGCGCAACCTCATCAAGGGCAAGCCGGCACAGACGTATCTCAATCCCGATCGCAAATGGATTTTCGGACAGCACTCGACCATCTACTACTACCAATTATTCGATCCCGACCGCGACCAGTTTGGAAATCTTTCAGTGTTTCAGTTCGACCCGGCGACTTTCCAGTTGACCTCCCGGGTTTACGCGGACCAGGCGCACTGGGAAGAACGTCTGCAACGCTGGGTGTGCACCCAGGGCTGGGAGCGGAACGTGCACGGATCCGCGATTACGGACTACCGCACCTTTGACGTCGCCACGTTTGCCACGATCAGCGAGCCGCCCGCGTATTTCAAGAAGGAAGTCAGGCAGTCTTCCGAAATGAATTCAGAAGACCTGCGCCGCTACATCCGCGACCTGCAGCAGAGCGGCTTCGATGTAGTGCGCCTCAGAGTTCAATTGCAGGAGAAATTTGCTTTCCCGCTCAATTCGCTCATTATGGCGGTGCTGGCAATTCCCTTCGCGCTGGTCGCCGGAAAAAGAGGCGCGGTTGCGGGGGTTGCCACGGCTGTGGGCATCGGGTTGTTGTACATCATGGTGGGACGATTGTCCGAGTCGATGGGCAATGTCAGCCAGTTGCCGCCATTCCTGGCGGCCTGGGCCCCGGATCTACTCTTCGGCCTGGCCGGCGGCTATTTGATTCTTAAAGTGCCAACATAGCGGCGTGCGGACGCGCTGTTCGCAACCGCGAACTCCCCTGTAGACTGTGAAACGCAATGATTGCATCCACCAGGGGGAACTCCTGATGTCGCAACCCTCCCTCCCCGCCGCGCGCTCGAGCTTGTCACGTTTTGTCTGGGCAACAATAGTCTGCTGCTCTGTCTGGAGTGCCGCGGCCCACGCGCAGTCCGCCGCAAAACCGCCTGAGTCCGCTGCTCCCGTCCCGCTCGCGCCTGCACCGCCTGTCAGTCCGCAATTGCGAGCGGACGGAGCCGTGGTTTTCCGGCTGGCCATGCCGAACGCGGCGAAAGTGGAGCTGCATCTCGAAGGCGCCAAGGACCCGTATCCCATGACCAAGGCGGCGGACGGCACGTGGAACGTCAGCGTGCCCGGGCTGGCTCCGCAGTACTACAGCTACTCCTTCAAGGTGGACGGCACCGATGTTCTCGACCCGCACAACGTGACCCTCAAGACCAGTTTCTTCAGCATGCAGGATATCTTTCTCGTTCCCGGTCGGCCGCCCATGCCCTGGGAGCCGGCAAATGTTCCGCATGGGGTGGTGCATCATCACTACTATCCCTCGAACATTGTCGGGATAAACAGCGAGTACTACGTCTACACTCCGCCCGGCTTCGATCCCGGCGCCAAGCAGAAGTATCCGGTGCTGTATCTGCTTCACGGATACAGCGACGATCCCAGCGCGTGGACGCAGATGGGAAAAGCCAATGTGATCCTCGATAACCTGATGGCGCAGGGGAAGGTCACGCCGATGATCGTGGTCATGCCGCTCGGCTACGGAACCATGGAGGTGATAGCCCGCGGATGGAGCACCTGGAACGATCCCGACATGGTTCGCCGCAACTACTCCAGGTTCTCAGAGGCCCTCCTTCAGGAAGTGATGCCGCTGGTGAAACAACAGTATCCGCTCTCGGAGAAACGCGAAGATCACGCCATCGCCGGACTTTCCATGGGCGGCGCGGAAAGCTTGTTGGTAGGCCTCAATCACATTGACGAGTTCTACTATGTCGGTGGCTTCAGCTCAGCTCCCCTGGGAGCCGGCGAACACGGCGACTTCGCCTTGCCCTTCCCGGGAATTACCGCCGAGTCGGCGCAGAAGATCAATGCCCGGCTGCGAGTGCTCTGGATTGCTTGCGGAAGCGAAGACGGCCTCTTCGATGCCAACCAGAAATTCATCGCCTGGTTGAAGCAGAAGGGCCTGCAGCCGATTGTCGTCCAAACTCCGGGCCGGCACGTGTGGATGGTATGGCGCGACAATCTCGCACAATTTGCAGCCCTGCTTTTTCAATCAAAGTAGAAAGCAAGAAAAAAAGGCAGCGTGGTTTGCTGCCCTTTGCCGTGAGACTAGAAACCAGAAACTGACTTTACTCAGCCGCGACCGCCGAGGGTTGGCCTCCGGTGATACTCACTGGCCCACCCACCAGGCTGAGCGTACCCACGGTCGAATCGAAACTGTAGACCGAGAGCGAGGATGATCCCAGATTTGGGACGTACAGGTAATCGGTGGTGCCGCCGGTCGCGGTAATCGTCGTGGTCCCCGCCCGAATCGCCGCCCCTACCGGAGTGGCTCCGGTTGAGATCACCGCTTGGGTGTTCGCCGTCAGCTCTCCGGTTCCCGTAGCGACTTTGTATTCGGCGATCTGGTTGGATTGCCGGCTGACCGCATAAAGGAATTTCCCCGAGGGTGCAGCGACGATCGCAACCGGGTTGACTCCCGACGGAAAAGGCGAACCTCCAATCACGGTGAGGCTGCCGTCGGGGCTGGTGGGATCGTTGCACGAGGTCAGGACCTGACCGCATATCGCAAAGCCTGAAATGGTGCTGGCGTTAGCCACGTAGAGAAAGCCCCCATCCGCCGTGACCGTCAGGGTCGCAGGCGTGGTGCCGACGGGCACGACCGGCCCCCGCGTCAGTACGCCGGAGGCATCCACCGAGAATTTCGAAACTGTGCTGTCGAACTGGTTGGCGACGAACAGGAACTTTCCGTCTGGCGTAACGGCTACGCCGGAAGGACCGGTTCCGCCCGGAGCGCCGGGCGCGGCCACGACAAAGGGCGAACCGGGTACCTCGGTCAAACTCGTAGTGCTGACCGCAAATACAGAGACAGTACCGGAATTCGGGTCAATCTGCAGGCCCTGGTTGGCGACAAAGAGAAAGTGGCCGCCAGAGTCCATGGCCATGCTTAATGGAGTCATTCCCGTCGCCTGGCTGCTGCCGGCCGCGGTCAGGGTACCGTCGGTCTTCACGGTATAGGCTGAAATGTTATTGGAGCCGCGGTTGGCAATGAACAGCACGGTTCCAGAGGGCGCCAGGATCATGGCCGAAGGCACGCTGCCGGTGGCCACGGAGCCACCATTGGCAGTCAGCAGGCCCGTGCTCAGATCAATACTGAAAGACGTGACCGACGAGTCTCCCTGGCTGGCAACAAACACGGCACCGGTACCCGAAGAAGACGACGAATTGCTGCTGTTGCAGGCGTTCAAACCGACCAGCAAAACTGGCACCACTATCCCTGCCAGGAACCGGAACCTCGTCCCCATTCTTTTCTGTCTCCCCTGTCCTCTCTCAAGCTTTCCGGTGGGCCGGACACGACTCACGCCGGCAGATTGAGGCCCAAAAGTACCCTCATTTGTGTATCAGGAATAACCCGGAAGAGCAAACCGCGCTGGCTGGTTGGAACCACCCTGGAGGCAGAAAGTTGCCCGTCTAATTGCTGCGGGTTTCAGAAATAGCTTCTCTGTGTGAGCGACTCGAACTGGTTACGACCGCTTCCTGCTTTTCTGCGAGGGAGGCCGGACCCTGACCGGCCGAAGGTGCCGCTGCAGGCACTCGAATCTCGATCTGCAAGCCGCCCTCGGGGCGATTGCTGGCCTTGACCATCCCCCCGTGAATCCGCACGGCACGCTCGGTGATGGCGAGCCCCAATCCCACGCCGCCGGTCTGACGGCCGCGGGCATCGTCTATGCGATAGAAGGGGCGGAAAAGCTTGTCCAGCTCTTCCTCGGGTACGCCGGGGCCCGAGTCTACTATTCGGATGACCGCTTCCGGGCCAGCGCCGCCTTGGCCACGCTCCAGCACGATCTGCACGCTGCTACCTTCCCGGGTGTAGCGGGCGGCGTTGCGGACAACGTTTTCAATCGCGCTGTGCAGCAGAAGAGGCACTCCCGCGACCAGGCAGTCTTCCTTGATCGTGCTCTCCACCCGGCAATTGCGGCCCTGGGCTTCGAAATCCGCGTCGGCGGCGATTCCTTCGATCATTTCTCCTAAAAGGATCGGCAACTTTTGCCGGCTATCGTTCCCGCTGTCGAGGCGCGCAATGGTGAGAAGGCCACCGATCAGCTCGTTTAGACGTTCGGCCTCGAGGTCAATGCGTTCCAGCGCACTGCGGGCTTCGACGCCGGCACGCTGGTGCGCCAGGGCGGAGGCGACGTTGAGACGGGCCAATGGGGACCTTAACTCATGGGAAATGTCGTTCAGCAGTCGGGCCTGCGCGTTCACGGTCGCTTCAAGGCGCTCCGCCATGGTGTCGAAGTCGCGCACCAGTTGCGCCATCTCATCGCGGCGCCGGGCCGCGAGTCCACCCGCCCGGGCACTCAAATCGCCTGCCGCTAAACGCTGCGTCGCAGCCCGCAGCCGAACCACCGGGGCGGTGAGATATCGAGCCAGCAGGTAGCACACCAGGCCGGACGAAATGATTCCGATAAGAATAGACAGGCCGGGAACACCGCCCGGCGCAAAAGGACCACTGGGCGGGAGGAATGCCACCAAGGTGTAACGCTTCCCACTGGCCGCGGTCTGCACCTGACGCCGGAATGGACTGGGTGTTACACGCTGCCAAAAGTCACGGCGAGGCGGCTCGACACCCTTTCCCAACGATTCAGCCCAGCGCGGCAGATCGTGTCCGGAAACATCGTTTCCCTGGTCATCCAGCAGGAAGGCCCGGGTATGCAGAGAGTCGCGCACTTCCTCGAGGTAGCGCCGCACTTCCGCCGGGCCGCTTTGTTCGTAGACCTGGATCGCCTTGCTGAAAACAGTGGTTTGCTGCGCGTCCCATGTAGCTGTCTCCCCGCGCTCGCGGAGGGCCAGCGTTATCAATATGGCGAGCGCCAGAAATAACGCCTGCGCCGCCCAGTACGAAAGAAAGATCTTGAGAAAAAGACTCTTCATGACCTGACTTTCTCGGCGGCGACTTCCTGCGGCCGGGTGAAGATGTATCCGACGCCGCGCACCGTCTTGATGTGGTCCACTCCAGAATCGGAATCGCCCAGCTTCTTGCGGATCTTGCTGACGTGCATGTCAATGCTGCGATCAAAGGGCGAGAACTTGCGGCTTAGCACGATGTCCACCAGGCGTTCACGAGGAACCACGCGTCCGGCTTCACGCAACAACACGTGTAACAAGTTGAATTCAACCGACGTAAACTCGACTTGTTTGCCTTTCTGCAAAACCGTTCGCGTAGCCGGATCAAGTTCGACTTCACCCACGCGCAGGATTTCTGAGGGCTGTCCGCTCCCTGACCTTTCCGAAGCCCGTGTCCGCCGCAGAATGGCTCGGATGCGCGCCACCAGTTCTCGCGGATTGAATGGCTTGGGAAGATAATCGTCAGCACCGATCTCGAGCCCCACGATGCGGTCCACATCTTCACCGCGCGCGGTGAGGAGAAGCACGGGAATTTTCGACTTGTCGCGCAACCGCCGCAGCACTTCGAATCCATTCAAACCGGGCAGCATTACGTCGAGTACCACCAGCAAAAACTCTCCGTTCAAGGCCTGCTCCAGCCCCCGAGTTCCGTCTGCCGCGGATTCGACCTGAAAGCCCTCCGGAGCCAGGTATTCGCCCACCAGGCTGCAAAGTTCAACGTCGTCATCGATAACCAGAATGCGATCCACGGGCTCTATTGTACTTCTACCGCAGCGCGGCTCAAGGTAAAGAATTGTGTAGGACGGACACTCGTGTCCGTCGCCGTTGATGTTGATTTTCTTTTCGGTGATAGCGACAAAGTACAAGTCAAAGGCGGCGGACAGCAGTGTCCGCCCCAGACGTCTTTATTCGCTGCTATTTACGCTTTACAAAACTTTACTCCGCTTGACTGACTCTTTACCGCCACGCGCGCACAGACGGCTTCTAATAACTAAAGAACGTGTAGAGGTTCGAGTGGTTGGAGCCACCCTGGGGAGCACAGATGAGAACAAAATATTTCAAGTCCGCGGCGATCGTCCTGGCCTTGGCGGTGGTGGCAGCTATCGCGGTATCACAAACCGTGAGAGGCGCCCACATGCGCGGCGATCGCATGTTCGGCGGACCTATGCTGGGTTTCTACGTTCACAAGCTCGACCTTACCGACGCGCAGCAGGCGCAAGTGAAGGCCATCATGGCGAAGGAGAAGCCGACACTCCAGCCCTTGATGGAGCAAATGACGCAAGGACACTCGCAGTTGCGCGACTTGGTCCTGAGTGGCAGCTTCGATGAAGCTAAGGCGCGCGAGATGGCCTCGCAGCAAACTCAAACCATGACCGAGCTCACCGTGCAGCACGCTCGCATCGCATCGGAGATGGTGCAAATCCTGACTCCGGAGCAGAGAACGAAACTGACTACCCTCATCAGCCAGCACGAGCAACGGATGATGAATCGTATGCAGGGAAAAGCGCCGGGACAGACGCAGAGTCAGTAAAACATTCGTCGGTCGCCAGATTTTCATGTTTATCCAAATCATACCGCTGGCGACCGGCGATACCTCACCGAGGAAAGGAAACCAAGCCCCATGGCGACCGCAGCCCTAAATCGTGACGTGATCCCGGCTATTGCTGAAGAGATGGCTTACGGAGTGCAGACCGCCGTCGATTGCTGGATGAACGAAATCGACCTGGCGCTCACCGACTCCCGCCTGACCACCCTGGGCAGGCTCAATGCCGTCCGTGAAATTGTGGAGAACTACAAACACCTGACCGGCCAGATTCGATTGGATTGTCGGGCACTCCCGGCACTCGGCTCCTCATAGAGATATCATTACCATGAACGCAGCGTATCTTTACCTGATCGCTTCAAGCTGGATCTTCCTCCTGGGCTGGATTGTGATGCTGCTGGTCGCCTGCGCCTTGGCGTTCCAGGGCGATTCGGTTTAGCTGGTGTAGCGCGGGCCTGTCCTGAGCGAAGTCGAAGAACGCTCCCTCGCGAGCGTCAAGGGCTACGTCAAAAGCCGCGGGCGCGGTCGCCGGCATTCACCTGTGAACGGTGAACCTTGTGCTGGTAGAATGTCATCTACTAGAGCACATGCTGCCCAAGAGCCTGCGTCCACTGTTTCCCTACCTGCGGAAGTACCGTGGCAGCTATTTCATCGGGACCATCTGCGTTTTCATTAATAACGGCGTTTGGATCCTGTTTCCGCTGGTATTGCGCCACGCCGTGGACGGCCTCCAGGCGGGCGTAACCCGTGAAAAACTGCTGACCTATTCCCTGGAACTGATGGGGGTGGCTGCGATCAAGGGCATCTTCCAGTTTCTAACCCGTTGGATCGTAATCGGCATTTCGCGTGAGATTGAGTTTGACCTGCGCAACGATCTCTTTGGACACCTGGAAAGTCTTTCTTATTCCTATTATCAGCGCACTCGCACCGGGGACATCATGGCCCGGGCCACCAATGACCTGAACGCCGTCCGCATGCTGCTGGGTCCGGCCATCATGTACTCCGCGAACACGATCGTGTTCACGGCGGGCGCTTTGGCTTTCATGCTGTCGATCAGCCCCAGGCTGACGTTTTATGCATTCCTGCCGCTGCCCCTCGTGAGCGTCACGGTGCAGTATTTCGGCAAGCAGATTCACGAACGCTTCGAAAAAATCCAGGCGATGTTCTCCGAAATCTCCGCCCGCGCGCAGGAGAACTTCTCGGGCGCGCGCGTGATTCGCGCTTACGTGCAGGAAGAGCCGGAGATTGCGGCGTTTGAGACTTCCAACCGCGAATACATTAACCGCAGCCTGAAGCTGGTCCGCTTGATGGGCATGCTATGGCCCACGCTCGAGACTATGCTGGGCATGGCCATTGTGCTGGTGCTCTGGCTGGGTGGGCGCGAAGTCCTACACGGACGCATGACGGTTGGCGGATTCGTTGCTTTCAACACCTACATGGTGCAGCTAACTTGGCCGGTAATTGCGCTGGGCTGGGTCATCAATATTTTTCAGCGTGGGACAGCATCCATGGGACGGATCAACGAAATCCTGGTCGAGCAGTCTGAGATCCAGGATGGGCCGGAAGCACAAGCAACGGCCGCGGGCGAGGGCGCCCGCGCCACACAGATTCGGGGAGAGATCGAGTTCCGCGGATTGAACTTCGGCTACAACGGCGTACCAGTTCTGCACGATATTAATCTGCGTATCCCTGCGGGAAGCAGCCTGGCCATCGTCGGACCTACCGGTTCGGGCAAGACCACGCTGGTGAGCCTTATTCCTCGGATTTATGACGCCGCACCCGGAACCGTCTGGATTGACGGCAAGCCGGTGCGCGAGTTTCCTCTGGAGCCTCTGCGCCGTCAGATCGGATTTGTGCCGCAGGAGACTTTCCTGTTCAGCGAGACTGTCCGGGAAAACATCGCGTTCGGCAAGGAAGATGCCACCGATGAAGAAGTAGGCGCAGCGGCCGAGGCGGCCAACATCGCCCAGGACATCGAAGAATTTCCCGAGAAATACCGGACGCTTGTCGGCGAACGCGGCATCACTCTTTCCGGCGGACAGAAACAGCGGACCGCGATCGCGCGCGCCATCATTCGCAATCCGCGAATCCTGATTCTAGACGACGCTCTTTCCAGCGTGGACACGCACACCGAAGACAAGATCCTTAACCATCTTCGCGAAGTCATGCAGAACCGGACCACCATCTTCATTTCCCATCGCGTTTCCACTGTGCGCAATGCTGACAGGATCGCGGTGCTGCACGCCGGCCGCATCGTAGAGCTGGGCACTCACGACGAGTTGCTGGCCCGCAACGGCTACTATAGCCACCTCTACAACAAACAGTTGCTGGAAGAGGAATTGGCTGAAGTGTAGTGCAGTCCTAGGTCGTCAGTCCTCAATCGTCAAGTTTCTGACGACCGAAGGCTGTTTTCCATGAAGCGCGTAGCTACCGCCGAATTGCTTGACACAGACTGCGGCACTCCCGCTGAGATCGAGGAGTCTCTTGGCGATCTACGTCGGATCAATCGTTGGTTCGGTGGCGTCGCCACTACCGAAGACATGGTTGAGCGTGTGGCGCGCGAAACCAAGCGGTCGTCTCTGTCGTTGCTCGAAGTTGCGGCGGGATCTGGCTACGTTCCAGAGACTGCGCGCCAACGGCTGCAGCATCGCGGGGTTCATCTGCAAGTCACGGTGCTTGATCGCGCCCTCTCCCATTTGAGCAACGGACACCCGGCGGTGGCAGGCGATGCTCTGGCCCTTCCCTTTCGCGATGCCAGTTTCGACCTGCTGAGCTGCAATCTGTTCGCTCACCATTTATCTCCGCAGGAGCTAGTGCAATTTGTCGACGAAGCTCTGCGTGTCTGCCGGGTGGCTGTGCTGATCAACGACCTGGTCCGCCACCCGTTGCACATTTCGCTGGTGTATGCCGGCATGCCTTTGTATCGAAGCCGCCTGACGCGGCACGACGCGCCCGCGTCGGTTCGGCAGGCGTATACGCCGGCAGAAATGAAAATGTTGCTGGCGCAATCCCGGGCGGGAAGAGTGGAAATACATCGCCACTACCTGTTCCGCATGGGAGTGATAGTGTGGAAGGCCCATCCTGAGCGCAACGAAGGACCATGCATTTGACCTTTGTTGTGATGCAAAATGTATAGGTCCTTCGCTTGGCGAAAGATGACGTGGGTATTGAAAGCTGAGAGCTGACGGCTGAGAGCTTGTTTCTGAATGCTCCACGATCTAATCATCATCGGTGGAGGCCCGGCGGGCACCTCCGCCGCTATTTCCGCGGCCCGCCGTGGGGCGAGCGTATTGCTGCTGGAGCGCGGACGGTTCCCTCGGCACAAGGTGTGCGGCGAGTTTGTCTCCGCGGAGTCACTGAACCTGCTTAAAGACCTTCTCGATCTTCAGCACGCCACATTGTTGCGGGACGCTGTTCGCATTCCGCGCACTCGGCTATTCCTCGATGGCCGCACTCTGCACGCTACTGTGGATCCACCGGCCGCCAGCATTGCCCGGTTCGATCTTGATGCAGCTCTGTGGCACTCCGCCGAGAGCGCCGGTGTGGATGCCCGGCAGCAAGTCACGGTTCAAAGCGTCAGCGGATCCGGGCCGTTTCGTATTGTCACCGCCAGCGAAGAGTTTGAAGCTCGCGCCCTGGTAAATGCGTCAGGGCGCTGGTCTAATTTGAATCTGGCTGCCGCGCAGAGTGGAATACAACCCGAAAAATGGCTTGGGGCGAAAGCACATTTCGCCGAGCCGACGTCTGATCCGTCGGTGGATCTGTATTTTTTCGAGGGCGGCTATTGCGGAGTCCAACCCATCGGCACCGGGCGAGTGAATGCTTCCGCCATGGTCCGTGCCGATGTGGCCAGTTCTCTGCCGGAAGTCTTCGCCCAGCATCCCGCGCTGCGCGAGCGCAGCCGGAATTGGACTTTGGTCAGCGATCCCGTAAGCACTTCGCCGTTGATCTTTCGCAATCCCCAGCCTGAGCGCAACGCGGTTCTCATGGCGGGGGATGCCGCCGGTTTCGTGGATCCATTCGTGGGCGATGGGATCTCGCTGGCGTTGCGCAGCGGTTCATTGGCCGCGCGTAGCCTGGGATCTTTTTTGTCCGGGGAGGCTTCCCTGCCCGATGCCGTGCGCCGCTATACCCTGGCCTACAAGGGATCACTTCTGCCGGTGTTTCGCATCTCATCCAAGATTCGCAGGATGCTTGTCTTGCCGCGATACGTGCGCAAACCGGTCCTCTCTTTTCTGGAGAGTAGTCCCGCAATTACCAATTACTTGGTGCGCAAGACAAGGTGAGGTTAATGTCGGCGCGGGCGCCATCGCTCGTGCGCCATCGCTCGGACCACGTAGGGACAGCTGTCCCCAGCTGTCCAGTCGAGCAAAGCTCGACCGCATCGGCGGGAACGAATTTAGCCTAGCGCTGCTCAGCCGGACAGTGGAGGACAGCAGCCCCCGACTTCTGGTCCGTTGCGCTCCGGCGATGATGAGCTTATAGGGATCCCTCGACTCCGCCATGCGATTCGCCTTGGAATCGCAGGGCTCCGCACAGGATGACAATACCTAGGGAGAGCGGGGCTAGCGAACGACCAGTACCTCGCGGACGTTATCGCGGGCTAAAAAGAACTTGATGGAAGCAAAATCGCGGAAGAGATTCTCGATGTTGCGGTTATTGAAGACGCGTTGCAGGCGGAACTTGCTGGCCGGACCACCCTTTTTGGCGTCGCCGCGAGATATGAGCTGCATCTCCAGCACATCCCCACCCACGATGTGATAGCGGTAGCAAGGCGCATCCGGGCCTGCTTCCTGGGTGTGAAAGAACGCGAGCAGCATGCCTCCAGGTTTAAGCAGCGACCAGAGCCGGCCTATCACCGGCTTCACCAGGCTCTCGTCCAGATAGTCAGCCAGGTTCCAGCACAGCACAATATCGAACTGCGCCCCCGGATACACCAGGTTTTCTTCCAGGAAGCGTTTGCTGTCCAAGGCCGGTTTCCCGGCTTCATCCTTGATGGCGAGTGTCGGATCGGTGGAAGAAATCAGCAGGTCGTCGCTGTAGATCTTGTGGCCGCGCTCGGTGCAATAGCGGATGTTGGCAGGAGACGTGGATCCCAGATCGAGTATGCAGAGGGTTTCTTCCGAATCGAGGGATTTAATTAACTGGGCGAGACTGCTGGAGCGGCGTGTGAGCTTCGCTCGCTGCGCCGCCGCATCCTGCGCCGTGCTGTCTGACGAACCGAAAAATTTCATCAAGCTGTGTGCAACTGCGCCGCCGGCGAACGCTGGGCGTCTGGGCCATTCGCTCACGGCATCGTGAGCCGAAGAAGATCGGGCAGGAACTACTTGCCGTCGCTCGGATTATTTTTCATCGCCACCGTGGCGGTAGTACCTGCGGCCGAACTTGCGACCGCGGCGGCGGCGGCGGGTGCCGTCTTGGCCCCGTCCGTCTTCGCCATGTCCTTCTGAATATCCACTTTGCCTTTGAAGTACGCGCCCTCTTCAATCGCAACCCGCTGCGTGACGATATCGCCCACGGCGATGGCCGACTTCGTCAACTCGGTGCGCTCAGAAGCGCGGATGTTTCCATCCAGCTTGCCCTGGATGATCACGCCCTTGGCATTGACGTTGGCGCGAACCTGGCCGTGGGGGCCGATGATCAAGCGGTTGCCCGCGAGCTCGATGCTACCCTCTACCTGACCATCCACGTAAAGGTCTTCGCTACCCGAGAGTTCCCCTTTGATGATGACGGACTTGCCAATATGCGCAAACTCTGTCGTCTTCGGCGTCTCCATGATTTCGGCCTCCTTGGGCACATTTACCAAACCGGACGCGCACGGGAATCCCGGTCACCTTGGACTTGCCAGGGCCAGAAAAGCTGATTGAAAGGAAACCCCGCAACCCATCGCGAACGCCATTCGTGCTTCATCGAACTATATCCCACGGCGATCACCGGGGCAACCTGCCAAAGGGCGAATCAGGGTTCAAACCCGTTGCCTTTGGCGGTTCCAGATTCGCCTTCCAGACTTTTGTGGGAGACCATTTAGACAACGTCGCGGCCTAATTTTTCGTCTAATCTACCAAGGGCACGTGCTTGATCTCATGAAACCGATCCTCCGGACAGCCTTGCGAATCGCGTTGGTCGCAGCCCTGGGGCCCCACTTGAGTACCGGGAGCGTGGCCCAAGGGCCACCCGCAGTTGCCCCGGGCGAAATGGTGAGGCGCGCGGTAGCGAACGAAATCAAGAGCAACGATCAGGGTCCGAAATACATGTGCCGCCAGCGCAAGGAGACCCCGGCAGGCTCGCAAACCAAACTCATGGTGGAAACGCGCGACGCCATGGTTGGGATGGTGGTGGCATACAACGACCAGCCCCTTAATCAGCAGCAACGCAGAGACGAATACGGACGGATCGAGCGCTTCGTGAACCAACCCGCCGAACTGGAACGCAAGCGCAGGCAGGAAAAAGAAAGTGCCGAACGGGTCAACCTTATCCTGAAAGCATTGCCCGAAGCTTTCCTGTACGAATACGACGGAACGGAAACCGGCAGGCCCGGCGTGGGTAAATCCGGAGAGCAGCTTTTGCGGCTCAAGTTCCGCCCCAATCCCCGCTATGATCCGCCGTCGCGTGTGGAGCAGGTCCTGACCGGCATGCAGGGGGTGGTCCTGCTTGATCCGCAAAGACAGCGTATTGCCCGGATTGATGGCACTCTTTTTAAAGACGTAGGCTTCGGATGGGGCATCCTCGGCCACCTCGATCGCGGTGGCCATTTCCAGGTAGATCAGGCCGACGTCAACGACAACAGCTGGACGATCGCGCGCATGGACCTGGCTTTCACCGGCAAGATTCTTCTGTTCAAAAGCATCGACATCAAGTCAACCGAGATCTACGCTGATTTCCATCCCGTTCCCGCGGACCTGACTTTTGCCCAGGGCCTCCAGCTGCTGAAAGAACAGCAGGCAGCGATTGCGCAGAATCAATCGTCCTGTTGCAACAGCAAGTAGCCGTGGGGGCGGACAGTCTTGTCCGCCGCCTTTGAGGTTGATTTTGGATTTTATGACCTTTAGTGGCGAAGTGGATCTTGGCCAAGTCAAAGTCAAAAGCGGGGGACAAGAGTATCCGCCGACACGTGAGGTCAGAAAGTTTCTTTTCTTACTGCGAGCTTCTCGATTAAATCTTCACGAATTCGGTAGCCCGTTCCGGGCTCATCACTCACGGTAATCGTTCCCTGAGGACTAACCACGACCTCGGGTTCGATGATGTCTTCCGCCCAGTAGCGCTTCGATGCGGACACATCACCAGGCAGCCGGAAATTCTGCTGCGTGGAGAGCGCGATGTTGTGGGCGCGGCCTACACCGGTCTCGAGCATTCCGCCGCACCACACCGGGACGTTGTTTTCTTGGCAGACGTCGTGTACTTTTCTGGCCTCGCTGAACCCGCCCACCCGGCCAACTTTGATATTCACGATGCGGCAGGCGCCGGTTTCGACGGCCGCCGCGGCGTCGCGCGCATGCCGGATAGACTCGTCCAAACAGATGGCGGTTTTCAGTTCGCGCTGCAGCCGGGCGTGATAGTAGATGTCGTCATTCCACAGCGGCTGCTCGATCATAAGAAGCCCGAAGCGATCAAATTTGCGCAGGTGCTCGACCTCATGGAGCCGGTAGGCGGAGTTGGCATCGCAGCTCAACAGAATGTCAGGCCAGCGCGAGCGGATCCGCTCAAGCACGTTTATGTCCCAGCCCGGTTTTACCTTCACCTTGATGCGGCGGTAGCCGGCAGCGAGTTCGGTATCAATCTTGTCCAGCAGTTGTTCGATGGAATCCTGAATCCCGATGGAGACGCCGCACTGGATTTCGCGAGTTGTGCCTCCGAGCAGCTTCCAGAGGGGTTGCTGCTTCTGTTTGGCCTCTGCATCCCAGGCCGCGTTTTCGATCGCCGCCTTGGCCATGCGGTGGCCTCGCACCTTGGCCATCAGCCCGGCAACTTCGTGGGCGGCGGTCAGCGGACGTCCCAAGACCGCCGGCGCCAGGTACTCCTTGATGGTGGACCATGCGGTCTCAATCCATTCAGAACTGTAGAACGGATCTTCGCCGGCGACACACTCTCCCCAGCCCTCGACGCCCTCGCAACCGGCGGTCAGCAGCAGGATGCGGCGGCTATAGACACGGCCAAAACTCGTTTCAAAAAAGTGGACGAGCGGCATTCGAATTTCGCGCAGCGTGATGGTTTCAATTTTCATGGGAGCTCAAGCAGGATAGGTCCATGTTTCGTTCCACCGTCCCAGCAGGAATTTGCCAGCCCCCTGCTGGTCGCGTTCGTAGCCCAGCACAGCGAGCCCCTCTGAAAATGCCTGCAAGAAATCCTTCCGGTTGCGGTCCTGCACTTCCCCGGCGCGCCCGCGCGTGGCCGGAGCGGCCTTCCATCCGTAAATTTCGGCGGGAACAGAAATTGTTTTCAAAGTCTGGAACTCCGGCTTTCCTGCTGCACGCAATAAACTCTCCACCCGGTTCGATTTCAGCCACCACTCCGCGACCAGACGATCGGAAGGCAGACCGCCCTGCAGAGGCGACGACGTGATTCCGTACTGATTGACGTGATAGCGGCGAGCGATGGCGCCCAGGCGCTCGATGTTCAAGTAGGCATTCTTGATTTCCAGCGGATCAAACGTCCACTCGATCAACTCAAATCCCCGGGCCAGGGCGTCCTCGCGCTGAAAGAGCTTGATTTGACGTCCCAGGCCAGCATTGCGATATTCGCTCCGCACCGCCAGCATTTGCGAATGCAGATAGGAATGTCTACCCCGCGAACCTGGCACAGACAAGGCAAACGCTACGATTTCACCATCGTCAAACGCGCCGATGACCTGTCCGCCGATCTTCTCCGCTACCACAAACATGCGCAACGGCATCAGTTCGGCGTCGGCGAAATTCCAAACTTCCTTTTGCAGGGCGACGCAGGCGAAGATTTCATCAAGGCTATTGCACTTGCGGATCACGATCTTGCTCTCTGTCATCCCGCCTCGCGCTCGCTGTCCTGTCTGCTCTCTTTCAATTGAATCTTGGCCTGCTGCCACAAAGACTCCAGCTCCGTCATCGACGCCTGCTGCGGATTGCGGCCGGAAACACGCAACTGCTCCTCGATCCATTGAAATCGCCGCTTGAATTTTCGGTTGGTTTTTCTCAGTGCCGACTCCGGATCGAGCGACAGATAGCGCGCAATATTCACCAGCACAAAGAAGAGATCTCCCACTTCCTCTTCCAAATGCTGCCTGAGCGCTTCAGGCACCTGCTGTTCGCCCGCTCCGGCAACCTTGCGGCCATGCGGTCGCGGGCCGGGCGCCGGGAATTCTCTCAGACCCTGCTGCAGTTCCGCCGTTTCCTCCTGCAGCTTTTCAAACAGACCGTCCACGTTGGGCCAGTCGAAACCCACTTGCGCCGCCCGCGAACTGAGTTTGTAGGCTTCCATCAGCGACGGCATCGCGGTGGAAACGCCGGCCAGCACGGACGCAGACGAGGCCGAGGTCTTTTTGGCATCACCCGCTCTTTTCTTTTTCTCTTCCGCTTTCAATGCCTGCCAGTTCCGCAACACCTCGGATGAAGTCTCAGCCTTCACATCGCCAAACACATGCGGGTGCCGGTCCACCAACTTGTTGCTAAGGCGATCCAGGACCTCGTCGATCGAGAACGTGCCTTGGTCCTTGGCCATCTGGGCATAGAACAAAACCTGGAGCAGCAAATCGCCTAGCTCGCCGGGGAGCTCATCCCAATCCCGGTTGTCTATGGCTTCCAGAACTTCGTAAGTTTCTTCAAGGGTGTAAGGCTTGATCGAATCGAAGGTCTGCTCCCGGTCCCAGGGGCACCCACTCGGACCGCGCAGCCGGGCCATGATAGAAACGGCGCGTTCGAAGCGTTCTCCAGTGGTTGGCATGAGGCTCAAACACTGTAAACGACAGGGATGCGAATGAGCAATGAAGGCGACGACTCGGTAGCGGTAGCGTGCACAACAACACAAACCTTTGTCATCAAAGCCAGCTCGATCGGCGAGGAATCTGCTTGCAGCGGGCAGCGCAACAGCAGATTCCTCGCGCGATAACTCCGCGCTCCGGAATGACAATTCTTTGGGGACTTTCAAATCCCACGACTGCACTCAGGATGACAAAAAGGCGGGAGCCGATCAGTTACCGACATTACAGCGTATAACTGTCTGTTACACAATCGTTTGGGAGACTTTCTTGACCTGCATCTACACCTGCCAGAAAGTTAATAAACCGCGTGGTTACCCCTCTAACCGATGTTATCTTTTCCCATCCCGAAATCCCGGGCAAGCTATCCTAGAAGTGTCCTGCAGTGACGACGTCCTGACGTCGATATGAGATACGCTCCCCCAATCCGGCAGCCGCTCGAAGGCGAACGGTTTCAGGTCATCGTTATTGGCGGCGGGATCAACGGAGTGGCGATCGCCCGGGAATGCGCCCGCGCCGGTCGTCGCACCCTGCTGGTCGAGCAACACGACTTTGCGGCCGGCACCACGAGTCGCGCTACCCGCATCATCCACGGCGGCCTGCGCTACCTGGAACACGCCGAGCTTGGACTGGTCCGCGAGTCTCTGCTGGAACGCCGGCGCCTGCTGCAGGAGCGCCCGCACCTGGTGCATCCCATACATTTTCTGCTGGCGCTCGACCAGAACAGCAGCCGCAGCACCTTTGCCCTACGCACCGGCCTATGGCTGTATCGCCGCCTGGGCGGTGGCAGGCTGCAGGCGGGATCAAGCCTCAAGGACCAGCAAAAGTTGGAGCGCCTGCTCGACTCTGGCCGGCGCTGGTCGGTGTTCAGCTACGAGGATGCGCAGTGCGAATTCCCTGAACGCCTGGTGACGGAATGGCTGGTGGAGGCCATGGAAGCCGGCGCCGTGGCGCGCAATCATACTCAGGTGCTTGCGGTGGACGTCCGGCATCGCCGCGTAGCCGGGGTGCTGTTGCGAGATCAGTTGATTGGGAAAGACGAGCGTGTCGAAGCCACCTGGATCATTAATGCCACCGGCCCCTGGGTGGACCGGCTGTGCCAGCGCTCCCGCATCGAGACCACGCAACCCATGGTTGGCGGCATTCGCGGCTCACACATTGTGCTGCCCCGCTTCGCGGGCGCGCCAGACGCGGCGGTGTACACCGAGGCCTTGGACAAGCGTCCGATTTTTGTTATCCCTTGGAACGAACAGGTACTGGTGGGCACGACAGAGGTTGCGGACCAGAGTGATCCAGGCAAGGTGCAGGCCTCGCCGGAGGAGATTGACTACCTGATGCGCTCCTTCGTTCACCTATTTCCGCAGGTCAAGCTTTCGGCGGCGGATATCCGTTACACCTTTGCCGGGGTCCGGCCTTTGCCCTTTGCTCCCAAGGAAAACGCTGGAGCGGTAACTCGCAAACATTATCTGCACGATCACTCCCAGGACGGCGCCGAGCACATGATTTCCGTGATCGGCGGCAAGCTGACTACGGCCGCGGAACTAG
>Ga0157379_10000391_pt1 | contig 35439 bp, 25 predicted proteins | sample S25metaG_FD_121802 | JGI IMG/M metagenome (GOLD analysis project Ga0157379, IMG submission 121802) | Switchgrass rhizosphere microbial communities from Kellogg Biological Station, Michigan, USA - S2-5 metaG | ecosystem: Host-associated > Plants > Roots > Rhizosphere > Soil | place: USA... | reverse complement strand
TGATTGGCTGGCTGGAAGGCCAGATGCTCGCTGATGCCTTGCCGCATGACATGACGCTGCTCAGTTCGCTCGGTAGCACGATGGCAGAACTCGACGAAGCCATAAGTGGACTCACGCATCCCGCGATGCACCGAACGCTGCACTGGGACCTGAAGCATGCGGATCTGGCCCTCGAACACCTGTCGCTGCTGTCACCACAGCAGCAGCACCTCGTGCAGGGGATGATGCAGCCGTGGTCCGGCATTGACTGGCGGAGGCTTCGCTTTGGGGTCATACACGGGGATGCCAACGATCACAACGTGCTCGTGAGGGATCGGCGCGTAGTGGGATTGATCGATTTTGGCGATCTGGTGCATTCGGCCGTGGTCTGCGATCTGGCGATCGCGATGGCCTACGCGATGCTCGACAAGCCCGAGCCGGTGGCCGTAGGTGGTGCGATCGCGCGTTCGTATCATGCGCGTCTCCCGTTGCAGGAGGCCGAAATTGACGTGCTCTACGCGCTCGTCGGCGCCCGCATGTCCATGAGCATGTGCTATGCCGCTTATAATGCCCGCGCTAAAAGTGGTGACGCCTATCAGCAGGTGACGGCCGCCCCCGCCTGGCAGCTCCTGCAGAAGCTGGCGGAACTGCCGCCCGAACGGGTGTGCGCTGCGTGGCGCCAGGCCTGCACGTCGGGATGAACGCGAGAGGATCAGAAGTGAAAGGGACGCAACCGTCGACGGCGACGCTGCTCGCACAGCGGCGCAAGCTGCTCGGAGGAAACTTAAGCGTCTCTTACGAGAATCCGCTGCACATCGTGCGCGGTTCGATGCAATACCTGTGGGACGCCGACGGGCGCAAGTTCCTGGATGCCTATAACAACGTGCCGCACGTGGGCCATTGCCACCCGCGCGTGGTGGCGGCCGGCCAGCAGCAGATGGCGCTGCTGAACACCAACACCCGCTATCTGCATGAACTCATCCACAACTACGCCACTCGGCTCGGCGCCCTGCTGCCGGCTGCGCTGAAGGTCTGTTATTTCGTCAATTCAGGAAGCGAAGCCAACGAACTGGCCCTCAGGCTCGCGCGCGCCCATACCCGCAGGCGCGATCTGATCGTGCTCGAGCACGCCTACCACGGCAACACCACGACGATGATCGACGTGAGTCCGTACAAGCACTCAGGGAGGGGTGGCGAGGGCGCGCCGCCGTGGGTACACGTGGCGCCGCTTCCCGACCTGTACCGCGGGGCGCATCGTCGCGATGATCCTGACGCGGCCCGCAAGTATGTGCGCGGGGTAGAGACGCTGATCGAGCAGGCGCGTGCGCGCGCGGCCCCCGTCGGCGCCTTCCTTGCCGAGTCCTGGCCCAGCGTGGGCGGGCAGATGAGCCTGCCCGCAGACTACGTGCGTGGCGTCTATGCCGCCGTGCGCGCGGCAGGCGGCGTTTGCATTGCCGATGAGGTGCAGACTGCCTTAGGCCGTCTGGGCGATCACTTCTGGGGATTCGAGTACTACGATGTGGTGCCGGATATCGTCGTTCTGGGTAAACCCATCGGCAACGGCCATCCCATCGGTGCGGTCGTGACCACGGCCGAAATTGCCGCCTCGTTTGACAACGGCATGGAATACTTCAGCACTTTCGGCGGCAACGCGGTTTCCTGCGCTATCGGCCTGGCGGTTTTGGATGTGGTGGCCGACGAGAAATTGCAGACCCACGCGCAAGCGGTGGGTGGCCACCTGCTTGATCGCCTGAATGCTCTAAAGGACCGCCACCGGCTGATCGGTGACGTGCGCGGCGCGGGCTTGTTTCTCGGCGTCGAGCTGGTCAAGGACCCCAAATCCCTCGAGCCTGCCACTCGCGAGGCATCCGCAATCGTGAACGCGATGCGCGAGCGGGGAGTGCTGCTGGGCACGGACGGGCCCTACCACAGCGTGCTCAAGATCAGGCCGCCCATGCCCTTTGACCGGCAGGATGCCGAACACCTGATTCGAAATCTCGATGCCGCCTTCGCGGCACTCGCCGCCGACTGAGACTCACTCCCCTGGTTCAGTGCACCTTGCGCCCTGCGACCCAGGTCTGCTTGACCTTGATCTTCCAGATGTCGGCCGGCGGTATCTTGAACATGTCCTGGTCGATGAGAATGAAATCGGCCCATTTGCCAGCCTCGAGCGAGCCCAGCGTCTTCTCCTGATGCTGAGCGTAAGCGGCATCCATGGTGAAGGCGCGGAACGCTTCCAGCAGCGTCATGGCCTGTGAGGCCTGCCAGCCGCCGGGCGGTTGATTGGAGTGATCGGTGCGCGTGACCGCGGCGTGCAGTCCAAAGAAAGGATTGGCTGACTCAACCGGAAAATCGGAACCGCCGGCGATGCGCGTGCCCTGATCGAGGAACGTGCGCCAGGCGTAGGCGCCCTTGAGCCGATCCTTACCGACGCGGTCTTCGGCCATGTTCATGTCGCTGGTTGCATGGGTGGGCTGCATCGAGGCAATCAGGTTGAGCGTCTTGAACCTTGGAATATCGCTCACACTCACCACCTGGGCATGTTCGACGCGGTTGCGCAGCTCGCGGCCGCCCACCGCGCGGTAAGCGGCATCGAAGGCGTCGAGCACCTGGTGGTTTGCGGCATCGCCGATGGCGTGAATGTTGACCTGAAAGCCGGCCTTGAGTGCGGTCTCGACCTTGCGGGTGATTTCCGCGTCAGTCATGAACAGCAAGCCGCGCTGGCCTGCAGCGTCTGAATAGGGCGCGGACAATGCCGCGCCGCGGCTGCCAAGCGCGCCGTCGGCAAACAGCTTGACCGAGCGCACCGTCAGGAAATCATTCTTGTAGCCCAGCAGCGGACCGGACTTGGCCCAGGGCGCAAAAGTGTCCGACACATCCCTGATCATCGCGTAGATGCGCACGGTCAAGAGGCCCTGGTCGGCAAAACTCTTGTAGACGCCGATGTCCTCCGGGCTCGCGCCGGCATCGCCCACGCTGGTCAGGCCCACGGCGTTCAGTTGTTCGAGAGCCGAGTGCAGCGCCGCACGGCGCTCATCGGCGCTCGGCGCCGGGATGACTTTGTTGACCAGATCCATGGCCCCGTCCACGAGCACGCCACTGGGGTTTCCCTGTGCGTCGTGTTCGATGCGCCCGCCGACCGGGTCGGGAGTGGCCTTGGTAATTCCCGCCATCTTGAGCGCACGGGAATTCACCCAAACCGCATGACCGTCAATTCTTCCCAGGGAAGCGGGCCGATCGGGAACGACGGCATCCAGTTCCGCGGCTGTCGGGAAGCGCCCCAGTTTCCATTGCACCTGGTTCCAGCCGTCTCCCAGCACCCAGCCGGTGCCGGCATGCGCCTTTAGAAAGGTCCGCACGCGTTCCTGAGCTTCCTTGAGGCTGGTGGTGCCATCGAGGTTGATCTGCACGCTCTTGTACCCAAGGCTAAAGACGTGGCCGTGGGCATCGATCAGGCCGGGTAGCAGAGTCGCGCCGCCGCCGTCGACGTACTTGGCGTCCGGATACTTCTTGCGCAGGGCCGCATCGTCTCCGGTGGTGATGACCTTCCCGGAGTCGAACACAAGGCCTGAGAACTGCTGCAGGCGATCATTGGCCAGCGTGTAACCGTGGACGTTGCCCACGAGTGTGGCTGCAGCCCAGGCCGGCAAAGCAAAGCCAGTGCTTAAAGCCAATGCCCATGCCGCGATTTGCGAATTACGTTTCACAGGGACCCCCTTTTTGAGCATGGTAGTCGAAACTCGGGGGCGACGGTAAGCAGCCGGGCCGGCGCCACTGGCGGCGGGCCGCCTACACCTGTAGGGTGCTGCCTCCATGCGAACGGCTGAGCCTAGCGCGCCCGCCCGCCAGCGCGGTTTTATGGGGCATCCCAGCGGATTGTTCTACCTGGCCTTCACCGAGGCCTGGGAGCGCTTCTCCTACTACGGCATGACCGCGCTACTGGTTCTGTACATGGTGAACCAGCTGCTGCTTCCCGGGCACATCGAGCACGTGGCGGGGTTCGCGCGCTTTCGCGCCGCGTTCGAGTCCTTGAGCGGGCCGATGTCGGCGCAGGCACTGGCCTCGCAGATCTTCGGCCTGTACGCCGGACTCGTGTACTTCACGCCGCTCCTAGGCGGCCTGATCGCGGATCGCTGGATCGGCCAGCGCAATGCCGTGGTGCTGGGCGCCGCGTCGATGGCGGCCGGCCACATTGCCATGGCCTTCGATCAATCGTTCCTGCTGGCCTTGCTGCTGCTGGTGGCAGGCTCCGGACTGCTCAAGGGCAACATTTCATCGCAGGTCGGCGCCCTGTATCCGGCGGATGACGAGGCCCGGCGTTCCCACGGCTTCGTGGTGTTCAGCACCGCCATCAACATCGGGGCCGCGGCCGGCTCGCTGGTCTGCGGCCTGCTCGCGCAATTGTACGGCTGGCATTTTGGCTTCAGCGTCGCGGCGGTGTTCATGCTGCTGGGGCTCGCGACCTACCTTGCGGGCTACCGCCATCTGCCGGCGCGGGTCGCGCGCAGCGCCGTCCAGCACCGGCCGCTGACGGGGGCCGACTGGCGCATCGTGCGCGCGCTCGCGGCGGTGGTGGGCATATCGGTTTTTCAGACCGTCGCCTACAACCAGCGCACCATCGTGTTGCCGGTGTGGATCCAGGATCACGTGGCGCTCAGCATCGGGCGCTTTTCCATACCGATACCCTGGTATCAGTCGATCGATGCACTGGCGAGTATCCTGTGCGTCCCGGCGCTCCTGTGGCTGTGGCATTACCAGGCAGGGCGGCGGGGCGAGCCGGGGGATTTGGCCAAGGTAGGCCAGGGCGCCTGGATCGCAGCGGCCAGCAACATGGTCCTGGTCGCCGCCATCCTCGGCTCTGGACTTCACCCGGTGCACCCGTTCTGGCCGTTTCTGTACTGCGTCGGCCTGGGCGTCGCTTTCATCTACTACTGGCCGACCATGCTGGCGCTGGTATCGCGCGTGGCCCCGCCCCAGGTGAACTCTTTCATGATGGGCATTGTCTTTACCAGCTTGTTTTTGGGGAACATTCTTACCGGCTGGGCCGGCAGCCTGTATGAGAAAATGACTCCCACAGAATTCTGGGCCCTGCATGCCGCCATCGGTGCGACCGGCGGGCTCCTGGTGTTGCTGTTTGGGAGCCGCCTGGAGCGCGCGCTCCGCTCGGAGCAGTCTTGATGCGTAAGTCGATTGATCTTTCTGTCGCCCTGGGTGCGGTGTTGATGCTTGGCCTGGCGCCCGCCGCCCCAATCCACGCCGCGGCGCCTTTCTCCTTCGCTACCGTGCCAGGAAGGCTGCCGAAGCACATCCTGCCGGTCGACTACACGATCGCCATCACTCCGGATGCGGCGGCGCGCACCATCGACGGCACCGAGTCGGTCACGCTGTATTTCAAAGAGCCGAGCGCGACTGTGGTGTTCAACTCCCTCAATCAAAAGCTCAGCTCGGTGTTATTCGATGGCAAGCCCGTCGAGCGCGTGGTCTCGAGCGATGATCAGCAACTGACCACGGTCACGCTGGGGGCACCGGCGCGCGTCGGCCGTCACACCCTGGCCTTTACCTATCGGGGCAAGATCGAGACCATCCCGCAGGGCCTGTTCGCGCAGCCGTACGTGCGGCCCGATGGCGCCCAGGGACTGCTGCTGTCCACGCAGTTTGAGTCGACCGACGCGCGGCGCATGTTCCCGTGCTGGGATGAGCCGGCTTTCCGTGCCCACTTTAGTCTGTCCGTGACGATACCCTCGGCCTGGAAGGCGGTATCCAACATGCCGGCGGCGCGGCGGATCGTCGGCACCCACATGGACACCGTGGAGTTTGCGCGCTCGCCCAGCATGCCCGCCTACCTTGTGCACCTGACGGCCGGCGATCTGGCCTCGATATCCGCCACCAGCGGCAAGACTCAATTGAGCGTGTGGGCGGTGCGTGGCCAGGAGGGATATGGGGCAGTCGCGCTCGCAAACGCCCAGCAGATCCTTGCCGACTACAACGAATACTTTGCGATTCCCTATCCGCTGGACAAGCTCGATTCGGTCGCGGTTCCAGGCGGCTTTACCGGGGCGATGGAAGACTGGGGTGCCATTTCATACAACGACCAGACGCTGCTGGTCACGCCCTCCAGCACCGCGGATGACCTGCAGAACGTGTTCAGCATCCAGGCCCACGAGATGGCACATCAGTGGCACGGCGATCTGGTGACCATGGGGTGGTGGGACGACATCTGGCTGAACGAGAGCTTTGCCTCTTGGCGTGGCGCGGCCGAAACCGACCTGCGCCATCCGAACTGGCACTGGTGGGAAGTTCAGGATGAGAGCAAGGAAGGGGCGATGCGCGCGGATGCGCGCGTCAGTTCGCACCCGATCGAGCAACAGGTCACCGATGAGCTGCAGGCCGTCAACGTCTTTGATCCCGAGATCACCTACGACAAGGGTCAGGCGGTGCTGCGCATGCTCGAAGCCTATCTGGGTCCCGATGCCTTTCGTGAAGGCGTGCGCCGGCTCCTCAAGGCCCACGCGTACTCCAATGCGAACAGCGCGGATCTGTGGAACGCCTTAAGCGTGGCGAGTAATCGCGACGTGGGGGCGATCGCGGCGAGCTGGACCGAGCAGCCCGGGTTTCCGGTCGTTACGGTGGCGGCCCAATGCGCCGCGGACGGTTCGCGCACATTGAGCCTGTCGCAACGACGCTTCCTGCTGCAGGGGCAGGATGCCTCGAGTGCCCACTGGATCATCCCGTTGCAGGTACGAATTTCGGCCCGCGGCACCGCGCAGCCGCTGCTTTTGGAGCGCGATGGACAGACGCTCGCCGCCGGACACTGTAACGAGCCGCTGAGCGTCAACGCCGGCGCGGTCGGGTACTTCCGCGTCCAATACGAAGACACGGTGCTGCCGGTCATCACGCGGCAGTTCTCCGAGTTACCCAGTGGCGATCGAATTGCATTGCTGGATGATCAGTGGGCGCTGGTGCAGTCCGGGGCCAAGCCGCTCGCCAGCTACTTTGGACTGGTGGCCGCGGTCGGCGATGATCTCAACGAGCGCGCGTGGACGCAGATCGCCGATGCGCTCGGCACGATCGAGTTCGACGAGCGCGGTTCGGCCGGACACGCGATGTTTGCCGCCTATGCCCGCGCGGCGCTACGCCCGGTGTTCGACAAGCTGGGCTGGCAGCCCAAGGCAGGCGAAACCCCCGGAGCGCAAAGACTGCGCCGCACGGTCATCGGGGATCTGGGAGCCTGGGGCGATCAAGACGTCCTGGCCGAGGCGCGCCGCCGCTTTGCGGCGTTCGTCAAAGACCGCAACTCAATCGCACCGGATGATCAGTCGGTCATTCTCTCGATCGTGGCGCGCGATGCGGATGCGGCAACCTTTGCGCAGCTGCACACCGTGGCGAAATCGGCGCGCAACGAGACTGAACTACGGCGGTACTACACCGCACTGATGCAGGTGCGCGACCCGCAACTGGCGGCCACGGCCGTCAAGATCGCGTTTTCGCCCGAAATCCCGCCGCAGGCCGAATCGCTGCGCCTGTGGCTGGTGTTTGCGTTGAGCGAAACGCACCAGCAGCTGGCATGGAAAGCTTACGTGGATCATCTCGACGCGCTGCTTGCGCCTCATCAGCCCAACGGTCCCCTGTACATCGCGCAGTACAGTCCCCAGATGTTCTGGCGCTCGGTACCGCTGGATCAGCTGGAGAGCTGGGTCAAAAGCCGCCTCCCCGAGGAGATGACGGCAGATCTCGCGCGCGGGATGGAAACGGCGCGCTTCAAGCTGGCGGAGCGCACGTTGCTGAACCGGGCGGCTGACCAGTACGTCGCTGCCCTAAATCCTGGCAATTCTGCCAGGGGTGCCAGCCCTGGGACCGGCCCCACGGCGGATTTCATCCGCTCGATTCAGGGCGGTCACAAGTAGTCACCTGGCGCAATTCGGCGCGTCGTTTTGCGCCCTTGGCCTCGAAGGCGAGCTTCAGTGCGATCGGGGCGCCAGTTGCCGGTCGAAGAAATCCTGGATAGCGGTGTGCACGTGGATCTGCATTTGCGGCGTGGACAGTCCGTGCTTGGCGCCCGGGTAGGTCATTAGTTCGAACTGGACGCCGCGCCGCTGCAGTTCCGACATCAGCGCGGTGGAATTGGCGAACAGCACATTGTCATCGGCCATGCCGTGGGCCAAAAACAGCGGCGAGCGCAGGCCGCCGAGCGAGGCAAGCACGCCGGAATCGATATAGCCCCGCGGGTTGTCCTGCGGACGGCGCAGATAGCGCTCCGTGTAGCACGTGTCGTACAGGCGCCAGTCCGTCACTGGCGCGACCGCCGCACCGGCGCTGATCAGGTCCGATCCCTTGGCGAGCAGCATCAGCGTCATGTAACCCCCGTAGCTCCAGCCGAAGACGCCGACGTGCTTGGGGTCGATCCAGGGCTGGCTCTGCAGCCAGCGCACGCCGCTGAGCTGGTCGCGCACCTCGATCTCCCCTAGGCGCCCGAAGACCGGATCGGAAAAGGCGCGACCGCGCCTTGATGAGCCGCGGTTGTCCAGCCGGAACACCACATAGCCGTGCCGCGCCATGTACTGATCAAAGAAATTCGCGTCCCAGCGGCGCTGCACGTTCTGCGCGGTCGGTCCGCCGTAGACATCCACGAACACCGGATAGCGGCGCGAGGCGTCGAAGCCCGCCGGCTTGAGCAGCGAGTACTCAAGCTTTTGGCCGTCGGCCGCGGCGATCTGGCCAAACTCTGGCGCGATATGTCCACCCCGGTACGGCCAGTAGGGATGACCCGCCTGCAGGCGGTTTTCCTCGATCCAGGCCAGCTGCTTGCCGTCGGGTGCATTCAGGCTGACCTGCGGCGGGGTAAGGGGATCGGAAAAGGTGTCCACGTACATTGCCACGCGGGGCGCATCGTGCGCGAACTGGGCCGTGTGCCAGCCATCGCCGCGGCTGATGCGATTGGGATGCTCAGCGTCGCGGCCATCGAGCCGCGCGGTGTAGATCTGCTGATCGATGAGCGCGTCGCGATTTGAGGCGAAATATACCAGGCCGGCGGGCTCATCGACCGCCAGCACCTCATCTACGTTCCATTCACCGCGGGTCAGCGCGTGGCGCAGCTGGCCATCGAGGCCGAATAGATACAGATGCCGCATGCCGCTGCGCTCGGAAGACCACACAAACGCATTCTGACGCTTGAGGAAATGCAGATCATCCGAGAGGTTGATCCAGGTGGCGGAGGTTTCGGAAAGCAGCACGCGTTCGGTGAGACTGCGCGCATCGGCGACCACCAGATCGAGCCGCTGCTGGTTTCGGCTGAGCCGCTGGAAGGCGAGCGAGCGGCTGTCGGGAGTCCATTGGACGCGCGCCAGGTAGATGTCCGGATCCGCACCCAGATTAAGCCAGCGGGTGTCGCCTCCCTGCGGCGAAACCAGGCCCAACTGTACCGTCACGTTGGGATCACCGGCGGCGGGGTAACGCTGTTCGATGACCTCGACCCGGTCCGCGTACACTTCGAAGCGTCGCGCCACCGGCACCTCGCGCTCATCGAACCGCTTATACGCAATCGCCGATTCGTCCGGCGCCCACCAGTAGCCGCTGCTCTGGTCCATCTCTTCCTGGGCCACGAATTCGGCTTCGGCGTTATGGATAGTGCCTCCGCCGTCGAAGCTCAAGCGCCGCTCGGCGCCGGTGCTCAGATCGATCACCCACAGGTCCTGGGCGCGCACGAAGGACACGAAGCGACCTCGCGGTGAGACCTGCGGATCGAGGATCGCCACATCACCGTGTGTCAGCTGGCGCAGTGGGGCAGCGTTCTTGGCGTCCAGGTCGTACCAATAGAGGTTGCCCGAGAGCGTGAAGAGCACGTGGCTCCCGTCCGGGGACCATTTGTAATCGACGATGCCGTGATAGTCGGCCGTGCGTTCACGCTCACGCCGCGCCCGTTCGGCGGCGGACAGCTGCTCGGCGGGCACTAGCTTGCGCGAATCCACGCGCAGCGTCATTTTCTTGTCGGCGAGATCGTAGCTCCACAAATCGAGCTGGTGGCGGTCCTCATCGCGACCGCGCAGCAATCCGACGTGCCGGCCATCCGGGGAGAGCTGGACGCCGCGTGGAGTGGGGCCCGAGAGCGCGGCATCGCCGAATATTCGCGCGAGCGTGAGCTCCTCCGCGCCGACGGACTGGGCGATCACGAGCAGCAGCAGTAGGCAGGCGCGATGCACTGAAGTCTGACTCGTGGCTTAGCCGACGATTACCTCGCTGATCTGCACGACCGGGGTGACGTCTGTGTAGTTGGGGATGTCGCCCAGTATTTCTCCCATGTGCGGGCCGAAGCCCGCCTGGAACGATTCGATCGAATCGCAGTAGATGTGGCACATAGCCACGTAAGCTGCCGGCGCCCCCGGCTGGCCGCCCGCCACACCCTTGTCGATCGTGTAGCGCTTGCAAGCGTCCCCCATACGCGCCTTGACCATGGGCATGTGCCGGTCGCGATAGTAGTCGTGATCGAAACGCACCCCCTGCGAATTGGCGTACATGACGCTGACCTTGATCATTGCGCGGATCCTCTGCGAGTTTCGATGATCTTGGATCATAACCTGCTCGATGTAGGCAACGGACGACAATTGCTCAAGCTTCCCGGCGATGGTGCAGGGCGATGTCACCGCAAATACTGCAGGCGGTTTCCAAACGAGGGGAATTCCGTGACTAGAGAACTTGGCTCCCACATAACCGCACCTGAACTGCGCCATGGGAACGATGGGACCACCGAGTCCGTCGCCTCGGCCGTGTCCTGGGGAGCGATCTTCGCCGGTGGCTTCGCTGCCGCGGGCATCAGTCTGGTTCTTCTCGCCTTTGGCGCCGGCCTCGGGCTTTCCACGATATCGCCGTGGTCAGGGGTCGGCGTCACGACCAAGTTCAAAGTGAGCGTCGGAATCTATTTCATCGTAATGGCGATTATGGCCTCCGCAGTCGGCGGCTATTTGACTGGTCGTCTGCGCACCCGTTGGGTGGCCGCTCACACTCGCGAGGTGTTCTTTCGTGACACGGCGCATGGCCTGATCGCCTGGGCCTTCGCAACGGTGCTTTCGCTGACGGTGCTGGCCGCTCCGGCGAGCGCGCTGCTGGGAGGCGCCACGGAAGCGCTCGCCGGCGCCAATGCTAATTCGACCAGTATCACGGACGGCTTCGTCAACCACCTGATCCGTCCCGCCGCGAGCGGCAACGCCAGCACCGGCGAGCTACTGGCGTGGCGAGGGGAGGTCGAGCACCTGTATTCCGCGGCCCTGAAAAACGGCGAGGACCTCTCGGATGCCGACCGCGCCTATCTTGCGCAGATCGTATCCACGCACACGGGCCTGAGCGCTGCGGATGCCGCCGAGCGCGTATCGGCCACTTTCAGCGACGCGCGCGCGGCCGCTGACCAGGTGCGCAAGGCGGCAGCGCAGATGTCATTGTGGGTGGCGGCGTCTTTGCTCGCCGGCGCGCTGGCGGCCAGCCTAGCGGCAATCGAGGGCGGCGGATTGCGGGATGGCACCTGGCACTACAAGGTCTGATAAGTAAGGTTCCCGCGACGCCGCTCTCTTACTAATGCATTAATGGGCGGCGCCGGTACCTGGCGCGCCGAAAGGCGGACGCGCAAACCACACAAACGGGATCAGCAGCACGAAGGCGACCGCCAGCACGTAAAAAACGTCGTTGACACCCAGCGTCATCGCCTGCTGAGAAATTACGCGATCGGCGTATTCCATGGCGGCCTGCCCGGTGATGCCGTGCTGGGCGAGCTGTGTCTGCAGGGCAGCCCAGGCGGAGGAGTCCGGGCGCGCATGCTCGGTGAGCACCGCGTGGTGATAATCGGTGCGCGTGTTCCAGAGGTACACGCACACCGCCGTTGAAATGCTGCCCGAGATGGTGCGGATAAAATTGCTCAGGCCCGCGGCAGACGCCAGCTCGGCGGGGCTCACTCCGGACATCACCACCTGGTTGAGCGGCAGGAAGAACAGCGGCAGTCCGATGCCCTGGATCAGCCGCGGCAGCGCCAGCTGGCCGAAGGTGGCGGTGTCGTTCATGCCCGCGACCCACCAGATGTTGATGGCCACGATGATGAAGGACGTGGTCGCGGCTGCGCGCAGGTTCAGGCGATGGAGGTTGCGGCCGATGATCGGCGCCAGCACCAGCGCCAGTATCCCAATCGGCGCCATCGCCAGTCCCGCCCAGGTGCTGGTGTAGCCCAACGTCGTCTGCAGCCAGAGCGGGAACACCACGTTCAGGCCCGTGAAGCCGAAGTACGCGACCGCGATTGTGATTCCGCCCACCAGAAAGTTGCGGCGCTGGAACAGGTGCAGGTCGACGACCGGGTGCCGGTCCGTGAGCTCCCAGGGGATCATGAACCCTAAGGCGACCACGGCGGTCACCGCGGCCACGGTGATCTCGACGGAGTTGAACCAGTCTTTCTCGTTGCCGTTGTCGAGCATGAACTGGAGGCTGCCCACGCCAATGATCAGGAGCGAGAGTCCGATGGCGTCGAAGGGGGACCGGACCTTGGTTGATTCTCGATGGCGCAGGATCACGCCGATGATCAGCGCCGAGATGATGCCGACGGGTACGTTGATATAGAACAGCCAGGGCCAGGACAAGTTGTCCGTGATCCATCCGCCGATGATCGGCCCGAAGATCGGGGCGATGATCACCACCATGGCCCAGAGCCCCAGGGCCAGGCCGCGCAGCTTTACGGGGTAATTGCGCAGCAACAGCGCCTGCCCGACCGACATCATGGGCCCGGAAACCAGCCCCTGGATCAGGCGTCCGGCAATCAGCATCGGCATGCTGGTGGCCAGACCGCACAGCGCCGAGAACAGCACGAACATCAGCGCTGAGGTGACGAAGGTGCGCACTTCGCCGAACTGCCGCCCGATCCATCCGGTCAGCGGCTGGATCACGGCGGCCGCGAGCATGTACGAACTGATGGCCCAGGTGCCTTCCGCCGGGCTGACCGCGAGGCTCCCGGCGATCGAGGGCACCGAGACGTTCACGATCGTCATGTCGAGTATTTCCATGAACGAGGCGATCGACACGGCAATCGTCAGCAGCACCAGGTTCAACCCACGCAGTGGCAGGTATTCGCCAAACTCGTCGCGCGGCTCGGTGGCAGTCACGTGGGCTTGCCTGGAATATCGGCAGGCCGCCTAACGGCCGTCAGTGAGATTGCGCGTGATGATCGCGTCGGCCTCAGCATCGCCCTTGGCAAGATCCGCGGCGTAGACGTCGGTGCTGGCGCCCCCGTCGGTGCGCGGCGCGGAGGGCAGCATTGCGCCGCTGCGATCGTGGGTATCCACCGTCGCGGTGGTGGACAGTCCGATACGCAGCGGGTGCTTGGCGAGATCCTCCGGTGCGATCGAGATGCGCACCGGCACGCGCTGCACCACTTTGATCCAGTTGCCCGATGCGTTCTGAGCTGGCAGCACGGAAAAGGCCGCACCGGTACCGGCGGCCACACCGATCACCTTGCCGTGAAACACCACGCCGCCGCCGTAAAGGTCGCTGCGCACTTGAGTGGGTTGGCCGAGGCGCAGGTTGCGAAGCTGGCCTTCCTTGAAATTGGCATCGACCCACAGGTTCTGCAACGGGATGACGCTTAAGAGCGCCTCGCCCGGCTGGATGCGCTGCCCCAGCTGCACCGATCGCACCGCCACGTAGCCATTGACGGGCGCCACGATCTCGTTGCGCCCGGCGCTGATCCAGGCGTCGCGATACGCCGCCCTGGCGACCAGCACGGCCGGGTTCTCGCGCACCGGCACGCCGGCCACCAGCGCGTGGGCTGCGCCCGCCTGCTGCTGCGCTTGGGCGAGGTTTGCGCGCGCCATGGCGACCGCATCGGTCGCGTGTTTGACTTCTTCGGAGGCGATCGCCTGATCGGCCAGGAGCGGTGAGCGCCGCGCGAGGTCCGCCTCGGCGCGCGCGAGCTCGATCCGGCGCGTAGTCACAAGCGCGTCGTACTGCCCGCTGGTGGCTTGCTGCTGGCGGACCTCGCGCACCGCCTGCGCCAGCGCGCCGGCCGCGCGATCGAGCGCAGTCTGCGCATCCGCGGGATCGAAACGCACCATGACCTGGCCGGCGTGCACCAGGTCGGTGTTGTTCACGTACACGCCGATCACGGTGCCTGTGATCTGCGAGGTCACCGAGATCTGATTGCCACTGACGTAGGCATCATCGGTCTTTTCGCGTTCCGAGAGCACGAAGTACCAGAGCAGAAACCACACCAGGCCGATCGCGGCGAACGAGGCGGCGACGATGGTCAGTATCCGCCGGCGCTTGCCGTTGGTCGGCGCAGCCGTGCTGGCGGGCGGTGCCGGGGCGCTGCCGGCGGCGGGAGTGTCATTGCTCATGGCGAATAGGTCGATCCGGTGCGAGTGGAGGAATTCTCAAATCCGCCGCCCAGCGCGCGCTGCAGCGCACTGTCGGCGGTCAATCCGGCGGCATCGATCTGCACCAGCGCGTCGCGCTGGAGCAGCACGGCAAATTGCGCGTTGAGCGATGGACGCGCGTCGGTGAGGCCCTGGCGCACTCGCGCCTCGGCGTGTTCTTGCAGCGCGCTGGAGGCTTCCAGCTGCGCCAGTTGTTCTTTGCGCTGCGCCGCGGCCTGATCGTCGGCGATGACACTTCCGGTGAGCTCGCGCGCGGCGGTGATGATGGCGTCGTTGTAGGTTGCGACCGCGGTGGCGATCTCGGTGTCAGCTTCGCCCAGTTGCGCGGAGCGCAAGCCGTTGTCAAAGAGCGGCAGGTGGACGGCGAGGCCGATCTGGGGAACACGGCTGCCCGCTTCCAGAAGCTTGGCGAGGTCCAGGCTCTCGAGCCCGATCAGTCCCTTGACCGAGATGTCGGGGTAGTACTGCGCTTCGGCCACGTGCCGGCGCTGGCGGGCTGCCTCGACGCGCCAGCGGCTTGCGGTGATGTCCGGGCGCCGGGAAAGCAGATCCAGGCTCAGCCCCTCGGGCAGGGCCGGCGGCAGCACGGGCAGAGCCTTCGCGGTTAGCGCGGGGAGCTGTGCGACGGCGTGGCCGGTGAGGGCCGCCAGCGCCACCAGGCGCAGCTGCGCGGAGGCCTTGAGTCCTGCAAGTTGTGAGCGCGCGGCGGCCAGATCGGAATCCACCTGGTGTTGCTCGTCAGCATCCGTAAGCTCGGCGCGTTCACGGGCCGCGGCAATCGCGGAAAGACGTGACAGGGTGTTGATTCGCTCCTGGAGCAGGGCAATACGCGCCTGATCGGCCTGCCAGCCAAAATAGGTGTCGACCACGGAACCGGACAGCACCAATGCTGCGGCCACGCGGTCGGCGGCGGCCGCCTTGGCCTCGTCCGTGGCGGACTCCACGCTGGCGCGCTGTTTGCCCCACCAGTCGAAGGTATAACTTGCCGACAGATCCAGGTCCGTCTGGTTGTACCAGCTAAAGCCCAGGAACTGCGGCGGGATCAGACCGTAGTCGCTCAGCCGCTGGCGCGTGGCCGAAGCGCTGGCGTCGACGTGCGCGCCGGAGGCGGCCGCTGCCACGCGCACCGATTCGCGCGCACTGTCAAAGCGTGCGTGCGCGGCGGCGAGCGTCGGACTGTCGGTGAGCGCGGTCGTGACCAGCTGATTGAGGGTGGGGTCCTGATAACGTTCCCACCAGCTGGCGGTCGGCCACTGGCCGCCGCTGGGCAGTTCCGTGCCTGCCAGCGGCGCTTCGCTGAGTTTCGCGGGCTCCTGCGCTGGCTTGTAGCTCGCGCAACTTTGCACGAGCACCGCCACCGCCAACAGCGCGAAGGGCCGAATGCTCATGGCGCCGGACCCTCACCGTCTGCGGACTCTTCCATCGTGAGACGCGCGAATAACTTCTTGAGGGCGGCCAGCAAGCGAGTTTTTTCGGTCTCGGTGAAATCCTTGTACAGGTCCCGCGTGTAGCCAAACATGCCCGGCAGCACATCGCGCACCAGCTTTTCGCCTTGCGGGGTGATCTTGATGTCCATGCGCCGGCGGTCCTGATCGCTGAGCTCACGCGTGATCAGACCGCGCGCCACCAGGCTGTCACCGATGCGTGTCATGCTCGCCGGGCTTTGCGCGAGCCCGGCGCACAGATGGCCCGGACTGGCGCCGCCCTCGGCCACCGAAAACAACGACAGCAAGGTGCGAAACTCGGTTTCGGTCAGCTGATAGGGGCTGATGACCTCATCGATGTGCGCCGTCAGCGCCTTGCCCATGAGAATGATCACGCGGCTTAGGAGAGCTTCGGTCACGGGCAAGCCCGGCAGGCGCTTGGCGGTGCGCCGCATGTTCTGCTCGATGATGGCGATTTGATCCACTTAGGCGTTCCTCCGGAGGGAACAAAATGCACTGTGGAATATTTTACTGTGAAAATATATCGCCGACAATTAACCCTGGGTCATGAATGCCAATGGAGTATTTTTATCTTATAGATCAAATACTTGAGCGCGATCGCAAATAGGCACGGATCGGGGGGCAATCGAGGCCCCCATTTCTGTTCGCGCAAAATTTGCGGCTGGAACGGCCCGAAAGCGCCGCCTGCAGGCCGCTTTAAGGGAGCTCGGTACTCACCTCAGGAAGGCCCGGGCCAAGATTTTCCGGCGCTGGGATAGTGATTTCAGTGCGCCCCGCCTGGCGCAGCTGTTTGTTGAGAGCGGCGAGTTCGTTATCCCGCAGTGCCTGCCACTGACTGGCCACTGCGGCGGCGCGTCGCGCACAATTGGCGGCCACTTCGCGCTGCGCGTTCGTCGGTGCGCGATCAGTGCCGCCGACATCGGTGAGCACATCGGCGAGGGATTCATTGACGCTGTTCAGGTTCAGCCCGTCTTCCTCGTCTCCCGACACCCACGCATCGGTGCGTGCTTTGAGCTTCTGCAGTGGCGCGCGCAGGGCCGAGTTCTTGGGCAGTTGCTGCAACTGCGCGTCGATGGCCTGGCGCAGCGAATCAAGTTCGCGCGCGTGCTGCCAGATGCCGCTCAATACCGCGCCGTTCTCGAGCGAGAACTGCAGCGCGGATTGCACCGCCGCCGCGGAAAGCTGCACGCGCGGATCCATGACGACCTCAAGCGCTGCTTCTTGGCGCGAGCCGCCAACGGTCAGTGTCAGCGTGTAGCGGCCGGGCGCCACCATCGGTCCGCGCGGTTCGGGCTGCACGCCGGCGCTGCGGGAAGCGCTGGTGGTGTACTTGTAGCTCGCGGCTCTGGGCCGCGGGTAGCGCAGGTCCCAGACGTAGCGGTGCGCACCAGGATCGGCGCCAAGCTTGCGATCGGGCTTGGTCCAGTCCCTGGCAAAGTACCTCTCCACCGCGAGTGCCTCATCCGGGTCCTGGCTGGAAATCGTGCGCACCAGTCGCCCCTGGCCATCGTGAATCTCGAGCAGCGCAGCGCCCTTGGCATCCGAGCCGATGACGTAGTCGATCGCCGCACCCTCCACCGCATTCGTGCCGAGCGCGGTCTCGGCGGGGAGCGGGGTGTCCTTGTTCTGGTTGCTGCGCCAGCGGATCGCAGTGGCCGGGGTAAACAGGCGGGTGGGCCCCGGATCGGTGCTCGATTGCAGCTGGCGCAGTCGCGAGATGTCATCAAGCACCCAGAGCGCGCGTCCTTGAGTGGCGGCGATCAGATCGTTGCCGTGCACGAGCAGGTCATTCACCCAGGCCGGCGGCAGGTTGAGCCTGAGCAGCTGCCAGTGGGCGCCGTCATCGATCGACCAGAACACGCTCTGATCCGTCCCGGCATAGAGTAGCCCGGCGCGCTGCGGGTCGGCTCGCACGACATTGACGAAGGATTGCGGCGGGAGTCCTGAAGAAATATCCGTCCAGCTTGAGCCGTAGTCGCGCGTGCGCCAGACGTGCGGCGCGTATTCGTCCTGCCGGTGGTTATCGACTGCCACGTACGCCGTGCCAGGCGTCAGCGCCGAGACATCGATCCGGCTGATTTTCGACCAGGCCTTGACCCCTGGAGGTGTGATTTCATGCCAGCTCTTGCCGCCATCGCGCGTGAGCTGCACCACGCCATCATCGGTTCCGACCCAGATCTCGTTGTTGTCCTTAGGTCCCGGCGCGATGCTGTAGATCACGCCAAAGCCGCAGCTGCGCGCCGCGGCTGGAGTCGTGTCACCCTCGCATTGCTTGAACTTCGGATCGCGATGGGACAGCTGTGGGCTGATCTCTTCCCAGTGCTCGCCGCGGTCCATGGATCGCAGCAGCTTCTGGGTGGCGAAATAAAGCGGGTAGGGCGCGCGGGCGCCGAAAGCGATCGGCGTGAACCAGGAGTAGTGATACTTGTAATCGGTCGGGCGCCGCCCATAGCTGTTGACGGGCCAGGGCGTAACGTTTTGCACATCACCCGTGCGCCGGTCCCAGCGCGACAAACGCCCACCGAGGCCGGTGGCGTAGACAATGTTGGCATCCTCGGGGTCGGGAATGTCGAAGTCGCGTTCATCGCCCCCGACCGGAGACCAGTCGCGAAAGCTGAGGGCGCCATAATCGCTGCGGCTGGCCACGCCCGCCGTGCCACTGTCCTGTTGTCCGGAGTACACCCGGTACGGAAACGAATTGTCTGCGGCCAGGTAATAGAACTGGCCTGTCGGCACGTTGTACCAGCTGCTCCAGCTGGCGCCGCCGTTGATTGACACGACGCTTCCCTGGTCGGAGGCGGCGATCATGTACTCGGGATGCTTGGGGTTGATCCACAGCGCGTGGTAATCATCGCCCCCCGGCGAGCCGCGGACGATCGTGAAGGTCTTGCCACCATCGGTGGATCGCTTGATGGACTGGCCGGTCAGATAGATCGTGTCGGCGTTACGCGGATCGAGCGTCAGGCGACTGAAATAGGAGCTGACCACTGAATGGGCGTCGCTGACCTTTTGCCAGGAGGCGCCCCCGTCGTCCGAGCGGTACAGCCCGGGCGCCGTCTTTGAAGTGACGCTGGCATACACGCGCGTGCCGGTGGCCAGATGCCCGACGGCCAGTCCGATGCGGCCGATGTCGCCTGCGGGCAGGCCGCGGCCCGGCACGCGTGCCCAGCTCTTGCCGTTGTCGTGCGATTCGTAGATGCCGCCGGTGGTTCCTGTGGACGGCATGAAATAGCTGAGCCACGGCCAATGCCGGTCTTTCCAGGTGCTCGCGTAAATGTGATCCGGATCGGCCGGATCAGCGGCGATATCCACGGCTCCGGTGTCTGGGCCCACGTAGAGCGCACGCACCCAGGTCTGGCCGCCATCCCCCGAGCGGTACACACCGCGTTCCTCGTTGCTGCCGTACAGGTGACCAATGGCCGCCACCAGCACCACATCGGCGTTGCGCGGATCGACGTACACAGCGCCTATGTGGCGAGTCTCGGCCAGGCCTACCGGCTGCCAGCTCTGGCCGCCATCGCGTGAGCGGTACACGCCGCTCCCCGTGCCCATGTCGTAGCGTTCCTCGATCTGCCCGGTACCGACATAGATCACCTTAGGGTCGGAGGCCGCCACGGCCAGGGCGCCGACGGCCGACACCGGCTGACTGTCGAAGATCGGCTTCCAGGTCTCTCCCGCGTCGGTGGTCTTCCAGACGCCACCACCGGCGTAGCCTGAGTAATAAGTACCCGGCTCATCGGCGACGCCTGCGGCCATCGTGCTCCAGCCGGACCTGAACGGTCCGATCAGGCGCCATTCCAGACCGGCAAGGGGTGAAGATGCTCCATCGCCGGCGGCCGGCGCCGTCGCTGGACAAAGGCAAAGGGCGAAGGCAAGGCTGGCCAGGTATCGGGCGGGCTGTGGCATGGTGTTTCCCATATTGTCGGCACCGCGGAAGGCGGCGCACGCCTGGCCTTAAGGCCACGCGCAACTATGCTAGCGCATCCGGTCGGGTCCAACCACGCGGGGGCCATTTGGCCTGGCGATCGCTTCGACAAGCCCGCTGGCAGGACTTACCATTCCCGGACGATGGCCGAGCGCGCGGATAAACCGATTGCCTACGCCAAGCTGCGCGTCAATGCGGACCGGCTATGGCAATCGCTCGAGCGCTTTGGCGAGATCGGCGGCACTGAGCGCGGCGGGTGCAACCGTCAGGCGCTGACGGACGAGGACCGGGCCGGCCGGGATTTGTTTTCTAACTGGATGCGGCAGGCGGACTGCAGCATCAGCGTGGATGCCATCGGTAACCTGTACGCGCGTCGCGAAGGACTCGAGCCGAAGGCCGCACCCGTGATGGCTTCCAGCCATCTGGACACTCAGGCCACGGGAGGCCGATTCGATGGGGTCTACGGCGTGCTGGCGGGCCTCGAGGTCGTGCGCGTCCTAAACGATCATGGGATCCGGACACGGCGGCCTATCGAGGTCGTGAGCTGGACCAATGAGGAGGGATGCCGGTTTGTGCCTGCGATGCTCGGCTCCGGGACGGTGGCCGGCGCGCACTCGCTTGACTATGCGCTCGCGCGCTGCGATGCCGCGGGCCGTTCCGTGGGCGAGGAGCTTAAGCGCATTGGCTATCGCGGTACGCGCGAGGCGCAGCCATTTCCGGTACACGCCTCCTTCGAGGCACACATCGAGCAGGGCCCGATCCTGGAGCGCGACCGGGTGACCATCGGCGTGGTCACCGGAATTCAGGGCCTGCACTGGGTGGACGTGGTGCTGACCGGAGTGCCTTGCCATGCCGGGCCGACGCCGATGGAGATGCGGCGCGATCCGTGGCGCGCAGCCACGCGCATCATTGAGCGCGCCATGGCGCTGGCCGAGGCGCGCACGCCCTTGGGCCGCTGCACGGTGGGCGATGTGCAGTGCAAGCCCGGTGCCCGCAACACCGTACCTGAGACCTTAAGGATCGCCGTGGACATCCGCCATCCTGAGAGCGAGGTATTGGAGCAGATGCTCGGCGAGCTGCGCGCAGCGGCGGCCGAAGAAGCGGCGCGGGCCAACGTCAGCGCCAGCGTGGAGCCTGTGTGGCACATGCCGCCGACGCCTTTTGCGCCACGGCTCATTGATCTCGTGGAGCAATCGGCGCGCGCCCTGGGCTACTCGAATCAGCGCATCACCAGCGGTGCGGGCCACGATTCACTGAACATCGCCCGCTTTGCGCCGACCACCATGATCTTCGTGCCCTGTGCCGGGGGCTTGAGCCACAACGAAGCCGAGCTGGCTGATCCGGCGGATCTGGCGGCCGGCGCGAACGTACTGCTGCACGCGGTGCTCGCGGCCGCCAACGACTAAGGGCATTCACCAAGAGGCACACGGATGAGGTTACGGACCCGAATTGAAGGCGGCGGCACGCCGCGCCCGGAGCGCTGGGGTATCGACAGCGAATACGGCCGGCTGACTGACGTGCTGATTGGGCCCGTCGATCATTTCAACTGGCAGGCGGGCAATGCCGTGGCCCAGCGCAGCGAGCGAGTGGGCCGCAGGTTCGATGCCAACACCGCCAAGCGCCAGCACGCCGAGATGATCAGCGCCTACGAGCAGGCCGGCGTGCGCGTGCATCGCCTGCCGGCTTATGAGGGTCTGCCTTACCAGGTGTTTGCACGCGACAGCAGCGTCATGACGCCCTGGGGCGCGGTGATTACACAGCTGCAAAAACCGTTCCGGCGCGGTGAGTACGCGGCCTGCCTGCGCTTTTATCTGGACGCGGACATCCCGATCTACGACCTGGTAACTGCCGGCAATGTGGAAGGGGGCGACTTCATGGTGCTCAAACCTGGAGTGGCCATCTGTGGATTTTCCGGCGAACGATCGATCGAACCGGCGGTGCAACAGCTGCGCGCGTGGTTTGAGGCCGAAGGCTGGCAATTCCACAGCTACGCGTTCGATTCGCATTTCCTTCACCTGGACGTGCAGCTGGGCATGCTGGCGGAGGGGCTGGCGGTCGCCTGCGTTGAGGCCATCGAGCCCGAGCTGCTGCAATGGCTGCGCGCGCAGAACATCCGCGTGCTCGAAGTGCCCTACGTGGATGCCATGGATCTGGGTTGCAACGTGGTCGCGCTGGGAGACGAGCGCGTGCTGGTGCCGGCCTCCAGCCGGCGACTCATCGAGATGTGCCGCGCCGAGGGGCTCAAGGTCTACGATCCGGACGTTTCCATGATCAGCGCCGGCGGCGGCGCCGTGCATTGCATGTGCCAGGCCCTGCACCGGGAGTCCGTGGCGCCGGGGGGCGGCAGGCGCTAAAGGCTCAATTGCCGGGGCGGCGGTCGCGTGCGGGCCGCTTCGCGTCGCAACCTGGGCCGCGAATCCAAGGCTCGCGGCGGTAGAATCGGTGCACCAGAGCAGCCCGTGATGGAAGCTTCACGCCCGCCATGAACCTCAGCGTCTTTGAAATCTTCAAGATCGGGATCGGGCCCTCCAGTTCGCACACCATGGGGCCGATGAATGCTGCCCGCAGCTTCGTCGACTCGCTCGCCACCCAGAACTTATTGGCGCGCACCGCCTCGGTGACCGCCGAGCTCTACGGCTCGTTGGCACTCACCGGCCGCGGGCATTGCACCGACAGGGCGATATTGCTGGGCCTCGAAGGCATGCGCCCGGAGACGATCGATTCATCCCAGGTGGAGCCGACCGTCGCCCGCATCAGGAACGACAAGAAACTGCGCCTGCGCGGTGAGCGCGAAATCGGGTTCGAGGAGGCGACGCAGCTGCTGTTTCACCACAACAAGGTGCTGCCGGGCCATTCCAACGGCATGCAGTTCACCGCCCGCGACGCGAGCGGCGCCACGCTTGCGCACGAGGAGTACTACAGCGTCGGGGGCGGCTTTATCGTCAAAGCGGGTGAACGGGCGGATGCGACCAGCACCCGCGCGAGCGCACCCTACGAATTTAGTTCAGCGGCAGAGCTGCTCGAGCTCGGGGCCAACCACGGGCTGGAAATTCACGAGCTGATGATGGCGCGCGAGCGCACCTGGCGAAGTGAAACCGAGGTGCGCCAGGGCCTGCTCGACATCTGGCGCGTGATGCGCGAGTGCGTGCAGCGCGGCTTTTCGGCGCAGGGACTCCTGCCCGGTGTGCTCAAGGTGCGCCGGCGCGCACCCAAGCTGTACCGGTCGCTGGAGTCGGCCGGCGAGCGCGACCCGATGCATGCGCTCGATTGGGTCAACGCCTTCGCGCTGGCGGTCAACGAGGAGAACGCCGCCGGCGGCCAGATGGTAACCGCGCCCACCAACGGCGCGGCTGGCATCGTACCCGCGGTGATGCATTACTACGATCGCTTCGAGGCTGGCGCCGATCAGGAAGGGATCATCCGCTTCCTGCTGACCGCGGCTGCGATCGGCATGCTCTATAAGAAGAACGCTTCGATCTCAGGAGCGGAGATGGGCTGCCAGGGCGAGGTAGGCGTGGCCTGTTCGATGGCCGCGGCGGGCCTGGTGTCGGCTTTGCACGGCACCAATGAGCAGATCGAAAACGCGGCCGAGATTGGCATGGAACACAACCTGGGACTGACCTGCGATCCGGTGGCCGGGCTGGTGCAGATTCCGTGCATCGAGCGCAACGCGATGGGTTCGCTCAAGGCCATCAGCGCAGCGCGCCTGGCACTGCACGGTGACGGATCGCACAAGGTGTCGCTCGATCAGGTCATCAACACGATGCGCCAGACCGGCATCGACATGAGCACCATCTACAAGGAGACCTCGCAGGGAGGTCTGGCGGTGAACGTGCCCGAATGCTGAGCGACCGCTCAGCCTAGGCGGCGTTCTCCCAATCGAGAATGACCTTGCCGCTGTGGCCCGAGGCCATGATCTCGAAGCCTTCCTGAAACTTGGCGATCGGTAGCCTGTGCGTGATCACCGGGCCGATCTTGAGCCCCGATTGCAGCATCGCGGCCATCTTGTACCAGGTCTCGAACATTTCCCGGCCGTACACGCCCTTGACCATCAGACCCTTGAAGATCACCTCGTCCCACTGGATGCCGGTGTCGGCCGGCAGAATCCCGAGCAGCGCGATGCTGCCGCCGTGGTGCATGGTCTTGAGCATCTGGCGGAAGGCCGCCGGCGCACCGCTCATTTCCAGCCCGACGTCGAAACCTTCCTCCATGCCCAGCGACTGCATGGCATCTTCGAGTTTTTCGCTCCGCACATCGATGGCGAGCGTGGCCCCGAGCTCGCGCGCGAGCGCTAAGCGGTAGGGGTTGATATCCGTGACCACGACGTGGCGCGCGCCGACGTGGCGTGCGATCGCAACAGCCATGGTGCCGATCGGTCCCGCGCCCGAGATCAGCACGTCCTCGCCCACCAGGTTGAACGACAAGGCCGTGTGGGTGGCGTTGCCGAGCGGATCGAGGATCGAGGCAATATCATCGGTGATGACCGGCGGGAGCTTGAAGACGTTGGAGGCCGGCAGCGACATGAACTCGGCAAAGCAGCCGGGGCGGTTGACTCCCACGCCGATGGTGTTGCGGCACAGGTGCCGGCGTCCGGCGCGGCAGTTGCGGCAATAGCCGCAGGTGACGTGGCCCTCGCCCGAAACCCGATCACCGAGCTTGAGCCCGCGCACTTCGCTGCCGATCTCGACAATCTCGCCGCAGTACTCGTGGCCAACCGCCATCGGCACCTTGATCGTGCGCTGTGCCCACTCGTCCCAGTGGTAGATGTGCATATCAGTGCCGCAAATCGCGGTCTTCTTCATGCGAATCAGCACATCGTTGGGGCCGATGGTGGGCTTGGCCACATCCGCCATCCAGATGCCCGGTTCCGCCTTGGCCTTGACCAGTGCTTTCATGATCGGAATCTTCCTAAATTAAGCGTGATGGCGCTACGACAAGACGCCACACTCGCGTCCGGCTGCGCTGAAGGCGTCAATGGCGCGATCGAGATGCGCGCGGGTGTGGGCAGCGGTGAGCTGGGTGCGGATGCGCGCCTGGCCCACCGGCACTACTGGAAAAGAAAAACCGATCACGTAGACGCCCAACTCCAAAAGCCTGTCGGCCATGCGGGTGGCAAGCCCCGCATCGCCAATCATGACCGGCACGATCGGATGCTCGCCCGGGATCAGGCGAAAGCCGGTCGCCTGCATGCGCTCGCGGAAGTAACGGGAATTCTCACTGAGCTGGCGGCGCAGCTCATTTCCGGACTCGATCAGATCGAGCACGGCGAGCGTGGTTGCGGCCACCACCGGCGCAATGGAATTGGAGAACAGGTACGGACGTGAGCGCTGACGGAGCCAGGCGATGAGCTTGGCCGGACCTGCGATGTAACCACCCGAAGCGCCGCCCAGCGCCTTGCCCAGCGTGCCGGTCAGGACATCTACGCGTCCCATCACCTGCTGCTGCTCGTGCGTGCCGCGGCCGTGCGCGCCCATAAATCCGGTGGCGTGCGAATCGTCCACCGCGACGATGGCATTGTGCCGCTCGGCGAGCGTGCAGATCTGAGCCAGCGGCGCCAGGGTACCGTCCATGGAAAACACGCCGTCGGTGATGATCATGCGGGTGCGCGCATCCTTGGCTTCCACGAGCCGCGCCTCGAGTTCGCCAAGATCGCGGTTCGCGTAACGAAACTTGCGCGCCTTGCACAGGCGAATGCCGTCGATGATCGATGCGTGGTTCAGGGCATCCGAAATCACCGCGTCCTGATCGTCCAGGAGCGTTTCGAACAGTCCGCCGTTGGCATCAAAGCAGGAGGAATAAAGGATCGTGTCCTCCATGCCCAGGAAGGACGAAAGCCGGGCCTCGAGCTCCCGATGGATGCGTTGCGTGCCGCAGATGAAGCGCACCGAGGCGCAGCCGTAGCCGAACTCATCGAGCGCGCGGTGGGCGGCCTTGAGCACCGCCGGATGGTTGGCGAGCCCCAGGTAGTTGTTGGCGCACAGGTTGATGACTTCCGCGCCCCCGGCGACGCGGATGACGGCGCCCTGAGGCGTATCGAGCACGCGCTCGGCCTTGAAGGTGCCCGCCGAGCGCAGCTCGGCCAGCCGATCAGTCAGTTGCGCCGCGATCGTGTCGATCGCTCGATTTGGGTGTGGCAAGGAGGGTCGGGGGTGGCGAAAAACAGTACGTTATCCTGCAAGCGCCAAATTGTCGACGGCGCGCTCACCGGAAGCAAAACCCCCTAGGTCAAGTGTGCGCTGGGAAGTGGACTTGTGCCGTGGGGGTGTCACAATGCCTCTTGTGATCGCATCCAACCTGATGGCCCTGCTGATGGTGCTGGGCGGCATCGAAGTGCCCGCGGCCGCGCCGCCCCAAGGCGTACCGGCAGCACCCGCCGTCGCCGTGCCCGAAAGCAGCACCCCGCCCGAAGGCACTGCCCCGGCGAGCGATTCGGCGGTACCCATCGATGCCGTCGAGGAAGTGGTGGTAACGGCGCCCGAACCGCGCTACGTGTCGCCTACCCGGCGCGATCAGATCGGACGTATCTGGGCGCCGGTCTATATCAACGATCAGGGGCCGTTCCGCCTGGTGCTGGACACCGGGGCCAGCCGATCCTGCATCATCGAGCGCGTGGCCACGCACCTGGCCCTGACACCCGATCATTCCTCGCCCATCAAGCTGCAGGCGGTCACCGGGAGCGCGACCGTGCCAACGGTGCGGGTCGATTCGCTGTTGATCGGTGATCTGCTGATCAATGGCTCGAAGCTCCCGATCATTCCCGACGCGCTTGGCGGCGCCGAGGGGATCCTAGGAAACGAAGGCCTAGTCGATCGGCGCGTATACATCGATTTTCGCCACGACATCATCTCCATCACGCGCTCCCACAACCGCGCGGCGCCGCCGGGATACTTCACGGTTCCCTTTACGCTGCAGCGCGGACGTTTGCTGACCGTGGATGCGTGGCTGGGCCGGGTACGCGCCAAGGCCATCATCGACACCGGCGGGCAGACGACGGTGGCCAACCTGGCCTTGCGAGACGCGCTGGCGCACCGTTTCATCACCGGCCTGCCCGAGGTCGATCACATCGAGGGCGTCACCTCAGAGGTGCAGGATGGGGAGGGGCGCCGCGCACCTTCCATCCAGTTCGGGCCGCTTGAAATTCACACCCAGCGAATGACCTTCGCCGACATGCGCATCTTCGAGTACTGGAAGATGACCAAGGAGCCGGCGCTGTTGATCGGCATGGACGCGCTCGGCCTGCTGGACGTGCTGATCATCGACTACCGCCGCAACGAACTGCAGTTGCGCATGCGCGGCTACTGACGCTCACGGCCGCAGCGGCGCATCGCGCGCCGCCTCAACAGTCCAGGATTCCTGCCGTTACTTGGCGATGACGGCGCCGTTCACCACCCGCACGGCCGCCCCGACGGGCAACGTGGGCTGGGTTTGCACCGATACCACCTGGTCGGTGCCGGTATCCATGTGCACAGTGACATCGTAATGCGTGGTGGCGCGCGCTTTCTGCTCCACCTTGTTGCCGACGAAGGCGCCGCCTGCGGCGCCGGCAATCTTGGCGATGGTCTTGCCGCTTCCGGCGCCGATCTGGTTACCGATCACGATGCCGGCCACACCGCCGGCCACGGCACCAAGGCCAGTTCCCTTGCCCTGCACGTTGACGGGGGTGATCGATGTGATTACGCCGCAGTCACTGCACACCGGCGGCGGAGGCGGCGGCTTGTGCACCACCGGCACCGGAGCTGCCGCAGGCACGGGCGCGGGGGCCGGAGGTGCTGCGGCCGGGACAGGCTTCGGCTTCGGTTTGGCAGCGACCTTCTTGGCAGGCTCTGGCTTAGCCACTTCGGCTGGTGGTGCGGGCTCGGGCGCGGCCTGCGGAGCTGGCGCGGCGGCGGGAGCCGCGGCGGGCGGTGGGTTGGTATCGGCGACCTGTTGCGGTGAGCTCGGAGAGCTGCAAGCCAGCAATGCCGCATACGCGCAGCTGACGAGGGTAAGGGCGGCAACACGGAACTTGAAATTGGTCATGGTGATCGGCTCATCGCTAGAGATAATGGCTCAACAATTTACTGGATTGCGCCTCAAGCGCAAGTTCCGGAACCGTTCTTGTCGCAAGGCAACGACGCTATTGCGGCGTTCGCGCGTGCTCTTCTTGCCATTTTGTGACCCAGCTCAAGAGCTCACGCTTCACGCTGCGTTCAGGTTGACTCTGCTAAGCGCGCGTCGCTATGGCAAAGCAGCGTGGCTGCGCTTTTGCCATCATGCCTCACATGAAACGCCGCAGCGCGCGAAGCGCACGCTATCTGGACCTTGAGCTCGCGCACGTCGATCTCGTGCGCGGCGGGCGCCGCGTGCTGCGCGATCTGCACTGGCGCATCCGACCAGGGGAGCGATGGGTGCTGCAGGGTGCCAACGGCGCCGGTAAAACGCAGCTGCTCAAGCTCATCGCCGGAGACATCTGGCCGCAGCCGCGTGCCGATACCCGCCGGTATTATCGCTGGCGCGGCGAGCTGAGCACCGAGCCCTACGGGATCAAGGAGGAGATCGCCTACCTCGGTGCGGAACGCCAGGATCGCTATCAGCACTACGAATGGAACCATCGTGTCGAGACAGTGGTCGGCACCGGCATCCAGCGCACCGACACACCGCTCGCACCCCTCACGGCTGCCGAGCGCGCGCGCGTCGGGCGGCTGCTTAGGCGGCTTCGCATCGCTGAGCTCGCCAAGCGACGCTTCCTGACGCTCTCCCAGGGCGAGCGACGGCTGGTACTGCTGGCGCGTGCGCTGGCCTCGCGGCCGGCACTGCTGCTGCTCGATGAGCCGCTCAACGGCCTGGATGCCGTGAACCGCGAGCGCATTCTGTCCGCGCTTCGCACTTTCGCCCGCGCGCGCTTGCCGTGGGTCTATGCCAGTCATCGGCCCGAGGAAGTGCCCCACGGTGCGACGCATCTGGCCACGCTTCGTCGCGGTCGCCTGCGTACAGCTTCCCGGCTCCGCCCAATTCCGCCGGCGCCGCGCCGCACAGCCGCGGCGCGCTCTTCGCGATCGAAGCGCGCATCCGGGCTGCCCATTCTGATCCGGTTGCGCCGTGCTTCGGTCTGGCGGGAAGGCCGGCTGGCGTTGCGAAATCTGAGCCTTGAGATCAGGCGCGGCGAGTGCTGGCTGGTGCACGGCGCCAACGGCAGCGGCAAATCGACCCTCCTTGGGACTTTGTACGGCGATCACGGCGTGGCCTCCAAGGGCACACTCTGGCGAGACCAACCCACGCTGGGCGGCACGCTCGGCGATGTCAGGACGCGGATCGGGTACGTATCGCCGGAGTTGCAGGCCGCATTGCCGCGCGCGCAGAGCGCCCGGGACTGCGTTATCGCGGCCATGCGAGGTGCCTACCTGCTAGATGGCGCGGCCAGCGCCATCGAGCGACGACGCGCAGGAACCGCTTTGGAGCGAGTGCGTGCGCAGCACCTCGCGCGGCGGAGCTTTGGGGAGCTCTCATACGGACAGGCGCGCCGCGTCCTGTTCGCGCGTGCGCTGGCGTTGCAGCCTGATATTGTGTTGCTCGATGAACCTTACACAGGACTGGATGCCGCCACCCGGCGGCGCCTGCGCTCGCTCGTCGAGGAGCGCATACGCGCCGGAGTAACCGTTGTGATTGCCAGCCACCACAAGGACGATAGCCCGCGAGGCGCCACTCACGAGCTTGAGCTGCGTGCCGGTGCGGCGCGCTACTGCGGGCCACTGCGTGGCCATGCGTCGGTGCGCAAGGGATTGCCGTCGTGAGCCGCCGCACGCTCGCCTGGATTCTTGTGGTGATCGCGCTGGGCGCCGCGATGGGGACGTGGCGCTGGTGGACGCGGCCGAGCGTTGACGTCGTCGGGGCGCTGATTGCGGGAGGCGATGGCGGCGGCCTGCCGCGCTCCGAGCCGGGACAGGAAGGATTTGACCCCGAGGCTCTCGAGGCTGCAGGCGAGGCGGCTTTTCGCGGCGATACCAGCGAACTTCTGATCACGCGGCACGGGCACCTGGTGTATGAGCGCTACGAGCGCGGAGCGGACAGCGGCACGCTGGTATTGGGTGGTGAGCTCAGTCAGGCGCTGCTGATGATCGCCGCGGGCATCGCAGTCACGCAGCATGGCATGAGCGTGCCCGCGCCCCCGCTGGACAGCGTCGCGCTCGAGTCGGCCATTGCCGCAGCGAGCAATCGCAGCTATCCGCAGTTCCTCTCGCGCCACGTGTGGCAGCCCATTCATGCCGGCGCAGCGCGCTGGACTTCCGAGGGGGTTAGCGCACGGGCCGTGGATTGGATGCGTGTGGCTGAGCTTTTACTGCATGACGGGCGCTTCGAGGGTACGCAGGTCGTGCGGGCGGGCTGGACTCCGGCCGAATTGGGCCTGATGACCGGTGCAGCCCCGGAACCTCCGGGCGCCGCAACGTTGCTCACCTTGCGCGGACCGGGAGCGACGCGTCTGTGGCTCGCGCCGCGCCTCGATCTGGCGATCCTGCGCGCCGCTGCCGCGCCGGTGGCGGGTGCAGCCGTCGATGAGTCGCTCGGGCGCACCCTGATCAATACGCTTCGAGACCGGCCGTCCTCGGGCGGCAACTCGCTGAACGATTTGGTTCCCGGACACTAAGGCAGCGCACCTTGCGGTGGCCGCTCCGGCCCCGCGGTTGGTAAAATTTGCGTGGCTGCGCCGTGCGGGCCATTTGGAGAGTCAGTGTGATATTTGAATTTGAAGGCAAGCGCCTGGTGACGGCGACCGAGAATTTCTACGTGGCCGCCGGTGCACAGTTGATCGGCGATGTGCGCCTGGGGGATGCCGCCAGCGTTTGGTTCAATGCTGTGCTGCGCGCCGACGATGAGCGCATCGAGATTGGTGATGGCAGCAATGTGCAGGACGCCAGCGTCATTCACTGCGACCGCGACCAGCCCACGATCCTGGGGCGGAATGTCACCATCGGCCACCGGGTGCTGCTGCACGGCTGCGTGATTGCCGATGAGTGCCTGATTGGGAACGGCGCCATGCTGCTTGACGGTGCGCGAATCGGCGCGCATTGCCTCATCGCCGCAGGTTCGCTAGTCACGCCGGGCAAGGAGATTCCGCCAGGCAGCGTGGTGATGGGATCACCCGGACGCGTGGTAAGGCCGACCGGCGAGCGTGAACGCGCCATGATCGAAGGAGCGGCCCGCTATTACCAGGAGCGCGTCCGGCGCTATCGGGCCGAGGCAGGTCTGCGCCAAGGCGCGCTGGGGTCCGAGTAATGGCTGGGGATCCGCCGGTAACTGAGGCTCGCAGCAACCAGGGAGATCTACTACGGAAGCTGCGCATTGATCCTTCCGCGCGCGACCGGCCTTCGCGCCCTGCCGCGCCGAGGCGCGCAGCGCTCATTGCCGGGGCCGGCATACTGCTGGCATTGCTCGCCATCGCCGCGGCCTGGTGGAAATGGCATTCCCGGCCGGTAGCGGTGGAAGCCGCCACCGCGGTGGCGGCCGATACCGCGCGCGGGCCGGCCGCGATCCTGCAGGCCAGCGGTTATGTGACCGCACGCCGCGAGGCCACGGTCTCAGCGCAGATCACGGGCACGGTCAAGGAAGTGCTCATCGAAGAGGGCGAGCACGTCAAGGCTGGACAGGTGCTGGCGCGCCTCGAGGATTCGGCCTACCAGGCTGGCGTCGCGCAGGCGCGCGCCCAACTGCTGGCGGCGCAGGCCCAGGAATCGCAGTTTCTTGTCGAACTCGCGCAGGCGCGGCGCGACACCAAGCGCAATCAGGATCTGATCGACAGGAACCTGGTGTCGCATCAAGCGCTCGAGACGGCGCAGACGCAGCAGGACGCGCTCGATGCCCAGCTGCAGGTGCAGCGCAAGCAGATCGAACTGGCGCAGGCCGCGCTGCGTGGCGCGGAAGTGCAGCTGGCCTACTGCACGATACGCGCACCGTTCGCCGGCGTGATCGTCGCCAAGGCGGCGCAGTCGGGCGAGATTATCTCGCCGATCTCGGCCGGCGGGGGCTATACGCGCACCGGTGTGGGAACCATCGTCGACATGGACTCGCTGGAAATCGAGGTCGACGTCAACGAGTCCTATATTAACCGGGTGTCGGCGGAGCAGTCCGCCCAGGCCGTGCTGGACGCCTATCCCGACTGGACCATCCCGGCGCACGTGGTCGCCATCATCCCGACGGCGGATCGCAACAAGGCGACCGTCAAGGTGCGCGTGGGCTTGGATCTCAAGGACCCGCGCATCCTGCCGGACATGGGCGTGCGGGTATCCTTTCTGGAGCGCAGCACCGGCGCGCCCGACGAGCAGCGCCCGGCGCAGCAGATCGAGGGCGTGCTGGTGCCCGCCACCGCGCTCATTGCCGGCGCCAACGGCGGCAAGGCGGTCTACCTCATCGAGGGTGATATCGTGCACCTGCGCGCGGTCACTCCGGGACCGGCGCGCGGTGAGCTGCAATCGGTGAGCGGGATCAGCGCCGGCGCGCGCGTCGTGCGCGCCCCGCCTGAAGGTCTCCATGACGGCGCCCGCATCAGCATCAGCAAGGCGGGCTCCTGATAAATAGTTATTCCGGCATCGCAGGTGAACATCCATGAACAGCCTCGTGCAGACCGAGAATCTCAGCAAGACCTACACGCGCGGCACGCAGCACGTGGAAGTCCTGCACAGCATCAACCTGGCGATCGAGGAGGGCGATTTCGTGGCCCTCATGGGTCCTTCCGGATCGGGAAAGACGACGCTTCTCAATCTGATTGGCGGCCTGGATGCGCCCACCGGCGGCAGCATCAGTGTCGGCGGGGAGCGCATTGACCAGTATTCGGAAAATGCACTGGCCAAGTGGCGCTCAGGTCACGTGGGTTTCGTGTTCCAGTTCTATAACCTGCTCTCGACCCTCTCGGCGCGCAAGAACGTGGAGCTGCCGCTGCTGCTCACGCGGCTTACGGGAGCCGAGCGCCGCGAGCGTGCCGACATTGCACTGCAGCTGGTGGGGCTGGCTGAGCGCGCAGTGCATAAGCCGGCCGAGCTCTCCGGCGGGCAGCAACAGCGCGTGGCCATTGCCCGTGCCATCGTCTCGGATCCGACACTGCTGGTGTGCGACGAGCCCACCGGCGATCTGGATCGCCAGTCGGCCGCCGAAGTGCTGACGCTGCTGCAGCAACTCAACCGCGATCATGGCAAGACCATCATCATGGTGACCCACGATCCGAAGGCGGCCGAGTTTGCGCATCGGATACTGAACCTGGACAAGGGCACGCTGGTGGACGTCGCGGAGCGGCCGGCCGCGTGAAGTATCTGCAGCTGGTGCTGGCCGCCCTGCAGCGCCACAAGGCGCGCACGCTGTTCACGCTGCTGTCGGTAGCGGCGGCGTTCCTGCTGTTCGGTCTGCTCGATTCAGTGCGGGGCGCATTTTCTGGCGCCGGCAGCACGGTGGCGGGCCTGAACCGGCTCGTGACCGTCTCGAGGATCAGCTTCACACTGCAGTTGCCCAAGAGCCTGCTGGAACGCATCCGCGCGGTTCCCGGCGTGGCCGATGTCACCTACGCCAACTGGTTCGGCGGCATCTACCAGGACCAGAAGAATTTCTTCCCCAACCAGGCCGTGGCCGGAAATTTCATCGACGCCTATCCCGAATGGAAGCTCAGCGCCGCGGAACGCGAGGCGTTTCGCAACACGCGCACCGGCGCGATCGCCGGCGCGCTGCTCGCCAATAAATTCCACTGGAAGCTGGGCGACAAGATACCGCTCCAGGGCACGATCTTTCCGCAGAAGAACGGCAGCAACACCTGGACTCTGGACCTGGTGGGCATCTACCGGATTGCCGATCCGCAGCAGCGTGGCCAGGAGAATGCGCTGTTCTTCAACTGGGATTATTTCGATGAGGCACGCGCCTTTGGCAACGGCAACGTCGGCTGGTACGTGGTGCGGGTGGCCGACGCGAAGAACGCGGATCGCGTGGCGCAAGCCATCGACGCGCTGTCGGCCGACTCGGACCATGAGACCAAGACCCAGAGCGAGCACGCCTTCCAACTGGCCTTCGTCAGCCAGTTCGGCGACATCGGACTGATCGTGGGCGCCATCATGGCGGCGGTATTCTTCACCTTGATCCTGCTTACCGGCAACACCATGGCGCAGGCGGTGCGCGAACGCATCCCGGAGCTGGCCATACTCAAGACCATCGGCTTCACCAGCAGTAGCGTGCTCGGGCTCCTGCTGGCCGAGGCGGTGCTGCTGTTGCTGCTGGGTGGCATCGTCGGCGTGCTGGTCGCGGGCGTGGTGGCCAACGGCTTGCAGCTGTCGATGGGCATCACCTTGCCGCCGATCGTGAGCTCGGTAGCCGTGTGGCTGCGCGCACTCGGGCTCATGATCGTGATCGGCATCATCGTCGGGGCCATGCCCGCCTACCGCGGCTTACGCCTGCGGGTGGTCGATGCGCTGGCGGGGCGCTAGCTGAGCATGGCGAGCGGGCGCGGCAATCGTTGGCGGCGGCTCCTGGGGTGGCTCGGCGTGTGGGCGTTGGTGTTTTGCGGCTTGCTGGTGCTGGCCATGCTGCCGGGCTGGTCGCTGCCGGTGCTGCTGTTGCCGCTGGCTCTGTGGCTGCTGCTCACCCGCACCGGCCGGCAGGCGTGGTCCGCGACCCAGGTAGGGATCGCCACCATTCCGCAGCGCCTGGGCTCTTCTTCCGTTGTGGTGGTGGGCATCGCCGGGGTGGTGGGCGTGCTCGTGGCCTTGCTGGCGATGGCGGCCGGATTTGCCGCGACGCTCAAGCAGGGCGGGAACGATGAGACCGCCATAGTGCTGCGCGCCGGCGCCCAGACCGAACTGAACTCGGTCATCAGCAGCGAGACGGTGACGCTGGTGTCGCAGCAGCCGCAAGTCCAGCGCGGCCGCGACGGCCTGCCCATCGCCTCGGGCGAGCTGGTAGTCGTGGCGGCACTCCCCAAGCGCACCACGGGACTCGATGCCAACGTCGAGGTTCGCGGGGTCAGCGAGCGCGCCTGGGAGCTGCGGCCGGGAATCCGCATGATCACCGGGCGTCGCTTCACGCCTGGTTTGCGTGAACTGATCGTCGGCAAGCGCGCGCGCGAGCAGTTTTCGGGTGTTGACGTGGGATCGACGCTCAAGCTCAACGGTCAGCCCTGGCAGGTGGTCGGCGAGTTCGAGGCCAACGATGCCAACGATTCGGACCTGTGGGCCGACTTCGGCGTGGTGGGTCCGACCTATCGGCGTGGCAACAGCGCGACATCCGTGACGGTCAAGCTGACGGACGCTCGTGCCTTCGAGACCTACGCGGCCGCGCTGGCCGCAGATCCGCGCCTCAAGGTGGACGTTCGCACCACGCGCGCCTATTACACCGAGCAGTCTGCCAGCCTGACGCGCCTGATCACCGCGCTCGGCAACGCCATCGGCGTGATCATGGCGATCGGCGCGGTGTTCGGCGCACTCAACAGCATGTACGCCGCAGTGGCCACGCGCACGCGGGAAATCGCCACGTTGCGCGCGCTTGGCTTTCGCTCCACCCCGGTCGTGGTCTCGGTGATGCTCGAGACCATGCTGCTGGCGTTGCTGGGCGGGATGCTCGGGGCGGCGGTCGCGTGGCTATTGTTCGATCAGTACACCGCCTCGACGCTGGGAGCCAATTTCACTCAGATCGTATTCGCGTTCCGCGTAACGCCCGAACTTCTGTGGCGCGGACTGAAGTGGGCGCTGGC
>Ga0157379_10000387_pt1 | contig 35619 bp, 37 predicted proteins | sample S25metaG_FD_121802 | JGI IMG/M metagenome (GOLD analysis project Ga0157379, IMG submission 121802) | Switchgrass rhizosphere microbial communities from Kellogg Biological Station, Michigan, USA - S2-5 metaG | ecosystem: Host-associated > Plants > Roots > Rhizosphere > Soil | place: USA... | reverse complement strand
CGTCGGCGTGACCGTCGACGTCGGGGTGGGCGTCGGCGTGACGACCGGGTTGCAGATGGGCTGGTCGGAGTTCACCGGGAACTCATCGTTCTCCCCGTGGTGCGAGGTGCCGTTGAAGTAGCGGAACACGCCGAGGATGTTGGTTTGGTCCACGCACTGGGTCGAGTGATCGGCCTCATGCACGACGTAAGGAACCTGCGTCGACGTGACCGTCGCCTCGCCAGGTGGATTGCAGGTGGCCGCCGAGCAGATCAGCGGGATGCCGCCCGGCGGGGTGACGTCGCAGCACTCGTTGCCGAAGATCATCACGCACGTGCCGCCGGGGCACTCGCTGTCCAGGGTACAATTCGCGTTCGCGTTGGAGCCGCTGACGCACCGGGTCGGGGAGATCGGCGGGTGTCCTGCGGGGCATCCTCCGACGGAGGGGATGTCGATGCACATCGAGCCGCCCTCGTAGCCGCACGCGGTCGGATTGAAGGAAAGCGAGGCCTCGTAATAGATCGTCTCGCCCTCGATCTTCGCCCCGGTGATGGGGGTGTCGCCGAGCGAGCACCGCCCGCCACCCGGACACTCGCTATCGTCGGAACAGTCGGCGCCATTGTTGAGGCCGCCGCTGCACTGGGTGCCCGGAATGAGATCGCGGAACTCGCCGACCGCAGGCGCCTGGCCGGTCCTGGGACAGTTCGGCGGGTTCGAGACGGCCCGCGCGCTCATGGCGTCGACGAGAACGAACGCGCACGCGAGCGCGACCGATGCCACGACAACCCTCAGATGGGAACGGCTGGATGACGGAACGGAGTGGAGCATGAGGACCTCCTCGGGGAAACGGCGGAGTTGATGGAAGGAACGACCCAAGGGAGCGCGTAGCATTCAGCCGCCTAGCCCGCAAGGAAAAAGCCCTCGAGTTGGTGACCGGCCGCGACGCGCGATCGAGCGGGAGCGCTCGATCGCGCGTTGACTGTGATGGACCCTCTGCGATGAGCGACTCGAAGCCCTCATTGTAACGCCTACCAAGGGAGGTTCGTCATGCGTCACTTTCACGTCACCTTGATTGCCGCGGCCCTGGTCGTCATGGCCGCATCGTCAGTGGCCGCCCGGACAATCGTCGTCGGGCCGGGCAACTCCATCCAAGCGGGGGTCGATCTCGCGCAGCCCGGTGACCGGGTGGTCGTGCAGGCGGGGACCTACCAGGAGTCGGGCAGCCCCTGTCCAACCGATCCGAGTAAAATGTGCGCCGTCGTCGTCGACAAGGACGGGATCGCCCTCGTTGCGCGCGGGCAGGTGGTCCTCGAGAACGCCGGAGGCCAGGATCAGGGCATCGTGTTCGCCAAGCAGGGGGCGGATGGCTCGCAGTGCCTGACGGATCCGCAGCAGCGCATCCAGGGCGCCCTCGTCAGCGGCTTCACCGTGAACGGCTTCGGCGGCGAGGGGATCTCCCTCTTCTGCGCCGACAATTGGCGGGTCGTCAGCAATACGACGAACGACAACGGTGAGTACGGGATCTTCCCCTCCCACTGCGGCGCCGGCGAAGTGAGACAGAACGTCGCGACGGGCTCCCATGACACCGGCATCTACATCGGCCAGTCGCACGACGTGCGCGTCGATCTCAACCTGGCGCGCGGCAACGTCAGCGGCTTCGAGCTCGAGAACTGCAGCAACAGCCGCATGGACCACAACGAGTCGACCGGCAATACCGCCGGCATCCTGACGTTCACCAACATCTTCCTCGACGTGAAGCAGAACGCGAACAACCGCGTCGATCACAACCTCATCCACGACAACAACGAGCCCAATACCTGCCTCGATCCGCTGGACGAGGTTTGCGCCGTCCCGCCGGGGTCAGGCTTGCTGGTGCTGGCGGCCGACGCCAATCTGATCGACCACAATGCCGTGTTCCGCAACGACTCGTTCGGCATCGCAGTGGCGAACTACTGCGTCGCCAACAATCTCAGCGACGCGCAGTGCGCGGCGCTCGACATCGAGCCCAACCCCGACTTCGACCGGATCGTGCAGAACGTCGCGTTCGGCAACGGCACCTCACCGTCGCCGCTGATCAACCCGGTGTTCGCCGTCGATCTCGCCTGGGACGGTACGGGAACGGGGAACTGCTGGAAGCACAATCGGGTCGGCACGCAATTCCCCGACGACTTCCCCGCCTGTTCGTGAGGATCGCCGCGCGTCGCGTGGCATGAAAACAAACGAGGCCGGTCGGCATCGTGCCGACCGGCCTTCGTCCCTCCCGCGGCTCAGCCTTTTCTGGCCGAACCTTGGCCCTGCGCGCCTTCAGTCGGGAGTTTCGACGCGTTCAGTCGTGGTCTTCTTCTCCACCGTGCCACCCGAGGTGGTGGTGGCGACGACCTTGGTGACGACCTGCTTGCCACCCTCGTCCATCGTGTAGATGGTCACGGGCGCGTTGCGAATCTTCTCGCGGGTGGTCACGTTGCCCGCCGAGTCGACGAACGTCGTCTTCTCGTTGATCGTGTAGCGCATCGGATCCGGCCGTTCCTGGGTCTTGAGAATTATGGTGGACCCCGCTGGATCGATGTCGGTCACGACGCCTCGGTACGTCGTCGTTTCGGTGCGGGTGCTCATGCTGTCGGCGCGTGCGGGACCGGCCGTCGCCAGCACCAGCAACGCAGCAGCGCTGACGCCGCTCACCACGCACTGCTTCCAGGATCTTCGCATAAGTCCTCCTTTCGTCTCTACTCGTAGGGGGGCACGATCCGTGCCGCAGCGGAATCCCGTGCCGGCAGACGATTCATGGAGCGGCAGCCGCTCACCCCGCCTCCGTTTCTACAAAAGCGCATGAAAGCTTTGCGTCCGAGCGATAGAGCACCCTGAAGGGTACGGCTCGCTAGGACGTCACCGGCTCCTCGCCGGGCGCGTCCGCCTCGGGTTGAAACTTCGGCTTCGTCTCCGGGGGCGGTACGGTGGGCAACCCCTCGGGCGGCGGCAACGGCACCGGAGCGATCGACGGCCCGGCGTTCGGCGACGCCACGGCTTCGGCCGGCGCGGTGTCGGTCGCAGCGGTCTGATACGGGTCGCGGGCGCGATCCGAGCATCCCGCCGCCAGCACGAAGATCAGGACGAGGCCGAATCGCCTCGCCCCTATCCGGGTAGTGCGCATGGTGTGTGACATGGCCGACTCGAGCTCAGAGCCCCGCCGCGCGTGGGGTCTCGTGCATGCGGGCGGCGTGCGTGAGCGAGCTCGGAGCGTTGACGTTGGCGCCATCATCGACGCCGATGCCCAGCCGGTCGACCAGCTCGCCCCCGAGCCAGGCTGTGATGAGCGCCAGGCCGAGGCCCACGAAGCTGCAGGTGAGCGCCGTCGTCGAGGGTTCCTCCGACGCCTGGTACCGCAGGTACAGACTCGCCGCGAAGAGCGCGACGACGACGAGATTGCCGAGGCCGTGCACCGCGCCGATGCGCTTGGCGCGGGTACGGGAGGGAATGGCCACCCAATCGACCAGTCCGAACACCGCCGCCAAGAGGGCACCGATCAGACCGGCCGCGATCATCCAAAAGGCGAGATCGCTCCAGCGTGTGCTGTGCGTTGCCAGTTGGACGATGTCGAACGCGACCGCCGTGGGCAGCAATCCGAGCGGAAAGTTGACGAGCATCGGATGCACCGGGTGACCGAGAATCTTTGCGTGACTTTCCATGGGCTCCTCCTCTGGAGAACGAAGTCCCTATGAACAAGGATGGAGCAACGGACGTGCCGGTCGGTGTGTGCGGATTCGTTACCAGGGCGCAAATGCACGCGACGCGACGCGCCGACGTCGAATTCCGTTGACAGGGAGCGTCGAGGGCGCGTACCTCACGGGCTGCCGTGCGAGGGAGGTCGGGATGAGCGGGGCGACGAGTGGGATCGAGTTCACGGCGCACAACATCCGTCTCGACGACGGCACCCTCACCAAGCCGGATCTCGCGGCCGACATGTCGATAGCGCCGCGCTTCCTCTCCGCCAGACGCGCGCTCGAGCTGGCGTGTCCCGGAGAGAAGAGCCGGTACTCCATCCTCGACCTCGGCTGCCTCGAGGGCGGCTACAGCGTCGAGTTCGCGCGTCTCGGATTCCGCGCCGTCGGCCTCGAGGTGCGGGCGAGCAGCATCGCCGCCTGCCGCCACGTCCAGTCACGGGTGCATCTGCCGAACCTCTCGTTCGTGCAGGACGACGCCTGGAACGCCGAGCGGCACGGCCCCTTCGATGCCGTCTTCTGCTGCGGCCTGCTCTATCATCTCGACCGGCCCCGCACGTTCATCCACATGCTGGCGCGGGTCGCGACGCGCATCGTGATCATCCAGACGCACTTCGCCACCGACAAGCCGAGCAACAAGTTCGGGCTCTCGGGCATGGCGGAGCACGATGATGCCGCCGGACGATGGTACGGCGAGTTCGCGACGGTGCCCGATACGGCCGAGAAAGAGGCGAGCCGCTGGTCGTCGTGGGACAACACGCGTTCGTTCTGGCTCACCAGGGCGTGGATCCTGCAGGCGCTGAACGAGGGCGGCTTCGACATGGTCTTCGAGCAGTTCGACACCCTGGCTCCGAAGATCGTCGACTCGATGAACGCCGGCTACTATCAGCAGGAAGATCGCGGCACGTTCGTCGGTATCCGCACCGCCGCCCTCGGTCACTGAGCCGCTACTCGTCCTCCTCGGGATCCGGTGCGTTCGGATCCGAGTCGACCGGCCAGTTCGGGCGCGGCGAGGAGAGGGCGGTGGACGCGTCGCGGCGGCATCGGTAGTGTGGCGCGGCGTTCCGCTGCCGTCATGCCCCGTCCCTTCCAGATGATGGTCCTCGCCGCGGTGGCCTTGCTGGTACGCCCGGGTGGGGCCCTCGGTGTCACCGGGCCCGATCACTATCTCTGCTACAAGGCGGCGCTCGCCAAGGGCCAGGAGAAGGTCGCCAAGGGTCTGACCGCCGTCCTCGACGACTCCCTGGGCAGCGCGCAGACGTTCGATCTCAAGAAGATCGCCGCCGTCTGCAATCCCGTCGCCCGCGACGGCTCGCCGATGTCACACCCCGACGTGCATCTCGAGGGCTTCGCGATCAAGGTGCACAAGGGAGGCGCCCGATTCGTCAAGCTCGATCGCGTGACCATCGACGCCTTCGCCCAGCGCTCGCTCACGCTCACCGCGCCCGCCACCGTGCTCGACGTCGCGCCGCAGGTGCCGGGCACGGTCCCGCCGGCGCCGTTCGGCAGCGATCCGACGAGCGATGCGAGCGTGAACCGCTTCACCTGCTACAAGGCGAAGCTCGCCAAGGGCTCGCCCAAATTCGTGCCGCCACCGGCGCCGACGCTCACCGACGTGTTCTACGGCAGCGGCCAGCAGTTCCTCGTCACCAAGGTGACGAAGGTCTGCGAGCCGACCGACGTCGACGGCGCGACCGCGGGGGCCGAGACGCGAACGAGCCTGCTGGTGTGCTACGCGCTCAAGCTGCCGAAGCACACGCCGAGGTTCGCGAAGACGACGGTCGCGACGAACAACCCGCGCGTCGTACCGCAGGTGCTCGTCGCGAGCGCGCCGGCCGAGCTGTGCCTGCCGGCGCAGCAGCCGAGCCCGACCCCGACGCCCACGACGACGCCGACACTCAGCGCCACCCCGACCGTCAGCGTGACGCCGTCGGCGACGCCGACGGTGCTCGCGGCCACCCCGACCGTCACGGTGACGCCGTCGGCGACGCCGACCGTGCTCCCGACGCCCGGCAAGCGGGTCTTCGTCACCAGCACGACGACCAAGGGCGGCTTCGGCGGCACCTCCGGCGCCGACGCGTTCTGCGCGGCCCACGCCACGGCGGCCGGTCTGAGCGGCACGTTCAAGGCGTGGCTGTCGATCACGGGGGACGGCCCGTCGACGCGCTTCACGCAGTCGGCGGTGCCGTACGGGCTCGTCGACGGGACGATCGTCGCCAACGACTGGAGCGATCTCGTCGACGGCACGCTCGCGCACGCCATCGACGTCGACGAGAGCGGCAACACCGTCAGCGATGACGTCTGGACGTCGACGGACGGCGCCGGCGCTCCGCTCAGCCCCAATTGCAACAACTATCTGAACGCGACGACGGCGAGCGGCATCTGCGGTAACACGAACCTGAAGAACGGCGGATGGACCAACAACAGCTCCCCGTCCTGCAGTCTGTCACTGCGCCTCTACTGCTTCGAGCAATAGGAAGGCGGGAGAACGACGTCGATGAAGCACGACGGACCCGTCTTCGATCAGTTCAATCTCGTCGTCTCGAACATGGACGCGAGCGTGGCGTTCTACCGCCGGCTCGGTCTGCCGATTCCGGACGGGCCGCCCGAGTGGCAGCAGCACCACCGATCGATCGACCTGCCCGGCGGCGCGCGGCTCGACCTCGACAGCGTCGCGTTCGCGCGCATCTGGAACCGGGGGTGGAACCCCGTGCCTGGCGCGTCCATGGGCCTGCTCGGCTTCAGCGTGGCGACGCGCGATGCCGTCGACGCGCTGTACGAAGAGCTGACGGCAGCCGGCTACGCCGGACAGCAGCCGCCGTTCGACGCGTTTTGGGGGGCGCGCTACGCCGTCGTCTCTGATCCCGACGGCTATGCGGTCGGGCTGATGAGCCCGATCGACCCCGCCAGCCGCCGCGACGTGACGCCTCCCTGACCCGGACCCTCGCCCGCGACGCGGGGGCGCCGAACTGGCTGTTCGACCACGGGGTACGGCGCCGCCTTGTCGGCTCCGCGACCGGCCTGTTAGGGTTGGCGTTCGCATCCCCCCGGACGTTGTGACTGCCCGCCGCCTTCCGCTCCTCCTGCTCGTCGCCATGCTCGGGTCGCCCGCGGCGCCGGTGCTGGCACAGGCCCAGAGCGCGCCGCAGCGGCGCTGCCTCAACGGCCTCACGCGCGCGGGCGCGGCGGTTGAGACGGTGATCGCCCGGCGCTTCGTGTCCTGCGTCGAGTCGGCGGAGAAGGGGAAGCTCGGCGGGATGACCGCGGAGCAGTGTCTCCTCGCCGATCCGCGCGGGCGGCTCGCCAAGGTGCAGGACAAAGCAGCACGCGTCCAGACCAAGTTGTGCGGCATCCCGCCGAGCTTCGGCCCGACCACCGCCGCCGACGTCGGCACGGCGTTCGCGGACGTCCTGCGCATCCATCGCGTCTTCGGCGCCGACCTCGACGCCGCGATCCTGCTCGCCGCGGCCGACAAGGCGGGCGCCGCCTGCCAGGCGGCCATCGCGCGCGGCATGGCGGACGTCGCGACCGCCAAGATCGCCACCTTCAATGCCTGCGTCGCGTCCGGTCTGCGGACCGGCACGATCGACTCGAGCGCGGCGATGGAAGCCTGCTTCGACGCCGACCCAAAGCAGCACGTCGCCAAGGCCGTGGCGAAGGCGCAGGGAACGGTGAGCCGGCGCTGCGCGTCGACGGCGGTCGGCGCCGCGGTGCCCGGCGAGTGCGCGGCAGCGTCGCTCGGCGCGCTGCTCGAGTGCGTCGCACCGCGGGTCGATTGCGGGGTGTGCGCCGCCCTCGACGCCGGCGACCACCTGAGTCACGGATGCGACAAGTTCCAGGACGGGGTTGCCACCGAGCACTGCACGGCGCCCATCTCGGCGACGCAGTCGGTGGCCCGGCAGTGGGACGAGGAGGCGCTCGCGGCGATCCGCATCGACCTGCCGCGGCCGCCGGTGCACGCGCGCAACCTCTTCTACGTCGCGGCGGCGATGTGGGACGCGTGGGCCGCTTATGATGGCAGCGGCACCGCGGACGCATACCTCCACGAGGAGTCGCCCGCCTCGAGCGACGCCGAGCACGACCGGGCGATCGCGATCAGCTTCGCTGCCTATCGGGTGCTGTCCCATCTGTACGCGTTCTCGGTGAATCCGGCGACGACGCAAGCGCACCTCGACGCCCGCATGCTCGCGCTCGGCCTCGACAAGACCTTCGGGACGACCGTCGGCGACCTCCCGGCCGCGGTCGGCAATCGCATCGCCGCCGCCGTCATCGACTACGGCATGAGCGACGGCTCCAACGAGGCAGGCAACTACGCCGATCCGACCTACATGCCGGTGAACGATCCGCTCATCGTCAAGCTGCCGGGGGACGACCCGACGCTTCCGGGGACGGTGATGAACGATCCAAATCGTTGGCAGCCGCTCGCGCTCGACTTCCAGGTGAGCCAGAACAACATCCCGATTCCGGGCAAGGTGCAGGTGTTCGTCGGCTCGCAGTGGAACGACGTGAGGCCGTTCGCGCTCACCCGCAACGCGCCGACCGACCTCTACGCCGATCCCGGGCCGCCGCCGCATCTCGCCGACGCCGAGTTCCGCGCCGGCCCGGTCCAGTTGCTCGAGATGTCGCAGGCGCTCGACCCGGCCAATCCCGCGATGCTCGACAGCTCGCCCGCGGGCTTCGGCAACGATCCGCTCGGCACCAACGACGGCACCGGCTACCCGGTGAATCCGGTCACCGGCCTGCCGTATGTCTCCCAGATGGTGAAGCGCGCCGACTTCGGACGGGTGATCGCGGAGTTCTGGGCGGACGGTCCGACGTCGGAGACGCCCCCCGGCCACTGGAACGTGATGGCCAACTCCGTCGCCGACAATCCGGCGACGGTGAAGCGCATTGGCGGCGTGGGACCGCTCGTCAACGACCTCGAGTGGGACGTGAAGACCTACTTCGCCGTGAACGGCGCGACGCACGACGCCGCGATCGAGTGCTGGGGCACGAAGCGTGTCTACGACTCCGTGCGGCCGATCTCGCAGATCCGCTACATGGGGGGACTCGGCCAGTCGTCCGACGCCCTGGGGCCGTCGTACGATCCGAACGGCCTGCCGCTCGTGCCCGGCCTCATCGAGGTGATCACCCCGGCGAGCAGCGCGCCGGGCGAGCGCCACGCCGGGCTCGCGCCGTTCCTCGGAGAGGTGGCCGTGAACGCGTGGCCCGGACCGCCCGCCGATCCGACGACGCAGGTCAGCGGCGCCGTGTGGATCCGGGCCAAGAACTGGCTGCCCTACCAGCGCGATACCTTCGTGACCCCGGCCTTCGCCTCGTATTTCTCGGGCCACAGCACGTTCAGCCGCGCGGCGGCCGAGGTGCTGACGCGTCTCACCGGCAGCCAGTATTTTCCGGGCGGCCTCGCCGAGTTCGTGGCGCCGGCCAACGCATTCCTCAAGTTCGAGAAGGGCCCGACGACCGACGTGCACCTGCAGTGGGCGTCCTACTACGACGCCGCCGATCAGGCCGGCTTGTCGCGGCTGTACGGCGGCATCCACCCGCGCATCGACGACTTCACGGGCCGGATCGTCGGCTCGCAGGTGGGGATCGGCGCCTGGACGCTGGCGGCCAAGTACTTCGACGGCACCGCCGTGCCGTGAGCCGCACGTTCGTCGGCCGTGAGCGCGCTCAGCGGCCGGTCCACCTCGGACGGCGCTTCTCGACGAACGCCCGCTGCGCCTCGCGCGCGTCCTCGGTGCGCCGGAGCGGCGCGCCGATCTCTTCCTGTCGGCGGTAGGCGTCGGGCAGCGAGAGGTGCAGGATCTCACGCACCCCGCGCCGCGTCTCGCGCACGGCGAGAGGCGCGTTGGCGGCAATCGCGTCCGCCGTTGCGAGCGCCGTCGGCAGCAAGTCCGCGGGCGGGACGATGCGATTGATCAGCCCGATCGCGAGGGCGCGCGCGGCGTCGATCGGCCGCGCCGTGAGCATCAGCTCCTGCGCGTGCACCCACGGGATCTGTCGCGGCAGCAGCACGGTCGCGTTCCCGGTCGGGTAGAGGCCGAGCGCGACCTCTTCGAGCGCAAACGTCGCGTGCGGTACCGCGTAGCGGAGCTCGGCCGTCAGCATGAGGTCGAACCCCCCGGCGCGCGCGTGGCCGTTCACCGCGCACACGAGCGGCGTCGCCAGATCAAAGCCGGCGAGCAGCGCCGTCGCGACGTTGCGCAGGCCGGCGAACGTCTCGTCGTCGACGCGCTCGCCGCGCGCGAAGCGTTGCGACTCGGGAATCGTCGTCTTCATGTCCATGCCGGCGCAGAAGACCCGGTCGCCCGCGCCCGTGAGGACGGCGCAGCGGATGTCGGCGTCGTCGGCGATGCGGCGCCAATGCTCGGCGAGCTGCCGCAGGGTCGGGGGGTCGAGGGAGTTCGCCTGCGCGGGGCGATCGATGGTGACGACGGCGACGTGCGGATGTTCGGGGGGCAGCTCGAGTCGGGCGGGCATGCCTCCGGAAAGCATGCCGATGCCTCGACCGTCAACGCCCTCCGGGTGACCCGCCAAAATCCCCGACACGCGACGCGGCGGGTACGAGGGTAGTGGGCGCCCCCGCGAGGAACCACAGCGCGATCAGGGCATCGAAGAGCATGCACCCGAACGACGACGTCGGCATGAAGGGCCAGATCGGGTTGCCCCACAGATGATGGACGACATCCCACGCGGAATGCATGAGCCACGCGAGCGCGATGCACCGATAGGATCGTAGCCCGAGGTAGGCCACGGGAGTCACCAGCGCCGGGTACAGCAATTCCCACGCTCCGAAGCCGCCGCTCAGATACACGCCGCCGGCACCTGCGACGATGATCGCGTTGAGCCTCTGTCGCGCCGGCTCCTTCATGCGCGACATCACGAGCACGAACAGCGCGGCGCCGAAGGCCGGGCCGAGGTAGTCCATGATCTGCAGTGGTGGCGAGCTGTGCACGAGCACCCCTCCTTCTGCCGATCGTACGAAGTGTGGCAGACTCCGCAAGTGGCGCAAAAGACATTGTTCGTAGGAAATCCGCCAAAGCGACCGCAACGACCGAGGGGCCGATCGCGTCACCGGGTTGCCGTCGTCGCCTTCGACGGCGTAGTGCTCGCCGACCTCGCGACACCGTGCGAGGTCTTTGGACGGGTGCGCGATCCCGAGGGCGACGCGCCGTACGAGGTCCGGATCTGCAGCCTGACGGCGCGGGTCAGGTCGGAGCACCTCGCTCTCGACGTGCCGTGGCGACTCGCGTCGTTGGACCGGGCCGACACCGTGATCGTGCCCGGCATCGACGATCTCGACGGGGACGTGCCGCCGGCGCTCCTGTCCGCGATCCGGCGAGCGCTGCGGCGCGGCGCGCGGGTCGCGTCCATATGCAGCGGGGCGTTTCTCCTGGCAGCCACGGGAGCGCTCGACGGCTTGCGGGCGACGACCCACTGGCGCTGTGCCGCAGAGCTCGCGCGCCGCCACCCGGAAATCGACGTGGACCCCGACGTGCTCTACGTCGACCACGGACGGGTGCTGACGTCGGCTGGCGCGGCCGCGGGTCTCGATCTTTGCCTGCATCTCGTGCGTCGCGACCTCGGGGCCGCGGTCGCCTCCGACGCCGCTCGTGCCGTCGTCATGCCGCTGGAGCGCGGCGGAGGCCAAGCCCAGTTCATCACCCATGAGCCCCCGGCGGACGACGGGACGTCGATTGGTGCGCTCCTCGTGTGGCTCGAGCAGCAGGCGCACAGGCCCCTGTCGCTCCCGGCGATCGCGCGGCGCGCGGGCATGAGCACCCGAACGCTCGGCCGGCACTTTCGACGGCAGGTCGGTACGACGCCGGCGCGGTGGCTATCGCGCACCCGCGTTCGACGGGCTCAGCGCTTGCTCGAAACGACCGATATGTCGGTGGAGAGGATCGCGGCAGCGGTGGGGTTTCGCTCGGGGACGGTCCTACGCGAGCATTTCGCGAAGATGGTCGGGATCACTCCTCGGACGCACCGACGATCGTTCAGGGCCTGACGCGGCGTCGGCAGGATCACGCCGAAGTAGGCGGCGTCAGTCCTCGGGCTTGGCGTCGTCGAAGCGGTCGTTGACGCGCTTCTCGATGGTCTTTCGCTCGCGGATCTCCTTGCGCTCGTCGAGGCGGTCCTGACGATCGTCCTCGTTCCAGCGCTCGAGCATGTCGGCCGAGGGGTCGTCGTCCTCCGGCTGCTGGTCGCCGCCGAGGGCGGGAGCGGAGGCGGGCGCTTCCTGAGCCGCGGGGGCGCCGGCGCCATCGTCGGCGCTCCAGACCGGGGCCGCCCGGAGCGGGAGCAGCAGACCGAGCGCCAGGATCAGTCGCCACCACGATGTCGAGCGCATGGTCCTTTTCTGATCCTGGAAACGGCCCGGGTCAACCGATCCTTGTCCGTTCACGACTTGCGCGATAGCGTCCGCCTGGCTCCGAGGGGGTGCGGATGGGCGCGGCGATGTCCGGACCGGTGGCCGTGGCGACGATGGTCGGGGTGTCGTTGGTCGCGGTCGGGTGGCGCGTCCGCCGCGGTGCCGCTCCAACGACGGACGGGGCGACCGCCCTGTTGCTGGTGGCCCTGGCAGCGAGCCTTCTTTTGGCGATGGGCCGCGTGCCGACCTATCGCCATGGGCCGCTGCGGTTGTATGCGGGGAACGTGCACGGCGACGAGAACTCGCAGCAGCTGTCGGATCCCTATACCTTCACGCACGTCACCCACGGCATCCTGCTCTACGGCGCGTTCACGCTGGTCGCCGGCCGTTCGCCGCTCATGCTGCGTGCGCTCGCGGCGATCGCGGTCGAGAGCACGTGGGAGGTGCTGGAGAACACCGACGCGGTCATCCGCCGCTACCGCGCCACGACGATCGCGCAGGGATACGACGGCGACAGCGTGGTGAACTCGGTCGGCGACATCGGCGCCGCGGTGGTGGGCTTCGCGCTCGCCGCGCTGCTGCCGGTACGGGCGACCATCATGCTGACGATCGCTCTCGAGACGATCCTCCTGTTGTGGATTCGCGACAACCTCTTTCTCAACGTGCTCATGCTCGCCTGGCCGCTGGACGCGCTGCGCGCGTGGCAGAGCGGCGGCTGAGCGCGGCGCCCGTGCGTCGTCTCGAGACGGAAGTCCTGATCATTGGCGGCGGGCCCGTCGGCCTCTCGACGGCGCTGCATCTCGACCGCCAGGGCATCTCGACCGTGCTGGTCGAGCGTCACCCGACGACCGCGTCCCATCCGAAGGCGTCCTATTTCAACGTCCGCACCATGGAGATCCTGCGCCAGCTCGGCATCGCCGACGAGGTCTACGCGACGGCGCTCTTTCCGCAGGGCGTGTCCTTCTACACCAAGCTGTGCGGCTACAAGCTCGGGGTCCTCGGGATCGCGGACTACCCCGATCACGTGGAACGCATCATGCGCTCGACGGCGAGCCCGGGGTGCGTCTCCTCGCAGAGCGTGCTCGAGGCGATCCTCAAGCGGCACGCCGATTCCGCCCGCCACGCGACCGTGCTCTTCCATCACGAGAAGGTCGCGCTCGACCAGGACGCGCGCGCTATCCGCGCCACCGTGGTGGACCGCCGCAGCGGCGAGCAGCTGACCGTCGAGGCGGCCTACGCGATCGTCTGCGAGGGGGTGCGCAGCGGAACGCGCGAAGCGCTGGGGCGGCGCATGGTCGGGCCCCCGCCGATGGGGCACGTGATCAACATCTATCTCGAAGCCGACCTCGAGAGCCTCGTCGAGGAGCGCGACCAGGCGCTCTTCTGGACGGCGACGCCCGAGGCGCCGGGCGCGTTCATCGCGCTCGGCGGCGACCGCCGGCGCTACTGCTTCAACACGCCGTACTTCCCGGATGACGGCGAGCGCGCCGAGGACTTCACCGAGGCCGTCGCCCTGGCGCGGGTGCGCGCGGCGCTCGGCAGCGAGACGCTCCCGGTCACGATCCTCGCGGTCGGCTCGTGGGTGCTGTGCGGCCAGGTGATCGACCGCTACCGGCAGGGGCGGGTATTCTTCGGCGGCGACACTGCGCACCTCAACATCCCGACCGGCGGCTTCGGCTTCAACACCGGCATGCAGGAGACGCACAATCTCGCCTGGAAGATGCGCGCGGTGCTGCGCGGCCAGGCGCCCGACGCGTTGCTCGACACCTACCACGACGAGCGCCGGCCGATCGCGGTCTTCAACGTCGAGAAAAGCCGCGAGAACGCCGTGAACATCCGCGAGACCGGGGCGACGTTCGGCGGGCGCACGCCCGAAACCGACGAGATCGATCTCGACACCCCGCGCGGACGGGCGCAGCGCCGCGAGAAGTCGGAGGCGATCGCGCGCCAGAAAACGCACTCCCTCTTCCTCGGACAGGAGATCGGCTACGGCTACTGGGACTCGCCGGTCGTCGTACCCGACGGCACGCGCCACTACGCGGAGGAGCACGGCCTCGACAACCCCGTCTACGTCTACGTGCCGAACGCGCGTCCGGGAGCGCGGGCGCCGCACTGCTGGGTCGCACGCGCCGACGCGCCCGACGCGCGCTGCTCGATCCACGACCTCTTCGGGCTCGACTTCGTGCTGCTGACGCGCGGCGAACGCGGCGCCGAGTGGGCACGCCGCCTCGAGGAGGCCGCGTCCAGGGCGCACGTGAGCCATTGCCGCGTCGGCACCGCAGGCCAAGATTGCGATTTGATCGATGTCGACTCGGCATGGAGTGATGTGTACGGTGTCGGTGCGGATGGTGCGGTGCTGGTGCGCCCCGACGGCCACGTGAGCTGGCGCGCGTTCGCGGGACCGGACGCACACGTGGGCGTCGGCGTCGCCGAGGCACTCGAGATCGCGCTGGGACACCGCCTGCCGCAAGGAGACGACTCATGAGCACGCAGGAAGATCGCAAGCGCAAGCTCGCCGGGGAGCGCGGCCGCGTCGTGCCGTGTAAGCTGGCCCACGTCGTTCGGCGCACCCCGCGCTTCGAGGAGATGGTGCGCTGGTACTGCACCGTTCTCGGCGCCGAGGTCGTGCACTCGAACGGCATGCTGGCGTTTCTCACCTACGACGACGAGCATCATCGGCTCGCCATCGCCGGCATTCCCGGTCTGCCCGATCAGCCGGGCATGACGGCGGGTACCGATCACATCGCCTTCACCTTCGCCGACCTCGGCGATCTGCTGTACACGTTCCGCCGTCTGAAAGCCGAGGGCATCGAGCCGTACTGGTGCGTGAACCACGGCCCGACGATCTCGATGTACTATCACGATCCCGACGGCAGCGGCGTCGAGCTGCAGGTCGACACCATGCCGACGGCCGACGCGATCGACGCCTGGATGCGCAGCGGCGCCTTCGACAGCAATCCTATCGGCGTGGTCTTCGAGCCCGAGGAGCTGATCCGGCGCTACGAGTCCGGCGAGCCGTTGGAGACGCTCACGCTCCGGCCGCCGCTTCCCGAGGGGATGAGCCCGTTCGAGATGATGCGGTTCTGACCCCGCCGGCTCACGCGGGATAGACGACGATCTCCGTCGCCTTCACGCTCACCCATACGTCGCCGCCGCGATCGAGGTGCAGCTCCTCCATCGCCGGGCGCGTGACCTCGGCGACGATCGGGATCGCGCCGCCGCAGCGGATGCGGATGCGCGGGCCGTCGGTGTCGAGCGCGACGATCGGCGCCGTCCACACGTTGCGCGGCGTCCCCTCCGGGGCGCGCCGATGCAGGGCGACGGCGCGCGGGTGGATGACGGCGAAGACGTCCCCGCTGCCGGCGTCGGGAACCGTCAGCTCCGCGTCGCCCTCGAGGGCGATACGATCGCCGCGCGCCCGGCCGCGGAACAGATTGACGCCGACGAGATCAGCGACGTACGCGGAGCGCGGCCGCTCGGTGATCTCCGCCGGCGTGCCGGCCTGCACCACGCGACCCTTCTCGAGGACCACCAGGCGCGCGGCGAGCGCCATCGCCTCGAGCGGGTCATGGGTGACGAGCAGGCGCACGCCCGGAAATGCGTCGAGCGTGCGGCGCAGGCTGTGACGCAGCTCGGCGCGCGTCTGGTAGTCGAGCGCGGAGAGCGGCTCATCGAGCAAGAGGAGACGCGGCTCGACGGCGAGGGCGCGCGCCAGCGCCACGCGCTGCGCCTGGCCGCCGGAGAGGGCGCGCGGCATGGCGCCGCCGCGATCCCCGAGGCCGACGCGCGCGAGCCATTCCTGCGCGCGGTGGCGTGCGTCACGCCGCGAGGCGCCGCGACAGCGCAGGCCGAACGCGACGTTGTCGAGCGCGTCGAGGTGGGGGAAGAGCAGGTAGTCCTGGAAGACGACGGCGACCGGACGGTCCTCGGGCGCGACGTGGACGGCCGCCGCCGTATCGTCGAGCACGCGATCGTCGAGCACCACCCGGCCGTTCTCGATCGGCACGAGGCCGGCGAGGGCGCGGAGCAGGGTCGTCTTGCCGGCGCCGTTCGGCCCGAGCACGGCGACGGTGCTGCCGGCGTCGACGCGCAGGTCGAGCCAGAGGTCCAACGTGCCGACGGTGAGGCGGAACGCGGCGTCGAGGCTCACGCCGGGCTCCCGAGGCGATGGCGCAGCGCGACCAGTACCGCGAGCGACAGGACCAGCAGCACGAGGCTCAGCACGATGCCCGCGTCCGGGTCGCTCTCGAGCGCCAGATAGACGGCGAGCGGCAGCGTCTGCGTGCGTCCGGGGAAATTGCCGGCGAAGGTGATCGTGGCGCCGAACTCGCCGAGCGCACGCGCCCAGCAGAGCGCCGCTCCCGCCAGCAGCGACGGTCGGATGAGCGGAATCGTCACGCGGCGGAACACCGTCAGGGGTCGGGCGCCGAGTGTTCGCGCCGCGTCCTCGAGGCGGGAGTCGACGGAGCGCAGCGCGGCCTCGACCGTGAGCACGAAGAACGGCATGGCGACGAAGGTCTCCGCGAGGACCGCGCCCGGGGTGGTGAAGGGCAGGTGGACGCCGAAGGCACGCTCCAGCCATTGCCCGAGCAGCCCGCGCCGTCCGAACGCCGTCAGCAGCGCGACGCCGCCGACGACGGGCGGCAGGACGATCGGCAGCATCGTCAGTCCGCGCAGCAGGGCGCGCCCGCGGAACTCGGCGCGCGCCTGCACCCATGCGAGCGGCATGCCGAGGACGACCGAGCACGCCGTCGCCGAGAGCGAGCAGATCAGCGATAGCCAGAGCGCGGTGTGTGCGGCAGGGGAGCCGAGCGCCGCCCGCACGTCGGTCGCGGACGCGCGCCACAGCAACCCGACGAGGGGCAGGGCGAAGAGCGCCGCCCCGACGGCGGCGATGGCGATGGCCAGGCGCGGGATGGCGGCGCGTCGGGCGTTCCGGCCCGCCATGTCACTTCGGAAGGAAGCCAAACGTCGCCAGAACCCGCTGTCCCTCGGCGGAGAGCGCGAACGCGACGAACGCCGCGCCACCGGTCGGGTTGGGCGCGTGGGTGAGCACGGCGATCGGGTAGCGTGCCACCACGTTGCCCGACTCGGGGATCGGCACGCCCTGCACCTTGCCGGCTGCCGCCTTCACGTCCGTGACGTATACGATGCCGACATCCGCCTCGCCGAAACTAACCTTGGTGAGGACGGCCCTCACGTCCGGCTCCTGGCTCGCGGCTGGCATGGTGGCGCCGGCCTTGGTCATTGCCTCGGCCGCGTAGCGCCCGCACGGGGCGGTCGGACCGCAGAGCGCGACGACGAGTCCCGGCTTGGCGAGATCGGCGAGGCCGGCGAGATGCTTCGGGTTGCCCGGCGCGACGGCGATCTCCAGGGCGTTGCGGGTGAAGATCGCCGGCGTGCCCGTCACCGCGTGCTGCTCGACCACCTTCTGCATGTTCGTCTCGTCAGCGGAGGCGAACACGTCGGCGGGGGCACCGTCGCCGATCTGCTGGACGAGCGTCGGCGAGCCGGCGAAGTCGAGCTGCACGTGCGTACCGGGGTGCGCCTGCTCGAACGCGGCGGCGAGCGCCTGGAACGACGCCGTCAAGGACGCCGCGGCGAAGACCGTCACGGTGCCGGTCGCGGATGTCGGCGCGCCGAGGACCGGACCACCCGCCAGCGTCGCGCCGACGAGCGCGGCGACGGCCGCGAGGCGACGCAACCGCGGACGTACGATGGGCTGCACGATCGTGCCATTAGCGGACACGATCGTGCCTGACAAATCCGCTCGTCGGCTAGGCGCGGTCGAGCGTTTTCTTCATCACGCGCATGCCCTCCTCGATCATGCCGGTGATGATCGGCGCCACCTCGTTCGGAAGCAGGTCGGCGATCCAGACGAGGCGGCTCCGCCCCTCGCTCTCGGCGAGGACCTGTAGCGACGCGTTGTGATGCGACATCCGTCCGCCCACGACCGACCAGGCGAGGCGGCGGGCGCCGTCGTCGAGATCGACGATCAGCTCGCGTGCCACCACGCCGTTGGCGAACGTCACGACCCGCGCCCCGTCCTCCAGGCGCGTCGCGGCGACGAATCCCGGCGCCAGGCGCTCGTGCACCGCGCCCACGTCGCGTACCGCGTCCCACACGTCCGCCGGGGGACTCTCGACGACGATCTCTCGATGAATGGAAGCCATGCGTGCGTCTCCTTTGCTCCCGTATAGGAGCGGAGGCACCGCGGCTTCTTGGCGAAAATTGCGGTCGGCGTCGCGACCCGGCCGCCTGCCCGGCGCTACGACCCGGCCGGAACGGCCATGCCGCGCTGCACCGCCGGCCGGGCGCCGACCGTATCGAGCCAACGCTTCACGTCGCCGAGCTCCCCCACCTTCTCCGGCATCATCGACTGGAAGGGGCCCCAGGCCGCGACGACCCATGGATAGGTCGCGATGTCGGCGATCGAGTAGTCGCCCGCCAGGTACTCGTGGCCGGCGAGGCCGGTATTGAGGACGCCGATGATGCGCACCGACTCGTTCATGAAGCGCTGGATGGCGTACGGGATCTTCTCCGGCGCCTGGTTCACGAAGTGGCCGACCTGCCCGATGATCGGGCCGACGTGGCTCATCTGGTACATGAGCCACTGCATCACGGCGGCGCGTCCGCGCACGTCGCGCGGCAGGAGCTGCCCGGTCTTCTCGGCCAGGTGCACGAGGATGGCGCCGGACTCGAAGATCGTGAGCGGGCCGCCCGGGACGTCGTGGTCGACGATCGCGGGGATCTTGCGGTTCGGATTGAGGGCGGTGAACTCTGGCGTCGACTGCTCGTCCTTCTGGAGATTGACTGGGATGACCTTGTAGGGGAGGCCGACCTCCTCGAGCATGACGGAGATCTTGCGGCCGTTCGGCGTGGTCCAGGTGTAGAGGTCGATCATGCGAGTTCCCCCTCAGGCTATGCGGACGAGCTGCTTGCCGAGATTGCCGCCGGTGAAGAGATTGCGGAACGCCTTGGGCGTCTGCTCGAGTCCCTGGGCGACGTCGACGGCGTTCACCAGCTTACCCTCGCCCGACCACTGCATCAGGCGCCCGACCGCCTCCATGGCGCGGTCGAGGAAGTCTAGGACGAGGAAGCCGCGCATCGTGGCGCGGTAGATGATGAGATTGGTGTAGTTCGCCGGGCCGTGCGCCTTCGAATGGTCGTCGTAGCCGGCGATCGCGCCGCAGAGCGCGATGCGCGCTCCGATCGCGAGGTTGTCGAGTGCGGCCTCGAGGATGGTGCCGCCGACGTTGTCGAAGTAGACGCTCAGCCCCTTGGGAGCCAGCGCCTTGAGGCGCGCCGCGACGTCCTCGCTCTTGTAGTCGATGGCGGCGTCGAGCTTGAGATCGCTCGTGAGCCACGCCTTCTTCTTCGCCCCGCCGGCGATGCCGATCACCTTCGCGCCGAGGTTCTTGGCGATCTGCGAGGCGAGGGAGCCGGTCGAGCCCGCTGCGCCCGACACGACGACGGTGTCCCCGGCCTTGACGCCGGCGACGTCGACCATACCGAAGTAGGCCGTCAGCCCGGTGATGCCGAAGAGGCTGAGCGCGGTCTCGAAAGGCACGCCCGGCGGCAGCTTGAGGGCACCGAGCGGTCCCTTGCCGTCGGTGACGCAGTAGTCCTGCCAGCCGAAGCCGCCCTGCACGGCGTCGCCCACGGCGAAGTCGGGATGCTGTGAGGCGACGACCTTGCCCGCCGCCGCGCCCCGCACGACGTCGCCGAGCGGGATCTTCGGCAGGTAGGTGTCGATCTCGATCCACGCGCGCTGCGTCGGGTCGCACGACAGGACCTCGTTGCGCACGACGAACTCGCCGGCACGCGGCGATGGTACGGCGCTCTCGCGCAGCTCGAAGCAATCGTCGGTGAGCGGGCCCTCGGGCCGCTTCACGAGGATCCATTGGCGGTTGTTCTCAGGCATGGCGCGTCCCTCCTTGGATCGACTGAGCGTGGATCGACGCCGGGGCGGTCGCCGACGACCCGGACCTTACGCCCCCCGCCGAGTCGAACCAACCTGTCGATCGGCGCGGCCCGGGGTCAGACGTGCAGCACGCCCTCGACGCAGGTGACGGCGTGGCCGCCGAGCCAGATCGTGCCGTCGTCGCCGAAGCGGACGGCGACACGCCCGTCACGCCCGAGGCAGCGTCCCTGGGCGGCGACGTAGGACGGCTGCGCCAACGCACGCTCGCGGCGGATGAGCGCCGCCACGCAGCCGTTGCCGCTGCCGCAGACGGGGTCCTCCGGGATGCCGTCGCCGGGCGCGAACGAGCGCACCTCGACCTCCGCCTCCGCTCCGGCGGGGTAGAGGCCGAACACGGTGACGCCGTGCGCCCCGATCGTCTCGGTGGCCGCGAGTTTCTGCATGTCGGGCGCGAGCTCACGGACGGCGGCGCCGTTCGCGAGCTGGGCCGTGAACCAGACCGGGCCGACGTCGATGATGGCAGCGCTGGCGATGGCGCTCGGCACGACGCCGAGACCGTCGGCGACGGCGGCGAGCTGTGCCGGCGTCGGCTGGTGAAAGGTCGCGGTCGGCAAGGCGAGGAGGATCGTCTCCCCGTCGATCGTCAGCTCGATGAGTCCCTTGGCGCACTCCTGCACCAGGCGTCCGGCCGTCTGCGGCTCGAGCCCGTGCCGCAGCACGGCATGCGCCGAGCCGATCGTCGGATGGCCGGCGAACGGCAGCTCGCGCCGCGGCGTGAAGATGCGCAGCCGATAGTCGGCGCCCGCGTCGGTCGGATCGCAGACGAACGTGGTCTCGGAGAGATTCGTCCAGCGGGCGATGGCCTGCATCTGCTCGGCCGAGAGGCCGTCGCCGTCGAGCACCACGGCGACCGGATTGCCGCGGAACGGAACCTGGGTGAACACGTCGACCTGGCGGAATCCGAGTGCCTTCATAGGGAGACGGATCTCAGGCGCGTGGCGAGGTCATGTCAAGGTGGCGTCGCCGCCGAGCAGCTCGCCGAGCTGCCGCAAGGTCGCGACGAACTCCCAGGCGAGCCAGCCCGTGACCACCAGGATCACGATCGACGCCACCCACTTGCCGGCGCGGTCGAGCCGCGGCGTCCGCCACACGAGCGGCAGCACGAAGGGGCCGAGCGCGGTCAACGCGAGCACGGCGATCCACAACGGCCGGTAGTACCAGGTGAGGGCGGAGCCCTGGCCCTGGCCGCAATAGCGGCAGTAGAGATCGGTGCGGTCGATCGGGCGACGGCAGCTCCAGCATGGCGACGGGTCCGGCATCGGAACGAGTCTCGCACGAAACGCCGGGGGCGTGGAGCGGGTCCGGCGCTTCCCTCGGGCCGGCCGCCGGCGCATGGTGGATTCGCCGGGAGCGCTGGTGATAGGCCCGGCCCGGGAGCGACGTTTGGAGGGCATTCACGACCTCGGCGGGATGAGCGGCTTCGGCGCCGTCGAGGTGGAGCGCGCCGAGCCGGTCTTCCACGAGCATTGGGAACGGCGCGCGTTCGGCCTCAACACGCTCGGCCTCGCCGTGCTGCGGGCGTACAATGTCCACGAGTATCGCCACGCGGTGGAGCGCATGGAGCCGGCGCACTACCTGGCCGCGTCGTACTACGAACGCTGGTTCACGGCCGTGGCCTCGCTGCTGGTCGAGAAAGGCGTCGTCACGCGCGAGGATCTGGAACGCCGCGCCGGCGGACGCGTGCCGCTTTCGCGTCCGGCGACGTCGATCACGGCCACGGACGCCTCCGCGATGCGTGCTGAGATGCCCGCCCGCTTCACCGTCGGCGACGGCGTCCGGGTGCGCGACATGCGTACGCGCGGGCACACGCGGGCGCCGCGCTACGTGCATGGGAAGCGCGGCGTGGTCGTGCGGGTCGCGCCGACCTTCCTGCTCCCCGACCTCGCCGGTCACGGCCGCCGAGCGCCGCATGAGTGGACCTATCAGGTCGAGTTCCCCGCGACCGAGCTCTGGGGCGCCGAGGGCCGGCACGGCGACACGGTGGTCGTCGATCTGTGGGAGAGCTATCTGGAGGCGGACACGTGAGCGATCCCCGCCAGCCCAAGCCGGCGGCGCCCATCGCGGCGCGGGTCGCGGCGCTCGAGGAGGCGCTGACGGACGCCGGTCTCGTCCCGGAAGGCTACCTCGACGACGCGACCGCGCCGATGGAGGAGGCGCTCAGCCCGCGCAACGGCGCCCGCGTCGTGGCCCGCGCCTGGACCGATCCAGCGTATCGCGCCCGCCTCCTCGCCGATGGCGCCCGTGCCTGTGCCGAGCTCGGCTACGAGCTGCCCTACGAGACCTCGATCGTGATCCTCGAGAACACCGCCACGGTGCACCACGCGATCGTGTGCACGCAGTGCTCGTGCACGGCGTGGTCGCTGCTCGGCCTCCCGCCCGATTGGTACAAGAGCCCCGAGTACCGCGCCCGCCTGGTGCGGGAGCCGCGCGCGCTGCTGCGCGAGATGGGGCTCGACCTGCCGGAGAGCGTCGCGCTAAAGGTATGGGACACGAGCGGCGAGACGCGCTACATGGTGCTGCCGCTCCGCCCGGAAGGCACGGAGGGCTGGAGCGAGGAGCAGCTCGCGGCGATCGTCACGCGCGAGGCGATGATCGGCGTCGCGCGCGTCAGCGTCGGCTGAGCCCCCCGCGCTCGATCCAAGCGCGACGCTCGGGGAGCGGCACGGCGACGTAGGCCCGCATCGCCGCCAGCGCCTCGTCGGAGAGCATCGTCTCGAGGAACGCCGCGCCCTCGATCTCGAGCCCGCCCTCGAGCTGCGTATCGCTGCCGGCGTAGACGGCGCGTTTGGCGTTGGCGAGCGCGAGCGGCGGCAGCTCGGCCATCTCGCGCGCGATCGCCCGCGCCCGCACGAGGGCGTCGTCGGCCAGCTCGTGCACGAGGCCGAGCGCGAGCGCCTCCTCGGGTCTCACGACGCGTCCGCGCAGGATCAGCTCGATCGCGCGTCCGGCGCCGAGGAGCCGGGCGAGCCGCTGCGTGCCGCTGCCACCGGGGAGGATGCCGAGCTTCACCTCGGGCAAGCCGTAGCGATGGTCGCCGCGCGCCGCGATGCGCAGATCGCAGGAGAGTGAGAGCTCGAAGCCGCCTCCCATCGCATCACCGTTCATGGCGACGATCACGGGCTTCGGCAGATCGCGCAAGGTCGTCAACAGGCGATGGAAGCCTGCCGTCAGGCTCGTCCCGAGGGCGCGGAGCGCGTCGCGGTCGCTGGCGAGCTGCGCCAGCTCCTCTACGCTGTAGTGGGTGATGAACTTGCCCGGAACGCCGCCGCACAGCACGACGGCGCGGATGGCCGGGTCGCGCCATTCCTCGATCAGGCCGGCGAGCTCGCGCGTGCCCTCGGCGCAGAGATAGTTCATTGGCGGATTGGTGTAGGTCGCGAGCGCGATACGGTCGCGTACCTCGCAGGTCCAGAGCGTCATGGCTGCCTCCCTTTGGGCTCCGCGCCGCCGCATCGCTCGCGCAGCACGAAGCGTTGGATCTTGCCGGTCGGCGTCCGCGGCAGCGCCTCGATGACCTGCACGCGTTTCGGCCGCTTGAAGCGCGAGAGGATCTCGCAGGCGCCGGCGACGCGCGCCGGCAGCGTGCCATCGTCGCTCGGGGCGGCGATCCACGCGACCAGCTCGGTCAGGCCGCTCGCGTCCGGCGCGCCGACGACGGCGCACTCGCGGACGCCCGGTACGGCGGCGATCACCTCCTCGATCTCGATCGGCGACACCCATTGCCCGGAGACCTTGAGCAGGTCGTCGGTGCGTCCGAGAAGCCGGATCGCGCCATCGACGTCCTCGATGGCTTGGTCGCCGGTCACGAGCCAGCCGTCGACGAACGCCCGCGCGGCGGCGTCGGGCCGCTGCCAGTATCCGGCGGCGATGCTGGCGCCGCGCACGCGCAGCGCTCCGGGCGTGCCCGCCGGGCAGGGAGCGCCGTGCTCGTCGACGACGCGCACGTCGTAGCCGGGCACGGGCCGGCCGACCGTGCCCGGGACGAGGGCCTCCGGGCGTTGCGACAGGAAGATGTGCAGCGCCTCCGTCGCGCCGAGACCGTCGAGGATGTCGAGGCCGAAGCGGTCCCGCCATGCGCGCGCGATCGGCTCCGGCAGCGCCTCGCCGGCGGAGACGCAGCGCCGCGCCCGCGCCAGCGCCGCCGCGGCGTTCGCGGGTGCGGCGTCGAGGAGGGCGCGATACGCGGAGGGGACGGCGAAGAAGAGCGACGGCGTCTCCTCCGCCAGGATGCGCCAGGTGCGCTCCGGCGTGAACGGCTCGGGCGAGAGCACCGTGGTGCCGCCGGCGGCGAGCGGGAAGTAGAGCCCGCCCCCGAGTCCGTACGCGAAGAAGAGCTTGGAGGTCGCGTAGGCGACATCATCGGGCCGCACCGCGAGGACGTGCCGGCCGTAGCTGGCGACCGCGTGGTCGACGGCGCGCTGCGTGTGGATGACGCCCTTCGGTCGTCCCGTCGTCCCCGAGCTGTAGAGCCAGAACGCCGGCGCGTCGGGCGCGGCATCATGGGCGCCGGCGGTCGCGTCCTGCCGGGCGATCGCCGCGGCGAGCGTCCCGCCGCCGTCGGGTGCGACGCTCAGCATCGCCGCCGCAGGTACCGGACACGCGCCCTCCGCGCGCAACCCCGCGAGCACCAGCTCCGTCGCGACGACCGCGCGCGCCGCGCTCTCGGCGACGATCGCGGCGTAGACGTCGGCGCGCAGGAACGAGCTCAGGACGATCGGCACGCTGCCGTGCCAGATCGCGCCGAGGAAGGCGAAGACGAGCTCGGGCCCGTCGGGCAGGACGAGCACGACGCGCTCTCCGGGTGTGACGCCGAGCGCAGCGAACGCGCGCGCCGCCTGGCGGACCTGGTGCCGCAGCTCCGCCCGCCGCACGTCGACCCGGCGGTCGTCGCCGCGCAGGCGGATCGCGACGCCGCGGTCGTCGCCGGCGCGCAGGATCTCGACGGCGGCATTCACGGGCTAGGTGCCCCAGCGGCCCGCGCGGTAGCGCGCGAGATTGGCCTTGGTCTCGGGATCGCGCCAGCAGCGGCGCTGCGCCTTCACGTAGGCGGTGAGGAACGGCTCGAGCGGCATGTCGTAGGCGCGCAGGGTGAGGCGCTTCGTCTCGACGCTGGCGGTGCGGACGTTGGCCGCGAGCTTGCTCGCGAGATCGGCGACGGTGGCGTCCAGCTCGGCCGCCGCCACGACGCGGCCGACGAGCCGCAGCCGCTCGGCGCGCGCCGCGTCCCACGTCTCGCCGAGCAGCATCATCTCTCGGGCCGCGTCCATGCCGATGAAGCGCGCCAGGCGATAGGTCGCGAGCCCCGGGATGATGCCGTGGCGGACGGCGGAGAGGCCGAAGGTCGCGTCGGCGCTCGCGACCCGCAGGTCGCAGCACAACGCGATCTGCAGGCCGCCGCCGAGGCAGTGTCCGCGAATCGCGGCGACCGTCGCGACCGGAATCGCCTCGATCTTCGCCAGCGCGACGTCCCAGCGGCGGAACCAATCGGCGCCCAGGCGGTCGCCGGCGAGCGCTGCGAGATCGATGCCGGTGCAGAACGCGCGGCCGCGTCCCGCCACGATGACGGCGCGGGCGCGCGTGTCGCGCATCGCCTGCGTGGCCGCACGGTCGAGATCGCCGACGGACTCGTCGTCGGTGGCGTTCAGCTTCTCGGGGCGCGTCAGCTCGAGACGACCGATGCCGTCCGATCCGGCCGGCGTGTACTGCGCGTGCGGCGCGCGTCGTGTGCGTGGCTTCATGGCTCTGCTATGGCAGGCTGACAGGAGGATTACACGTGGGGACTGCCGATTCGCACGCCGCCGGATTTGACGCTGCGCGGCTCGCCCATCTGGACGATGCGATCGCCGCCGACGTCGCCGCCGAGCGCTACGACGGCTGCGAGCTCGTCGTCGCCCGCCACGGCGCCGTCGCCTATCGGGCGCAGCACGGGTTCGCCGATCGCGCGGCCGGCACGCGCGTCGCGCCGGGCCAGCTCTTCGTCACCATGTCGATCGGCAAGCAGCTCACGGTGGCGTTGGTGCTGCGCGCCGTCGAGCGCGGGTACTTCGCGCTCACGACGCCGGTCGCCGACCTGATTCCGGCGTTCGCGACGCGCGGCAAGGCGCGGGTCACGGTCGGCCATCTCCTCACGCACACCGGCGGGATGCCGGCCATGCTGCCCGCGGGTCTGGCGCCGGAACAGGTCGGCAATCTCGAGGCCGTGGTCGCTGCCACTTGCGAGAGCCTGCTGGAGTGCCGTCCCGGCACTCGCGTCGTCTACAGCGTCATCGTCGGGCACGCGGTGCTGGCCGAGCTGGTGCGGCGCGCCGACGGTGGCGGTCGCTCGTACGGTCGCATCCTGCGCGAGGACCTCTTCGAGCCCCTCGGCATGCGCGACACCTGGCTCGGCAAGCCCGCGCACGTGGCGGCGCGTCTCGCGCCGGTCGTCGCGCGCGATCGCCGCCCGGGGCTGTTCGATCCGGCCTTCATGGAGGCGATCGGCGCGATGGTCGGCGAGGACAGCGAGATTCCCGCCGGCGGCTACGTCTCGAGCGCGCCCGACATGCACCGCTTCGCGGAGATGCTGCGCCGCGGCGGTGAGCTCGACGGCGTGCGCATCCTCTCCCCGGGTACCGTCGCCCTGGTGCAGGAGAACCGCACCGGCGACGAGGTCAACACGCTCTGGGCCTACGCGGAAGCGATGCGCGGCTGGCCGCCGATTCCGGCCGATCTCGGCTACGGCTTCTTCCTGCGCGGTACCGGCTCGCACCCGACGCCCTTCGGTCAGATGGCGTCGCCCCGCACCTTCGGTGGCTTCGGCGCCGGCTCCTCCGCGTTCTGGATCGATCCGGCGACCGATGTCACCTACGCGTTCCTCTCGAGCGGCTTGATGGAGGACTCGTACAGCATCGAGCGCCACCAGCGCCTCGCCGACATCGTCCACGCCGCGCTGACGTAGCCGCGGCCGGCCCGCGCCTCGGGCCGCGTTCGCGGGCGAGCCCCCGGCCTCAGGCCTCGTTGAAGCGGACGTACGCGAAGTCGAGCGGGCGGCCGTCGATTCCGCGTGGCGGCGGCGCGATCCAGTTGGCGAACTGTCCCGGCGCGGTGACGGGGTGAGTCATGAGGCCGTGGACGTAGGCGCGGTCGGCGTCCGACGGCAGGAACTCGCCCGCGCGGCGCGCGAACTCGGCGGCGGCGAGCGGCGTGCCGTCCGGGGCGAAGGTGCCCGCGGCGAACGTGCCGACGCCGCGATGGAAGCGCTCGGAGGGCAGGCGGAACGCGACGCCGAGATCGGCGACGATACGGTTCCACTTGTCGAGCGCGGCCTGGCAGTCCTCGCGGTAGGCGTCGCGGACGTCGAGGTTGAGCGCGAGGCGGGGCGCGACTTCACGCTCGATGATTCGCCCCTCCTCGAGCAGCTCGACCTTCGCGACGCCGTCGAGCAAGCGGTGATCGGCATAGCGAGACTCCTTCGCCCGGCCCTTCAGCCCGCTGCCGAAGTAGTTGGCGGCGTTGGTCGATACCTCGGAGCCGAAGAGGTCGAGTGAGACCGAGTACCAGAAGTTGATGTAGCGCTGCAGCAGCGCGAAGGGCAGGGCGCCGTTGCGCTCCGGGTCCTTACCGGCGCGCACCAGCTCGGCGGTACGCTCGATGATGCGAGCGACGCCGGTCTGGCCGACGAACATGTGGTGCGCTTCCTCGGTCAGCATGAAGCGGCACGTGCGCGACAGCGGATCGAACGCGGACTCGGCCAGCGCCAGCAGCTGGTACTTGCCGTCGCGGTCGGTGAAGGTCGTGAACATCATGAACGAGAGCCAGTCGGCGATCGGCTCGTTGAAGGCCGTCAAGATGCGCGGCTTCTCGGCGCTGCCGCTGCGGCGCTGCAGCAGGGCGTCGGCCTCCTCGCGGCCGTCGCGGCCGAAGTAGGTGTGCAGCAGATACGCCATCGCCCAGAGATGGCGTCCCTCCTCGACGTTCACCTGGAAGAGGTTGCGCAGGTCGTAGAGCGAGGGGCAGGTGCGGCCGAGCAGGCGCTGCTGCTCGACCGAGGCCGGCTCGGTGTCCCCCTGGGTGACGATCAGGCGGCGGAGCGGCGTCCGGTATTCCCCGGGGATCTCGTTCCACACCGGTTCGCCGAGGTGGTCACCGAAGCCGATCGTGCGCCCCTGCTCGGGGTCGGCGAGGAAGATGCCCCAGCGGTAGTCGGGCATCTTCACGTGGCCGAACTGCGCCCAGCCGGCGGCGTCGACCGAGATCGCCGTGCGCAGGTACACGTCGTCGCCCTGGAAGCCCTCGGGGCCCATCTCCCGCCACCACGACAGGAACTGCGGATGCCACGCCTCGAGGGCGCGCTGCAGGCGCTTGTCGGAGGAGAGCTGGACGTTGTTCGGGATCGAATCGTCGAACGACATGTCGCTCATGGGTGGTCCCCCGTCACGTGCGCCGCCAGTCGAACGTCGGGCGCTCGCCGGCGCGCCCGTAGAGGGTCAGCGCGCCGCGCTCGCCGGTGGCGTTCGCGCGGGTGAAGATCCAATTCTGCCACGCCGAGAGGCGGCCGAAAATCTTGGTCTCCAGCGTCTCGGGCCCGGGGAAGCGCAAGCTCGCCTCCATGCCGGTGAGGGCGTCCGGGCTGAGCGCCGCCCGCTCCTCGATCGCGAGGCGAATCTCGTCCGCCCAGTCGAGCTCGTCGGGCGCGAACGTGACGAGCCCGGCGCGGAGCGCCTGCTCGGCGTCGAACGGTTCCGCGTGCGCGAGGACCTCGCGCAGGTGCGCCTCGTCGCCGAGGAAACGCGCCGCCAGGCGCGAAAGGCCCGATGCCGTGGGCAGCAGGCCATCGTTCAGCGGCGAGAGCGCGATGTGCGCCGACGAGTCTGGCGTGGCCAGCATGTAGACGCGGTCGGCGGCGAGCGCCAGCTCGAAGAGCGAGCCGGCGAACGCCGTGCCGGCGTCGACGATCGCAAAGAACGTCCGCGCCGTGACGTCCAGGCGCTTCAGGACCCTGCGCTGCAGCAGGAGCGTCTCGCGCACGAGCCAGTGCCCACGCTCGGCCGCGAGCATGCGGTCGACGGCGAGGACGGCCCCGGCGTCGCCCTCCGTACGCAGCAGGGCGACGCCGATCTCCGGCTCGTTGGTGCGCAGGTGGAGGAGTGCGTCGTCGAGCTCGCGCCATGCGGCGATCGCCCAGGCGTCCGCGCCGGTGGCGAGCAGCTCGGTCGCGTCACCGGGCTGCGGCCCGCGTGGCGCGCGCACGAGGAGCGTCGCGACGCGCCTCGCATGGTCGAGCGTGAGCGTCACGTGCGCGTAGTCGAGCGCCGCCGGGGTCTCGGTACGCGGCAGCGGCGGCAGCGCGACGCCGCGCGCCTCCGCGGGACGATCGCTTCGCTGCGCCAGCTCGCCGGCGCGCTCGGTGGTGCGCGCGGCGAAGCGCGAGCGCGGCACGACCTCGTCGACGAGGCCCCACTCGACGGCGCGCGCGCCACGCATGCCCTCGGCGGTGGTCGAGAAGAAATCGGCGCGGTCGCGGCGCACCCGTCGTTTGTCGACGAGGCGGGTCAGGCCGCCGGTGCCGGGGAGGACGCCGAGGAGCGGCACCTCCGGCAGCGAGACGGTCGAAGAGCCGTCGTCGATCAGCAGGATCTCGTCGCAGGCGAGCGCCAGCTCGTAGCCGCCGCCCGACGCGGTGCCATTGAGCGCGCAGAGGGTGGCGATGCCCGACTCGCGGCTCATCTCCTCGAGCCCGAGCCGGGTCTCGTTGGTGAATTTGCAGAAGTTCACCTTGAAGGCGTGCGAGCTCTGCCCCAGCATCTTGATGTTGGCGCCGGCGCAGAAGACGCGGTCGCGGCGCGCGGTGATGATCAGGGCGCGCACTTCGGGATGCGAGAAGCGCAGGCGCTGGATCGCGTCCGCGAGCTCGATGTCGACGCCGAGGTCGTAGGAGTTGAGCTTCAGCGCGTAGCCCGGGACGAGCCCGGCGCTCTCCTCGACCGCCAGGGTCAAGGTCGCGAGCGGCGGCGCGATCTCGAGCGTCCAGTGGTGATAGCGCGACGGCTCGGTGGCGAAGCGGATCGCCCCCATGCGCCGCTCGTAGCGCATCGCCTGCGCGTGGGGAAGGGCAGGGGTATCGACGATCGCGGACGGTGCGAGGTACAAACGCGGCCGATGGCCGCCCTCGAATGCAGAACGGTCGATGTGCTGCCGCCGTCGGCGAGCGGCGAAGGACGGCTCGTCTTCCAGGCGATGGGCGCGATCGTCTTCGGCGCCCTGCTCGTGGTCGGGTTGCACTCGGGTGGTCTCGGTTCCGGCGACGGAACGCCGCCGGGGCTCGCGCCGTTCCAGCGGCTCTTCCGCGATGCCGCTCCGCCCGTGCAGCGGCTCTTCCGCGAAATGCAGGAGGGCCTGACCGAGGCGGAGCGCGTCCGTGCCGCGAGCGGGCAGTGGCCGTCGGTTGCCGTCCTCGCGTCGCAGGGCATTCCCCCGTTTGCCGATGGGCGCTCGCCCTACGCCTGGCGCCTCCTGCGCGACCGGCGCACGCTCGCGTACGTGGGTGTGCCGGCGGCGGGCTCCGCCGACGCGCCGGCGTTCGCGGCGATCATCCAGGAGCCCGAGCCGGGCTACCAGGAGACCGTGCCGCCTGGCGTGCCGCCGGACGAGACGCATCACCGGTTGTCCGACGGGACCCTGCTCCACGTGACGCTGTGGTTCCAGCCGAGCGGCGCCGATCTGAGCGATGCGGCGCTGACGCAGCCGTTCGCGACGGGCTGGACCCAGGTGCTCGCCGGGACGCAAGTCCCGTGAGGGGCAGGGGGGGCGCGCTGCGTGGGCTGGTGGCGCTGGCGCTGGTGCTGATCGCGTCGCCGGGGGCAGCCGCGGATGCGCCGCACCGTCTGCGCGTCGGGGTCACCTTGCATCCGTACTACTCGTGGACGACGAACGTCGTCGGCTCCGCCGACGTGGAGGTGGTGCCGGTGATTCCCGGCGAGATCGACGCCGGCAACTACCAGCCGTCGCCGCGCGACATCGCCCGCCTCGCCGATCTGGACGCGATCGTGGTGAACGGCGTGGGCCATGACGAGTTCGTCTTCGACATGATCAAGGCGTCGGGCAACACGACGATCACCATCATCCGGCCGAACGACAGCGTGCCGTTGCTGCGCGCCGCGCACGGTACGGCGATGAACTCGCACACCTTCCTCTCGTTCACCAACGCGATCCAGCAGACGTACTTCATCGCCCGTGCCCTCGGGCAGTTGCGGCCGGCATTGGCGGCCGTCTTCCAGGACAACGCCGCGGAATATGCCCGGCGCCTGCGGACCATCAAGGCGGACGCGGCGCGTACCCTCGCCGACGCGCGCATCACCCGCGTCGTCACCGTGCACGACGGCTATGGATACCTGATGCAGGAGTTCGGCATCGAGATCGTCGGCGTCGTCGAGCCGGCACATGGGCTCGTGCCCTCGGCGGCGGAGCTGGAGCGCATGGTCGACCTCATGAAGCGCGAGAAGATCCGCGTCGTGTTCAGCGAAGAGAGCTTCCCGGCGCCGCTTCTGGAGGTGCTGCGCGAGTCGACGGGTGCCCGCGTCTACCTCATCAGCCACATCGCGACCGGCACGTATGCCGCCGACGAGTTCGAGCGCCAGATGCGGGGCAACGTGGCGGCGATGATCCGGGCGCTGGTCACCGATCCCGCCGGGGCACCGGCCGCGTGAACGCCGCCGCGTCGTTGCTGGAGATCGAGGCTCTGCACGTCCGTCGCGGAGGCGAGACTCTGCTCGAGGACGTCTCGCTGACGGTGCCGCGCGGCGCGATCACGGTGTTGGTCGGGCCGAATGGCGCCGGCAAGAGCACGCTCCTCGCCGCGGTATTGGGCGAGATCGAGTTCCAAGGCAGCATCCGGCTGCACTGGCGCGGCGACGGGCGGATCGGCTTCGTGCCGCAGCGCTTCGCGGTCGATCGCACCCTGCCGCTCACGGCGATGGAGTTCCTCGCGCTCGCGCGCCAGCGCCGGCCGGTGTGCCTCGGTATCGCGGCCGCGACGCGTGGCCGGATCGCGCGGTTGCTCGCCGCCGCGGAGCTCGAGGGCCGCGGCGAGCGCGCGCTCGGGCAACTCTCGGGAGGCGAGCTGCAGCGCTTGCTGGTCGAGCACGCGCTCGATCCCATGCCGGAGCTGCTGTTGCTCGACGAGCCGGCGACGGGGCTCGACGCGGCCGCGACGGTACGGTTCGAGGAGCGCCTGCTGTGCGCGCGGCGCGAGTCGGGGCTGTCGGTGCTCATGGCCTCGCACGATCTGGCGCAGGTCCGGCGGCTGGCCGACCAGGTCGTCGTACTCGACCGCCGCGTCATTCGCCGCGGCGACGCGACGGCGGCATGAGCGGGCTCTACGAGCGGCTCGCGGCGCTGGCACAGTCGGGCACGCTTCCCGCGAGCCTCGGCTATCCGTTCGTCGTGCGCGGCATCCTCGCCGTGCTGCTCCTCGGGCCCTTGCTCGGCGCCATGAGCCATCTCGTGGTGGCACGGCGGCTCGCGTTTCTCAGCACCGCCCTCGGCCAGGCGGCGCTCACCGGATTGACGATCGGTCTCGTGCTTGGCGAGCCGCTCAACGCGCCCTACGGCGGCATCTTCGGCTTCTGCCTGCTGTGCGCCGTCGCGATGGTGTACGCGAAGCGCCGCGCCGCGCTGCCGACCGACACGCTGATCGGCGTCTTTCTCTCCATGACGCTGGGGCTCGGCATCTGCCTGCTGGTGGCGGTGACCAAACGCTTCAACATCCACCAGATCGAGGCGGTGATGTTCGGCAGCATCCTCACGGTCAGCGACGCCGATCTCGCGCTGCTGGCGCTGCTCGGGCTCGCGGTGATCGGCGCGCTGGCGTGGCACTACAACGCGCTGCTGCTCGACAGCGTGAGCCCGCCGCTGGCGCGGGTCGCCGGGGTGCCGGCGGCGTGGCTCGAGTATGTGTTCGTCGTCTTGCTGACCGTCGCGATCGTCGTGTCGTTGAAGATCGTCGGCGCGCTGCTGGTCGAGGCGCTGGTGATCGTCCCGGCCGCGTCGGGACGCAACCTCGCGCGCACCATGGCCGGCTACGTGGGATGGAGCGTGGCCGCGGCGACGGTCGCCGGGCTCGGCGGACTCGCGCTGTCGACGGTGTTCTTCGTGCCGAGCGGCGGCGCCGTCGTGCTGGCGCTGGCGGGAATCTTCTTCGCCACGCTGGCGGCCGGCGCGGCGATCGAGCGGTTGGGAGGTACCGGCCGAGGCGCTCAGTAGGCGATGTAGGGTCCCGGCCCCGCCGGCGACGATTGGCCTTCGATCGCGACCAGCACCCGGCGGCCGAAGAAGAACGGCAGACCCCAGTCGAACATGTGGGGTCCCGGCCCGGCGAGGTTGCCGTAGGCGAACGCCTGCTCGTTCTGGAAGAGCGTGCGCGCGTTGGCGACGTCGAAGGAGACGGCGACGTCCGTGGCGGAGTCGTTGGTGGCGTGTTGCGTCGCCTGGAAGGTCATCGTCGAGGACGGGCAGTAGAAGTCGGTGTTGCCGCTGCAGGCCGGCAGGCCCGTCGTCGCGGCGTCGAGGAAGAAGAGGCCGTTCGAGCCCGTGTCGACGAAGCTCACCGGGACCGAGTCGCCGTTCAAGACGGTGGTGAACGTGCCCGCGGAGGTGAGGGGAATGACGTGCGCGCTGTCGAGGTCGTTGGCGACGTTGGTGCCGATGCCGAGCGTCAGCGTGCCCGCCACCGTGGGCGCGCCGAGATCGGGAACGGAGGGCAGATCGATGACGACGCCGTTGTTGTCCTGCGGCATCATCCACACCGGATTCTGCACCTGCTGATCGAGTGGCCAGCTGATCGACGTGCAGCCGGTGCTCGGGCAGCTGAAGTAGACGTTGCCGCTGGCGCCTGCGGCGGAGTCGCAGAACGTGCCGCAGTCCTGGCGGAACACACCGATACCGAGGATGCCGTTGGTGCCGAGGGTGTCGACCGTGTCCGCCGCCGGCAGGCCCGAGCTGGTACAGCCCTCCGCTGGCGGCGCGAACTTGGGATCACCGATGATCTGCACCGGAACGCTGGGCGCCGTTTGGTTGCCGACGATGACGTCCGCCGTGTGCAGGGGACCCCAGGTGAAGGAGTCGAGGAACGGGAAGCACTCGCCGACAGGAGCGCCGCCGGGATCCGTGATCGTCGGCAACGTGAGCGACAGCGCCGAGGAGAGGATGCGCAGGCCGCTCGAGCCGGTGTCGACGAGCACGTGGTCGACGGTCGCGCACGATACCGAGCCGGGGGCGCAGACGGTGATGGTGGCGAAGAGCCCGTTCACGTACGTCCCGTTGGGGCCGGGATCGACGACGATCGCCTGGGCATGGGTCTCGGTGGTGGGTGTCGGGGACGCGCTGGGGCCGAGCGGCGTCGACGTCGGCTCGAGCGGCGTCGCGCTGAGACGCGGCGTCGGGGTCGTCGTCGCGTCGGACGGGGAGTTGTCGGAACCGCCCCCGCCGCCTCCACCACAGGCGGCGGCGGTGACCACGACGAACAGCAGCGTGGCGCGGACGAGCGCGCGAGCCATCGGACGCATCAGCGGAGCTGCCCGGCGGCGACGCCCTCGGGCATCTGATCGGTGAGGTACGCGGTGCCGATGAAGGCACGCGGGCGCCCGCCGAACTCGACGACGAGCGTATCGTCGTGGACCGACGGTGGCCGGCGTGCCGTGCCGCGTGCGGCGGCGGCGCGCGCGAAGCGCTCGAAGTAGACGCCGAGAAGCTGGCGTAGGTCGGGCGGGAACGGGCTGGACCAGGTCACCGCAAACACGGTGCCGCTCGGCGCCACGTACTCACGGACGACGGCGCCCGACTCGAGCGTGATCTCGTGCGTGGCGTAGCGCGCCGCGGTGGTGACGCGCAGGGCGCCGCGCAGGTGGGCGCGATCGGTTTCGACCGAGGTCAGGTCGTCCCCCAACGCGGCGCCGGCGACGGCGGGCGCGAGGAGAATCGCGAGGACGACCGCCAGCGTGGAGCGAACGAGCGTCGATGGCATGGTGCCCCGCAGCATAGCCGAGCGCGCGTTGCTGATCGATGGGGGCGCGTCGCGGCGGCGGTCAGGCGCGCTCGTGCGCGATCGCGACGCCGTTCTTGCCGCCGTTCTTGACCCGGTACATGGCGCGATCGGCGAGGCGGAAGAGCCGCTCCGGCGTGGAGGCTTGCGAGGGGTACGTGGCGACCCCGATGCTGGCGGTGAGCGCGCTCACGTCGATGTCCATGCCGTCGGGGCGGGTACAGCACGCGACCGCGTCGCGGATCGCCTCCGCCACGGCGGCGGCCGCGACGGCCGGCGTGCCGGGCAGAATCACGACGAACTCGTCGCCGCCGAACCGCGCGGCACTGTCACCCGGGCGCAAGCACGAGCCGATCAGCCGGCCGACGGTGGCGATGGTGCGGCTGCCGACCAGGTGGCCGTGGCGATCGACGATGCCTTTCAGCTCGTCGAGGTCGAGGACGAGCAGCGACACCTCGCCCCCCCGCGCCAGGGCCGCCGGCAGCTCGGCATTGAACCGTCGCGTGTTGCCGAGGCCGGTCAGGTCGTCGGTGAGCGAGGCGATCTCCACCTG
>Ga0157379_10000386_pt1 | contig 35659 bp, 46 predicted proteins | sample S25metaG_FD_121802 | JGI IMG/M metagenome (GOLD analysis project Ga0157379, IMG submission 121802) | Switchgrass rhizosphere microbial communities from Kellogg Biological Station, Michigan, USA - S2-5 metaG | ecosystem: Host-associated > Plants > Roots > Rhizosphere > Soil | place: USA... | reverse complement strand
ATGCCTGTTGAGGTCGCCATGAAGGATACCGAGAGCATGGACCTTTCGAACGAGATTCTGGCAAGTTTCCAAATCGTCTATATGCGCACTTCGACCTTCCAGCTTCTCCATCAGAAAGCCCATTACTCGACCGTGTTCCGTTAAGTGACAAAGGAATTTTGGTGCGACCCCTTGACAATCCAACCTGCGGTACGCTGCAGTCTCTTGTTCTACCCAAGGGATCTCAAAGTCGAACCGAGCGATTTTGGCGATGGCAGTAACTCGCTGTTCGCCATATCGTACGACTCGGACGCGAGCAGACATGAATCCCACTTCTTCGAGGTCATTGACGTCTACCATGGAAGAATGCCAAACATTAATAGATGCGACGCCCTTAAGAGGCGTAAAAAGTAGCTCATAGCGTAGGGGCGGAGCCTCATGCTCGCGGCTTGCTTGTTCCTCGCGTTCACGAAAGATGCGGGCGGTTGTCCAATTGCCTACTGGGAGAGCAGGCAGTTGTTCAAACAGATACGGTGGAAATTCAAGGGTATCGTGATTGTATACGCCGCCGTCTACGGATATATACTTGATAGTGTCGCCGAATCGAATGCGATAGAGATTCTCCTCGTCCGCACTTCCGACATCCATTGACAGTACTGCAGCGCGAGTGTTGTCATATGTGGTCACAATCGAAGTAGCCATCAGGTTCGAACCACCCAGTCCACAGCACAGGGTCTAGCCAGTGATGATGGTCACTGGCAATGTCCGCAAGTTCATATCGAGGATAGGGGACCTTAAGGCGGAGCCTAAAAAGAAGGACAGGACTTGGAACTCCTCAAACAACGGTGCAGTGGCTGACCATGGCATCCATATCCGACGAACAGACGCTCATTCGAGAATTCGCCGCCCGATCCTTCGAATATCAGAGGGCCGTTCTTCACATTCCAGCTTCACCACGGACATGGAATACAGAGCAACTTATCATCTCCAATTCCACCGCTCTAGAGACTCTGGGAGGCAGTAACAAACTCAGGAAGCTGCCTCCTGAGCTTCTGAACATGGTCATCCTGGTTTCCTCCTTCTGGTCAGCCTCCACTATGCGCCTCCTCGATCAACGTACCAAGGCACTCGTAGAGTCCTGTCTAGAATACAAACATCTGGTTACCTATGCGGCGTCAACGATGGCGGCCCTCGTCCACATTGGGGTAGCCGACCACTATACAGTGTGTCACCTGTTCGACGTTCTCTGCAGCTCGGAGTGTTCAGTATGTGGGAACTTTGCGGGTTTTCTCTGGATTCCTGAATGCAAACGGATCTGTGTACCTTGTGTTCAGGAGGAACCGGGATACATGCCAATGAAGGTCACTAATGCCAGTATTGCATTTGGGCTGAGTAAAAAATTGCTGGAAACACTCCCCGTGATGAAGACCCTTCCAGGAGCGTACGGACTATCGCTCGCAACTCATCGCCAGCAGGTGCGCGTGCTGAGCGCACGGTGGGCTAGGGAGCTTGCCCTAGATGTGCACGGGGGAGAGAGTGGACTTGCAGCCTATCTTCAACGTGCGAGCACGAAGCCGGCCATGATCGCCTACCAGCTACGAATCGCTCGTAAGGGAGGTGTCGATTCCAGAGGACACATGAAAAACAATTTTGAAGATCTCTCTCGATATATGGTCACAACGGCCATGCCTGTTTTGCTACGGGATTCTGGGGAAGTCGTCACCGAAGGACTCTTCTGCAAAGGTTGTCGCGCTGTTTCAGGCGGCACTTCCGATGCTGCCTCGGACGAGGCCTCCGATCATACCGTCAGATTCGGAATTCGAACATCGCATACAAAGGAGGGACCGGTTCCGATTATTTGCCCTATCAGGCATTTTAAGGGGTGTTTGACTAGTCAACGAATTCGGAAAGAAAAATCCTATACGACGTGCCGATTCAGGTAAGGGAACCTATATTTGTAAGTGTGTTATAGTAATTGTACGAGCATCCTACATTAGTCCATTCAGACCCTTTTAGAGTGACATGAAAGAGAAAGATCTAAAACGTGCATAATTGATTGAGATGGCATTCGAGGCCCGTTCAGACACGATGAGAACGACAGGTAGGAGGAATCCAGGAACATATACTCCCGATTTTGAGTCAGTGATTTTCTGGGAAGTCATGAACAATTCGAGTCCAGATCTATAATTAATAGAAACTTGTCAGTCCCCCCCCTCCTCACCGATCTCACACTCTTTGCAACCAAACCACTTGTGTTTTGAGACGGATACCAATGGACTGATTTTAAACGCATTTTGGAGCTACGACTTTGTGAATTGTGACCAAACCTCACACAATTTAACCCGGACCCAGTTCCAAACCCGAGTCTGGGCAGTGGCCAGGAGTAATGGTGGTGAAAATACAATCTTACTGTCTATTTCTCGAAAATCTCTGACGAAACATTAATAGACATATGTACCCTTAGTGCTTTTATTTGTAGCTGATCTGCATAATACCCAATAAACTCAATCATATCGGTCAGGTAAGTATCTTATAACGTCGCCAGACCTTATGAATCAGAGTAAGGAAAGCGCAAATGACAACGTTTACGGGACCGTGGATCAATCATTATCCCACGGAGACTGCTTTGGTGGATCTCATAACGAGAAAACTTTGGTTCAAACCATCCCAAGGAGGAACACGGAGACTGCAGAAGATGAGTGTTCTTAATTCCGATATCCTTTACATCATCTTCCACACTCTTTCTATCCCACCTCCCATTATTTATAAGCGACGACTTGGAGGCCTGCAGGACATCAAATTCTACCGCGCCATGTTGGAAACCGGTCCCAAGCCCCCATTACCTGTCAATGGTCTGCTCTTCCCCTGTTCTCTTGTCCGTCGTGCGTGGCAGATTCCGGCTCAGCAGATTATCAGGCAACACCCGAAAATTCGGACAACTGAGCAATGTCGACACTTCATATCCGTCTTGGAAACAAATCCCGAGGCGGGCCTTGCGATACAAGCATTGGATTTCCTCAGTCCTATTTCCGACAAGAAAGTAAAGAAGAAAACCAGATTGCCGAGTCTCGATGATATAATACTTCTGATCTCTAAATGTCCAAATTTGAGGACATTGAGGGTCGGAAGTTCCGCCATTCAAGAAACGAATTTCCTCGAAAGCTCAGACGTAACGTTCCCAAAATTCACTGCTCTCGATCCAGGATGGGGTCGGACGATATCTAAACCTCGATTGCGCTGCCTTCTCCAAAGGATGCCTCGACTGGAAACACTGGCAATTGCCAACGTCCTCGGTGAACTTACTGAGGACGATATCGAGCATACCATGGTCAACATTTCAACTCGACTCAAAGCGTTCGTTGGTTACTCGCATATCAATTCTTTTATCATGAAACAATATAGCTGGCTTTTGGCCAGTTCCAAGGATTTTCTTTTCTTAATTTCTCTGAGGATTGCGAGTTCAATCAGGCCAGATTATCTGGAGAATTTTCTTCAAAAGTCGCATCCACTACTAGAAAACATTTCTCTGGCGGATAATTTTACTAATACCTTGGTTCACCACTTGATCCCTTCCTGTCCGAACGTCAGATATCTACTAATTCGGTTTTATCCATGGAGCTGGACACCGCGGCCTCTCACACCTGGACAATTTCCAAATCAATAAGCACATCCATTAGTAAACAGTCTGTCGGGACTCTCCCTCCCCCTTCACACTCTAGTCCTCCGGTTCGAGTCAATACCGTCTGCCAATATATCCAGTCCCTCCTCGCCAATATCGACACTCTTAACGGATTGCAGTACTTATACTTTGAGATGGATATTGAAGGGACGCTATATGAGTCAGGAGCTTCTGTAGCATTTTTGGGGCTGCAGCGGTTTTGTGACCAAAGAGTAATACGCCTTGAATACCCGGATCTCTGTTTGTCCAAAACCAGAGCTTGGGGGAGTGATTGGTGGTAAGGCTTTTCTCTTACTTTTACCACACCCAAATTCTCCGACAAATATCAGTGGACACGTTTACTCAATCTAGGTTTATATGCTGTTAGTATCATTCGATATTATGCAAAGAAGCAATCCGCCTTATCATAAGCCGCCCCTTACCTATGTGAGCAATAGAATCTGAGAAGACCTTTGAATGATTTACCATCATCTTCTCTTCTTAAGCTGATAGAAGCGACGTCTGATAGGAGGGCTTCTCCTCCTTCACACGATTGCAGATCTCTGTCACATGTCAGGGGATCTCCATTCTTGCTTTTTGAGATCGTTCCACTGCGCTATCAATAATGCCTCGTGCATCCTCCCGTTCATCGTGCTTTCGCGGTGTGCAAGTGTTGACGGTCATGTGTCTACGGCAAACCATAACCGAAAGAGAGACCAACCCGCACGTGGGACTCCAAATTCAGTGGGGATACCTTCTATCACCCATCTCCAGCTATCTCTGGAAATTCCCATATGGATCACAAATTGTCCGCTGATGCCTAGATATATTCCCTGCATTTTCGCAGGCACTCCTAAATAAGTAAAAACAAAATAACATCTCCCGTTGATCTTACTTCAGATATTCATATTAATCATTCAGGAAATTTTCGGCATCGAGTGTCTAATGACTAGCTTAAGAACACGAGTATGTTTACAAGTATCATAAAAGGAAGTATCTTGGTCAAATTCCGCGCTCCAGGTAATTGGCTCCAATGAAAGGGCTCGGCCAAACCCCGATAAGGCGCTTGTTTATAAGTTGAGTCACGAACCCCCCACCGATAATCTTATCATCTCTCCTGTTACTACCATGGTCGGTCGTCTTGCAAACAAAGTATGTTCCATTTCTATCTATATCTACCCCCTCTTCCATGATTTCTAATATTATTTTCCGTCGCATATACCAGGTTGCTATCATTACTGGTGCTGGATCGTGAGTGGGACGTGTCAAGTGTTATCGTGTTGAATACAACTGACCTACACATTGCTTCTTCAGTGGAATTGGTTTAGAATCATCCCTCCTATTTGCCTCCGAAGGTGCAATCGTCGTCTTGGCTGATATCAATGTTGAATCAGCTGAACATGCTGCGAAACATATTAACCAAGAAAACGCGAAAGCGCGCACTTTAGTTGTTCGTTGCGATGTTGGAAAGGAGGCTGAGATAAAGAATTTGGTGGATACAACCGTTCAAACATTTGGGAGATTAGATATCATGGTACGCACTCGTTATCTTCCATACAGTATCGCTCTTGACACAAGGACGTCCAGTTCAATAATGCCGGCATGTCCCCGCTCAATCATGCATAATCTCATTCTCTAATCTGCGATAACATAGGTATTATGCATCCGAAGGACTCGGCTGCTCTTGATACAGATGAAGCAGTTTGGGATCTTACCATGCAGATTAATCTTAAGGGTGTCTGGTGGGGGTGCAAGTATGCCATCGCTGCCATGCGTAATAACCCAACTGATCCCGAGGAGGGTCTTCAGACTGGTGGCAGCATTATCAATACGGCCAGCTTCGTTGCTCTTATGGGTGCAGCTACACCCCAACTCGCTTGTAAGAAGACGTCGTGTGACCATTTTCCTCCGCTGAATTGCCTTTTTGGCCAGATACTGCCTCGAAGGGCGGTGTTTTAGCAATGACACGTGAACTTGCAATGGTACATGCTAGGGAAGGCATTCGTCTCAATGCTCTGTGCCCGTATGTTTTTCTTAATCTACTATTCATTTTTTATACCCAAGAACTAACATATCTTTGGAATTTGTTAGTGGACCACTCAGAACCCGTACGGTGTTCTTCTAAATTTGAAATATCCCTGTTTCTCATGGCACAGTTTTTTAGCGCTTCTGATGGACTACCTTGATACCCCCGAGAAACGCCAACGTCGCCTCATCCACCTTCCTATGGGTCGCTTCGGGGAAGCGGTCGAACTTGCCCGGTCTGCATTGTTCCGTAAGTCTCTGACCCCCCTTACAATAACAAATCTAATATTCATAATTCGATAATAGTCGCTAGCAACGACAGCAGCTACATTACTGTACGTTTATATAACAAATTTGCATTGATTGTTACTCATAAAAAACTCGTAGGGAACCGATTTCGTCGTGGATGGTGGCTTATCTGCTTGTTATGTCACCGCAGAAGGCGATCCTATTCTCCCACCTCCCAAGAGTCTCGCCCCTCAGCACGTTCCTCCCATCCCTTCGAAATAGATGGTGAATGCTACATCCGATAATTCATTCTCACGGAGTCTAGATGTGTTTATTTGGGAGATAATAACTAGGTTAATTGGTTTGACCCTATAGCAATCGGACGGTCCCCGGTTCATCTAGGCTCTTATATTTTGTTATGTTTTTACTATGTTTTATGACCGCTCTATATGGATTAATTTTTTTGTTGCAAGCGTCTTGGATCGGAGGTGGAGACTTCCTGATGGGCCGTAGCCAGAAGTTTGCACAACACCAACATTTCTTCACTTATACTTACTGTACATAAAATATATACCATATCATATCGGTACGCCGGCACACCCGTTTTGCCGCTGTAGCTGCCAACTTAGCCATGTAAATTACATGGCAAAAATAAGAGAGTAAAGTTCTTTCAGAAATAAGAACCCGAAGTACCTTTATGGGAAAGTCCAAGTTGCCCCTTGCAGAGTCGCACTGACAGCTATAAAAGAAGGGGTCATGGATCCATCTGCAGTCAGCCGAAATTTTGGCTCGCTTTCAATTTATCTAGTTATTATTGAGCAAGTATACAAGTGTGAACCAATACAGTATGTAAGGTCAGATCTGTCTCTTGAACTGAAAGAGGATGCCCCATGTCAAAGCGCGTACAATTGTTTATATAGATCAACCCCTTCCCCAGTCATTGTCGAGCTTACGCTTTGTACTTTTTCATGAGGGAAACAATTGGGTGGATTCGTCCTACAAGTAACCTAGCCAGTTTTGGTGATTATCGATGAGTAAAGAAGATAGGTGTCATATTGGCTCAGTTCGCAGTGGCGTACAAAAGGTGGCTCGGTGCTGTGCGCTTCTTTCACCTTCCTTCCTCCCCCTCCCCCTCCCACTTTAAACCCTCCTGCTAAACACCTGATTCTACTATATTGTCCCAAGAGTGAGAGCTACTAAGTCGAAACATCAGGATACTAGGTGGGTCCACACTACCAATATTTGACGCTCGCAAGGTGTTGCACCGACAGGCCTGGAAGCAATTCCGCCACTAATGTCAGCCAAATGTCAGTCATGTCGAACCATGTAGGCCAGTATCAGTCGCCGCAATAGAGGCGGCCATTGCGGTATGCGATACGGTGGCTCCAAAACGGCTCACCACTCGAGTTGAAGAGCCGCACAATTGCATTCTGGGTGGTCTGGCGAGGAATCCCTCCATTGCGGGGTCGTGTTCGCAGGCGCATGAATTCGATATGTTCAGGAAACCATAAGACCGAAGAGATTATCGAATTCACGTTTTGCCACCAGGGAATACGTTGAACTTTGATTTAATGCTCGGACGTGCCTATGTTATTTCTGAGACATCTGGTAGGCTGTAAAACGACCATTTGCCAGTTGCATCCTCCATCTCCCTCTCCACGATGATCCAGTTTGGCATTCTATCCACAATAGACACATTCCACAAGATGGGGTGTCCTACGGATTTCGGTCAGAAACAGAAATCGATACCGTATGCACGTGGATGCTTTTACCAAACGGATGGGATGCGGGGTTGACTCTCGGCGTCCATGCAGAATTGCTGGGGCAGGTAGCTCGAGTAGTCTTGACGGTTTGTTCACTACCTCGAGTATCAAGATGACCGTCTTTGTGACCGTTCTGCCTTCAAGAGTCCCCTAGTCGCCTTGCGTCTTGTCCATGTCATCGACTGCAACTGGCGAATGTTACTTTTCAGCCTTACGCTGTATTGCGAGCAGCATGGCGATCTTTGAGCGAAGGCTGAAGAGGACCCACAGGTATTGTGACAGGGTTGTCACATCCGGGCCGGACCGGAATTCCGCAAGGAGGATGGCTTTGACATTTGACATTCATGCAGTACTCAACCATGTAAAGGCACAATCGATGGATTGAATCTGGATTTATTTTTTCTCTCGATTGATTTCTGAAGTACCTTATCATAACTTAGAAAGGAAAAGGGGAATGTTTAAAATGTCTTTCATCAAGGAATGTTAGGGCCGAAACTCCGATGCGATATTTCATTCGGATCTTCTTTCTTATCCACCACCACCTCCAATGTCAACGACATCCTTGACAAAGAATACTGGTCAATACAAGGACGACGGTGTCGCTGACACCGTCTCGATCGACACAGACGAGCTTCAGTTGGTTCGTGGTACTGGGGTGTAGCATTGAGGCGTGCCCTCTACGCTCAGCAGCTATGATGAGCAGTCGGTAAAGTCCCTTTCTAGGTGTATTCTGGAACTGGCTGCGGGTATCCAAGCATGTCGCGTTGATTTGGGTTGTGTTTTGCTGGAGACTGTATCTTTTCGGAGACCAGGTTCTGGCGACCAACTCGACGATGTGATGTGGTTGGGTTGAGATCACACCGCTATGACCCTGATCAGCTCATACTGCGTAGGGAAAGCCCCAGTGTCACCTTTTTTCTTTCTCCCCTCGAGAGGGGTCCGTTCATGTTACTGACTATGACTATTTTATTTTCTCCATTAGCAAAGCCTGGGTTATAAGCAAGTAAGTCTATCTTGCTATTTGAAAGAACATGTAGTCTGGACATCTTTGATTCTTAGCAATTGCACCGATCATGGCACATGGTCGAAAGTTTTGCGGCCAGTTTCTGCGCCTTGAATTTTATTGGCGGCGTTAGGTTTGTATATCAAAGTATTTACATCTGATAATCCGTGGTAAACGATGGTTTAGATCTGTCTTCTTCTTGGGTATTTTGGCCGGAGGACCTCTTGCCATGTGGTATGTTGCCGTCTTCTCCGGAAAACAATCTTACCTGTCTGAATAGGTCGTCATACCTCGTAACTCTGGTACTCATGTGGATCACCGCTGCTGTTCTGGCGGAAGTTTGCTCTGCACTTCCCCTTAGTGGTTCGATCTACATCTGGGCCGCTGAGAGTGCTGGTCCCAAGTATGCCAGATTCTTCGGCTTTATGGTCGCATGGTGGTCTTGCACTGCATGGATGACTTTCGCTGCCAGCAATTCCCAGGTGGCTCGAATTCCTGTTCTCAGTCAAACATTTGCTCAATGATGTTTCACTAAATAGACTACGGCGAATTATTTGGTGTCCATCCTTGCCATTTACAATGTGAACATTCCAGGAGGGATCGACAATAGCAATATCAAATGGCGTGCTATAATCTGGGCTATCTCTGAAGGGTTCTTCTGTTTGAGCATTGCAATCAACTATGTCCCTCGTAGGTGTTTGTCACTTATCAAGTTTACCAGAGTTCGACGAGAGACCTTACAACAGCAAAATGGTATTCGCGTATCTTCAAATTCTCCATCTTCCTTATCATGCTCGATTTCTTGTTGTGCGTCATCTGGCTTCCCATCGGAGTCTCCAAGACATATGGGTTCCGCACTGCTAAGGAGGCGTTCACGACGACCTGTGAGCTTATTTGCTGCAATGCGTCTCTCCTATATCTTGACTTTTCATTTCTAGACAATGGTACAGGTGCCCCTCCCGTCTGGAATTGGATGCTTTCTTTGTAAGTAGAATCGCTTTTGGAACCTCGGATTTATTTGAGCTAATTTTGCGGCAGCTTGTTCACCGCTGGTACTCTCACCGGCTTCGATGCCTCTGGCCACATTGCCGAAGAAACAAAGAATGCCAGGTTCATATTATCTTATCTCCCACCAGCCCTGATCCACATCTTTCTTCTCTAGCGTTGTCGCCGCCAAAGGTATCTTCACGGGAGCCGTCGCAACAGGTGTTTTCGGCTTCGCAACCGCCGTCCTCTTCCTTTTCTGCACACCCGACTTCGACACCCTCTTCTCATTGGAAGCTCCCCAACCTTTCGTGCAGATCTATGCTCTTGCCTTGGGTCGCGGTGGCGCAGTCTTCATGACTCTTCTAGCCGTTCTTGGCCTTGTCATGGCGAGTCTTTATGTTTTATACGAAGCAAGAAACATTTCACTAACCGATAACCCGTAATAGAACACAAGCATAGCCATCGTCGCCGCATCCCGCCTCATCTTTGCTGTCGCTCGTGATGGTGTCCTCCCAGGTTCCAAATGGATCGGCCAAGTCACTCCAGACGGCCAGCCCCGCAATGCCGTCACCGTCATGTTCGTCTTCGGCGCGACATTGCTCATTGTTATCATCCCTAGCCAGGTCGCATTCACGTCTCTCGTCTCCGCTGGCGGTGTACCTACCATCGCCGCATATGCCTTGATTGCCCTTTTGAGGCTCTTCCTCACTCCGAATTCATTCAAGAACACCAAGTTCAAGTTGGGAAAGTTCAGGAAGCCGATGTATCTTGCTGCTGGTGTTTTCAACTTATTCATTTTGGCGGTGTGTTAATAACCATTCGGTCCAGTTTATAGTCTGATATATTCATTAGGTCATGCTTTCACCTTTCACCTTCCCCGTTACATCTGATACGTTCAACTTTGTAAGTTATATGCTTTCATCCCCGAAGTGACTATCCTGACGTATCATTTAGGCTTGTGTCATTTTCGGAGCGGTCAGCATCTTCGCTGTCCTTTGCTGGTACTTTATGCCTGAAGAAAAGTGGCTCAAGAAAGACCAGCTCTCCCATATGACCAAGGTGACCGATGGTGAAGAATAAGCATAGTCACTCCATCGGTGTCCGTTCAATCACGATTCATGGCGGCTGGTTGCGCGAATATCGAATGTCCATCTTTTTCGATTGCCTTAATGTCAATTCAACCCCTTCTAAAAATATTTTCTCTTCGTTGCCCATAATGATATAATGACTTTATAGACATGCTATGGAGTGATGAGATGTAAGCCATGTACTTGCGGACGTCCGTTTGCTTCCCTCTTACGAGGTGGTAACGGGGGGTATACATGGCATCCAGGTTCAGTCGTACTCACCAGTCAATAAGTTCAACAAACTCTAGAGTAGAACAGGATACATGTTAGCTTGTAGCTCACTCTGCGGGATATCATAGAACACACCATAAACCAGAATCACTTCCTTTCGCCGAACATTTACATCTCACAAGATCGAATCTGTTGTAAAAATCCGTTTTTCCTGACGTCCTGATTCGGCCCCATCAGGCTCCATCAGGACTTATCAGGGCTTTTCCTCCTCTGTCAGATTTCGTATACAGCGTTTTCGGCACAATCTAAACACCCTCTGTCTCCTGATCTAAGTCATGAACTATATCAGGCCATGTCCGGAAATTTGGATTTTTGCGACATCATGATCGAATGGCATCGGAACAAGACGATAAAGTATAGAGACTGAACAGAAAGTTTCGTTGGTTTTGTTGAAGTTGCACCCTGTGAGAAGTGGAGATCTAGCGCCCAGTTCTCTTATTCACAAAAAAATTCACCACAAACACTCATAAAACGCCCTTTTATCTTTATGCCCAACAAAAACAAATATAATGATTTTATAGATACTAATGCAATGGAATGAGTGATGATGAAATAGATAAGCATGCTCCAGCAGGTCCCTACAATCTAATATGGTCCATTCCCTATCAATCCCTGACACGCTGCTTCAACGTCCACAATCTACACAAATGCAGTAAATAATTATTTTTTTCTTAAGATAATCAGGGTACTTACCTCCTTCGGAGCATTAACACTAAGAACAACAGAATGATCCTTACATACGAGGACTTCATCCTAAATAACCTCGGGGGTAAGCATCGAAATGATTGGTAAAGAAAAGGTCAACGTACCTCGATGCGAATACCGATATTATGGTATTGAGAGGGAAATTTAGGGGATGGTGGGACGTAGATGCCTATGAAAGCGTTAACTAACAAAAGCTGGGAGAAATGGATGTTGCTTACCTGGTTCAACGGTGATCACCATCCCGCTCTGTAACCTGGAATAAAATGAGTTCATTATCTAAACAGAAAATATAACCACCAACGGGCTCGACCGATTCCCAAAAGACTCGTGCAAATCTTCACTCACCACCCAAATCAACAAACCAAAATAAGAATAAGAATAAGAAAATAAGTCAACGCACCAATCCCCACCGCGTGACTCAAAAAATGTGGATAAAGCTCCCTCTCCACATCCGCATTCCCCGGTCCCCTATCCCCCTCCCTCAAATTAAACCCCAGCCTATTCAACTCCCTCGCCAACACCCTACACGATTCCGCATGAAGTTCATAAAGACTAACGCGTTGAGACTCTGTACAGAGGGCGGTGCAGTGTTTGAGAGTTGTGAGGACCGCGGCGTATATTTCTGATTGGGGGGTAGTGAAGCGGCCGGAGGGGAAGGTGGGGTATGTTCGTGCTAGGGAGGGAAGTGAGTGGGTGAGTGTGGGTGAATAGGAAGGGGGACGTACTGATATCGGAGGCGTAGCCGCTATAAAGGTGTTAGATGTGAGAGACTGGGGATGGGATAGGAAATACGTACTTGTACTCGCATCCTGCGTCAACGAGAACCAAGTCTCCCTCTTGCAGTAGATTATCATTAGAGGTATAGTGTATAACTAGAGAATTTGCACTGGCATAAAACTATCAATATGAGTATAAATGTGAAATGAAAGCAGCTCACCCCGATGCAACAACGGGTACATAAGCCATCCTTTGTGCCCCTTCCAACGAACATATATATTCAAAATGCGCCGCTAACGACGCCTCCGGTAAATTAGGCTGTAAATTCGCAAATCGCATACTCTACCACTTCATCATAAGCAAAATTCCCCAGCGCAAAAGAAAATATCCCCCCTCACCTTCGTATGCGCCACCCCACTCACATCCGCGGCCTTCCTCATCAGCACCTGCTCCCTCTCACTCTTCACACTCCTAAACCTCGCCGTCTCCCTTGTCAAATCCCTTATCTTCCCCGCCTCGACCTCATCAATCGCCTTATCCAGGCCCTCCTGTAAGCTCAGCCCAGAACCCCGCACGGAAGGGGAGACATAATCCATGAGGGAACGACAGCGTTTTTTGCGACGGGGGTGGTGGATTGGGTAGGGGTTGAGGTAGTATTGGGTGTAGAGGGGGAGGAGGGATTTGAGGTGGGTGTAGAAGAAGGATGTGTCGCGTGCCTGTGAGGATAGGAAGGGAATAAGTAAAGGAGGGTTATTGGGAGCATTATTCACGCACCTCGTCGGCACCAAATAGAGAAACAGCATCATCAAAGCCTGTTCTTCATCAAGCAGAATTCAGTACAAAAACATGGTGTTACGGTGACAGAATCAACAACCTGGCGCCTTCCCATTTCTCCCGATGGGCGTTCTTCCCGCTGCAGAATAATGTCATTTTATAGGAGCGCCCTCCTTGGGATGTCTTTTCTGGATGAAGTTCAGAACCTGATAAATGAAATTAAGGTAATGAAAACGGACCTAGGATCAAAGCGGCATCTGGCTCTTGGAATCCGGTGAGGTACCAGAAATCTGAGGCTTGTCGAAACTTGTAGCTAGAGAAAGGCCATTTAGACACATATGCGGGAACGGCGGAATACACTCACAAAATCTCTGATTCGCAAATAAGCTCACGTCAAAGAAGGCACTCCAAATAACGCACCTCCACTCATATACTTCATAGTCCCTCCCAGACATACCTACATCCTCAGCTATATTATCACCTAAGCGACACATACCACATACCATTAGACTCCCCTCCGGTAAACTCTGCATCAACTTCTCTCTCCTCTCCTCATACTCGCTCTTCAGAATCCCAGGTGTAAGTTCATCGGGAGCCATAAGATGGGTATGAGTCTTCGCAAGCGGTTGTCCATAAATGGGTGGTTTAAACAGGGTTGGCATGGCGGTTGCATACTGGCGGTGATGACATGGGGCACTCCTGACGATGACCTGCCTTATAAGAAGGTGAGATCGACGACGTCCAGGAGTCTGCAAGGCTCGCCTGGCCAAAGACATCATAGAAGCGAAAAGTAGCTGACTAAGCTTCCTCAGGGCTCCTTCGCAGCACAAAATGTCAGGTCCTATTGACTCTAGTTACTCTCTGTGTTCTCAAGAATGGAATAATTTGATTTATACTTTCCGAGGTATTGTGCAAACATTGCGACTAGTTGAGAATTATTTTAAAGTCGGTCTCACAACTCTCAGAATGTCTAGGAAAATATTGAGGTTGTTTAGCTCAACTGGCTATAACCTCAACTCAATCCAGGCTAACTACGTTTTCATGTCTTTACTAATTCTGACCTCATACTTATTGATGAAAGGGGTATTATAGTTCACTCAGCAAAGGTATCCGACCACCCTTTGCCCGCACCACCAGCCTCGGTCTATAAAATTTTTGGAGGTCAATAAAATCAGTTTTCAGTCCAATTTTCAGTAGAGGAGCACCACCAGTCATTCGGTTGGTCAAATCATGTGTATTATCGTGGGCAACAATATCGTTTTCGATGGACCCATCACAATTCGGCTGGTCTTAGATTTTAATTCGATGACAAACGGTAGAGTGAGTGGCTTGAGGGAGTCTCTTTCCACCTGAGGCGATTTCCTTTTCGGAACAAAGACACTTGCAGAAGTATTCAGCATCTGCCAGTACGTGGATGAAATTCCCATTGCAAAGGTTTCTGGTCCGATTTGGTTAGCAGACAGCAGTGGGCTTGATACATGGCCGCGCCCATGAAGCGAGTAGGAATTTATCAACAGTGCTGCGTCAACATGATTAATCTATCCTCCTCAGCTTCCAAACCTAGTCGATGCATCCATCGAGTATTTTAGTACATCTATGAGGTGGATTAATATTGTGCAGAAGCCAACTGAACTCACTACTCAGTGCTCGAACATATTAACCGTCTCCAAAGGGCTTACATCAGGAAACCTGACAAGAGCTATCGACGCTAGCCGAAGCTAGCCGGAGCTATGTGATCTACATAGCTCCCCGTAGCTCCGGCTAGCTTCCGTAGCTTGTCAGGTTTCCTGATATATATTAGGATCATATTTGTAGCAAGTCAGCTTCACCTCCACCCTTTTAAGACCTTAAGTAGAGCATGTTCAAGGTTGTTTATTAGTTTAGTAGAACTGCTGCGGTGAAGGATTCTCTATATCAATCCTTACCTGGGGTAGAAGTAGGCATTTCGTATTTTCCCCCTTGATGGCGATCCTTCTCTGCGAAATATAATGAAAAACTGAAGACGGCAGATGCAAGTTTGCAACCGTATTAGGGACGGCTCATCATGATAAAAGGAGAAAATAATCTGAGCATTTTTCTTCATTATGTACAATTATTGTCACTCGATACTTCAATTTGATTATGGACAACAGAATCCCTGATCGCGTACGGCTGTTGATTGGCTGCAGCTCCTGCCCCTGTGCCAAAGCATGTGGCGGGAGACGCGTCCGTCACGGTAGTTGTCACAAGCTGTGGTTTGATCATTAGAACTACGATTCGGAACCATGCGTGGTTTACTCTTTCTCCAAACCCCCCAAAGAACCTTTTCTACACTTACGATTTCCAACTATGTCAGGCCCCGGTGAGTCGTTTTAGTTCTCACTGTTTGAGGCGGTGCATTTCATGCACCTCACAACTTTCAAACATATATTATTCTTTTCGTATTCTAAGTTGTACCCTTCTAGCTCTCAAGGCACCTCAACCTCCTCTCTCATGGTCCCATACCCCAGAAGTTATCTTGTCCATTACGAAGGAAACGATCGAAAAGACTCGTAAACTCTACGATCGTGTAGCAACCGTTTCTCCTTCCGAACGTTCATACGAAACCGTGATTCTCCCATTAGCGCATTCTGAAGCTGAAGTCGCGTCTGTAACGGGGCCTCTGAAATTCTACGGGACTGTCTCGCCGGTCAAGGAGCTGAGCGATGCAGCCAACAACGCCGAAAGTCTCTTGCGCGATTTCAAAATAGAGGCTTCGATGCGTGTGGATGTCTTCGAGGCTATTAAAGGCGCGGCTGAGTGTATCGAGAAAAGCGGACAACAGCTGAGTACAGAGGAAAAGCGTTTAGTTGAGCACATGTTGTTGGATAGAAAGCGGAACGGTCTGGATTTACCCGAGGAAAAACGCGCCGAATTAACAAAGGTATGTCATTTATTTTGATTCAAATACATTGATCTTTAAAAAGTTCTAGCTCAAGGCAGAGCTTGCTCAAACTCGCCTAGAAATCTCGAAGAACTCTAACGAGGAAAATGTGAGATTTCAAGTAAATATAGGTATTTAAACTTGGAATCTTATACCATAGTATTATAGGGCCGTACAGTATTCGCTTTGAAAGAGCTTGAAGGAGTCCCGAGCGATATTGTTTCTGGATACAAAAAGCGCCCTGCGGAAGGTGAGAGTCCCGAGCTTTATGAGGTGACCTTCAAAGGTCCGGATATCTACCCTGTGGTGCGCATCGCAATTCCAGTAAAATTACAGAATATCTGATGCGAATAATTCTGTTCTAGCTTCAATATGCAAGCACTCCCGAGATTCGTCAGCGGGCCCAATTGGCTCATGCATCTCGCTTGGCCATTAATGAACCGTTGATTACGAAAGCTCTTGCCTTACGACGCAAGATCGCAAAGTTACTCGGATATAAGACATGGGGAGATTATGTTACAGAAATCACTATGGTCAAGAATGCCGATAATGTTTTCGCTGTATGAGATTCGTTCATCTTCCGAGACAATATCTGATCGCCGTATCTGTTTCATTTGTGTAGTTCTTGAACGATATAGTGGAGAAACTGAAACCGATCGGTATCAAGGACAGGGAAATTCTTCTCGCCCTCAAGAAAGAAGAATACGAGGAGAAGGGTTATCCATTCGATGGTATATTCTATCGATGGGACAATAGGTACGTTAAACCTTTGCAGGAAAATACGCCTATTAAGCCACATAACATATCCAGTTACTATAATCGTATATTTGTAGAAAAGACATTGTCTCTCGATCCTTCTCTCATTAGAGAGCATTTCCCCGTCTCGGTCGTTGTTGGGAACATCCTGGAGATTTACCAAGATCTTCTTGGGGTGACATTTCAGGAGATCACAGGCGAAAATTGGCACCCAGGTATGAAGATTGGATTTTCTTGCTACTATTTCTAATTTCCATTTCAAAGATGTTCAGCAATTTGCCGTATGGGAGAAGGATGCGAGAGATGAAAGCGGATTCCACGGGTATTTTTACCTTGATTTGTTTCCTCGTGGTGAGCTTTTTTCTTTATTGATCATGTCGGTTCTATGTGTTGATGATAAATTGCAGAGGGCAAATACAGTCATGCATCTATGAACACTCTCGTTCCTGGTTACGAGCGTTCACCTAATGGAGAGCGCAACCACCCAGTTGCAGCAATGGTGGCAAATCTCGCAAAGGCAACACCAGAGAAACCGGCTTTAATGGGGCACTTTGATACGGTTACCTTCTTTCACGAAATGGGTCATGTCTTCCATGAATTATTGAGCAGGACCAAATTCTCGAGGTTCCATGGGACTGCGTGAGTCATTTATGTTCCTAATCCGTCAAAAATGCCATGCTTAGAGTTTTATGCAGTGGTGTTCTAGATTTCGCTGAGGCACCATCTCAGATGCTGGAGAATTGGTAAGGATTTCAATTTAATCTATATTCTTAGTCACGGCCTTGCTGACTCCCTTGTCTAGGTGTTGGGAGCCGAAAGTTCTACGTAAATTGACTTCCCATTACAAGACTGGAGAGCCTCTCCCAGAAGATCTCGTCGATAAACTTATTAAGAAGTCAGAAGCTCTTCATTTTAATTTCTATATATGTTCCTGACACGTATTTAACTCATTAGTCGCCACAACAATGTCGGTCTCTTCTATCTCCAGCAATGCTTCTTTGCCAGTTTTGATATGAAAGTGCATACTGACCAAGGTAGGTCCGGATATATAAGACCGTGTTTGCTATGCAGGTGCTTACTCAATGTCCATGCAGAGGAAGAAGACTACACCAATCTCTGGAACACCATGGGGGAGTAGATGTGTTTGTTAAATAGCGGCACAGATTTTAGGCCTGGACATACCGGATTCGGTCACTTGATGAATGGCTACGATGCTGCATACTATGGATATATGTATTCACTTGTCTATGCAGCTGACATGTACGCGACGGTGTTTAAGAAAGATCCATTGAATCCAGAACTTGGTTCGTTGGACGTATTCCTATCTTTCTAAAGATCGTCTTACTGAACGTCTTTTTTTCACAGGTAAATTCTACCGCGACAAGATCTTACTGCCTGGAGCAAGCATGGAGGAAATGGATATACTCAAGGTAAAACCCCATTTAATATTAACATGGACCCCCGATTTTTACACTTAGTGCTTTAGGGATTCCTTGGTCGTGAACCGACATCGGATGCATTTTTGCAGTTGTTATTTGGAGGTCCAGCATCAAATGCCGACTAATGAACTTCGTTATGTTTATCATCAATTGGCTGTTATATATGGACCACGTTTTATTCAATGTCCTCATACCTCGCTTGACTCGGTATGCAATATATTTCCATGGGTTGCGTTGGAAAATTTATTCCAACTCTAATTGTGACCACATGCTATCTCTTTCCAAGCAGCCTCACGCTTGTTAGATAAACTTGAGGCTCATGAAAAATACGGTTTAACTGGATGATGCGAGTTCGAGAGTTTAGCTGGTAGAACGGCGGAAGGAGCCGGCATTCAGTAATGGGCACCGTAAATGGACCACTAATTTATTTGCAGTGTAATGCAAATGAATAAGTGTATAGAATATCTGAAGGATAGTCAGCTTTCCGACAGAGCTAACATTTGCTAGTTTTCTATAATTCAACCTTGAGATTGTGTCAAGACTGATAGTTTGATATTTCGATTTTTCAGGACATCTCTCCCCATATGTACTGTGGACAAGTAGATATAATTCCATATGTATAAACCAGCGCATCAAGGAAATTTTGCCACTTGAGGTCCCTCTGTTTCTAGACATACTTATACAGCGCAATTTTGTGTCACACGAACATCGTCACGCAGATTCAATGACCTCTTCCTCATCGTCTGTGGTTCGCTATTCGGGACATCTTCATTTGAGGACGCGGATTGTGCTTTCGATTTTGAGTGGGAAGCCTATTCGGGTGGATGGGATTAGGTCGAATGATAAGAATCCCGGGTTACGAGGTCAGAATGCGTTCTGCAGATGGAGCTGAGGCTGACTTTTGATAGACTTTGAGGTTAGCTTGTTGAGATTGTTGGAGAAAATCACAAATGGCACTGTGATTGAGATTTCCTACACAGGTGCGTCGGTTGCCCTGGTTATTTTGGCTTTTATTTACCTTCGTACAGGTACATCGTTCCTTCTAAAGCCTGGTGTAATCACTGGAGGAGCCATAACCCACGAATGTCCCCTATCACGCTCAATTGGCTATTTCCTCGAACCCATCGTCATGATTGCACCCTTCTCAAAGAAGCCCGTGAACCTGACATTAAAGGGCATAACAACGGACGACCATGACCTCTCTGTTCGTCTTCCCTTGCTTTAAGTAGCCTTTGCTTACACTGGCAATAGGTCGATACAATTCGTACAGTTACCCTACCACACCTCCAACCATTCGGAATCGAAGATGGCCTAGAACTTCGTGTATGTCCCCTTTCCCCTCCCTTTCGTCTTGCTTTTCCTAACGTTTCATCAGATCACCAAACGCGGCGCAGCACCCCTAGGAGGCGGTCAAGTCCAATTCCTCTGCCCCGTCATCAAACAAGTCAAAACCCTCAACTTCGTCGACCCCGGGCGGATTAAACGGATCCGTGGTATCGCGTACGTAAAATTTTCCTCCAACTATATGCACCTACAGAAAAGCTAACAATGTACTTTTCATCATAACCAGCCACGCCGTCCGCGTCAGCCCTCAATTCTCCAACCGCATGATCGACTCTTCACGCTCTGTTCTGAATCGGTTCATCCCCGATATATACCTCTATTCTGACGTCTATAAAGGAGAAGATAGTGGAAAGTACGTCCCCCATCCTCTCACCCAAAAATATAATACTTACATCACATCGCAGATCCCCAGGCTACGCCCTCAGCCTCGTTGCCGAATCAACCACAACGGCCCTCCACTGTGCCGAAGCCGTTTCAGTCCCTGGTGGGACGCCCGAAGATGTTGCATTGGACGCTGCAAGGGCGTTATTATCAGAAGTGAAACGAGGTGGATGTGTGGATAGACAACATCAGTGTCTTGTGTTATTGTTGATGGTACTGGGGAGTGAAGACGTGGGGAGGGTTAGGACGGGGGAGTTGACGGCGCGATCGTACGTGTCTTTGCACCATTATTTCCTTGAAGCTGTATGATGCTGATGTGAGGCTTTTAGGATCCAATTCCTTCGAGACATTCGTGATTTCTTTGGGACATCATTCAAGATTGTACCTGCTAAACCTTCGGATCCTGAAAATACGGAATTGCTGATGTCGTGTTATGGTGTTGGTTTTATTAACGTCAACAAACCCGTTGCATGATTGCAGCCATGGTCCGGATGATCATCTTAACCCTATATTATATCATGGTCGTGTCGAGGGAACGCATCTCCGCTGGAATTCTCCCTATGGTTGGGAATACCTACTCTATGCATCTGACGCCTTCGCTGCTTGCGGTTCTCAGGACGCAGCACCTCCAAAAGTATTACTAGACATATCCACTTGTGCTATTTGGTTTTACCTCCATCCTTTCTCCTTGATTTTCCTGTTCATTGTCGTGGTGTCTTGTAACGTTAGACGTTGTATCCATTATTCATCAGGATAATATATCCCAAGAGCTTCGAAAAACGCGTTCTCTGGTCGTCTGAATTATGATATTTTCTCTATACATGGTATTGATTCATATTATACAATAAAGCAGAAAAAAATTGAAACGAAACGAAAAAGGAAAGATTTTAGGCAGCAGCAGCAGAAAGACCGCTATGGCCACCAGTCGACCCAAAGCCTCCAGCGCCGCGCAATGTTTCTTCAAGATTCTGTGACAAAGAAATTAGAATGCGATATAAATGTAGACTCTATAAGAAACAAGTACCTCAACCTCCAAAACCTCAGGCGTCTCGATCCTCTCAATAATCAGCTGCGCGATACGGTCTCCCTCAGCAACTACAAAGCCAAAGTGGTCTCCTTCAGCCAAAACGCGCCAAACAAAGGGCAGAACAACACTACACACCCTTAAAGTCCGTATCAGAGTGGTTAAAAAGCAAAACATAAACAACGCCACGATAATCCGCGTCAATAACACCCGCGCCAGTGTCGATCATGAACTTGGACGCTACAACGCGAAAAAAAAAACCATACAAATTAAACAAAGGGATTTGTGGATCGGGGAAGGAAACATACCAAGTCCACTCCTCGGCGCAACACGTCCATACGTCCCAACCGGCACAGCAATAGAAATCTGCGTATTCACCAACGCCTTGCCTTTCGCAGGAATGACTTTCTCTTCAGCGCTGTTCGTCCAAATCAATCATCAGCACCCAAGAAAGAACAGGACACGCGAAAAGAAAGAAAATTACGCGCAGAGAAAACAGGGAAAGGAACGCGATAAAGAGCACGATAAAGAACACGACACAATACGAACCTATACAAATCATACCCAGCAGACAATGGCGATCCACGCGTGGGCAGACGTGCCTTTTCGGAGAGACGCTTGATGAGGAGGTTGGCGACGGGGGCGACGGTGGGTTGCGACATGATTGTGGGATATGAGGTTGTACTTGGTGGAGGTGGAGGTGGAGGGTTGAATGGAGGCGTTAGTGTGTTTTATAGGAGCGTCACGGCGCGTGGTCACAACTCCGCCAAATTGAGATGATCTCTGTTCCACGTCTGGTATTGGAAAGGGATCGACATTCTAAGTTCGAGAAGGAAAAAACACGAAATCAAAGGAATATCATTCTAATTACTGGTGATTATTTTGACAAGCTGTCAGAACACCTGGTCGCTATTTTAATTACTGTCTAGTATTCCTTCGAAAATTCGCTAATGTACAACATCATTAGATTCATCAAGAAAAGCGTATCAATACAGTTTGACCCAATTACACCTAGTGAAAACATGCTGGTGAACACAGGGAATAAAAAACAGTCCGTTCTAATAGAGCATTTCAATTGATCAAGAAATAGAAATACGAAAATATATCGTCAGGGGGAGATACGTGCCATTCCAGGGTGTTATGATAAACTTCCCCTCTTACCTGGGCTAGGAGGCATCCCAGGAGACGCTATCCTCGGACTCCCCGGTCGATCCTTCAGATTCTGCGTCCCGAGGGCCGGCGAACCTACAGGGTTCCTTCTAGATACGTCTGGCGAAGCGGGACGGGAAGATTTAGAGGGAGAGGCAGGTCGAAGAGGGCTCCTTGAGGATATTCTAGATGGAGATCGCTTCGTATCGCGAGTTGAGGTGACGATGGATGCACCCCAGTTCAAGTTCAAGTTCAAGTTGGCACCAGTGAGACGTGGTGAACCTGCTTCTGGAGAACGAAGATGAGGGAAAGAGGAGGATCCGGCGACATTATTTGAGGTGCTGTCTGGTTTCTCCTGCTTGACGGGAACGTCAGAAGTAGGTCGGGCAGTGGCATCTTCATCGATCTTGGAAACCTTCAATTCAGCATCTTCCATAGGTTCATCTTCACTTTCTTCGCCACTATCACCATCCTTCCCTGTCCAAAGTTCGTCGATCAGCGTATGCTGAGGCTCGAGACGTGGGACCAACCTCGTTTTGGCCTTGGGGCTGCAGTAAATTTAATATAAATTCTCTTTAAAAATATAACGAGGATGACTTACGTTGTGCGATCCATAGTTTGGTCCCCTCGTTACTCTTCTCATTTAAAATGTTTCGAGTATACTCTTCAATACTACACAGCAGCGTTTCATCCTTGAAAACTGCAAGCTTTGAGACCGCCTTATCTACCATAGGATATCTAAAATAACATTAGACACACCATAACAATAAAATCTAACCGCTCACCTTTCCAACTCCTGCATAACCTCAGAGTACACCTGCTCCCCTCGAATATGCTCCAGTCTAATATCCGAAGCCAACTTCTTCTGCGCGATCTCCTCCACTTCAGTCATCAACGGCTGAACCTCATCCTTCCTTCCACTGATCAACATCCAAATCCATCCCATAACATCTTTGGGAAACACATACACTATTCGTAAAATGTGTCAACATCTGCCTCCTCAGCCGATCAAACTCTCCCGATTTCTTGAATCTACATACGCCGTGTGAGTCCAAACGTTCTTCTCCATCGAAATCAACGTCACTCACTCATCTACGAGCTGCCTCGCATTCTGGAACCTGGGTTGTGGCATTGCAATGCGAATGGGAACACTGCAAAGCTCACCGTGAGATTCCGGGCGTTCGACCGCGACAGACGCGCTCGACGTGATTCGACGACCGCGCGCGATTTATAGAGCCCAGCGTTCCACACGGGTATCACGATCAGTGCATACGGATCGACGGGGACAAATCACTGCAACCAGAATTGTGGACTGCTTTTAAGGCCACGTAGTTCTCTTTGTCTTGCACCTTTTCACCATGGCCCATGAATTTGCACCGTTGAAGAATGACTTGCTGTTGCGAGCAGCGAGAGGTATGTCGCTCTATGGGAAGCGGGGGTGGTAGTTAACACTTCTCTACAGGCGAAGAAACCGAACGAGCACCAGTATGGTGTATGCGACAAGCAGGACGCTCCTTACCAGGTATGCACAACATCAAAGCGACACTAATCCTCTCTAACTGCAATGTTTGGCAGAATTCCTCAAGCTCCGCGAAGGCCACACCTTTTTCGAAATGTGCCAAACCCCTGCCCTAGCCAGCGAAGCAACCCTCCAGCCCATCCGCCGACACAAGGGTCTCCTTGATGCCGCAATCATCTTCTCTGATATCCTCGTCATCCCTCAAGCAATGGGCATGGTCGTCGAGATGAAGCCTGGACCGCATTTCCCTGATCCGTTGAACGTACCTGAAGATATGAAGAAACTTACTCAGAACGTCGATGTTCAGAAAGAGCTTGCATATGTCTATGAAGCAATTACGATGACCCGCAAAGCTCTCGATGGAGAGGTCCCTCTTATTGGATTCGTTGGTGCTCCGTGGACTCTTATGGCATACATGATTGAAGGCGAAACTAGCAAGACGTACCAAAAATCGAAGACTTGGCTTTTCAAGTATCCTGAAGCATCAAAAGAGCTTCTCACAAGAGTTGCAGATGTCTGCGCTGACCATCTTGTCGCTCAAATCCAAGCCGGTGCTCAGGTAAATAACGTCATCCCCTTCCACTATTGCATCTAAGTCCTTCACAGATCGTCCTAGTGTTCGACTCCTGGGCCAGCCATCTCTCCCCCTACGACTTCAACACCTTCGCTCTCCCCTCCCTCGCCCGCGTCTCCTCCCGCGTCAAATCAAAGCTCACCGAACTAGGCCTTCCCCAAGTCCCCTTGATCCTCTTCGAAAAAGGCGCAAACACCACAATAACAGAACAAGCCCGCGATGCAGGTTACGATGTCATCGGTCTCGACTGGACCATCGAGGGCAGTGTCGCTCGTGAGATCGTCAATGCCGCATCACCTTCCAAGACAATCGCTTTGCAAGGGAATCTTGATCCCACCGCGTTGTATGGAGGAAAGGACGCCATCGAAGAAGCTGTCAAGCGCATGTGCGCATCCTTCAAGGGAGGACTGGACAAACCCTGCAAAGCATGGATTGCCAACCTCGGCCATGGCGTAACACCAGGTGTCCAAATCGACGACATGCGCTGGTTCCTCCAATGCGTCCACAAATATTCTGCCAAATCCTCATAAACAGATAAACCCTTTCAAATTCTTATCTAGTTAACTTATGAATGATTCAGATCTGGGTCCGGTTTTCGTTTGTCAAGGTCGTGTCATATATCATGTAAAATGTAGATTTACAAGAGTGTGCTGGATGATATGCGTAACAACCGTGAAGGGGAATAGACCAAAGAGAAAGAGGGAAAGCATGCGGGGTGTCAAGAGAGACATGCAGCAATAAAATACAATCCGAGAGCATAGGGCGCGGAAATTTTCATCACAGAAAGCTAAGGGGGTAGATAGGGGTACTGTGGTAAACGGGGGATGTAATGTGGGGATGATGCCGGTAATATATGACGCACCCAAGCCATGAAAAAATGTGTTGAAAATAAGAAAGAAAAGAAACCCACAAAAAGGCGAGGGGATAATAGTTCAAGAAAAATTGTACAAACCTGTACAGCAAAGGAAAGAAGAAAAGTAAGGCAAAAAAGAAAAGCAAAAAAAAATAGCCAACGATATAGCGACAAATATGATACAGCACAATCAAGCACTACGCCACAACGTCCGCAGCGCTGAAACTACTCCGTCGACGTCGTACACTCCGCAACAACGGCCGTTCAGACTTCGACCCAGGTACAACAACCGCAGAAGGATCCTTGTTCATCCACGCATCGGGCGCTGGCTTCCCCCCATGCGATCGTAAATTCGGTATTGCTGGACTCGGCGCCAACGCTCGTCGTCCAACCAGTGTCGGTAATCGAGAGGGAGCCGCATTTGGGGACCCGGGGGCTCGTCGTCGCGTTACGGGTGCGCCAGACTTGACACCCCCGGCAACAGGCCGTGGTATTCTCGGATGTGTGGTAACTTTCCCTCCTGCAGTGCCAGTGGTATTCGTACTACTTGCACTCGTAGCAGTGCCATTCACGGAATTTTTACGTGTTGCTGCACTTGTTGTGGGCCGTGTCCGTAACGTCCGCTCTGATGCTGGTATCCGAGACGTGGCCGTTGCCGTCCGTGGACTCTTGCGCACTGGTGGCACAGCACCGAGCACACCCAAGGTATCGAGTTCGTCCTCGTCATTTTCTTCTCCTGGCTCAACAACACGGTGTCGTTTCCCTGCTGGAGTCTTCCGTGGCTGACCAGGGGTGGCGAGGGCTTTCGCTGCAGCCACTGACTTTGCAACATGACGATGCGGCGTCACTGGTGGTATATCAGTGGGTATATCAACTGGGTCGCGTGGTGGGGTGACAGGAACAACGAGGGTCGCGGCTGCCGCAACTGCTGCCTGAGCTCGCTGTACTTCATCCACTGCCGCCCACTTAGCCCACTCTAACTGTTTGAGGTACATGTATTGCTGTAATCGAGAATCAGGTTAAAGCTCACAGGAGTCGAGGCAATGTCATTACCTGTTGTGGGCCTACAACACACCCTGGGCGCACTATTCTCATAAACGCGATTGCCTCATTTGCTGTGAAACCGTATTTCCATATCAGATATGCTGTGAATATTATCGTTAAAAAGATGGTTAATGTGATGACGAGGGAGGGCTTACCTCCAATGAGAGTCCCTGTTCTACCCAGACCGGCTTTACACTGGGAGAAGATGAAGATGAGATGAAAAAGGCCCAGATAATGACTCACATGAACGGCAACCACGCCCTTCTGCTCTAAAATGGCGTCCGAAACCTGGATAAACTTGCGGACGATCTCGTCAGTGGGGTTTGTACCGTCATCGAAATACAGATCAAGATGATCAATCCCCCGCTCTGTGAACACCGACTTGTCGTATAGCGGGTTGTTCAACCGAACCACCAACTTGACGCCCCGCTTTTCAAAGTATTCCAGACAATTGAGAAACGGGGTGGGCAACTTTCGTTGTAAAGCGACGTTCGACCCTTCATCTTTTCCCAACTTCCGGGCATAAGTGTGGTCCACGGGGGAGGCAAACGCGATAAATCCCGGTGTGATCCAATTCCAATCTCCATTCTCCACCTTCTCGTAGTATTCGTAATCTTCCACGGAAAACTCATTCATGTCACACAGGCCATTCTGCATAGCCTTCCAGACACCCCATAAGCAGTCCTGGATGGACAAGTTGAAATCCGAGCGGCCGCGCCCCGCATCCCTAAAGGGCATAAACTCGAGTTCCGCAATAGGGTGAAACGCTTCCCATGGGGCCTGACGTTGCACAATCATCTAGAGAGGACATTAAGTGACTGGATACATGCGATATTAATGACACATACAACAAACAAGGCCATCAACAAGGCAGCGTTAGCCTTTCGTCGGGGGTCATTGGACGAATAAAGCACTAGTCGATGAGACTTCATCTCCTTGTCCTGGCAAAGAAATGTAAAGACTAAAACGATAGTGTAAAGGGTGGGAGATCGCACCTCTAGTAACTCGTGTATTAGGATACAAGCGCGGTAGACCATGGCGAGATTCAATGGGCCCCAGTCCTCAAAGAACGATAGATAGACGAGACTGTCATCTAACCATCATATTTCATAAATAAACATGAAATACACGCCATAGATGGTCATGAAGTGCGTACCGATGGTAAACCAGTAATACTGCGCATCATCTTCAGGCGACGCGAGACTGCGACCTCTCGCGCGCGATCGGATAGTTGGGGTGAATTTATCAGAACCAGAACGGTTCAGAACCTCGGGGGAAGGTGGAGGATGGGCAAAAGTTGTAAAATAGAGCCTATTCGAGGTTGCGGAGATTAGAATGCAGGAATTGTTTGGGATGATGCTGAGGCAACATACCTGTCTGAGAAACAGCAGAGAGGCTCACACGGTGCCCTGGCCATCGCAGGGAATGAGGAGGAAGGAAAGATTGAGGGCAAAGAGAGGCGGAGACTGCCCTGGTCGTGGTTGTGCTTCGAGTGTGGGTGAGGACGCAACTCGGAACCAAATAAGCGTCCACAACGCGCCCCTAAACTCTTTGATCGCGACGCACGAACAAAAGGGCGACTCCCCCTGCTCACTCGGATTTTGGCTTCTTATGCTAGCTCTATGTGGTTACAGCGATTTATGACCTTGTTTATCCCTTTTTTGTAAATTATTTTCAAACTAAACAATTATGTTGTTGATGTAAGACCCATTCAACGCGTCGTACACGTGTAGTCAGGATGTCGGCATAGCCTTTGCAACATTCCTCATCAAGCAAAGACGTGGCTGATAGAAGTCTTCATAAGTAGTTGATGAGGCTGAGCCTTGGCTACTCGTCATTAGCGTCGCCTCAGCTTCGTATGACAGTTCCTAACATTAGACATCCATTATGATTTTCGGTAAGCCAAGGCAAACCATATTATATTACAACAAATACCAATGCTATTGTACAAACGGATTACAGCCGCAAATTAAACTCCGGACTCCAAAACTCATAAAGCTCCCAATAGCGAGCCCTCCGATCAAACAGAACTGTGCAACCGTAGCTGCGATATCGACGTCTTCCGTCCGATGCTTTAGCCGTGCATTGTGCTGAGGCGAAGGTGCTGCCATCATGACCAAGCTCCCAATATAACCGTTCGTCATTCCAAACACCAAGAGGATCAAGAAAAACATGAGATCGGAATTGATCACAACGGGCGTAGCAGACGAGTCTGCTGAGGGATTAACATTGCAGGCCAAGAAGGCGGGAATGAATAACGTCCGGGCGACCGACATGTAAAGCAGTGACCGACTCGACCAGATCTGGAATCGAGGTAGGATTGGAAGGTAACGACCAGCGAAATCACCAACGTTGTAGACAAGGAAATGGATGGCGGTGAAGATAAGTGGGCGGGTGAATAGCGATGTCGGAGGTACATGAACCGAACGGATCGACGATGTAATTGCAGGGAATACGGCCAGGGTAACAATAAACACATATGCCACAGCAAAGTTGTACTCCTTGTTCAGCTTTGCGATTTCAAGAATACGACCTTTCTCCTTCAAAGCACCGGACAGTTGCCTGCTTCCAGTAAGCCCCTTCGATACCTCATACGGCAAGACGATCGCCTTATACGCCGGGATCCTCACCAGCCAGGCATGCATCATGATAGCAAATACCATGAACAACGTCGATATTCCAAAGAACAAGAACGCCGCGCGGACGGGTGAGTCGTCTTCTTCCACCATCTGGATCCTGAACTCCCCACGCTTGACACCGGCAATTGCGCTAAGAACTTGAATGAGGCTGACCATGACACCAATGGCTCCTTGGCCTGCCATCATGGATTGCATAGCTGCTGGACCAAATAGAGACGCAACTGCTACAACAGCCGATTGTAGATGCGACCCCGCAACTGCCTGGAACATCCCGTTGAATATAACGAAGAAGAAGAAGAACATCGCTGGGAAAACCGCAAAGGTCGACAGGGTGAGCAATAGGGTGAGCGCTGTTATGGCCACGAGGGTTATCCTAGTCGTTCGAGCAGAGTTTGACTACAAGCCTGGTAAGCAGGATATTAGAATTAATAAGAACAACGTACATTCTTCGTATTCGCCGTCGCATGAGCAAGAGCAAAGAAGTTGACAACCGTAAACGACGTAGACAGATACGAACTAAACGCAGATTCCACAGCTGACCCTGCCAGACGACTCATGAAGTAAGGCATAGCAGTAATAATTGCTGCAAAATTGAATTAATAATACCAACCAGGAAAAAATAAAACGTACCATTCCATGGCAAAAGAATCGCAGCTCCCAGCACAAAATAAATCCACCAAATCGATGCTGGAAGCTTTCGGTCCGCACCAACTTCAGGCATTAGTCCCTCCTCATTCCGCTCTCTTGGTAACAGTCTCCCCTCCTCATTCACGTCTAGATCATGGTCGGAGGAAAGAGGCTGTGTTTCCTCAGAGTCTGGTCCCCTCATGGATGAATGTGAAGGAGGAAACTTGCCAACACCAAGGTGTCAGCCGCAAAAATAGCCAAAGGTGGTAAGTAGGCGCCACGTTCATTGAACCTTCCTCTTTCCTCCCACCTCAAAAGAAATAGCATTGTTACATTATTCAGTCAAGAAGATATCAATAAATACTAAATCACAGTCGAGTTCTAAGTGAAGCATATTCATAACAGCTTATATTATCTTAAGGCGTTGATCCGCATGGAATGTTATTTTGTCAGTCTCCGCCGAAGCATAGGCACAATCCCTCTGTTAAACGCAAGCCCTGCTCAACGTCATCCGAAAATGACCCAAGTTTGCTATCAGCTATTTCTAGACTGAAAAGATCCGGGAACTTTATCCTTCAGTCTGTGATACGAAAAGAATCCTGGCCGCAAAACGACAGATCAATATCTTATTCGGTTTAGTCTACGGTATTCTCTCTAGCCGTCTATTTTTAAGAGTCCACCTGGTCTTCCCAGCAATGTTCCTATCAATTTTCACTGCTTTGAGAGAAAAGCAGCTCTTCTGTAGATGGTGATACAGATCATTTAACAAAGCTCACGTGGGGTTTATCCCCATGCGAGCAGCATTCGATTCAGCCAATACGCTGGCTTACCTTGACCGCACAAACTCCGAGGAACCTGAGGCACAGCTCCCATACAAGCACTGACCTGTATATGTTCTCTTCTACCATCTATCCTCTCTGTTCCAGCTGTTTTCTGTCTCATTTGGAATGTGATCCTCAGGTTCAAAAGCGACAGTTCCGACCGATGGAGTCTCTTCTACCTTGTTTCGCTCTCATCTCCCATAAACTCAAAAAAATCTTTGCGGGAATATGACTGAAAAGCCGTATAAAAGGTGTGTCTCTTACTGCCCTCCTTTCTATAGTAGAACTTTCCCCCTTGGACGGACAAGTGGCCCATCCAACGAAATAATGGACGGCTTCAATATTTCTACTCTCCCAAATCCCGAAACGCCACTGGCATTCCTTCCACCGGCTCTAGCATATGCTCAGTCAGTCAACATTTATACTCAAGTTGGCTCGTTAGCCGTAAATTAGATTCTTCCCCATCGTTCGCTAAAGCTAACCTTGCTCTCTGAAGATTCTGTGCTGGGAAATCTTGGATAATCTGCCTGGAGATTACAGGCTACTTTTCAAAACCAAGATCAGCATCCCCACTCTCACATATTTTACGGCATGGTGTATCCTGCTTTCTCCTGTCCAGGCAATATTATCTAACAAACCCCATTAGGGTCTCTATCTTGGTTTACCAAGTTGCAGGAACGATCTTTGAAAGTATGCCGCCGTTATTCTAACGGAATCTGTGTGCTCATTGACTCAATCGATCTAGCGGCTCCAACTGGTCACTGTGTCTTAATTGATTTCATCACGGACGCTTTCCTTCCAGTTGCGATGGGCGCAAGCGGGTTACTCTTCTTTTTCCGCGTACGAGCTATCTACGAGGGGAATTTATGGGTCTCCCTATTTTTCTTCTTGGCATGGGTACCAGTTCTAGCAACGAACATAGCCGTCGCTGCTACAGTATCAGGTGGAAATCTAGGGCCAACAAGTTATTGCGAAGATGCTACAGCACCAAAATTCGTTACGTCGCCTTTCATCTGTCTGGCCATTTATGACACCCTGGTATTCCTTGCCATCACGTACAAAATGACCATGAATGCGCATGTCGAAAATCTAGATGTCAAGAGGGGGTTAAACACTGCCATTCGTGGCAAGTATTTACCTTCATTTTCTAGGGCTCTTCTGAAGGATGGGCAAGTTTATTACTTGTGAGTGATTAACCATGATCAATTTCTTAACTCATCCGTTCGATGACTTCAGGATAACCGTAGTGTCAAACTTGCTTATGGTTATCATGATCTATACTCCCAGTATCCCTCCCGGCTACGCAGGCATGGTCTCTTCCCCGAATGGAATTCTCATTCCCATTATGGCCTGTAGGGTGTTTAGAAATACGCGCCGAAAAGCAATGGGAACGAAACAAATATCAACGGACAACATGATGACTACTAAAGCTAGAGCGGCCGCGGCGACAGGTCCTTCACTGCCAGTCTTCTACAACACCACCGAAGTCTCGATGGAAAGATCTATGAACGAGAGTAACTCCCTTGCCACATCACTGAGAAGGGACTCGGGCGAAATAAAGGTGGTGGATGAATTCAAGGTCACGGAAGTCTAATGGAGCAAGAATTGATACCCCGATGTCGAAACATTGACATTCTTGTTCAAAGAATATGATACTGATATTGCACGAGCTTACAGATGAGCGCGAGGAACCAAACTAGCTCGCCAGCCATTAGTAAGGCATTTCGCCCAAGACGGAAGCTATCGATAAAATCAACCCGAGCCCACCACCCTCGAAACATGTGGATGGGTTCATCGGGTTCATCATGAGGAACCTAAGGTCATGAATCAAATCAACCATGCATCACAACTCAGGGAAAATATGACCCACTCCGTATGTGGTGGTAAGGTTGAAATTATTCCCCCATTCGTGTTTGGCCTGAAACACCATTCTTACCTGGGTAGACCAATCCCTCATACTTTGTGCTCGGGAAATCATCGCCACCAGACCATTCTAACCTATCGCACCAGGCCCGGTTTGCGACGCAGTTGCACTGCCAGCCGTAAGAACATGTATTGTACAATCGGAAATATTCTTCAGGGAAGGCCTAAACCACTTACCAGCATAAATTAAAGTCCAGGCTCCTCTCTGTAGGAGATTCGATACATAGAATTGAGCTGGAAGATGCCACATATCCAGATCCTTGCCAAACCCTTGTCCGACCGTTGGAGGGCATCTTGTGATAATTCTGAAGGCCGAGGGAATACCAAGGTCCCCCCGAATCGATCTCTTATTTAAGAGGCTCAAAATCTTCTCGCATTCCAAATAGCGTAGGCCATCGAGACATACCTATACGAGCATAAACGAATCCGAGTTATCATGAACGAAGCCGTGTTTACCTTGGACATATCAAATTTATTTCTCCCGGTTGCCCAGAAGGGCTCGCTCATTTCAGTATCAGAGAAGTTAACAGCGTTTGCACAGCTCATCTCATCGAAGAGATCGATGCAGCTTTCTCGGAGCAGTAATACCTGGCATCTAGAATTTGGGTTAGGGGGGCTGAAGGTCGACGGCGGGAATTGAGAATTACCTCCTGGGAAGCTAGTGAGGATAGCTATTTCAGAGTAGTAATTGAGTACTGTGCCTTGATTAATTTACTTACAGCTTTATCCATTTGAGTACATACGTCAACATTCAACACTGGTGTACCAAGAGAACCCGTCCCTTATGAAACCTGACAGAGACCAGGGTACAGACTATTCCTGAAATCAATCTGTATGGTAAGAAGAGAGCTGCACGATACTTACGTTGAGATATCCGTTATTCCGTTTTCCAATAAGGACGCTGGATCACTGGTCTGCTTCCTTTCTTGGTAGTATATCTCGGTGGCAGATACTGGGAGATACATCCCCTGAAAAGCCAAATAATTATTTTGAAAGGCCATAAATGCGCATAAGCACTCCCGCGGTACAATTCCCTGGAATGATGGAATTGTCGATAAGGCTTGGAGCTGGATAAATGTATCGAACAATATATCACTGTGGGTCCAATGAGTATATCAACCGATCTTGAAAGAATCAAACGAATTCGACGTACACGAACGCGTAGATATCTTTAGTAGTATCTTCAGTAGCTTCAATAGATTCCCGTAATCAGCGTAAGAGAAATCAACCCCGACTCTGCAAAATAATTATAATTCGAATGCAGGAGAAACAAACGAGAGGTACGGTTGATCGAGGGAGAATATTTTTGCATCAAATATCCAGGAATGAGGATCCCAAGTTGTTCCATTTGTGGGGTTGCTCGATAAATCGATGCTACAAGGTCCTTTTGTGGATTAAATTATGCTCACTTTAAACGAGCTCAGAGACGGATGACCTAGCTCCATTAGCATTCCCATAGAAGAAGAGCATCCTGGACCTCTGCAATGGACTCACATGACAACATCGTCCTTGTCAAAGCTTCCTCTAGATCCAAAGGAACAGGAAAATAAATGTTTGGCTGCCTGATCAATATCGATGTAGCCTACATAGCAGATGTCAAGTCTGTAACAATTTGTTTCAGAGGAGAGCTAATACCTGTCCAAACATTCACAGTAGGATCACAGAAATTGGTGAGTTTTATCCGGAGCTGATGAAATGAGAAATGCGGATGCGTGCGTGGTCAAAGTGTCCGAGAGAGGCTTCAGTTCTAAAGGAGCTACTTGAATCTTCTGTGTCTTCTTGAAGACAACCCATTGTTCAATAACTTGGGGGGTAAAGCACCTAACTATAATACAAGCAGCGAGAATAAGGCGAGTCCTTGTTACAATATGGCCCGCATTGACCGCTTGACTATTTAACAGAATAAATGCGAGATTTAAGCAGAGATAAGGAAAGGATGAGAGTCAGCCGCCCGGCCCATAGATATCATTTCGACCAAAAAGAGGCCTTCGAATATCCAATTTCCTTTCCGCATGGAAACTCCCAAATAATAAGTCGAGAAAAGGAAATAAATTAATAATGAGTTCAGAGTTGGACGCGTAGACTTTGGAGCTGTAAGCTTAGGCAACCCTTGTCTTTTTTCTCACCTTCGCATTTTCCTGCGGAATGTGGGTGGTACTTATTTGGTTTTGACTGTTATTCTGTACATACTTAGTTGAAGATCCAGTCTGGAACGAATTTGACCCTTTATTAGAGGCCCATCCTTTCACTAATTTCAACGGAGCGAAATTGCGAGACAACTTTCGAACAGCACTATTGACTTCGGAAAACAAATACGACAATATACATAACAGAAATAACATATAAATAATCTACTTTTTCTTCTTCTTCTTAGAAGGGGGGCCTGAATCATGCGGTGCTGCCTTGATGGCATTTAAGAGAGCCTTATCCAAATCCACTGTCGTCGGTTTCGAATATGACTGAGGGACCTCTTCGGCTTTAACCTCGCCAGAAGCCAACCCTCCCACCCTTTTATAAGCTCCAACCCCACTGAACAACATATCAATCTCGTCCTGCTGTTCAGGATCCTTCCGTTTCCGTTTCTTGTGAGACTTCTCCTGCGTCGCCGTAAATTCCTCAGCGGACGTTTGTTTCGCATTCTCCGTAGAAATAGCATTCGAAGAAGTCGCTGCCTTGTGTTCTTTCGCCTTGTTAATTTTCCATTGATCAGGGTTGCGTTTAAGCAAGGAAAGACCTAGATTACGCGTGAACCAGTGAGCGAACTGGGATCCTGCCATGAATTGTTCGTGAGGAATTAGAGATTTGGCGATTTTTTCCTACGAGAAGACGTCGGTTAGACACGGAAAAGACTCGGAAAGGCTCAAATAATGGATAGAGTACCTTTAAGTATGGGTCGGCAGCAGCCCAACATCTTTGAGCCACCCTACAGCCAATCCGATCATCGACCATGAGGTGGAACTGTCCTATAAAGGAAATGACTAGTCGTTTACGAAGGCGTAAAGGTACGTTGGGAGATTCCAGAGCGGCATCTAAAACGCGAGAACTGGTTGCATTACATGATAGGATAATGAGATCTTCAGGCGTCATCGATTGAAGACTATTCAATGTTATTAACAGCTCAAAGATCGATGGCGTTATCATACCTCTCCAGAACAATCTCGTTGTGCGGTGAGTTCAGTCGTAATATAGATTGCAGGAGGAGGGATCCTTGCATTTTGATTTCGAATGGGTCTTCTTTGCGAGGCCCTCGTCGACTTGGGTGCATAGACGCCTCTGCCTCTGCAACATTTGCCTCTTTCTCTTCGTCTTTTATTTTCTCCAACGCATCTCGATATTCCTAAGTCCAAAATAAATGACAATAACTTGACAGATGAAGGCAGATAATGCTTACGGAAAGTGTCTTTAGTCGCAGCAAACAGGGAACGAACATCGACTTCTTATCATCTGGAATTTCGAAGGCAGTGCAT
>Ga0157379_10000380_pt1 | contig 35896 bp, 40 predicted proteins | sample S25metaG_FD_121802 | JGI IMG/M metagenome (GOLD analysis project Ga0157379, IMG submission 121802) | Switchgrass rhizosphere microbial communities from Kellogg Biological Station, Michigan, USA - S2-5 metaG | ecosystem: Host-associated > Plants > Roots > Rhizosphere > Soil | place: USA... | reverse complement strand
GCATAGGCCTCGGGGTGATAGCCGATGCCCACGCCGAAGGCCCTGGCTACCGCATCGGCGGTGATGTCGTCATGGGTCGGCCCGATACCGCCGGTGGTGAAAACGAAATCATAGGCGGCGCGCAAGGCATTGAGGGCGGCGACGATCTCGGCCTCGACATCGCCCACCACCCGGACTTCCTTCAGGTCGATGCCCAGCGCGCCCAGGAAACGGGCGATATGGTTGGTGTTGGTGTCCTGGGTGCGGCCGGAGAGGATTTCATCGCCGATCACCAGGACAGCCGCGCCCCATGTCCTGTCCGAGCCGTTCATCAGGTTCCTGTTTGGTTTTGGCGCTTTCCACCATTATATTGGCCGCAAATGACCATCGCACCCCAAACTGAGATTTTTGAGGCCGCCCGCAAGGCCCATTTCGCCGTTACCATCCACGAGGCGGTGGATTTCGAGGGCATGCGCCGGGCCGGCCGGCTGGCGGCCGAGGTGCTGGACCTGCTGGTGCCCCTGGTCAAGCCGGGGGTCACCACCGCCGCCCTGGACAAGGTAGCCTATGACTATGTCCTGGCCCATGGCGCCATTCCGGCCTGCCTCAACTATCGCGGCTATCGTCATACCGTCTGCACCTCCATCAACCATGTGGTCTGTCACGGCATTCCCAACGACAAGCCCCTGCGCGACGGCGACATCGTCAACATCGATGTCACCGTGATCCTGGACGGCTGGCATGGCGATACCAGCCGCATGTACCCGGTGGGCGACGTCAAGCGGAAGGCCGAGCGGCTGGTGGAGATCACCTATGATGCCATGATGCGCGGCATCGCGGCGGTGAAGCCCGGCGGCACCACCGGCGATATCGGCCATGCCATCCAGTCCTTCGCCGAGGGCCAGGAGAAATGCGCCGTGGTGCGCGACTTCTGCGGCCATGGGTTGGGCAAGGTGTTCCATGCCCTGCCCAACATCGTGCATTACGGCAAGCCCGGCGGCGGCATTGCGCTCAAGCCCGGCATGTTCTTCACCATCGAGCCCATGATCAATCTGGGCGGCTATGGCGTGAAGGTGTTGTCCGACGGCTGGACCGCGGTGACCCGCGACCGTTCCTTGTCGGCGCAGTTCGAGCACTCAATTGGAGTGACCGAGAGAGGCGTGGAGATTTTCACGCTGTCGCCAAAAGGCCTGCACAAACCGCCGTACCTCTGACCGATGAGCGAGGCGAACGACACTTCGACGCCGCCTCGCGCCGGTTCCCAAGACAACGGCACCAGCGGCCATCGCGAGCGCTTGCGGGAACGGTTCCTCAGGGGTGGCGCCGACGCCATGCCGGATTACGAGCTTTTGGAGATGACCTTGTTCGCCGCCCTGCCCCGGCGCGACACCAAACCTTTGGCCAAGGCGCTGCTGGCGCGCTTCGGCACTTTTGCGGAAGTGATCGCGGCGCCCCGCGCCCGATTGATGGAAGTCAAAGGCGTGGGCGAGAGCGTCGCCAATCATTTGAAGATCGTGGAAGCCGCCGCGCACCGCCTGGCCAAGACCAAGGTGATGGGACGCCCCGCTTTATCCTCTTGGACGGCGCTGCTGGATTATTGCACCGCCGCCATGGCGCGCGCGCAGAATGAGGAATTCCGCGTGTTGTTCCTGGATCGCAAGAACAGCCTGATCGCCGACGAGGTGCAAAATCGCGGCACCGTCGATCACACGCCCGTCTATCCGCGCGAGATCATCAAACGGGCGCTGGAGCTTTCGGCCAGCGCCATCATCCTGGTGCACAACCACCCCAGCGGCGATCCCACCCCGTCGAAGGCCGACATTGCGATGACGCGCGAGATCGTAACCGCCGCGAAGACACTTTCCATCACCGTGCATGACCATCTGGTGATCGGCCGGGGCGGCCATGCCAGCTTCAAGTCGCTGGGTCTGCTCTAGCAAAACCCCTCACGGTGGAGTGAATGCCAACGTCCTGCTGAAGAAGGGCATCACATAGTCCTGGAACCGGAAGGCAACATTGCTGGTATGGGTGCCTGGGTAGATTTCAAAACTGTTGGCGATGCCGTAGGCGTCCAGCCTGTCATGCAGTTTGCCGGTGTCGGTGCGGAGATTGTCCTGATCGCCCACATCCAGGGCGATGGCGCGATAGCGGCGCAGGTTGGCGGCATATTGATCGATGAAGGCCAATGGCGCATTGGCGGCCCATTTCGCCAGCACCGCCTGTTGGTTCTCGCCAACCGGCAAATCGAGATAAAGCGGCGGATTGTGGGGATTGGGCGACCAAGCAGCGGCGGAGGCAAGCTGGGCCCGTTGAAAAAAAGGAAGCTTTTGGGAGTCCGCCGGTGTCTTCACCGCCGCAAGGGCCGCTTCATCTTCGGGCTTGAACTCTCCCGGCGCGCGCGGGGCCAGACAGCACGGGCTCATGATGTAAAGGCTGCCGAAAACATCGGGGTGCTTCATGCCGATCCGGCTGGCGCCATAGCCGCCCATCGAATGCCCCGCCAACCCGCGCGCTTCGCGGACGGGAATCGTGCGGTAGTGCGTGTCGATATAGGCCACCAGGTCCCGGGCGATGAAATTCTCGAAATCGCCTGTGGTGATCGAGCTGGAATACATCGACCCGTTGTGGACCGTTTTGGAGTCCGGCAGGACGACGATCATGTCCCGGGCTCCTTTGGCGAAAGCGCCTTCTATGGTCTGGGGAACATGAATTTCCCCGCTCCACTGCTCGGCGCCGATGGAATAGCCGTGCAGCGCATAAACCACGGGATAGCGCCGCGTGCGGTCGGAGGCGTAGCTGGGCGGCAGAAAGACCAACACGTCCCGGTCTGCGGCATCGCCTTCCAGATTGCCTTCCAGCGAGGCCCCATGGACCTTTATATGCTCGACCGCCACCGGCCGGGCACCCGGAACGATATCGGGAACATTGATCTTCACCTGAGCAGCCGCACTGCTTGCAAACGCCGCAAACGCTATGGTCAGCGCCGCCGCTGTGATCCTGGACATGCCCGTCTCCCCTTGGTTTTGCGGGAGTCTAACATTACTCAGACAATTGCAGAAGAGGGCTGCTGCAGGGAGACGGGGGCTATCAGCTGGTCTTGGTCAAACCCAGGCGCTGCCGGATGTCGTCATAGGCCGCGTCGATCAGGAGGTTTAATCCGTCAACATTCAGGTCCCTGCCGGGACGCAGCTTCACATGGCGCATGCGCTTGCCCTCGCCCTCCAGCAGGCCGGCGGGATCGGCCAGCATTGCGCCGTAAAAGAATCCGACACCGGCATGCGCCTTGAAGGCGTTGACGTATCCGAATGCAGCATCGCCAACACAAGCGGTCGGACAGCCGTCGTGTAGCATCTCGCGGACATCGGGCCCCAGGCCGCGCATGCGCTCGAACCATGGCTGCACCGTCAGGCGCAGCGGATCGGCGAAGCTGGAAAACCAGTCCTCGATCCGGGGATCGCGCCGCAGTGTGTTGGCGAGCCGGAAGATCTCGTCCATCGTACGCGCCTACCGATCCGCAATTCCTTTGGTACCGCGGCGCTCAAAGCCTGCGACCCGGAATTTCTCGACTGCCTTCTCATCCACATTCAGCCCCAGGCCGGGATATTGCGGCACCACCGCTTCGCCTTTCTCAAATAAGAACGGCTGCTCGCCATGCAGGATGGGCAGATAGGGCGCATTGACGTCGGACGGCACGGTGTCGGGTTGGAAAGTGCCCACCTCCTGATAGACCGAGCCCATTGCCGCCGACACTTGCAGCCGCCCCGCCAGCGCCAGGCCGGTAGCGGCATGGGGCGCGATGGGCACTCCGAAAGCCTCGCACAACGCCCCGATCTTGCGCATGGTCAGCGGCCCGGCACAGACGCGCATCTCGGGCTGCATGATGTCATAGGTCTTCATCTGCAGGCCTTTGACGAAGGGCGCCAATCCCTTCCAGCCTTCGCCGCCGGTGATCAGCATGTCCACCGCATTGCATAGCCGTGCCGGCCCGTCATAGTCCTCCCGCGCCAGCGGCTCTTCCAGCCAATAGCAACCGGCCGTTTGCAGCGCCCGCGCGATCTCCAGCGATTGATCGTAGGTCCACAGACCGCGGGCGCCAGCAGTGCGGTCCACCATGGCGCGGAAACCGGGACCGGCCTGCGCCAGCATCTCGCGCACCGCTTCGACATCGCCGTGATAGTCGGTGCGCATGATCTGGATCTTCATCGCCGTGAAGCCGGCGGCGCGCAGTTTGGCCGCCTGCGCGCCCTGGTCGCGCGGCGACACCTGGTCTTCCGGCACCGGCCAGACATAGGTGAGATAGACCGGCATGCGCTCGACTCTGGCCCCGCCCATCAGCCGGCACAGCGGCTGACCGGCGATCTTGCCTATGGCGTCCCAAACCGCTTCTTCCACCGCCGGCCCCAGGCCCCGTTTCACATGCTCGTCCACCGCAAAGAGATCGGCACCGGTGAGCAGGGCGCGCGCGCTTTCCGCTTCGCCCGGCGCCGCGCCCAGAAAGGAATAGCCGTTCACTCCGGCGCTGGTGGTGAGTTTCGCCACATTGTTGCGGCCCGGCGTGAGGCCCTGATAGGTGGGGACGAATTTGCCCTTGGGCGCCGGCATCTGGATGTCGAAGCTTTCGACCCCAGTGACGGTGATCTTCCCCGCCGCCCTGCCGAATGCCCGGAGGCTGCCGGCAGTACTTGCCAGGGTGGCCAGGGCAGCAGCGCCCAAGACGGTGCGGCGATCAGGATTGGTCATGGGCGTTCCCTGTTTCCGCCCTATTTGCCGCTGGCGGCGGCCCCCTTGTCAAACGCTTGGCCGCCGGGCGCCCGGCTGCTAGAAGCCACGCAGTTTCGAAAGGCAGTGACCATGATTCCCCGCTATGCCCGCGACAAGATGGTTTCCATCTGGTCGCCCGAGACCAAATTCCGCATCTGGTTCGAGATCGAGGCCCATGCCACCGACGCGCTGGCCGAGTTGGGTGTGGTGCCGAAAGAGGCGGCCGCCAAGGTCTGGGAAAAAGGCAGAAACGCCCAATTCGACGTAGCGCGGATCGACGAGATCGAGCGCGAGGTCAAGCATGACGTGATCGCCTTCCTCACCCATCTGGCGGAGATCGTGGGCCCGGAAGCGCGCTTTGTGCACCAGGGCATGACCTCGTCCGACGTGCTGGACACCTGTCTGAATGTGCAGCTTGCGCGCGCCGCCGACATGCTGATCGCGGACACCGACGCGCTGCTGGCGGCGCTCAAGAAGCGCGCGTTTGAATACAAGATGACGCCCACCATCGGGCGCAGCCACGGCATCCATGCCGAACCCACCACCTTCGGCGTCAAGCTGGCCACTTACTATGCCGAGTTCACTCGCGCCCGCGCCCGGCTGGTGACGGCGCGGGATGAAATCGCCACCTGCGCTATTTCCGGAGCGGTTGGCACCTTCGCCAATATCGATCCCAAGGTGGAAGAACATGTGGCCAAGGCGATGGGCCTGAAGGTCGAGCCGGTTTCCACCCAGGTGATCCCGCGCGACCGCCATGCCGCCTATTTCGCAGCGCTGGGCGTGGTCGCCTCGTCCTTGGAACGGCTGGCGGTGGAGATCCGCCATCTGCAGCGCACCGAAGTGCTGGAAGCCGAGGAATATTTCTCGCCGGGCCAGAAAGGCTCATCCGCCATGCCGCACAAGCGCAATCCGGTGCTGACGGAAAACGTCACCGGCCTGGCGCGCATGGTGCGCAGCTATGCCATCCCCGCGATGGAGAATGTGGCGCTGTGGCATGAGCGCGACATCTCCCACTCGTCCGTCGAGCGTTACATCGGCCCCGATGCCACCATCACCCTCGACTTCGCGCTGGCGCGCATGACCGGCGTGATCGAAAAGCTGGTGGTCTATCCCGACCGCATGCAGAAGAACCTGGATGCCACCCACGGCCTGGTGCACAGCCAGCGCGTACTGCTGGCCCTGACCCAGGCGGGCCTGCCGCGCGAAGACAGCTACCGGCTGGTGCAGAAGAACGCCATGCGCGCCTGGAACGGCGAAGGCAATCTGCTTGACCTGCTGAAAGCCGATCCCGATGTGTCCAAGGCGCTGCCCGCCGCCAAGCTCGAAGCCATGTTCGACCTGGGTTATCACCTCAAGCAGGTCGACACGATCTTCAAACGCGTGTTCAGCGCCTGATTATTTGAGCCTGGCTTCGGCTTCCTTCATGGCCGCGTCCAAACATTCGCGCATCTTGGCGCGGATTTCGGCATCGGACACCGACGCATGCAACTCGGACCTGAGTTTGCGGAAAACATCCTCGTCGCCGGCTTCCTGGAAATCGGCGGCAATGACGCTGCCGACAAAATCTTCCACCGCGGCGCCGCTCAGGCCTTTTCTGGCAGCCGCCCATTCGCCCAACGCGCGATTGCGCCGCGCCTCCACCTGAAAGCGCAGCTCCGCGTCATGCGCCCATTTGGATTCAAAAGCCTTGCGGCGGTCATCCATGCTGATTGTCATCTCACACTCCTTGGCGATCAGGCTTGCAAGCCTGCTCCGCCATCATGTCAAGATTGCGCCTAAAGCAGAATTTAGGCGGGAATCAATCCGGCAGTGCAAAGGCGATCACCTGGTCGCCATGCTTGGTGCCCGCCTTTTCATGGCCGCCGGCGGCGATCACCACATACTGTTTTCCATTCCACATATAGGTCATGGGCGTTGCCTGCCCGCCCGCCGGCAAGCGCCCGCGCCACAATTCCGCGCCGGTCTTTGCATCAAAGGCGCGCAGATAATCGTCCATGGTCGCGGCAATGAAAACCAGTCCGCTATCTGTGGAGATGGGCCCGCCAAAATTGGGAATACCTGTCTTGCCCAGAAAATACTGGCTGAAAGGCGCCAGATCCTCCGTCGTGCCCAGGGGGACCGACCAGAGAATTTTACCGCTGGTCATGTCGATGGCATGAAGCTGGCCCCAAGGCGGCGGATTGCAGGGAATGCCGAACGGCGACACCAAAGTCCGCCGCCACATGCCGAACGGCGCGCCCTTGTTGCGTGAGATCTCCTGATGCGGATGGGCCTTGCGGAAGGCGTCGAAATCTTTTGCCGGAATCAAAGTGACTTCATGGATCGCGCTCGAGGTATTGACGAAGGCCAGGTTATGGGTGGCATCAAAAGACAATCCGCCCCAGTTGGTGCCGCCGCCGGTGAAGGGATAGACGATCGTGCCCTGGGTGCTGGGCGGGGTGTAGATGCCTTCATGGCGCGCGGCCCTGATCGCGTCACGGCATTTGCCCCGGTCCCAGAAGGTCAGGCCGAAGGCGTCGTCGGCGACGATCTTGCTGCGCGCCAAAGACGGCGGTGCGATGGGGAAAGGCTGGGTTGGCGACAACCGGTCGCCGGGCGCCGCCCCTTGTGGCACCTGGCGTTCCTCCACCGGAATGACGGGCTTGCCCGTCTCCCGATCGAGCGTAAACAGCAGTCCCTGCTTGGTGGGCTGCAACACCGCATCCACCGTCTTTCCCCGGTAGGTGACGCGTCCCAAGGTCGGCTGCGATGCCACGTCATAATCCCAGACATCGTGATGCGAGGTCTGGAACGACCAGGCGACTTCGCCCGTCTCGATCTTCAGCGCCACTACGGCATTGGAATATTTGCTGTCGCCGGTGCGATACCCGCCCCAGAAATCGGGACTGGGGCTTGAGGTCGGTAGATAGACCAGTCCGCGCCCCTCATCGACGGAAATCGGTGCCCAGACATTCGAGGCGCCCGCGCGCACGCCCTGTCCCTGCACCGGATCGAAGCTCCATTTTGGCGCGCCCGCCATGGCATCGAAGGCATGTACCGTGCCGCGCAGCTCATCCACCCGCTGGTTGTCGTCCATGGAAGAGCCGACAACCACCACCCCGTGACTGATGATGGGGGGCGAAGAAAATTGCATCTGTCCCGGACGCTCCAGCTCGCCGCCATAGATCACCGCCGAACCGTGATCCCCGAAACTTTCGACCGGCCTGCCCGTCGCGGCATCCAGCGCATAGAGGCGGCGATTGTTGGCAGCGAGATAGACGCGGCCCTTGCCGTCTGTGCCCCTCCAATAGGCGACGCCCCGGCAATTGAAGGAGTTGGGATAGTTGACCTTGGGATCATCCGTCAGGTGCGGATCGAAACGCCAAATCTCCCGCCCCGTGCCGGGATCGATGGCGCTGACCTCCTGGAAGGCGGAACAGACGAACAGCTTGCCTTCGTTCAGAATGGGCGTGTTTTCGAAGGCGGATTTGGAAAGGGCCGCGGCATGGCGGGTCATGGCGCCGGTCGAATAGCTCCACACCTGGCGCAGACCGGTCACATTGGCGGGCGTAATCTGGGTTGCACTGGAGTGCCGCTGCCCGCCCTGGTCGCCACCGTATTGGGGCCAACCGGTGTCGGCCTGAGCATTCGTCACCGCCATCGCCATCCAGCCCACTGCCAGCAAAGCCCGTTTCATCACCCGCTCCCGATCCGCTATCGTCTTGTCATGGCGCAGTCTGATGCTTCCTTGGTACCGGCAAAAGCATTCCGGGATCGTTCGCGCCGGATTGGTGATGTCTGGCAATGGCTTGGGATCAGCGGCGATCCTTTAGGGACGAGCGGAACCACCCGGCGTTCCTTCTGGTACGCCTATGGCGCCACCGCCGTCTTTGCGGGTGTCGTAAATCTTCTCAATGTCCTCACCATCCGGCATGACCGGCCGCGCCTGGGCGTTCTGGAACCGGCAATCTGGGAAGGATCGAGCTGGCTCTCGTTGCTGGCCTTTTTCTGGATCGCCTGGGTCTTTTGGCGGCTGGCGCCTTTGCGGGGACGGCCAAGCTGGCGCCTGCTCCTGCACATTCCGGGCGCCCTGATCTATTCCCTGGCCCATGTCGGCGGCTTCATCGCTTTGCGCGCATTCGCTTATTGGGCGTTGGGCAGCCGTTATCGGTTTGGCGAGAATTTTTTCTACGAATTGCCCAAGGATGCGCTGGCCTATGGTTTGTTCATAGGCGGTATCGCCCTTGTCGGGCATCTGCTCCGGCAACAGCGGCTGATCCAATCTCCCGGCCAGAGCCTGACTTTTGACATCCGCGATGGCGCCAAGCTGACACGCGTGCGCTTGTCGGAAATCCTCGCCATCACCTCGGCTGGAAATTATGTCGAGTTCGCGCTGCAGGATGGACGCCGCCTGTTGATGCGCAGCCCGCTCTCGGCCCTGGAAAACGATCTCACCGGACGCGGCTTTGTGCGCACCCACCGCTCCTGGCTGGTGAATGAGACCCAGGTCACCGGTTTAAAGCCTGGCGGATCGGGCGACTATGAAGTCAGTCTGGGGACACTCGAAGTCCCCTTGTCGCGCCGGTTCAAGCCGGCTTTGACCAAATTGCGCGGAGGCTGATGACCAGCCCAACGAGTCAGTTCGGCAGCGCAAAGGCGACCACCTGATCGCCGCGTTTGGTGTCCAGTCCGGCATGGCCGCCGGCGGCAATCACGACATACTGCCTGCCGTGCCAGACATAGGTCATGGGCGTGGCCTGGCCGCCCGCCGGCAAACGGCCCTTCCACAATTCCTTGCCTGTGGCGGTGTCGAACGCGCGCAGATAATTGTCCATCGCGGCGGCGATGAACACCAGCCCGCTTGCCGTCGCCACCGGACCGCCGACGTTCGGCGATCCCACCGCTCCAAGCACATATTGGCTGAACGGCGCCAGGTCTTCGGTGGTGCCCAGCGGAACCGACCAAAGAACTTTACCGTCATGCATGTCGACGGCATGCAGCTGGCCCCAGGGCGGCGGATTGCAGGGGATGCCGAAAGGCGAACGCGGCACAATGCGGCGTATGGCAAAAGGCGCACCCCTATTGGGACCATATTCGGCATGTGGATCGGCGCGCTGTACGGCTTGCAGATTCGCTGTCGGAATCAAGGTCACCAGATTCATGAAATTGTTGGTGTTGAGATAGGCGATGCCATGCACGGGATCGAAAGCCAGCCCGCCCCAGTTGGTGCCCCCGGCATTGGAGGGATAGATGATGCTGCCGCCTCCGGTGCTGGGCGGGGTGAACAGGCCCTCGTTCCTGGCCGCGGCGAGAACCGCCCGGCATTTCTGGCGGTCCCATGGCGTGAGGCCCCAGGCTTCGTCAGCGGAGAGGCGGTTTGGCGTCAGGGCGGCAGGCGCCACCGGAAATGGCTGGGTCGGTGACAGATGTTCGCCCGGCGCACCGCCCTGCGGCACCTTGCGCTCCATCACCGGAATGACCGGCTTGCCGGTTTCGCGGTTGAGGGTGAACAGCAATCCCTGCTTGGTGGGCTGCAGGACGGCGGGCGCCGTCACGCCTTTGTAGGTTACCGTCGCCAGCGTGGGCTGCGCCGGCAGGTCGTAATCCCAGACATTGTGATGCACGGTCTGGAACGCCCAAGCCACCTTGCCGGTGCTGACATGCAGCGCCACCACAGCGGTGGAAAATTTCTCGTCGCCGGTGCGATAGCCGCCCCAGAAATCCGGACTGGGGCTGGTGGTGGGCAGGAATACCAGCCCGCGTTCCTCATCCGCCGACATCGGCGCCCAGACATTGGCGGCGCCGGATTTCTCATGCGCATTTGCCAGGGGATCGAAGCTCCAGCGCGGCGCCCCGGTGGTGGCGTCGAAGGCATGCACGGTGCCGGGCAGTTCGAAAGCGCGCTGATTGTCGCTGAAGCTTGAACCGACAATCACCAGGCCGTGGCTCACCAGCGGCAGGGAGGTGAACTGCATCTGACCCGGGCTTTCCAGCTTGCCGGAACTGACCGTCACCGTGCCATGCGCGCCGAAGCCTTCGACCGGAATGCCGCTGGCCGCATCCAGCGCAATCAGCCGCCGGTCGGCGGTGGCCAGATAGATGCGCCCCTTGCCCGCGGCATCCTTGCCATAGGCCAGGCCGCGGCATTTGAAGCCTTCCGGATAGTCGATATGGGGATCGTCGCTGACCTGGGGATCGAACCGCCAGATTTCTCTTCCCGTGCCCGGGTCCAGCGCGATGGCCTCATAAAAGGGTGAACAGACGAAAAGCTTGCCCTCGTCCAGGATCGGCGTGTCCTCGAAGCTGGCGTCTCGGATAGCGCGGGGGTGGCGGGTGAGATCGCCGGTGGAATAGCTCCAGGCTCGGCGCAAGCGCGTCACATTGACCGGCGTGATCTGCGCGGCGGCCGAATAACGCTGGCCGCCCTGGTCGCCGCCATATTGGGACCAGCCGGTATCGCTGCCTATTGCGGCCGATTGCGGCCAGCCGCCGCTATCGCTCCCTGCTGCCCCCGGCAACAGCGCCAGCAAACCAGCCGTCAGAACGCCAAGAATACGGTTCATTCCCCCGACCCCGATCAACTGTCGGTTGCCCATGCCCAGCGCCCAGCTTGCGGCACGCGTCCTTAAGGTTGCCTTGTCGCGCCGCCGCTTTTGCGCGGTTGCGGGCGAGAAGCGGCCCTAAGCCCTTGATTGCTGGAACTTTCTGTGGACGGGAACCCGCTATGCGGTCTGTGGGCTATGGGAATCATTGCCCCGGGGGCCCCACCTCCCTAAATTACGGTCTCAACGCCCTCCGGGGCCACCAGGACATCCCCCATGAAGCGCCGCCGCGTCATCTACGAAGGCAAGGCCAAAATCCTTTATGAAGGCACCGAGCCCGGCACCGTCATCCAGTATTTCAAGGATGACGCCACCGCTGGCAATGGCGCCAAGAAGGACACGATCGAAGGCAAGGGCGTCCTCAACAACCGCATCAGCGAATATCTGATGACCCAGCTTCAGGGCATCGGGGTGCCGACCCATTTCGTGCGCCGGCTCAACATGCGCGAGCAGCTGATCAAGGAAGTGGAGATCATTCCGCTGGAAGTGGTGGTGCGCAACGTCGCCGCCGGATCGATGTCCAAGCGGCTGGGGATCGAGGAGGGCACGCCGCTGCCCCGTTCCATCATCGAATATTACTACAAGAATGACGGGCTGCAGGATCCCTGGGTCAGCGAAGAACACATCACCGCTTTCGGCTGGGCTTCGCCGCAGGACCTGGACGACATCGTCAACCTGACCATCCGGGTCAATGATTTCCTCTCCGGCCTGTTTTTGGGCGCCGGCATCAAGCTGGTGGACTTCAAGCTGGAATTCGGCCGGTTGTGGGAAAACGACTATATGCGCATCGTGCTGGCGGACGAGATCAGCCCGGACAATTGCCGGCTGTGGGACGTGACCACCAACGAGAAGCTGGACAAGGACCGTTTCCGCCGCGACCTGGGCGGGGTGGTCGAAGCCTATAGCGAAGTCGCAAAACGCTTGGGGATCATGCCCGAATCGGTGCAAGGCGAGAACAAAGGTCCGGTTCTGGTTCAGTGAAAGCGCGCGTCTTTATCACTCTCAAGAATGGCGTTCTCGATCCGCAAGGAAAGGCCATCGGCCATGCCTTGAACGGATTGGGTTTTGGCTCGGTCGGCGAGGTGCGCCAGGGCAAGGTGATCGACCTGGAGCTTTCCGAAAAGGACGCCGAAAAGGCGAAAACCGAGCTTAAGGCGATGTGCGAAAAGCTGCTCGCCAACACCGTGATCGAGAAATACGAGATTGAGCTGAGATGAAAGCCCGGGCCGCATGTCTTGGCTTGGCTGCGCTCTGCCTCTGCTTGCCCGCTTTTGCGCAAGACGCGACGCCGCCGGTCGATCCGGCAAAGCTCGCCGTTGCCGCCAAGATCCTGGAAAAAACGCACGCGCTGGACAATATGAGCGCGGCGCTGGACACGATGATTGTGCCGATGGTCAGAAACATCAAACAGCAGGCGCCCACCCTTTCCGATGACCAGCTCAAGATAATTTCGGACATGCTGCTGGAAGAAATGAAGGCCAGCATGCCCAAGATGCTGGCCTTGAACGCACAGGTCTATGCCAGTCATTTCTCGCTGGAAGAACTGAAGTCGATCGAGGCTTTCTATGAAACACCGGCCGGCCAGAAGATCGTCGCGGAGACCCCCGAGATCGTGAAGGAAGTCTTTCCGATAGGCATGGCCTGGGGCCGGCAGGCGGCGGAAGACGCGATGGCGCGCATCACCGAGAAATTGCGCAAGCAGGGAGTGAAGATTTGAAGTCCGTCGTGATCGTTTTCCCCGCCTCCAACTGCGACCGCGACGCCAAGGTCGCGCTGGAGCAGATGACCGGCAAGACACCCGCAATGGTGTGGCACCAGGACAGCGAATTGCCGGAGGTGGATCTGGTGCTGCTGCCGGGCGGTTTTTCCTATGGCGACTATCTGCGCTGCGGCGCCATGGCCAGCCAGTCGGCGGTGATGAAATCGGTCAAGGCCCATGCCGACAGGGGCGGCATGGTGCTGGGCGTGTGCAACGGTTTTCAGGTTCTGACCGAAAGCCACATGCTGCCGGGCGCGCTGATGCGCAATGCCGGGCTGAAGTTCGTCTGCAAGCCGGTGGGCCTGGAAGTCCAGGAAACCCAGTCCGGCTTTACCCGCAAGTATGAGAACGGCCAGCGCGTCACCTTTCCGGTCGCCCATGGCGAAGGCAGCTATTTCGCCGACGAAGAAACCTTGAACCGCCTGGAAGGCGAGAATCGCGTCGCCTTCCGTTATGCAGAAGGCGAGAACCCCAACGGCTCGGCCCGCAACATCGCCGGCATCCTCAGCGAAAAGCGCAATGTCCTGGGCCTGATGCCCCATCCCGAACGGGTGGTGGATGAGGTGCTGGGCGGCACCGACGGCCGCAAGCTGTTCCAAAGCCTGATCGAGACACTGTCGTGACCCAGATCACACCGGAACTGGTCCGCGAGCACGGGCTTTCGGACGCCGAATATGCGCGAATCCTGGAGCTGATGGGCCGCGAGCCGACTTTTGTCGAGCTGGGCATCTTCAGCGTGATGTGGAGCGAACACTGCTCCTACAAGTCCACCCGCGTGCACCTGAAGAAGCTGCCGACCAAGGCCCCCTGGGTGATCCAGGGCCCGGGCGAGAATGCCGGGGTGATCGACATCGGCGACGGCGACGCCGCCATCTTCAAGATGGAATCCCACAACCACCCCAGTTTCATCGAGCCCTATCAGGGCGCGGCGACAGGGGTGGGCGGCATCATGCGCGACGTCTTCACCATGGGCGCGCGGCCCATCGCCATGATGAATGCGCTGCGGTTCGGCGAGCCCGATCATCCCAAGACCCGGCATCTGGTGTCGGGCGTGGTGTCGGGCATCGGGGGCTATGGCAACTGCATGGGCGTGCCCACCGTGGGCGGCGAAGTCAATTTCCACAAAAGCTACAACGGCAACATCCTGGTCAATGCCATGTGCGTGGGCCTGGCGCGCCAGGACAAGATTTTCCTTTCTGCCGCCAAGGGCGCGGGCAATCCGGTGGTCTATGTCGGCTCCAAGACGGGGCGCGACGGCATCCATGGCGCCACCATGGCGAGCGCCGAATTCGACGACGCGTCGGAAGAAAAGCGCCCCACCGTGCAGGTCGGCGATCCCTTCACCGAAAAGCTGTTGCTGGAAGCCTGCCTGGAATTGATGGCCACCGACGCCATCATCGCGATCCAGGACATGGGCGCGGCGGGACTGACCTCATCTTCCGCCGAGATGGGTGACAAGGGCGGCTCGGGCATCGAACTAGACCTCGACAAGGTGCCCCAGCGCGAAGCCAACATGACGGCCTATGAGATGATGCTGTCGGAAAGCCAGGAGCGCATGCTGGCGGTGCTGAAGCCCGGGCGCGAAAGCCAGGCCGAGGCCATCTTCAAGAAATGGGAGCTGGATTTCGCGGTCATCGGCGTCACCACCAACACCAACCGCTTGGTGGTCAAGCACAAGGGCAAGGTCGAAGCCGACATGCCCATTACCGCCCTGTCGGATGCGGCCCCGATCTATGAACGTCCCTATACCGAACACAAGCCGCTGAGCGGAGAGCCCGCCTATGACAAATCCAAATCGGTTCTGGCGTCGCTGAAGACCATCCTCGCCTCGCCCGACATGGCGTCACGCCGCTGGGTGTGGGAGCAGTATGACCACACCGTGATGGCCGACACGGTGCAGGTGCCGGGCGGCGATGCCGCCGTGGTGAGGGTGCATGGCTCGCAAAAGGCGCTGGCCATCACCACCGATGTGACGCCGCGCTATTGCCAGGCCGATCCCAAGGAAGGCGGCAAGCAGGCGGTGGCCGAGGCCTGGCGCAACCTGACCGCAGTGGGCGCGAAACCGCTGGCGGTCACCGACAATCTGAACTACGGCAATCCGCAAAAGCCCCAGATCATGTGGCAGATCGTGGCCGGGATCGACGGCATCGGCGAAGCCTGCCGGGCGCTGGACTTCCCGGTGATCGGCGGCAATTGTTCGCTCTACAACGAAACCAATGGCGAAGGCATCCTGCCCACCCCCGCTATCGGCGGGGTCGGGTTGATGGCCGATGTGACCAAGATGGCCACCGTCGCCTTCAAGCGTGCCGGCGACGTGATCATCGTGATCGGCGAGACGGCCGGCCATCTGGGCCAGTCCATCTATCTGCGCGAGATTGAAGGCAAGGAAGAAGGCGCCGCCCCCAAGGTCGATTTGGCCATCGAAAAAAAGCATGGCGATTTTGTACGCAAGCTGATCGAGGCCGGCCGCGTGGATACCGTCCATGATGTCTCCGACGGCGGGCTGCTGGTGGCGATCGCGGAAATGGCGATGCCGCGCGGCATCGGCGCCACCGTTGGGCTGGCCGGGCTGCCTGACGCAGTTCCCTTCTGGTTCGGCGAGGACCAGGCGCGTTATGTGATCGCCGCCCCCTTTGCCGAAGCCGAGAAGATTGTGGAAGAGGCTCGGGCTGCCTATATCCCGGTGGCGGAACTGGGCAAGACCGGCGGTGATGCCGTGACCCTGGACAGCGGCGAAAGCGTGAAGCTGGCCGTGCTCAAGGACGGCTTCGAGAGCTGGTTCCCCAACTATATGGCGGGCGAGGAAATCCCCGTCACCAATTGAGGTGAAGTCATGGGCATGAAAGGCAGCGAGATCGAAGCCTATATCAAGGCCGCCTTCCCCGACGCCGATATCCAGATGAAGGACCTGGCGGGCGACGACAATCACTGGGCCGCGACCGTCACCTCGTCGGCCTTCAAGGGCAAGACCCGCGTCGCTCAGCACCAGATGGTCTATGCCGCACTCAAGGGCAATATGGGTGGGGTACTGCACGCGCTGCAGCTGACGACCGTTCCCAAGGACTGACTGCGCGTTCGTGCGTATGCACCGCATCCTCCATGCCGCGCTTGCTTCCCTGGCCGTGCTGGTCACCTCCAGCGCCGCCAAGGGGGTCAACACGCCGGTACCGCCGCTGCTGAAGACCGACAAGGGTCTTGCCTATCGCGTCTGGCTGCCCAAGGATTTCGCATCCCGCCGCCATGACGTGCCGCTGATCCTGTTCAGCCATGGGTTTGGCGGCTGCTCCGAACAATCGCGAACCCTGACCCAGGCTTTGGCCGATGCCGGTTATGCCGTGCTGGCACCCAATCACCGCGACGAAGGCTGTTCGCGCTTCCGCGGCAACCTGATGGGTGCGCTGAAAGCGGGAAACCTGCGGCCTGAACTGCCCTTCACCGATCCCGCCGCCTGGACGGAAACGACCGAGGCCGGCCGCCGCGACGACATTCAAGCCCTGCTGGCGTTCGCCCTCAGTCATGCGCCGTACAGGGATGCGATCGATCCGGACCGCATCGCGCTGATGGGTCATTCCTTGGGCGGCTATACCGCGCTGGCTATGGCCGGCGGCTGGGACAGTTGGCGCGACCCGCGTTTCAAATGCGTGCTGGCGCTGTCGCCCTATGCCGCGCCCTTTGTCGCGCACAAGCGCATGGACAGGATCGCGGCGCCGGCGATGTTCCAGACCGGCACCCGCGACATCGGCATCGGGCCGGTGCTGCTGAGACGCGGCGGCTATGACCAGACCGGATCGCGCAAATATCTGATCGAGCTGAAAGGCGCCGGCCATTTCGCCTGGACCGAGCTTAATCCCGTCTTCCAGAAGACCATCGCCGATTATGCCAAGGCCTTTTTTGACCGCGAGCTGCGGGGCAAACCGGCACCGCTGCTGGATGCGGCGCCGTCAGGCCAAGTGGCGCAGTACCGGCATTCCTAAAACAAATCGCCCCAGCCGTGCTTGCGCACCCGGCGATATTCGTCCTTGTCGCGGCTCGCCACGAACTGCGCGCGCAAGCCCGACTCATCGCACAGCTTGAAAGTCAGCCCCGGTTTGCTTTCCAGCGGCGGCGCCAGAATGCGCGCGCCCGACCCCACCTTTTCCCGTGTCACCACCAGATAGGAATAACGCTCATCCTCGAAGGGGACATGCGCATCCTTCAGCAGCATGTGATCGCGGGAACGCGGCAGGCGCTGGGAGAAGTGACACCAGTCATCTCGTGTCAGAGGACAAACACCGTTATGTGTGCAAGGCGCCGCCGCGTACGCTCCGGCGGCGATCAAGGCCGTGTGGGCTGCACGGATCCGCGCAAAGCCCGCGGGCGTGCCCGGCTCGACCAGCGCCAAGGCGCCTTTGGCCGATTTCCACAGATCGGCGGCAACGGCACCCGCCTGTTCCTCGGCCAGTTCGGCCAGCACATAGCTGGCGATCACCAGATCAGCTTGGGGTTTTTCGCTGCCGATATCGCCGCCGAGAATTTCCACGCCGCCCAGCCGCCCCGCATCGGCCAGTTTGCGCGCCAGCACCCTGAGCGCGGGGTTGCGGTCCAGCATGGTGACGGAACCAATGCTCGGCCACGCCGTGGCCGCCGCCCAGCTTGCCGCACCGGTCCCGGCGCCCACATCCAGCACAGTGGCGGGCGCAAACTCCGGCATCACTTCCAGCAGCCGGGCGAATACCGCCGCACAGGCGGCATAGGTGGCCGGCATGCGTGCCACGGCATAGGCCAGGGCATCGGCCTCGGTGGCGATGCCGCTGCTGGTGTCGCCCCGGCGATACCCAGCCGACATGCGCACCGCGGCAGCGGCCAGCGCCTTGCGCGGCACCCCTTCCAGCAGGGCATCCAGGGCTTGTGTCAAAGCGGGCGGAAATTGCATGAAAACCGGCGGGAATACTGGGGTTTGGGGCCTGCCTTGACCCTTCAGGCCCTCATGCTTAGATCATAAGCGGATTTTCCGAAAAGGGTTCGTCATGTCCGATGTCCAGGCCCGCATTGCCGACGATGTGAAGAGCAACGATGTGCTGCTCTACATGAAAGGCACGCCAGCCTTCCCGCAATGCGGTTTCTCCGCGGTGACGGTACAGATCCTGTCCCACATCGGCGTCAAGTTCAAAGCCGTGAATGTGTTGGAAGACGCGGAAGTGCGCGAAGGCATCAAGGCCTTCTCCAACTGGCCCACCATCCCCCAGCTTTATGTGAAGGGTGAATTTGTGGGCGGCGCCGACATCGTACGTGAGATGTTCGAGCAGGAAGAACTGGTGCCGTTTTTTAAACAACACGGCGTCGCGCTAGAGACCGTCTAAAACCACCCTCTCTGTATCACAAAGTTTATTGTCATTCCCGCGCAAGCGGGAATCCAATTTTTCTTGCTGAGAAGATGGCAGGCATGGATCCCCGCTTTCGCGGGGATGACAACCTGATTTTAACCGCGATTGAAATGCCGCTGCCACACCGGCGCGATCGCTTCGCGCTGTGACACGGCTTCAGCCAGCGCCATCAGCCGAGGCAAGTGAGCGAACTTCCAGTCCGGCTCCAGACTCCAGCGGCTGAACATGGCCGCATAGATATCCAGAATGGAAAAGCCGTTGGCCAAAAGAAATGGCCCCTGGATCATGCGTTCCACGATCAACAGGCGCTCGCGGATACGGTCGCGCGCCTTCGCCCGCAAGGCCGTGGCATCGTTGCCGCTCGCAACGAACCGTTCGGGATAATCCACGATCTCGACAATGGGATAGACCTCGCCCGCCATGAAGGCCAGCCAGCGATAGGCCTGGGCGCGGTCGTTGCTGGCCTGGGGCGGCAGCAGGCGGGCTTGCGGAAAATAGTCGGCCAGGGTGAGCAGGATGGCGGCGGATTCGGTGACGATATCGCCTTCCGGCAGGCGCAGGGCCGGCATCTTGCCCGACGGGTTGATGGCCAGGAAGGCCGGCTGTTTCTGCTCGTTCTTTTCCAGCGATACCAGTTCAAAGCTGTAAGGCGCGCCGGCTTCCGCCAGCGCGGCCTCGGCGCTGAAGGCACCCGATCCCAGATCTCCGTACAGAGTGAAGCTCATGGCGCGAGCCTAGCCTGAGCGCACAAAAGAAAAAGCCCGCCAGCAACGCTGACGGGCTTTGCAATCTTCGCATGGGCGGCCCGAAGGCCGCGCCATACTAGCGTGAATAAAACTCGACGATCAGATGCGGCTCCATCTGGACGGCGTAAGGCACGTCGGCCAGCTTGGGCGTGCGTACCAGCTTGGCGGTCTTGCCTTCGTTCACTTCCAGATAGTCGGGGGTGTCGCGTTCGCCGCTCTTGGAAGCTTCCAACACCAGCGCCATCTCGCGTGCCTTCGGCGACAGCTCGATCGTGTCATTGTCCTTGACGTGATAGGAGGCGATGGTGACGCGGCGGCCGTTGACCTTCACATGGCCGTGGCTGACCAGCTGGCGGGCGGCGAAGGGCGTGGGCACGAACTTGGAGCGATACACCACCGTGTCCAGACGGGTCTCGAGCAGGCCGATCATGTTCTCGCCGGTGTCGCCGGGGCGGCGGGCGGCGTCCTGGTAGTACTTGCGGAACTGCCGCTCGGTGATGTTGCCGTAATAGCCTTTCAGCTTCTGCTTGGCCTGCAGCTGGGTGCCATAGTCCGACAGCTTCTTGGCGCGGCGCTGGCCATGCTGGCCGGGACCATAGGAGCGCTTGTTGACCGGGCTCTTGGGACGGCCCCAAAGATTTTCGCCGACGCGGCGGTCTAGCTTGTACTTGGAATTGGCGCGCTTGCTCATCAGTCTCTTTCGTTTTGGCGTTCGTTTGGCGTGAATTTCAGGGCCGGCGGATACCGGAAGGCGGCGCACTATAGGCAGGGACTTTGGTAAGTCAAACGACTGCAACCACAGGTTTAGTGTGCGATTCCTTGTGCAGTATTTTCAAAGGCTTGTGCCGTTGCAGGTGCGCGCACTGGCACTGGTACAGTTTCGATTTTCCCCGCCCTTGAGGGGTTTAGCCCCCCGGCCTAGGGTTACGGGATGGCCGAACTAGACCAGATAGACATCGAGATCGCCGCAATCGAGGAATTGGAAGCCTGGCGCTCCAGGCTCAGGCACATCGAAGCAGGAGGGTCTTCATGGCCCGGTTGTACGGCCGATGAAGTTCGCCGTTTTATCGCAGATTTAGAGGCTAAAGTGGCCTCGTTTCCGAAAGAGTAGTCATGCCTAAAGGACCCCAAGGCCAGAAGCGCCCAGCCGATGCAATCGGCAACGCCGTCCATGTCATGCGGAATGAAGACCAATTTGCCGGACAGTTCGTGGACTGGGCCAAGGGCGAGATTGGCGAGGCGGCCGAGCGGCTCCAATACAAATCGCTGCGCAAGCTTTGCCGGGAGAAATTGAACGCCAGAATTTCATACCTCAACCAGGCCATTGATCGCATTCAGAAGCGCCGCGCCTGAAGGGCCTGATCTTCGAGTGCTGCGATATCCGCAAGCAACGCTTCCTTGGCAAGCCTATCAAGGCCCTGGTTTCGACCAGCTATGTCGAAAAGCATAACCAAACCATGCACCAGCATATGAAGCGGTTTGCCCGACTGACAGCCGGTCATTCCAAGAAGATCGACAACCATGTCCATATGGTCGCGCTTTACACCTGCTGGTATAACTTCGCCCGGGTAAACAGCAGCGTCCGCATATCGCCTGCTATGGCCGCTCGGGTTACAGACCGGCTCTGGGACATTGGCGATATCGTGAAGCGGATCGAAGATTGGGAGGCAAGTATGAGCCCCATCCTGACAGCCGCGCTTTTCGTTTTCACACTATCCGCACCAGCCTTGGCGGATACCGTTCCCGAAGGGATAACGCTGCAAGCATACGAGCCAGTCGGCAAGGGGGATCCGAATGCCATCAGCTGTTGGGCGTACCGGACAACTCCTCCCGTGAGAGGATTGCGGTGCGCGCGCAACTCTTATTGGGCGCGATTGAACGCGAGGTTTAACCGGGACCTGGGCGGCGACTTGGGCATACCAATGGGTGCCATGTCGCCTGGCGCGTCAGGTGGTGCGATCGGCGGTCGCAACTGACCACAACCCCAGGTCAAACTGCATCAGTGCCCGCGCATAGTCACTGACGCAGTTTGAAATCGGGGCGGCCCGGCATACTGTATCGGTGCCATAGGAGGAGCGATTTATGAATAAGCTCACTCTCTTATTGTCAGGCTTTTTCACCGCATCCTTGCTTTCCGCCTCTGTAGCGGCGGAGCCGCCGCCTGCCGGACCAGGCCCGCGGCCTGGAACGGTCGAGGCCATGCGATGCCTTGTCCGCCAGGGGCCTGCGGAATGTAAGACAATGTTTCAGGGCGGCGCACGGCAGGTAGCCATGCCCTGGTTGTTCGAGAATCCGGACCGCGACTTCAAGCGCGGCGCCTTGATATCCAGCAGCTATTGGGGCCGGGCGTCGGATTCAAACCGCTTCGATGCAAGAATCCTGACCCACCAGCCGACCAAGGAAATGGATATATTCGACGTGAAATTCGCCCATGTGGAATATACGTTTTATATTTCGCCCGCCGATGCGGATGGCAAAATCAAGGCTTTGGCAATACCGCTCTACGCACCGCATGACCCGCTTCAGCTTGGGGGGTAAATTTCCGAGGTGCCCCGCTACAACCAAGTCAAACTGTAACAGTGTCCGCGCACGGCACCGGTGCAGTTTGGGCTTTGGGCGGGATTGAAGGGAGCGGAGCCGGGACTAGGATCTAGACTCACAATGGAGGCTGCGATGTTTTTCCCGGTCTTTGCGCCCTTCTTCCTGTTCTTCTTTCCTGATCCCAAGCAGGAGCAACGCGAAGAGGCTCCATCCCGCGGGAAGCTACTTTCGGCCAGCGAGCGCCTGCGCGTTCCTACACCCGCGGAGCGGCTGCTTCAGGGCGGCAAGGACAAAAGCTAGACCCACGCCTAAGGACCCAAAGGCCGGAATGCCCGGCCGATGTGGCCGGCAACGGCATTGTGCAACTTGTTGAGCCTTATATAAAGATCGCGCGAAAGCAGCATAATCGTATCAAAAGCAGCATCGCTATTGGCCCTTAAATCTGTCAGATTGGTCGGGCCGCCGGCGCACAATCGCATCCGGCGCTTGAGAGACATTAGGGACAGCTTCCAGAGCGCTGTCCGTGCTCCCGCCACATCAAGCCGGAGAGCCTCATGAAACATTTCGAACTCCGTTTTCATGATCGATTGGACGTCGTCATTTTGATGCGGAACTACATCGGTCCCGATGATCTTGCCGCACTGGCCGAAGCTCAGAGGCTGTCCGTAACCCACACCATCGAGGTGTGGGATGGCATCCGCAAAGTGGCCCGAGTAAAAAAAGGAAATGTCCCACTGGCCTGGACCGACCGCCTCGCCGGTTAAACTCCGCAGCCGCCCGCGCCAGATATTCGACTGGCGCAGTTTGCATTTGGACCGGCATTGAAGGGGTCACGGCCCAGCGCTAGGCTACCCGTATGAGGAATCTCATATTCGCAGCCAAGGCCCTGACAGTGGGCACCGTTTTGGGTGGCGGTTATGGCTCCATGATGGGCGGCCACATCGTGCAAGGCGTTTCCATCGGCGCGGCGGCGGCCCTGGCCGTAGCCTGGCTGATCATTGTGCGGGAGTCCAATGCCTAAAGGACCTCCCGGCCGGAAGCGGAAAGTCCCGGTATCGGCGAAATCCAAGACGTCGGCGGATGATCCCAATTCCCGAACGGTTGCCGTCATGCGGGAGGCGGCGCAGGTCGGCGATACGGCCGACAAGATCACACGCGCGCCTAAGAACCGGACAAAGACACCATGAACGACAGGATTTCCGTCGGCGAAGTGAAAAATCTGGGCGGCGGCAAGTTTTCGGTGCGATTGACCTTTGACGCCGGAAGTCCTGGAAACTCCCTGTCCCAGACCCAAACGGTATTGGCGGATGGATATGACGCCGCGGTGCAGATCGCCAGGCACGCCTTTTTGCGATGGCTCAAGAAGATTGAGTATGTCGTCAAGAACGCGAATTGGAGCAATCACAGGTTCAACTGAAGCGGGCGATTGAACAATGTGGCCGAGGCTGGTCGGGTTGGCGATTGTGGAGGCGGGCCTGGTATGGTGGCTCACCAGACCGCTCCACGCGGTCCCGCTCGATCCAGACAATCCGGCCACCCCTTTCCAGCCTGACCTGCTGCAGTTCACGGGTTATGTGGCCATGATCGGCGTGGTTCTCATTCCCTGGCTGGCCTATCGCGTCATCAGCCGTGCTTCGCAACCTGAGGACAACCCCTTGGAGTAGAACGAGGCCGGCGCCTGCGTCCTGGAATTGTCACAGTTCCGTCTTTGCGGGAACATTGCGCCACGCCGGCGTCTGCGATTAGGCTCCCGGCCCATGGCGTACAAGATCCAATATTTCCAGAAGGGCCACTTCTACGTCGAAGTGTTTTGGGACGACGACCTGCCGGATACGCGCGAAGTCGCCCAGTGCGGGCTCAAGCGCAACCGGGCCGAGTTCGCCACCATCATCGACCTGGACCAGGATTCCAGAATCGTGGAAACGGTCCGCCACTACCACGCCTGAAGGGGCCGAAGGGAAACCGCCCAACCCTGTCCGCTCCCGTGGACCGGGGCTTGCTTTCGTGCCGATTTTCATCAGGCTCGCGGGTGGGAGGGATTCATGAAAAAGCTTATGTCTGTGGCCATGCTGCTGGTCCTTGCCGCGGTGCCAGCCGCTGCGCTGGAGGTGGTGAGCCCGCCGGTGGTGGCCAATGCCGGTCTGAAGGAGCAGAGCGACGCCTTCGCCGCCGCAACCGGCGCCAAGACACAGGTGCGCACCATCGAACTGCTGAAAGTGCCCGAGACCGCCCGGGCCGCGCCCACCGACCTGGTGTTCGCCACTCCCGATCTGCTGGACTCGATGAAGGCCGACCTTGCCCCCGGCAGCCTGGAGAAGATCGGGCGGGTGAATATCTGCCTGGCGGTGCGCGCCGGCACTCCCCATCCCGACATCTCCACCCTGCCCAAGCTGGTGGCGGCGCTGAAAAGCGCGCAGGGCGTGGTCTATTCCAATCCCGATCCGGCGCGCGGCAGCCTGGGCGCCGCCATCATCGACAAGCTGCTCAAGCGCGCGGAATTCGAAGGCGTGCACCGGGTGATCAGCAGCAAGGGCAACGGCTCGGCCGGGCTGATCAACGGTGAAGGCGACATGGCGCTGCAGTTTGAAAGCGAGATCTTGCCGCACAAGGAACTGGACGTCGTCGGCCCCCTGCCCGATGAGCTGGGTGCCTATGTCGACATCTCAGCCGCGGTGCTGGCGAACGCCGCCGATCCCGCGCAGGCCAAAGCCTTTGCCGCCTTCCTGGTGCGCCCGGAAGCCGCGCGCGTCTGGAAGGCGCACGGCCTCAATCCCGCTCATCCCTGAGGGCGCCTTGGTGGCGCTGCTCTCGCCTGAGGGTTGCCTTGAGCCAAGTCTTTGATTTGTTTCCGGAATGGCGAAATTGAAGCCCACGGCGCGCGCCCGGCAGAACCCTTGCGCGATCTTCGAGATACCCCCGGTCCGGCTTTTTGGGTAAAAGACTTGGGACGGGACTGCGACAAACAACAATAAGAACCTGGCCGGTCTGCCGGGCAATGAGACGGGAGAGCGCTGGTGAAAAGCCGTCTTCTGGTTTCTGCGGTGGCCTACAGTGTGGCAGGCGGCACGGCGATGCCGGCCGCGGCTGCTCCCTGGACCCGCGGCTTTGTGGTGGGCTCTTACGAGTATGCCTTCCGCTATGGCGGGCGGCCCGATTACAGCCGCGGCGCGGAGATCGAGCCGGGCGTGGACTGCCCGCATGGCAGCACCGTTCATCTCGCCAATCCCGACCAGACCAAGATCGCCATCGCGCGCCAGAAGTGGCGTTCGCAGCAGGAGATCGACTGGGTCACCGCTCCGCCCGGCGTGGAAAAGGTCAACACGCCCGGTCTCACCCGCCGCCATATCTGGGCGCGGGCCATGTCCTATCGCGGCTACAAGCGCGGCATCGAAACCTACGTGAATCCCTGGGCGACCGACGATCCCGGCCAGCCGGAAGTGGTCAGCCGCATCGGCGACGGCTTCAACCTGGACGGCAAGGTCAAGGCCAACGACTTCATCAGCCCGGACGGCGAGAAGGGGATCGACAACAATCTCTATCGCGCCTGGGGCTGCGACGCGCCTTGGCGCGGCGGCGGCAACGCCACCCTGGACCTGCGCGCCAACGACAAGATGCAGGAGGGCCTCTACACCATGGTGATCCGGGTTTCCGGAAACCAGGACCCCATGAACGACAGCGATGCGGTTGTGGAGATCGGCTATTCGCCAGAAAATATCGTCAAGGATGCGCGCGGCGGCATCGCCACCGACTATTCCTATCGCATCCTCAAATCGGCCCAATACACCAAACTCAAAGCGAAGGTGAGAAACGGCGTGGTGGAGACCGAGCAGGTCGAGCATCTGCACAGCCCCCGCATTGCCTGGTTCTATGATCAGACCGGCGACACCAATTTCAGCCAGGGCAAGATCCGCCTCAACATCGCGCCCGATGGCAGAAGCGCCACCGGCCTGTTGGGCGGCTATCGCAACTGGCATGATCTCTATGCCGAGAACACTTTTGCCCAGGACGGCGGACAGCAAGGCACCCGCGAGCATGAAGATGCAGTGGCGCTGTATTACGCCCTGCGCCGCAATGCCGATGGCATGCTCAATCCCAAGACCGGCAAGTATGACGGCATCTCAGCGGCCTACCGCCTCAAGATGTCGGCCGCTTTTGTGGTCGATCCCGACAAGCCGATGGACATTCCCAAACTGGCGGCGGAAGAAAAGCGCAAGGCCGCGTTTGAGGGCATCAAGCAGGCCGTGATCAAAGGCGCCCGCAGCCTTGTTCCGCAGCCGGTGCCGCCCGGCACCACCGAAGCGTCTTATCCGGCGCTGGAGCATGAAATGGACGGCCTTGTCAGCCGGGAATATTTCCTCAAGACCCTGGACCACCCCCACTACGCCGGTGAACACAATGAGCCGGCATCGCCCAAGACAGGGCAGCCGGGGCAACAGGTGCGTAACGACGCCCCGGTAGTCACGGCGCAGCAGCGGTGAACGCCGGCGTTACAGCTTCAGTGCGATCGACATGGCGAATTGTTTTTCCGCTCCCGGCGGAATGAGGGCGATGCCCGGCTTGGCGCGAAAGTCGCCGGAATAACCTTGCGCGTCGGCCACGCCATGCCAGGGCTCGATGCAGACATAGCCGGCGCCGGGTTTGGTCCAGATTCCCAGATAAGGCATGCCGGGAAATTCGATCTCCAGTTGTGGGCCCTGATCGGCGCCATAGAGAAGCCGCCGGCTGGCGATCCTGTCGAAGATGACGGCGTCCGCCGTGAACAGATCATCCCGCAATGGCAATTGGCGGCCTTCGACCGGCGTGGGAAATTCCTCCGGAAGCAGAAGTCCCTGCGGATCAAGCCGCCGGATCGGGGCCGGTTCGTCCTTCTCGAATACCAGGCGATGTGCCGATCGCGGTTGGCCGTAAGGCAAGGGCCAGCGCAGCGCAGGGTGAAAGCCGAAACTGGCCGGCAGGGATTGCTTGTCTTCGAGATTGCGAACCGTCGCCACCATGTCCAGGCGCGCGCCGGTCACGGCAAAGCGCAGTTCGAGCTGGAAGTGGAACGGATAATTCTTGAAGGTCTCTTCATCCCAATCCAGCCGGAACAGGGCGCTCGCCCGATCCGCTTGCACCAGCGAGAACAGCCGGTCCCGCGCAAAGCCGTGCCGCGACAGGGAATAGGTTTGCCCATCCAGCCGGTACTGGTTGCCGTTCAGTTCGCCCACAATGGGAAACAGGTTGGGCGCCCGGCCCTTCCAGACGGCGGGATCGCCGTTCCATTGCAGGTCACGCCCTTCCCCGTCGCGCAGCGCAAAAAGCTGCGCCCCCAGCGGGTGAATAGCGGCGCTCAAAGAACCGGAAGTAATGGTGATCAAGGCTGTGTCCGTCATCAAGCTATCGTTGCTCCGGCATTGCATCGCCGGCGATATTGACCCGGCGATTGGCCGACCCAGCGGCGGAAGGCGTGGTTGAATGCGCTCACGTCGGAATAGCCAAGGGAAAAGGCAATTTCCGCCAGCGCCAATGTCTCGTTTTCCAGAAGATTCAGCGCCAAGGTCTTGCGCACCTCGTTCTGCAGGTCGGAGTAGTTCACGCCGGCATCCTTGAGCCGCCGCTGCAAGGTCCGCACCGAGCTACCTGTCGCCTTGGCAAGCTGTTCAATAGCGGCCTCCCCCTTGACCAGCATGCGGGCGATCTCGCGGCGCAATTGCTCCATCTCGCTGCGCTGTTCCGGCAAGGCGGCGAGCCGAAGATCGCCGTAATGACGCATCAGGCTTCCGATCATGGCATCGGCCGTTGCCATCGGCCGCTGAAGCAGACCAGCGTCGAACCGGATACCGGCCCAGGGATGGCCGGGCCGGATGTTGCCGCCCATGATTTCCGCGCGGGTGCGGCGTTGGGCCGGCGTTTCCTCCGTCAACTGCGGCAGCAGAACCTCTTGAGGGGTCCAATCCGGATCACCGAGCCCGACGCGCACAAGATTGCACGCGAAGGCGATCGCCCAGTCGGCCTTCTGCCGGTAGGACATCATCAGCGGATCGATGTAGTAGGAATATACGAAGGCGACACCGCCGCTGACTTCCATACCGTGGACGGTGGCGTCGACCATGGTCGGCAGATAGCGCCCTATCGTTTCGAAGGCTTCGCCCACCGTGCGCGAGGCTAGGGCGATATTGCCGACGACGCCGGCGTGCCTGGGTGCGTACTGTGCACCGAATTTCAAACCGAATTGCGGATCGGCCAGAAGATCGGCACAGGCCTCCAAAAGCTCCAGATAGCGGATGAGCGGCACACGCCGGTCGGGATCGGTCAGGTCGGCCGGTTCGAGACCGGCGCGGCGCAAGGCGTCGGACGCATCGGCCCCGCGCGAGCGCATGTAGGTATCGAGGCCATAGACGAGGCTGGCCAAATTGATGGTCGGCGCGGCGAGCTTCGCTGCGGCACGTTTTTCCATGGTCACTGGCACGATCTCGCAAGGCTTTGGCGGAGTATATCAAGACCGCCTTGCTTTTGCCGACTACTTAAACCAGCCCCGGATACGGCCACTTCCGGCTGTGCCCTGCAAATGCAAAGGACTGGATCATGACCCGATTTACACCTCCGCCCGCGCCGGGCGAGATCGAAGCCTTTATCGGCCAGGTCGTTACCGACCTGAGCGCCGCTTTTTCCGGCGTGCTGGTCAATGTGGGGCGCAGGCTTGGCCTGTATACGGCGATGGCCGACCTCGGCGCCTGTACATCGGTGGCGCTCGCCGAAGCCACCGGCATCCGCGAGCGCTATATCCGCGAATGGCTCGCCAACCAGGCGGCCGGCGGTTATGTCGCCTATGATCCTGGAACGCAGACCTACACCCTGCCACCGGCACAGGCGATGGTCCTGGCGCTGGACGAAAGTCCGGTTTTCATGGCGCCTGCTTTCGAAGTCGCGGCCTCCTTCTGGCTCGATGAAAACCAGATCGTCGAAACCTTCCGCTCAGGCGAAGGCTTGGGCTGGCACGCGCATAATCATCGCATGTTCTGTGGCACCGAGAGCTTCTTCCGCACCGGCTATCGCGCGCATCTGGTGAGCGCATGGCTGCCGGCACTGGATGGCGTCGTCGAGCGCCTCGAGCGCGGCGCCCGGGTCGCCGACATCGGCTGCGGGCACGGCGCCTCCACCCTCATCATGGCGCAGGCGTTCCCCAGGTCGAGTTTCATCGGCCAGGATTATCACGACGCCTCGATTCAAACCGCGCGCAAGCGCGCTGCCCAACAAAGCGTGACGGGCAACGTCGCCTTCGAGGTCAAGGCTGCAACCGAGTTCGACGGCCGCGACTTCGATCTGATCTGCTTTATGGATTGCCTGCACGACCTGGGCGATCCGGTCGGCGCGTTGGCACGCTGCCGCAAGGGGCTCAAGCCCGACGGCAAGGTCCTGCTGGTGGAGCCCTATGCGGGCGACCGGCTGGAGCAGAACCTGAACCCGATCGGCCGCATGTATTATGCGGCGTCGGCGATGGCGTGCACGCCGAACTCGCTGTCGCAGGAGGTCGGACTCGGGCTCGGTGCGCAGGCGGGCGAAAACCGCTTGCGCGAAGTGGCGCGGGAGGCCGGGTTTTCCAGCCTGCGGCGCGCGGCGCAGACGCCGGTCAATTTGATCCTTGAATTGACCCCCTGATCTGGCCGCAAAGGCCGGGGTTTGCACTTCGGGGCGCTTCTAAGTAATTGATCTGCCTTGGCGGCCCCGTGGCGGAATTGGGTGAGCCGGGATGAGTCGAAGGTCCAGTGGACCTTCGACCCTGGCGAACGGTCCATAGCGGCAGCGTATGGACGGATCGCGCGACCAAGCGCGATGCGAGGCGGGGACGCGGAGCAGATTCGCAACCGGCAAGGTTTGCGCTTGGCTGCGGTTCTAAGTATTTGATCTGCCTGATGGCCCCGTGGCGGAACTGGTAGACGCACCGGACTTAAAATCCGTTGTTCCGAAAGGGACGTGTCTGTTCGACTCAGACCGGGGCCACCATGCGAAACCCAATTCTAACCCCGGTTTTGCATACCACGAACGCCCATCCCGGGCGGCGAAAGCCGAAGGGGTACGAAAATCCGTTGAGCCGCAAGGCCTGTGCCGGTTCAAGTCCGGCCGCCCGCACCACCCATTACGGCGCCAACCGGCGCCGCTCAAACCCCACCCAGACAATGCGGCCATCGGCGGTCAAAGGTGCGATCCACCATTGCACATGGCCCTTGGTGAAGGTGGCATCAAATAAGTCCATGCCGTCCGGGGCGACGCCCTGGAAGCTGAGCGACTGCAAAGGACCAAAATTCTTGACCTGCCGGTGCCCCCCTTTGTCGGTCAGCACCTTGATGCCCGCCGAGACGGCGGCTGCCCCTGGGTCTTGCTGCATCGCGCGAATATAGCTGTCGAGCGCAGCTTCCGTACCGGGGCTGGGCCTTCCGGCTCGTGCGCGCGCAACTACTGAATCGGCAATAGCTCTGGCTGCACTTGCATCAACGCGCTTGAACCAACGTTCGAGGCCGTTCTGATGAAACACAAGCCCGTCAATCTGTCCCATCGCGTTGCGCGTGAAGCTGTATTGGGCTGCTACGCCTTTGGCAAAAAATTTGTTTTTGCTTTCCGGAAAAATTTCCAGCCGGCCACGCCGCATCATGTGGATGCTGGGGACGCCCAGATCGCGCCGGGCATAAAGGCGCCGGCCCTCGCGGCTGAGGGTGATGATCGTGTCGCCCCGGTAGACGCCGGCGAATTGATCGAAATCCGCGGGATTGAAAGCCACGGCCACGCGGGGGCGCTGTTGTTCCGCCGTGTTTCGGGCAATCTGCGCTCTGTCCGGCATGTCCATCATCGCCAGGGTCCGGCCAGCCAGTATCGGCGCTGCCAGACTCAGTATGACCAACGCGGCCAGGCCATATTTGCGCGCGCGGCCCAGGCGCCGAACCTTCCGGTTGGCAAGAACGGTCTCGATCCGGCCGCGCAGATCGGCGCCGGACAATGCGGATGAGCAAGCGGAGGGCGTCTGGATATAGAAGCGGCAGACATTGAGGATGCCTTCGGCAAAAACCCGCGGATCATTGCCGGCGGCCAGCACTGCTTCGTCGCAGGCGCGCTCGCGCTCGTGCATCAACCTGCGTCCCAACCACCATATAAGGGGATGAAACCAGAACAGGCTTTCCACCAGCATGTGGACGGCGGCGGTGAGATTGTCACGCCGCCGGAAGTGACAAAATTCGTGAGCCAGGATGGCGTCCATTTCTTGCGGGCTAAGCCGCGCCTGGATGCCATCAGGCAATATCAGCACCGGACGGATGACGCCGAACAGGCCGGGTTCGACAGGCGCGGAGGAGGTCAGTACCGGCAATGGTGCTGATATCGCAAGTGGACGTGCGGCACGAACCAGTGCGCGAAGTTTAAGCCAGCGCATGCCCCAGATCAGCAGCCCCAGAAGTGTGCCCGCCGCCCAGGTCGCGATCAGCAACATGATCCAGGTCGTAGCCCCATCCGGCACAGCGCTTGCGGCCGGCGTGTTGGTGAAAGGCGCGGCGGTGTCCTGCAGCACCTCCAGCGTTGGCCCGTCGGGCAGCATGGGGGCCACAGGTAATGTCACTGCCGCGCCCATGGCCATCAGCGCTGAAAACGGCACCAGGAATTTGACCGATGCAGCAAACCACAGCCAGAAGCGCACGGCCGCTGCGTGACGATGCAGCAACAGGGTCAGCGCACCCAGCGGCAATGCGAACAGCGTAGATTGCCAGAGATGATCCAGCAGCGCCGTCACGGCTTATCCTTTTCGGATTCGCGCAGTACCCGTTCGGCGTCCTGGATATCTTCCCTGGTGAGCTGACCGGTTTCAATCAGATGCGCCATGACCGGCCGGGCGCCGCCAAAGATGGCCAGGAATTCATCAGCCAGGCGCCGTTGTACCGACTGGCGGGAAACCACGGCTTCAAACATATGGGCGTTGCTGATCTTGCGGGTTCGCCGTACTGCACCCTTGGCTTCTAGACGGTAGACCATGGTCTGCACCGTCGAATAAGCGAGACTTTTGCCCTTGGGCAGGTGCTCCTGGATTTCACGGATCGCCAGCCGCCCGTGCTGCCACATCGTCTCCATGACCTGCAATTCGAGGCGCGATAGCCGCAGCTGTGCCATGCTTGACTCACGTTACACTTGTAGTAAAGCTTACGACAGATAAGGAAAATTTGCAAGGGCGCCGGCAACGGTGCACCCGGTCGCGCGCGCGGCCGGGTGACAACGCCTGGAGGAATGAAATGAGAAGATTCGCGCGCTTGATACTTTTCTCTAACCCGACATAAGGAGATGACCATGAAATTCCGCATCATCGCAGTGACTTGCGCAGCATTCGCCTTCTCGACAGCGGCACCAGCCTACGCTGCGGCTGCGCCGAACTTCGCGGGGGAGATACCCAATATCCCTGGCAAGTCCTTGATCGCCAATGAAGTCAATTATGCGCCGGGGGAGGCCACTCCGTCCCACACGCACGGGCCGTCGGCTTTCATTTACGCCTATGTGATATCGGGCGCGATCGAGTCGAAGGTGGATGACGGCGAGACGCGCATCTACCACGCAGGCGAGAGCTTTTCCGAACCGCCGGGCGCGATGCATTGGATCTGCCGCAACGCGAGCAAGACCGAGCCGGCAAAGTTTCTCGCAGTATTTGTCACTGACACCAATGCCAAACAGAAGATGACGCCCATCAAATAACCTTCAACGAGGAATTTCTTTATGCGTCGTCTAGCTCAGGTATCGCTCCTTCTGATGTTCTGCTGCGCGCACAGCGCGCATCTACAAGCAGCTCCCGAGGCCAAACCGACGGGTGCGGCCCTCTCGCCGAAAGATCCGGGCTATATTGAGGAAGATCCGATCTTGGCAAAGCTGGTCGGCAAACCGGCGCCGGCGCTCACCCTGAAATCCATCGACGGAAAGCCGATTAACCTCTCAGGCCTTTATGGGAAGCGACCGGTCTATCTGAAGCTTTGGGCGACCTACTGCATTCCCTGCCGGGTTCAAATGCCTGGCCTGAGGAAGATCTTCGCTTCCACCGGTGATCGGATGACGGTCATCGCAGTGAATGCGGGCGTGGGCGACGATATCGGGAAAGTGAAAGAGTTTGTCCAAGATTTTGATCTGCATATGCCAGTTGCCATCGATGATGGCCGCCTGGGTGCGTGGATCGGCATGCGCGCAACTCCCGTTCACCTGGTCATCGGGCGTGATGGGCGCGTGGTTTTGGCGGGCCACCAGGACGGACCGATGTTGGACGCCGCAATCAGCCGTGCATTGGCGAGCGGGGCGTCGCCGGCTGGCGTAGCGACCACCAGCCTCGCCGATCTGGTGACTCTGAAAACCGGCGACGTAATTCCGCCGATCGAGCTTCAGTCTTCGGATGGAACAAGCATTACCTTGCCGCATGGCTCCAGCTCTCGCCCTCGCGCGATATACTTCTCCGCCACCTGGTGCGAAGGCTATATGAAGATGACGCAACTGAGTGAGGCGGAGAAGTGCAAAAATGGCCGCGAGCAGATCGATAAGCTGGCTTCAAACCAGCGCATTGAGTGGTTTGGCGTGATGAGTCACATGTGGACGACGCCTAAGGCCTTGGCCAAATATGAGTCCAAGATGAAGCCTCGCCTTCCACTGGCGCTTGACTCGTCCGGGACCGCGTTTCGCACATTCGGCGTGCAACGTTTCCCCGCCGTCGCGCTCATCGACACAAGTGGGCGCCTCATCAAGCTGGTCGAAGGAGATCCCGGCCATTTCGCCGCCGCAATTTCGTCCATGCAGGTGAGCAAATAAACGTCTGATTCCTCGTCCGTTGTTCCGAAAGGGACGTGTCTGTTCGAGTCGGACCGGGGCCACCATCTCTCGCGTCGCTCGATCTGGTGGCCCGGTCCTATTATTCGATTTGCCCCTCCTCGCATCTTCGATGCTGCGGGCGGGCGGGGCCGGGGCCACCATTCGCAGTCACGCGAACGCGTGAATGCGAATGCCAAGCCGGCCCGCCGCGTCAGCGGAGGTAAGGGCCGGCGCGGCAGGCAGTCCCGCCCTAACCCGCAACAGAACTCGGCAGAAGCGCCTCAATCAACCGCGGACCGCGCCGCTCCATGGCGTCGGAGAACTGGGCGGCGAATTCGGTGGTGGTTTCGGCGCGACTGGCTTCCACGCCCATGCCTTGCGCCATCTTCACGAAATCCAGCTCCGGATGATGCAGGTCCAGCATCGCCAAGGTCTTGGGCCCGGGATTGAGCGCCCCCACCCGGCCCAGCTCGATGTTGAGGATATTGTAGGTGCGGTTGGCGCAGACGATGGTGACCACATCCAGCTTCTCACGCGCCATGGTCCATAGCGACTGCAGCGAATACATCGCAGCACCATCGCCCGACACCGCGATCACTTTGCGGTCCGGGCAGGCCAGCGCTGCGCCCACCGCCATGGGCGGCGCGTCGCCGATGGCGCCGCCGGTCAGAAGCAACCAGTCATGGCAAGGCCCGTGCCGTAGCGATTTGTGCAGGCCGGGTCCGGCCGTGAGGGAATCGTCGCAGAAGATCGCCTCGTCCGGCATCAATCGCGCCATGATCGCGCCCATGCTGTCGGGGCTCAGCGGGGCGTGCAACGGCATTGGCGGGATCATGCGCTCGACGGCTTTTCCTGGTGCCGTTGCACCCAGCGCGTCTGCCAGTGCTTGCAAGGCTCCGATGGACTCCTCGTCTGCCTCTGCCAGGGTCAGCAAGGTGCAGCCTTCCGGCGTTACCCAACTGGGTTTGTCGGGATAGGCGAAGAAGGTCACCGGTGCCGGCGCGCCCACCAGCACGATCTGTTCCAGCCCCTTGAGACATTCGACAATCTCTTCGGCAAAATAGGGAATGCGCTCGACTTCCGGCAAGCCATGCCCGCGCGTCAGGCGCGGGGTGAAATAGTCATGCAGTAGCCGCGCACCGGTACGGCGGGCAATGCGCCCGGCTGCTTCCACGCCCGCGCGCTGCAGACAGGCACCCCGCAGCAGCAAAGCCGTTCTCTTGCCATTCCCCAACGCCGCGGCGACACGATCGATCGCCTCACTGCCGACCGGCCTGGGTGGCGGAACCGCCAGCGGCTTCGCAGGGCCGGCCGCCGCATTCCAAGCCGCATCTGCAGGCAACACCAGGGTCGCGATCTGCCCGGGCGTGGACCGTGCGGCCTGCACAGCCCGCGCCCCGTCACCGGCTGCATCGGCGGCGCTCTTGCTTTGATGCAGCCAGTCCGACACCGAGCCCGTGATCGCCATGATGTCGGAGGTCAGCGGCGCCTGAATGTAGCGGGCGTGGCTGCTGGCATGGTCGCCCACGATATTCACCACCGGCTGACCGGCCTTGCGCGCATTGTGCAGAAAGGAAATCGCATTGGCGAAACCCGGGCCCAGATGCAGCAGGGTCGCCGCCGGCTTGCCGGCCATGCGGGCATAGCCGTCGGCGGCGCCCGCCACCACGCCCTCGAACAGGCACAGCACGCCACGCATCCTGGGTTCGCGGTCCAGCGCCGAGACGAAATGCATTTCCGAAGTGCCGGGATTGCCGAAACAGATTTCGACGCCGCAATCGGCCAGGGTATGGACTAAACTTTCTGCCCCATTCATCCCCCTACAGAAACAAGAAGGGCCGCCACCCGCAAGAGTGACGGCCCCGCATTGTCGTACTGAAGACGTCGCTTACGCGGCGCTGTCCTTCGCGAGAAGGATCCAGTTCGCGGCCTCAGACGTCCGCAGGTCATGACAATGAGACACTGGATCACCTCCTTCCAAAAGATTGTTGCACCGCAAATATAGTCCAACCCAGCCAATCTTCAAGCCGGTTTCAAGCCAGCTTGGCCCGTTCCGCCGCGCCGCGCGCCAGCAGATTTTCGTCCGAAATCACGGTGACGAAGTCAAAGCCCTTGGCGATCATTTCGCGCGCATATTCCGCGCTGGTGCAATGCATGCCCGCCTTCAGGCCTGCGCGTTTGGCGGCGGCCAATATCTCGTCCACCGCGGCCATCACCACCGGATCGGTCTGATTCTGCCGCGCCTCGCGCCCCAGCGCCAGGCCCAGGTCCGACGGCCCGATATAGAGCATATCCAATCCCGGCACCTGGGCGATCTCGTCTACATTTTCCAGCCCCTTGAGGGTTTCGATCTGGATGATGGCCAATACCGTC
>Ga0157379_10000377_pt1 | contig 36018 bp, 29 predicted proteins | sample S25metaG_FD_121802 | JGI IMG/M metagenome (GOLD analysis project Ga0157379, IMG submission 121802) | Switchgrass rhizosphere microbial communities from Kellogg Biological Station, Michigan, USA - S2-5 metaG | ecosystem: Host-associated > Plants > Roots > Rhizosphere > Soil | place: USA... | reverse complement strand
GTCCTCGGGCGCCATGCCGACCTCGTCGACGAGGATGCGGTACGCGCGCTCGCAGATCCGGATCTTCTCCGCGTACGTCGCGGCCTGTCCCTGCTCGTCGAACGCCATCACGACGACCGCTGCGCCGTACGCGAGCACCGTCCGTGCATGGGCCTTGAACACCTCCTCACCTTCCTTCAACGAGATCGAGTTCACGATACCCTTGCCCTGGAGGCATTTGAGGCCGGCTTCGATCACCTCCCACTTCGAGGAGTCCACCATGACCGGAACCTTGGCGACCTCTGGCTCGCTCGCGAGGAGAAGGAGAAAACGCGTCATCGCCGCGACGCCGTCGATCATTCCCTCGTCCATGCAGACGTCGATGACGTTGGCGCCGTTCTCGACCTGGTGCCGCGCGACCGCGACGGCCTCCTCGAACTTTCCTTCCTTGATGAGCTTGGCGAACTGCGGCGAGCCAGCGACGTTCGTGCGCTCGCCGATCATCATGAACACGCCCGGCTGCTGTGTGAACGGCTGTGAACCCGAGAGACGGAGCGGCCGCTCCTCCTCGCGGCTGAGCCCGCGCACCTCGGGCACGCGCGGCGCGTCCGGTTCGGGCGCGGGAAGCGCGCGCGGCGGTACGTCGACGACCGCCTTGGCGATCGCCGCGATGTGCTCGGGCGTGTTGCCGCAACAGCCACCCGCGATGTTGAGCAGACCGTCGCGCGCGAAGCCGCCGAGAAAGCGCCCCATGTCGGCGGGACCGAGATCGAACCCCGTCGGCGAGAGCGGGTTCGGGAGACCCGCGTTCGGATACGCCGAGACGGCCGCCGTCGCCTTCGCCGCGAGCTCGCCGAGGAACGGATACATGAGGTCCGGACCGAGCGAGCAGTTGAGACCAACCGACAGCGGCTTCACGTGCTCGACGGCGTTCCAGAAGGCCTCCATCGTCTGCGCGGAGATCATGGTCTCGCCGCCGCGGCCGACGGCAGCGGAGATCATGACGGGGAGCCGGACGCCGTCCCGGTCGAATACCTCCCGGATCGCGACCAGCGCGGCCTTGGCGTTCAGCGAGTCGAATATCGTCTCGACGAGCAGCGTGTCGACGCCGCCCGCGATCAGCGCCCGGATCTGCTGCGCGTACGCCGTGCGCACCTGATCGAACGTGACGACGCGGAAGCCCGCGTCGTCCGCGTCCGGCGAGTTCGAGAGCGAGACGGTGAGCGGCCCGATCGCGCCCGCGACGAAGCGGCGCCGGCCGTCATGCTGCGCCACGCGGTCGGCCCACTCGCGGCACTGGCGCGCGGAGGTCTCGTTGATCTCCGACGCCAGGTCGCCGAGAAAGGGATCCACGATGATCCTCTGGTAGAAGTCCGGGTCTTTGCGGCCGCCGCGCTCGCGTGGATCGTCGACGAAGAATTCGCTCTGCGAGATGCTCGTCGCGCCGAACGTGTTCGTCTCGATGATGTCGGCGCCCGCTTCGAGGAAGCGGCGGTGGATGTCACCGATCATCTGCGGCTGCGTCAGCGAGAAGAGGTCGCCGTTGTTGAGGAGGTCCTTCTTCGCGTCTGCGAAGCGGGTGCCGCGGATGTCGGCCTCCTTCATGCCGTAGGAACGGATCGTGGTGCCCATGGCGCCGTCGAGCACCACGATGCGCTTCTGCAGCAGCTCTTCCAGCGGGTGGACGTGAGGGCGCGACACGATCAGTCCCTCCTCGCCTTCGGAGGAGCTTGCTTGGCCTCGGGCTTCTCGGCGATCGCCAGCACTACCTGAAGATGAGGCTTCTTGCTCTCGCGGCACGCGACGTCGGCGGTCACGACGGTGAGCCCTGCCGCCGCGAGGCGCCGCCGCACGTCGCGCGGTGAAAAGCCCGGATGGCGCTCGCCGTACTTGGCGGTCACGTCCTGATGCCGATGGCGGTCGAGGCAGAGCAGGACGAGTCGTCCGCCGGCCCGCAGCACGCGCGCGCACTGCGCGACGGCGTGTGCGGGACGCTCCGCGTACGTGAGCGTGTGGAACAGGAGAACGGTGTCGAACGTCGCGTCCGGAAACGGCAGCGCATGGGCGTCGGCCACGCGCGCGCAGGCGTGCGGGAAGGTGGCCAGCCGCTCGCGCGCCTCCTCCACCATGCGCGCGTTCGCATCGACGCACGTGAGCGAGCGGCAGTAGGGCGCGATCGCGCTCGCCGCCGCGCCGTCCCCCGAGCCGACGTCGAGCACGTCGCCGAGCCGGAGAAGCGCCGCGATCCCGACCGCGAGTGACTGCCAGCTCCGCCCCGGCGAGTAGAAGCGCTCGAGCTCGTCCGGGACGTATTCCGCGAGCCCGTTCCGGCGCTCGGCCTCGATCTCCTGGAGACGCGCGCGGTCGCCCTCGAGCGTCGGATCGTCGGAGCGCGCCGCCTCCGCGAGCAGCGTACGCGCCGAGACCGGCAGGCGTTCGCTGTCGAGCGCATAGAAGGACTGAGGTCCTTTGCGGCGGTCACGAACGACTCCCGCCTCGCGCAGGCGCCCGAGGTGGGTCGAGACGCGTGGCTGGGAAATTCCCGTCACGCGCACGAGATCCGTCACGCAGAGCTCGTGGTTCTGCAAAAGCGCGCAGAGCCGGAGCCGGCTCTCGTCGCCGAGCAGGCTCAGCGTGTCGACGTAGTGGGCGAGAGTCACTTCACTCGGTCCATTCTCATATCTCGATGTCCGGATCAGTATGGCCGCGGCTCGCGGGAGCGTCAAGCCGGGAATCTGCCCGGGTCCGCATTGCGGTCGGCGGCGGCGCGCAGTACGAGGGCCCACCCGTGACGGCGGATCTCCATGCGGCCCCCGACGCCTGCTTCCTGTGCGGCGGACCGCAGCGGACGCGCTTCGCGCTTCCCGGACGGCACTTGCTCTACTGCCCGCGCTGCCAGATCGGCCAGCTCGCGCCGCTGCCGAGCGACGCCGAGCTCGCCGCGCTGTACGCGTCCGAGGCGTACTTCCGCGGCGGCGGTGACGTCGGCTACGCCGACTACGTCGCGGACGCGCCGCAGCAGGCGCGCTCGTTCCGCCGTCAAGCGGAGTGGCTGCTGCGGCACGGACCGGTCGGTGACCTGCTCGAGATCGGCTGCGGGCCCGGCGTCTTCCTCACCGAGGCGGCACGTCTCGGCATCGCGCGGCCGATCGGCGTCGACGTCAATCCGTGGGCGATCGCGGCGGCGCGGGCGCGCGGCGTCGACGCGCGCCTCGGCTCGATCGACGTCATCCCGCCGGCCGAGTGCTTCGACGCGGTCGTGATGCTCGACGTGCTCGAGCACGTGCGCGCGCCCCTGCCCTTTCTCGCCGAGGTGCGCGCACGCCTCCGTCCGGATGGACGCCTGCTGCTCATGACCCCCAACATCCGCTCGTTCCTCGCCCGGGTGTCGGGACCGCGCTGGGTCTCGTTCAAGATCCCGGAGCACGTCCGCTACTACAGCCCGCGCGGTATCCGGGCGCTGCTCGCGGTGGCGGGCTTCGAGGTGATGGCGGTGCGCGGCGCCGGTCAGTACGTCACCGTGGCGTTCTTCCTCGACCGCCTGCAGCGCCTGCTGCCGGCGCCGGCCCGTCTGGTACGGCGCGTGGCCGTGGCCCTCCGCGCCGAGTCGCGGGTCATATTTTTGACCAACGGCTCGATCGATGTCATAGCGCGTCCGGCAGGCGTGTCGTCAGGGTGATTTACGATACTCCGTTGCATACGTGAGGGCCGCTCGGTAGCTTTCATGGGTTGAATAGGAGGGAGAACACCAATGCGGATAGGCAGGAGAGGTCTCTGGACGGTGGTTGGCGCCTTCGCGCTCGCACTGGCGACGCCGGCGACCGGCCGCTGTGAGCACGCCTCCTTCACGCTGTACGGAGGCCTGTTCGGCAACAAGGACTACATCGAGGGATGGGAAGGCGTTCAGGCGACCGTCGGCGTGCACGACTACGTCTCCCTCATCGGACGCATCAGCGGCTTCCACATCATCGACTCCGATCGCTTCCACGAGGGTCACTCCGGCCTCGGCGAGGGCGGCCTCGGCTTCACCGTCGCCCCGAACACCTCGGTCGCGGTCCTCGGCGGCTCCTACTTCGGCGAAATCTACGACCCCGTCATCGAGGGGGACTTCAGCACGGCGCAGCTGTTCGGCGACCGGTGGATATATCTACAGATCACCGGCATCTACGGCTTCGAGAGCACGCGCTGGCAGAGCACAGTCTATCTCAGCACTCCTATCACCGATCCGGCCAAGGATGTGGTGCTGTTCGGCGGCGTCGAGAGCTACATCTACAACGAGGGTCAGTTCCGTCGCGACGGCGACTTCGTGCGCAATCCCGAGCACGACGACGTGAAGGTCGCGGTCGGGGGCGTCCTCTCCGTCTACAAGCGTTCCTGGGACGCGGGAGTGAAGCTCAGCTGCGGCGGCGGGGACTACGGTGTGTACGGGGCGATGACGCTCTTCAAGACCTTCACGCTCTAGCCGCGCACACCAGAACGAGGAGATGGCAATGAAGACCGTCGTACGGATCGCAGTTCTCGGCGTGACGCTGGCGATGCTCGGCTTGTCTGCGACCAGCCACGCCTATGACCATAGCCGCTATCGCTCGCAGAAGTTCGCCAACCTGCGCCGCCCGGTGATGTCGACCGAGCAGTTCCTGCGCCTGCTCGACTCGCACAAGCTGAACGCGACGATCGACGACTATGCCGAGGCGCTCTACAAGGGCGGCTGGATCGAGCACCAGGACCCGCAGGAGGCGCGCCGCTTCCTCGGCACCCTGGTCGCCCGCCCGAGCCAGGACACCGAGGAGTACCGCACGTGGCGCATCCTGCGCGAGCGCAAGGGACACGGCCACATCCTCGACAACGACTGGCATCGCCAGCTGCACGAGGGCGAGACCGGCTTCTTCGACCCGGTGACCAATCACCTGGTCGTCCTCTCCGATTGCGGCAATCCGGTCGACGCCCCGGCAAAGGTTCCGCCGCCGCCTCCGCCCGCGAAGGAGGCGCCGCCGCCACCTCCGCCGCCGGCCAATCCATTCCCGCCGAACCCGGCACGCCTCGTCCCGTTCTACAACGCACCGGCCCCGGCGCCGGCACCTCCGCCGCCGCCACCTCCGCCGCCGCCGCCACCTCCTCCGCCACCTCCACCTCCTCCGCCACCTCCACCGCCACCTCCACCGCCGCCACCTCCTCCGCCCCCGCCACCTCCGCCTCCGCCCCCGATGCCTCCGGGGCACATCGACTGAACGACCCGACGGGGCCGTGGGATCTCCCACGGCCCCGTTTTTTCTTGCGGGTGGCGTCGGGCCACGGGCCCCGCTAGCTTCAGCGGTTTCCCATGGAAGCCGCCGCCCACATCCGTGTCGCCCCGCGTGAGGAGCTGCGGGCGCTCGTCCGGCTCGCCGGCCCGGTCGTCGCCGCCGAGCTCGGCTGGATGGCGATGTGGCTCGTCGACACGATGCTCGTCGGGCACGTGAGCGCCGAGGCCATCGGTGCCGTCAGCGTCGGCGGCAACGTCTTCTTCACCGTCGCCATCTTCGGCATGGGCCTGCTCCTCGGCCTCGACTTCACGGTGGCGCACGCCGCCGGCGCCGGGAACCGCGACGCCGTGCACCACGCCCTGGTCGACGGGCTACACCTCGCGCTCGTCGCCACCGCGATCCTCACGCTCGTGGCCCTGGCACTGCGCCCGCTCTTCGCATGGGCCGGCGTGCGCCCCGCCGTGGCGACCCTGGCACTACCCTTCTACGACGCCATGATCTGGAGCATCGGCCCGTTGTTGGTGTTCTCGGCGCTGCGCCGCTACCTGCAGGCGCTCGGCCAGGCGCTGCCGATCATGTTCGCCGTGCTCAGCGCCAACGTCGTCAACGCGGCGGCCGGCTGGATATTGATCTTCGGGCATCTCGGCGCTCCGGCGCTCGGCGCGACGGGCGCCGGCTGGGCAACCACCGCGTCGCGGCTGTACGAAGCGCTCGTGATCGTCGCCTATATCGCCCTCGAGGAGCGGCGACGGCCGAGCGGGCTCCGCCGCGTGTCGCTGCGGCCGCGGCTGCGTCAGCTCGCCCGTCTGGTGCGTCTCGGCCTCCCCGCGGCGATGCAGCTCACGCTCGAGGTCGGCGTGGTCGCGACCGCGACGACGCTGGCGGCGACGCTCGACACCGTGTCGCTCGCGGCGCACCAGGTCGCCCTCGGCATCGTGTCGGTGAGCTTCATGGTACCGCTCGGCGTCGCCTCGGCCGCGGCCGTGCGCGTGGGGCGCGCGCTCGGCGAGGGCGACGGACCCGCGGCGCGGCGCGCCGGCTGGACGGCGCTCGGCGTCGCGACGGTCGTCATGGTCTCCTCCGGGCTCACCTTCCTCCTTACCCCGCGCCCCATCCTGCGGCTCTTCACGGACGACGCCGCGGTGATCGCGACGGGCGTCGTCCTCCTGCGCGTCGCTGCCGCCTTCCAGCTCTTCGACGGCGTGCAGGTGGTCGCGACTGGCGTGCTGCGGGGTACCGGCGACACCCGCACGCCCATGCTCGCGAACCTGGCCGGGCACTGGCTGCTCGGCCTGCCCGTCGGCGCCCTGCTCTGCTTCCGCGCCGGGTTCGGCGTCATCGGTCTCTGGCTCGGCCTGAGCGTCGGCCTGATCATCGTCGCCGTGGCGCTCCTGTGGGCATGGTCGCGCCGGCTCGTCGCCGACACCCCCCACCCCGCGCCGGCCGTCGCCGCTCGGGCCTAGCCGGATGCCTCGTCCGCGCCTCGCCCTGGCGGCCGCGCTCGTCGCACTCCTCACGCTCCCCGTGTACGCGCCCGTGCGCCACCACGAGTTCGTGAACTACGACGACACGCTCTACGTCACCGACAACCCCGAGGTGCAGCACGGCCTCAGCGCCGCGGGCGTGCGCTGGGCGTTCACCACCAACATGGGCGGCAACTGGCAGCCGCTGACCGTGCTGTCGCACATGCTCGATTGCGAGCTCTTCGGGCTCGACGCCGGCCGCCACCATCTCACCAGCCTCGCGCTCCACCTCCTCGACGCGGAGGTCCTGCTGCTCGTGCTCACCGGGATGACCGGTGCGCTCTGGCCGAGCGCCTGGGTCGCGGCGCTCTTCGCGGTGCATCCCCTGCACGTCGAGTCCGTCGCCTACGTGGCACAGCGGAAGGACGTCCTCAGCACGCTCTTCTGGCTGCTCACGATCGGCGCGTACGCGCGCTACGCCGCGCGGCCGGGCGTATGGCGTTACGCCGCCGTCATCGCTTGCTTCGCGCTCGGGCTGGCCGCGAAGTCGATGCTGGTGACCCTGCCGTTCGTGCTCCTGCTGCTGGACGTGTGGCCGCTCCGCCGCTTCGGCTACGGTGCCGTCGCCTCGCCCGCGTCGCCGCCGGCCGTATCTCCGGCATCCATGCGCCGCCTCGTGGCCGAGAAGCTGCCGCTCGTGGCGCTGAGCGTCGTCGTGAGCGCGCTCACGGTCGTCCTGCAGTCACGGAGCGGCGCCGTCGGCTCGCTGATCACCTATCCGCTCGCGACCCGGCTCACGAACGCCCTCACGACCGCTGTGACCTATCTCCGGCAGATGGTCTGGCCGGCCGATCTGGCGTGCTTCTATCCCTACCCGGCCGCCATTCCGCCCTGGCGCGTCGCCGGCGCCGCGTTCGTGCTGCTCGCGGCGACCTGGCTCGCGCTCCGCCAGGCCCGACGGGCACCGTACCTGCTCGTCGGGTGGCTCTGGTACCTCGGGAGCCTGGTGCCGGTGATCGGGCTCGTGCAGGTGGGCATGCAAGCGCGGGCGGATCGCTACACCTACGTCCCGCTGATCGGCATCTTCATCGCCATCGCCTGGGGCGCGCCGGATCTCGCGCGGCGTGCCGCCGCGACCTACCGCGCCGACGAGACGCGCGCGCTCCGGGTCCTCGGCGCGCTCGGCGCGGCGGCGGTATTGGCCTGTGCCCTCGTGAGCCGCGTGCAGGTCGGCTACTGGCGCGACAGCACGGCGCTCTTCCAACACGCGATTGCCGTCACCGACGGCAACTTCCTGGCGCACAACAATCTCGGACTCACCTGGCAGCGCGCCGGCAGGCTCGACGCCGCGGAAGGCGAGCTGCGCGAAGCGCTGCGCCTCGCCCCCGACTACGTCGACGCCCATTTCAACCTCGGCATCACGCTCGCGCAGCAGGGCCGCCTGGACGCCGCCGCCGTGGAGTACGGTGAGGTGCTGCGCCGCTCGCCGCGCCACGCGAAGGCGCTCGCCAATCTGGGCGACGTGCGCCGCCAGCAGGGCGATCTCGACGGTGCCATCGCCGTTCTGCGCGACGCCCTGGCGCTCGATGCGGATCTGGTCGAGGCGCATGTCAATCTCGGGGTCGCCCTGCGCGCCCGGGGCGATCTCGGTGACGCCGCGGCCGAGTACGCCGAGGCGCTTCGTCTCGCGCCCGGGCACGCGGAGGCGCACAACAACCTCGGCAACGTCCTGGCGCAGCAGGGCCGTCTCGACGAGGCCGCCCTCCACTATCAGGCGGCGCTCGCGGCCAAGCCCGACTTCGCCGACGCTCGGTACAACATGGGCAACGTGCGCGCGGCGCGCGGCGATCTCGCCGGAGCGATCGCCGACTTCTCCGCGGCGATCGCGCTGCGTCCGGACTACGCGGACGCGTTCGCCCATCGCGCCCGGGCGCAGGCGCTGCTCGATCAGGCCGGCGCCACGGATCGCGGACCGGCCCGCGGCCCTCAGGAGCCTGCGGGCCAGTAGCGGCGGTCGACGCCGTCGAACGTGCCTTTGCGGATGTTCACGAAGGCCAGCTCGGGCACGCTGTAGAGCACGCCGCGCAGGCCGGCGAGCAACGTTACGCCGCGGTCGAGCGGCAGCAGCACCAACCCCGCGAGGCTACCGCCGGCCGCGACAGCGAGGTTGGCTGCCCCGAGCACGGGGCGCGCGGCAACGGCGTCATCGGTGAAGAAGAGGAAGAGCGAGTCGTCCGGGCCATAGCGATAGATCGTCGAGGTCAGCGTGTTCGACTCGCGAAGCCGCACCCGCCAGCGGCTCCCCGCCCCGGCAAGCTCCTCCTCGCGCAGATGGCGATAGGCGCCGATCTCGTCGCGCGCTACCACCCGGTACACGCGATCCACCGCGAGCGCCGAAACGAACGGCACGACCGCGAGGGCGCCATCGGCGTCGATCCATCCGCCGAGACGACGCCGCGATTCCGCCCCCGCGTCGTGTGTCTCTGACGCGGCGGCGAGCGCCCCGTCGATCGTGCGGAATATCTCGGAAACGCAGTTCCGGCGCAGCAGATCGTAACGATAGGCGTCCCCCAACGCGCCGTCGAGCGCCGCTGACGCGGCGGTCGCAGCCGCGAGCGCCGACGCGAGCCGCGCCGGCGGGATGGCCGAGCGCAGGAGCGGGCGATCCGCTGCACGGGAAGGCACGAGCAGCCCCTCCGCGGCGCGGATGACCGTTCCGTCCCGTACGCCGCGCTCCAGCTCGGCGAGGCGGTTGGCGGCGGTCTCGATCCGCACGTAGTCCGGCTCGGCGCACGGCATCGTCTCGGCCAGCGCCCGTCGCGTCGTCGCCATGTCGTCCCTGGCGTCGTCCAGGAGGGCGCGCACCGCCTCCGGCCGGTCGCGCAGGACGCGTGCCGGCAGGCGCGGCGCATCGGCCGCAAACGCGTCGAGCAAGACGAGCCGGCCGGAGGCGACCGATTGCGCGAGCGCGTCGAGCCTCGCCATGCCGACCAGCAGCGCGCCGCCCCGGTCGGGCCGTGGCGACGCGACGAGACGTACGAGCTGCTCGCCGAGGACGTCCGCGAAGCTCCGCAAGGCGGCGCGCTCCTCCGGGGTCAACGCAAACGCCGCGTCGTCCGCGGTGATCACGGCGTCCTGCCGGAGCGGCGGCGCGTCGCGTAGCACCTCGAGCGCGGTCAGCTCGGTCAGCAGCTCGCGATAGCGGACGGCGAAGCTGTCGCCGCCCACGGGAAAGACATCGGGCACGACCCGCGGCGGCGGCGCGGCGAACGTCGCGGGGTCGAGATGCGCGATCGCGTCGCGCAGCGCTGCCATGCGTCGCGCGACGTAGTCGGCACCGTAGGCCGCCGCGACGCGCGACGGGAGCGCGCGTCGCACCGCCGCGGCCGGCTCGTCCGCCCCGGAGCGCGCCTCGGAAAAGAAGCCGGCGCCCTCGACGGCGAGACGGCCGCCGTCCGGTCCCGAGCCGAGAGGCCGCTGCAGCGCCGCCAGCAGGACGCGGTCCGCGCGCAACCCGTCCGCCAGGTCGCGCTGGCGCTGCTCGATCAGGTAGCGCGTGTTGAAGGCCTCGCGCAGGAGCGCGGAGGTCTCATCGGAGACGGCCACGCGGGCGCGATGGATCGGACGATTCTGCAGCCCGGCGTAGCGCACCTGGAAGTGCCGCGCGTCGTCGCGCTCGAGGCTCAGCAGCCCCGATGGCCGCCGCTGGAAGTTGTAGACCCGATCGCCGAAGCCGATGGCGATGTGGCCACCGCTCGAGCCGCCCTCGTTCGCCTCCAGGTACAGGTAGTCGACGAAGCCCGCCGCATGACCGCGCCGGGCCACGACGAGCGGACCGATCAGGATCGCGACGAGACCGAGCCGACCCAGCCGGCGCCGCCACCGGTCTCGCGAGGGACGATCAGTGAGCGTACGAGTCGTACCCCTTCTGCAAGCCGTTCGCCTTGGCCGGGTCGCCGTGCGCGAGATCCCGCTTGAGGGCCTCGAACGACCCCGCGGTCACCCGCGCCTTCGCGAGGCCGGCACCGATACCCACGTACGTCGCGTCGTCCTCTTCCCAGTTCGTGACTCCATGCCGCCGGGCGACGTCGCCGAGCCCACGCTCGAACGCGTCCACATCGGAGCTCGAGCTGAAGTAGGTCGTGGTGTAGTCGCGGACGTCATCGCGATACGACTGCTTCGAGGCCCCACCCGAGGAGCCGGAGCTCGAGGTGAAGGGGCTCGCCAGCGCCTTGGCGCTGCTCTCCAAGCTGTACGAGAAGGAGCAGCCGAGGGGCACGATCGCGAGCAACGCGACGAGCAGCTGGATACGGGGGGACGCGATCACGATTCCTCCGTGAAACGGGGGGTGGCCTCCACCCGCCGGCTGGATGTCGAAGCTGGGCACGTTGTTCACGCCTGGAGCCGCGTGATCGCCGCCGCGCAATCGAGACTCGTGTGGGGCCGTCGCCGGCTGCAATAGCGCAGTTCCGGTTGGAGGGCACGCGGTACAGACAACTCCGACGGTTGCTCAGGCTGTACATCCAATGCCCTTCTATGGACAGCCAGTGCGCTCCACGATTCGCATCAGAGGTGCCAACCCCCTTGATTCGTTGATGTCCGGAGGTGGCATGGCCAATGCTCAATCGGGCCACCATGGAAACGACGACGGCGGCCGAAGCCATCGTGCCTAGCGAGGCGACGAGGCGGCTCCGCGTCGTCGCGACGCTCGCCGCGCTCTACGCGATCGCCGTCGCCCTCGCCCACGTGTCGCCTCCCGGCTACCGGCACGCGTCAGGGATCGTCGACGTCGGGCACGCGCTCGTCCCGTCGCTCCGCGACCTCGTCGGCGAGGAGATCGCCGCATGGGTGTGGTGGCTGGGGACGCTGCCGCTCGAGCTGTTCTTCCTCGTCATCGCGGCCCTCGTCCTCTTCACCGGGAAGGGCGCGCGCCTCGCGCTCTGCCTGTACGCGATGTACGCGCTCCATTGGCTCTTCCTGCTCGCGACCACGCTGCCGCCGCCCGACGGGATCGTCTGGCGCTTCCCGGACCGCGTCGTAACGCTCGGCAACCCGACCGACCACGACCTCTGGTTCAGCGGGCACGTCGCGAACGCGTTCGTCATCGCGCTCGCGACGCGCGGCGGTCGACGCTGGGTGCAGGCGCTCGCCTGGAGCGGCGTGGTCTTCGAGACGCTCCTCGTCCTCTCGACGCGCAGCCACTACACGATCGACGTCATCGGGGGGCTCTTCGTCGGCTACACGACCCACCGTATCTCGCTCGATCTCACGGCACCGGAGGCGTCAGCATGATGGCCGAGGTCGACGTCGCGCTCACGGACTACGTGCTCGCGATCGAGTGCGCCGCGTTCGCGTACGCGCTCGAGCCCTCGGACGCGCTCGCGCACTGGCTCGCGTCGATGTTCGCCGCACTGGCGATCGGCTCCGCCGCCGGCGGCACCGTCCACGGATTCTGCCGCGATGGGAGCGCCGGCGAGCGCATCCTGTGGCCTCTCGCGCTCCTCGCGCTCGGCCTCGCGGCCCTGTCGGCGTGGGGTGCCGGAGCCTGCCTCGTCGCGTCGGACGCGTGGGGGGCACGCATCGTCGCCTTCGCTTGTGTCGCCTGGCTCGCGTACGGGGCCGCCGTCGTCGCCGGCGCGCGGACGTTCGCCGTCGCGATCGCGAACGTTCTCGGCGCCTCGGCGTTCCTGACGGTCGGGCTCGTGCTGGAATTCGTCCGCGACGAGCGCGGCGCGCTCGTCGCCGCGGCCGGCATGGGCCTCGTCTTCGCCGGCGCCGGCATGCAGCACGCACGCGTCGCGTGCCCACGCCTCCATCTCACGCACAACGGGCTCTTTCACATCGTCCAGTCCGCCGCATTGGCGCTCCTCTTCTGCGGCGCCCGACGTCTCACCGGGAGGTCTTGATGCTCATTCCAGGCGGCTTCGTGCCCCGACCACCGATCCCCTCGCGCAACGTCGACGACGTCCACGCGCAGCTGAACCGCACGCGCGTCCACTCGATCGTCCGACCGGCATCGGCCGGCGACGTGCAGCGGGCTGTGATTGCCGCACGCCGCGACCGGCGGGCGATCAGCGTCGCGGGCAGCCGGCATGCCATGGGCGGCCAGCAGTTCGGCCAGGACAACGTGCTCGTCGACACGCGCGGCCTGCGACGCATCCTCGACCTCGACCAGCGCCGCGGCGTCGTCGACGTGGAGGCGGGCATCGAGTGGCCGGAGCTCGTCGCGGGACTCCGCGAGATGCAGCCGGGAGCGGCGCCGGGATGGGGCATCGTCCAGAAGCAGACCGGCGCCGACCGTTTCACCCTCGGCGGCGCGCTCGCGTCGAACGTGCACGGCCGTGGGCTCCGCTTCCGTCCGATCGTGCAGGACGTCGAGTCGTTCACGCTCGTCGACGCGAGCGGGCAGCTCGTCACGTGCAGCCGCGAATCGAACGCGGAGCTCTTCCGACTCGTCATCGGCGGGTACGGGCTCTTCGGCGTCGTCACCTCGGTGAGACTCCGCCTCGCGCCCCGGCGGAAGCTCCGCCGCGTCGTCGAGGTGCGGACGGCCGACACGCTACCCGCGGCCTTCGCCGAGCGGATCGCCGACGGCTTCGAGTACGGCGACTTCCAGTTCGCGATCGACCCGATGTCGAACGATTACCTCCGCACCGGGGTCTTCTCTTGCTACTGCCCCGTCGCCGACGACACGCCGATCCCGCCGACGCAGCGAGAGCTGGAATACGCCGACTGGACCGAGCTCCTCTACCTCGCTCACGTCGACAAGCGACGCGCGTTCGAGCTCTATCGCGACCACTACCTCGCGACGGACGATCAGCTGTACTGGTCCGACGAGCACCAGCTCGGCGTCTACGTCGACGACTACCACCGCGAGGTCGACCGCCGGGTCGGCGCACGGGACCAGGCCACCGAGATGATCACCGAGCTGTACGTGCCGCGCCACCGCCTGCCCGACTTCCTCGCCGAGATGCGTGCGGACTTCCGCCACGGCGCCGTCGATCTGATCTACGGCAGCATCCGGCTCATCGAGCGCGACGACGAGACGGTGCTCGCGTGGGCTCGCGAGCCGTGGGCGTGCGTCGTGCTGAACCTCCACGTCGTGCACACGCCGGCGGGCCTCGCGCACGCGAAGGACGCCTTCCGTCGCCTCATCAGCATGGCCGCCGCGTACGGCGGCACGTACTACCTCACCTACCACCGCTGGGCGACGCGCGAGCAGGTCGAGGCCTGCCATCCGCGCCTCCCCGAGGTCCTGCGTCTGAAGCGCGTCTACGATCCCGAGGAGCGCTTCCAGAGCGACTGGTACCGGCACTATCGCGCGATGTTCGGAGCGTGAACCGCGACGTCAGGCCGATCATGCGCCTTCGGCCGCGCGGACGCGGCGCTCGAGCGTGTCGGTATCCTCGGGCGTCAGGCTGAAGTAACGGCCCTCGGGATGATGGAAGACGAGGGGCGACACCGAGCCCTCCGGCTCCATCATGGCGCCGATGGTCTCTGCCCATCGCCAAAGCCCCTGAATATGCACGTTGATCTCCCGTTTGGGATCGTGCACCCTGGTCTGATGGCGCACTCGGGTCCTCCGGCGACGTTCGTGATCGGGCGCTTCGGCAGCATCGAGGCCGTCGATGACGAGGCGTGCCGCCTGCTCGGCTACGCCCGCGCGGAGCTCCTGGCTTTGCACGGCACGGATCTCGTGCTGCCCGAGGATCGCCCCCGGGTCGCCGTCTCGATCGAGCGCATGCGCGAGGGCACGGTCTCCGAGCGCCAGGGACGCCTCGTCCGCAAAGACCGCGCCGTCATCGGCGTCGAAGTCACGGCGCGCGCCATGCCGGAAGGATGGATGGCGCTCACCGTCCAGCCCACGACCGGGGAGCCGCGCTGACGGGCGCCGTAGGCGCCCCGCCGAGCCCCTTGCCGCCCCTCGGCGCCACGCGCGACGGGGCGGACGTCGACTTCGCGCTCTTCTCCCGCCACGCCGAGGCCGTCGAGCTCTGCCTGTTCGCGGCCGACGACCCCCTGCGGCAGACCGCGCGCGCGACGCTGACGCGTGGCGCGGACGCGGTCTGGCGCGGGCGCGTGCGCGCGCTCCCCACCGGCACGCCGTACGGCTATCGCGTGCACGGGCCGTTCGCGCCCCAGGACGGGCACCGCTTCAATCCCGCGAAGCTCCTCACCGACCCCTACGCCCGCGCGATCACGCCGCTGCGCGAGTGGAACGACCGCCTGCTCGGCCACGCGATCGGACGGCCGGAGGAGGATCTGGCGCGCGACGAGCGCGACGACGCCGACGTCGCGCCGCGCTCGCTGATCGTCGATACCGCCTTCGACTGGGGCGACGACCGGCCGCCCCGCACGCCCTGGGAGCGCACCGTGATCTACGAGGCGCACTGCAAGGGCATGACCGCGCGCCACCCGGAGGTCCCGGAGGAGCTGCGCGGCACGTACCTCGGCTTCGCGACCGCGCCGATCCTCGAGCATCTGGTCGCGCTCGGGGTCACGGCCGTCGAGCTGCTGCCGATCCACCATGCGGTATCCGAGCGGCATCTCGCCCGCCGCGGCCTGACGAACTACTGGGGCTACAACACGCTCGGCTTCTTCGCGCCCGACGCGCGCTTTGCCTCCGGCGGCGGCTGCGGCGAGCAGGTGCGCGAGTTCCAGATCCTCGTGCGGGCGCTGCATCGGGTCGGCATCGAGGTGATCCTCGACGTCGTCTACAACCACACGGCCGAGGGCGATCGGCTCGGGCCGACGCTCGCGTTCCGCGGTATCGACAACCGCACCTACTATCGCCTCGCCGACGGGTCGCTGCGCGACTACGTGAACTACACCGGCTGCGGCAACACCCTCGACCTGCGGCAGCCGCGCGTGCGCGCGCTCGTCGTCGACAGCCTGCGCTACTGGGTCGAGGTCATGCACGTCGACGGCTTCCGTTTCGACCTCGCCCCGGCGCTGACGCGCGACCCCGAGGTGTTCGACGCCGACGCCGCGCTCTTCGCCGATCTCCGCGCCACCCCGGCGCTCGCAGGCGTGAAGCTCATCGCCGAGCCCTGGGACGCGACCGGCGACGGCTACCGCCTCGGCGCCTATCCGGTACCCTGGCGCGAGTGGAACGACCGCTACCGCGACGGCACGCGCCGCTGGTGGCGCGGCGAGCCCGGCCGCATCGGCGAGTTCGCGACGCGGCTCGCCGGCTCGCTCGATGTCTTCGGCGCGCCCGGGCGCGGCGCGCCCGCGAGCGTCAACTTCGTCACCGCGCACGACGGCTTCAGCCTGCGCGACCTGGTGAGCTTCGACCACAAGCACAACGCCGCCAACGGCGAGGACGGACGCGACGGCACCGACCAGAACTGGAGCTGGAACTGCGGCGTCGAGGGCGCGAGCGACGACCCGGGCGTGCTCGCCTTGCGCGCGCGCCAGCAGCGCAACTTCCTCGCGACACTGCTCTTCTCGCGCGGCGTTCCGATGCTGCGCGCCGGTGACGAGCTCGGGCAGACCCAGGACGGCAACAACAACGCCTACAGTCAGGACAACGCGACGACCTGGCTCGACTGGGAGCTCGACGGCGAGCGCGCGGCGCTGCTCGCGGTCGCGCGCCGCCTCACCAGCCTCGCCCGCCGCCACCCGGAGCTGCGCCACTCCGAGGTGCGCCCCGAGACCGAGGCGGACGATCTCGTCTGGTGCGGCATCGATGGTGCACCGCTCCGCCAGGAGGACTGGCACGACGCCTCGCGCCACACCCTCGGCCTGCGCGTCGGCGGGAATCTGCTGCTCCTCTGCAATGCCGGCGCCGACGAGGCCACGTACACGCTGCCCACCGACGGGGAGGCGCGCTGGGCCCCGCTCTTCGACAGCGCCCGCGACCAGATCGTGGCCGCGCCCGCGGCTGATGGGCGGTATCGCCTGGCGGGCCGGTCCCTGGCGCTGCTCGGCCGCTGCTCGCCGAACTCGTGTTGACGAGCCGCGCGCCGTTCTCTACCCCTTGAAGGGGTCGGGAGGTCCGGGTGAGCGGCGAGGACTGGTACAAGGACGCGATCTTCTACGAGCTGCACGTTCGCGCCTTCATGGACAGCAACGGGGACGGCATCGGGGACTTCCCGGGCCTGACCGAGCGCCTCGACTACATCCGCGACCTCGGCGTCAACTGCATCTGGCTGCTGCCGATGTACCCCTCGCCGCTGCGGGACGACGGCTACGACATCTCCGACTACCGCAACATTCACGCCGACTACGGCACGCTCGACGACTTCCAGCGCTTCCTCGACGCGGCGCACTCGCGCGGCCTGCGCGTCATCGCCGATCTCGTGCTGAACCACACCTCGGACCAGCATCCGTGGTTCCAGGAAGCGCGGCGCTCTCCCGACTCTCCGTACCGCGACTACTACGTCTGGAGCGACACCGATCAGCGCTATCGCGACGCCCGCATCATCTTCCTCGACAGCGAGACGTCGAACTGGACGTGGGATCCGATGGCGCGCCAGTACTTCTGGCATCGGTTCTACCACCACCAGCCCGACCTCAACTTCGACAATCCGGCGGTGCGCGCCGCGATGCTCGACGTGATGCGCTACTGGCTCGATCGCGGCCTCGATGGGTTCCGCATCGACGCCGTGCCGTATCTCTTCGAGCGCGAGGAGACCAACTGCGAGAACCTGCCCGAGACCCACGCCTATCTGCGCGAGCTGCGCGCCGAGATCGACGCGCGCTACCGCGGCCGCATCCTCTTCGCCGAGGCCAACCAGTGGCCCGCCGACGTCCGTCCCTACTTCGGCGACGGCGACGAGTGCCACATGGCGTTCAACTTCCCGCTCATGCCGCGCCTCTTCATGGCGCTGCGACGCGAGGAGCGCCGGCCCATCATCGACATCGTGCGCCAGACCCCCGACATTCCGGCGAGCTGCCAGTGGGGCACGTTCCTGCGCAACCACGACGAGCTGACGCTCGAGATGGTGACCGACGAGGAGCGCGACTACATGTACCACCAGTACGCCGCCGACGCGCGCATGCGGCTGAACCTCGGCATCCGTCGGCGTCTCACGCCGTTGATGGAGAGCGGCCGCCGGCAGGTCGAGCTGCTGCACAGCCTCCTCCTCTCGTTGCCCGGCAGCCCCGTGCTGTACTACGGCGACGAGATCGGCATGGGCGACAACATCTTCCTCGGCGACCGCAACGGCGTCCGCACGCCGATGCAGTGGACGCCCGATCGCAACGCCGGCTTCTCGCGCTGCGATCCGGAGCGCCTCTACCTCCCGGTCAACGCCAACCCGCTCTACCACTACCAGTCGCTCAACGTGGAGACGCAGCTGCGCACGCAGACGTCGCTGCTCAACTGGGTGAAGCGGCTGATCCGCGTGCGCCGCAAGTACCCGGTCTTCGGACGCGGCACGATCGAGTTCCTGCTGCCCGAGAACGACAAGATCCTCGCCTACGTCCGCGAGGACGGCCGCGAGACCATCCTCTGCGTCAACAACCTCTCGCGCTTCGCGCAGGCCGCCGAGCTCAACATGCGCCGCTTCGTCGGCCGCGTCCCCATCGAGCTGTATGGCGAGACCCGCTTTCCGACGATCGGCGACCTGCCGTACCTCCTGACGCTCGCCCCGCACGGCTTCTACTGGTTCCGGCTGGTCGCCCCGTGATCGCCCGATGATCGTCATCGTCCACGGCTACGACGGCTCCGGCCCCGGGCACTGGCAGCGTTGGCTGCACGACGAGCTCCGCGGGCGCGGCGAGGCAGTCGTCTTCCCGGAGCTGCCGACGCCGTGCGCGCCGTGCAAGGACGCCTGGGTCGACGAGCTGGCCAGCATCGTCGCCGCCGCCGACGCCCCGGCGACCTTCGTCTGCCACTCGCTCGGCTGCTGGGCCCTCGACCACCTCCTCGCCGCCCACCCCGACGTCGCGGTCCACGCCGCGCTGCTGGTCGCCCCGCCGTCGCCGCTCTTGCCGTTCGAGCCGGTCGAGAGCTTCCTGCCGCCGCCGTGCCGGCGCGAGGCGTGGGCGCCGTTCGCCGCTCGTAGCCTGCTCGTCGGCAGCGACGACGATGACTACGCCAGCGCCGGGGAGATCGCCGAGATCGCGCACGCCCTCGGCGTGCCGCATCGTATCCTCCCGGGCGCGGGGCACATCAACGTCGCCTCGGGCTTCGGGCCCTGGCCGTTCGCGCTCGAGTGGCTTGCGTCGGTCGACGCCGACCGACGCCGCCACTAGATCGGCACGCGGATTCCGCGCCGCGCCAGGGCCAAGGTCAGACCGCTCAGCGCGACCACGCAAAGCACGACCGCGACGAGGCCGCTCATTTCGGGCAGGGCGAGCGCGTGCCCGACGAAGAGGTCGATCGGGTAGTACACGAGCAGATACTGCAGCACCCACGCCGTCAGCGCGCTCGCGCCGAGCCGCACCAGGACGTCCGAGAAGTGCCAGCCGCGGCGCTCGAGACGCGACAGGGCCGCGATCAAGGTGGCCGACGCCGCGCTCGCCAGCAGCACGAAGCTGCTGGTGCCGATGACCTTGTTGAACGGCACGCCGCCGACGCGCAGCAGGAGCGAGAGCACGAGACACACGAGCGCGATCGTCACCGCGCGCCGTTCGTAGCCCGCACGGTCGCGCGCCGCCAACGGATGGCCGACCACGTACCCGACGAGAGTGATGGCGAGGAACGGTACGCAGTCGGTGAGAGAGCGGTGCACGGCGTTGTTGCCGGGACCATAGTACGTCGCCGTGATCACGGCGGCGGCTCCGAGAATGAGGCCGTCCGGCAGGCCGGCGAGCGCGACGGTGAGCAAACCCCCGGCCCCGAGCGTCTGGAGGACGCCCCAGCGGAACTCGATCCGGTGCGCCAGGATGCCGTCGAGCACCGCGCCGAGGACGATCAGCAGCAGGAACCGCCGCGCCGCGAGCGCCCGTGCGCGCCAGCGGTCGGCGCCGCGACGCCGCTCGAGGAAGAGCGTCAGGGAGACGCCGATCAGGAACTGGAACATCGGAGCCGGCAGATCGAGCGGCAGGAGCTCGTCGCCGAGGTTGTGCCCGAGCCAGTGCGGGCGCTCCGCCGGCAGCACGTTGACCAGGTTCGCGACCAGCATCGACAGCACCGCGAGCGCGCGCGCCACGTCGAGGAAGCGCAGCCGCTCGCGCGCGGAGCGGCCGGCATCGGCCGAGCTCGCCGCCTTCTGCGTCACCGCGCTCGGCCGCTACGCTGGGCGCCGAGCGCCGGCGACGGCACCGCCTCAGGCGTGGGGCTCGGCGAGCTGACGACGATCGGCAGGGTGCCCGGGGCGCCGCGCGAGGGCAGCTCGGGACCGCAGCCGGGCTCGCCCGGCTTGAGGGTGGGGAGCTGCGCCTTCTCGATGACGCCGAAGATCTCGTTCGGCCGCGCCAGCGAGCGGAACAGCCGGTCCATGACCGCTGCCTGCGTGCGGTGGCTCTCGAGCGCGCCGACCTTGGCGTCGACCTGCGCCTGATCGAGCGCCAGCGAGTACCACTTCGCGGGCGGGTAGCTGACGGGCGGCTCCGGCAGCAGGCTGCCGGCTGTCGGCGGCGGCGGCCAGCGACCGCCGTGCACCAGGTAGGTGAGGAGCAGATCGGGGATCTTCGAGTCGCCACCCGGCTCGGCGCCGAGCGACTTCAGCGCGGCGAGCACGAACGTGAACGTCGCGCAGTGATCCGGATGCGTGTCGAGCGGGGTGGGTAGCGCGATCCAGTCGGGATCGGCGAGCGCGACCAGGTGCGAGATCTGCCCGATCAGCTCGCGGCTGGTGTAGCGCGCGTTCGGGTTGAACGCCTCGGGATAGGGCGGCCGGTCCTCGCGCGTGAACGGCGACTCGTAGGCGGGGACGTGCGGGCCTCGGCGCCAGATCTCGGCCAAGCCGCCATCGGGGAAGCCGAGGAACGTCACCGAGAGCGGCAGGATATGGTACTGCTCGAGCGCGACCAGCGCCTCGGCGCGCCGCAGCTCGCCGAAACCGCGGTAGTCGACGGCGGTCGGCTGGCGGTGGCCGGTCGCGAGCGCGACGGCCTCGGGATAGCCGTCGCCGCTCGTCATGAAGAGCACGTGGACGCGCCCGCCGCTGTCGAGTACCTGCTGCATCAAGCCGCCCGCGCCGAGCGACTCGTCGTCGGGATGCGGCGCGACGACGAGCAGGCGGAGCTTGGGCGGCACCTTGAGCTGCTCGGCCGCGCGAACCCGCCCGGCCGGCCACGCCACCGCGAGGAGCACGGCGAGTGCCAGGGTCCTCCGGCGCCCCACCCTTCGACCCTTGCCTTCGCGCGCGAGTCGCGTCACCCTTCCCCCAGGCGAGCACAGCCCATCCCCGTATTGATATCGGCATCGACCGGCGGCGTCACCTAGGCTTCGGCGGGGCCGAATGGAGCGACCATGACGACGTACCGTACCTGCCCCCTCTGCGAAGCGACCTGCGGCCTCGCCATCACCACCCGCGACCGTGAGATCACCAGCATCCGCGGCGATGCCGACGACGTGTTCAGCCACGGTTTCATCTGCCCGAAGGCCTACGCCCTGAAGGAGCTCGACGCCGATCCCGATCGCCTGCGGCGCCCGTTGATCCGACGCCGCAACGGCTTCGAGCCGGTCGGCTGGGACGACGCCTTCGCCGAGGTCGAGCGCGGCCTCTCCGCGGTGATCCAGAAGCACGGGCGCCAGGCGGTCGGCGCCTACCTCGGCAACCCGAACGCGCACAACCTGGCGGGCATGCTCTACGTGCCGGTCATGCTGCGCGCGCTCGGCACCCGCAATGTGTTCTCCGCGAGTACGGTCGACCAGATGCCGAAGCAGGTTTCGGCCGGGATGATGTTCGGCACCATCTTGAGCATCCCCGTCCCGGACATCGATCGCACCGACTATCTGCTGATGCTCGGCGCGAACCCGCTGGCCTCGAACGGCAGTCTGCTCACCGCGCCGGACATGAAGGGCCGCCTGCGTGCGCTGCGCGAGCGCGGCGGGCGCCTCGTCGTCGTCGATCCGCGGCGCAGTCGCACCGCCGAGGAGGCCGACGAGCACCTCTTCATCCGCCCGGGCACCGACGCCTATCTGCTGTTCGCGATGGCGCACACGATCCTCGCCGAGGGGCTCGAGCGTCCCGATCGCCTGGCCGAGCATCTCGCGGGGCTCGACCAGGTGCGTGCCCTCGCGGCCGACTTCTCCCCCGAGCGCGTGAGCGAGATGTGCGGCATTCCGGCGGCGACGATCCGCCGTCTGGCGCGCGAGCTCGCGGCGGCGCGGCGCGCCGCCGTCTACGGACGGATCGGCACCTGCACGCAGGAGTTCGGCACGCTCGCGAGCTGGCTCGTCGACGTGCTGAACGTGCTCACCGGCAACCTCGATCGCGAGGGCGGCGCGATGTTCACCAAGGCGGCAGCGGGCGCGCGCACCGGCCACGGCCCCGGCGGACGCGGCCGCGGCGTCGAGTTCGGGCGCTGGCGCAGCCGGGTCCGCGGCTTGCCCGAGGTCTACGGCGAGCTGCCGGTCGTCTGCCTGGCGGAGGAGATCGAGACACCGGGCGACGGACAGATCCGCGCGCTCGTCACGATCGCGGGCAATCCGGCCCTCAGCACCCCGAACGGCGGCCGCCTGAGCGGCGCGCTCGCCACGCTCGACTTCATGGTGAGCCTCGACATCTATCTCAACGAGACGACGCGCCACGCCAACGTCATCCTGCCGCCCACCTCGACGCTCACGCGCGGCCACTACGATCTGGCGCTCTACCAACTCGCGATCCGCAACGTCGCCCACTACTCGCCGCCGGTCTTCGCAGCCGCGGACGGCGACCTCGACGAATGGCAGATCCTGCTCCACCTCACCGCCATCGCCAGCGGTCAGGGCTGCGTCGCCGACGTCACCGTGCTCGACGACATGGTCGCCGCCGCGCTGGTGCAGCGCGAGGTCGGCGGGACCGGCTCGCCGATCGCGGGACGGAACGCGGACGAGATCCTCGCGGCGCTCTCGACGCGCCGCGGCCCCGAGCGGCTCGTGGATCTCCTGTTGCGGAGCGGCCCGTACGGTGACCACTTCGGCGTGCGCCCGGACGGGCTGTCCCTCGGCGTGTTGGAGGAGCACCCGCACGGCGTCGACCTCGGTCCGCTGCAACCTCGCATCCCCGAGGTCCTGCGCACCCCATCGGGCAAGATCGAGCTGGCGCCGGCGCCGATCGTCGCCGACGTCGCGCGGCTGCGCGGCGCCCTCGACCGCACCAACGGCCACATGGTCCTGGTCGGACGGCGGCACCTGCGCTCCAACAACTCGTGGATGCACAACCTCGACGTGCTGGTGAAGGGCAAGCCGACCTGCACCTTGCAGCTCAACCCGGCCGACGCCGCCCGTCTCGGCATCGAAGACGGCGGGACGGCGCGGGTCGCCTCGCGCGTCGGCAGCGTCGACGCACCGGTCGAGGTGACCGACGCCATCATGCCCGGCGTCGTGAGCCTGCCGCACGGCTGGGGCCACGATCAGCCGGACGTCGCCATGCAGGTCGCGCGCGCGCACGCCGGCGTGAACAGCAACATCCTGGCCGACGAGTCCGCGTTCGATCCGCTGTCCGGCAATGCCGTCCTGAACGGCATCCCGGTCACGGTGGAGCGCCGGCCATAGATTTCGCCCCCGCTCGCTGTGCTCGCGACCTTCGTCGAGCGAGGGCGCGTGGGTCTCGCGGCGCGGGGTGAACCCGCGCCGCTCCCATCGCCCTTCTCACCGGCTTACTTGCAGCTGAGCTTGGCGTCGTTCGTCGGGCCGCCGCTGAAGACGCAGGCCGGAACGGCCGGCGGCACGCCGAAGACGACCTCACCACACTGATCGGTCCCCGGGAGGCTGCCGGCGGGCAGCGCCTGGTCGTTCAGCTCGAGCGTCACCGTCAGCGGCTCCTGCCCGGGGCTGAGCGTATACGTCGCGGTCACGGCCTTCAGCGTCACGGTCACGAGCCCCGGGACGCTGTTCGACTTGTTCGCGACGGTCACCTTGCTGATGCCGTTGTGCAGCGGCGGCTTGTTGGCCTTGTCGAGATAGTTCCACTTCACCGGCGGCGTGCCGGCGACCTTCCACCCGATCGGCTGGCCGGACGAGAGGTAGGCGCCGCCCGGGATGTGCTCGTCGAGCACCAGGCTCTTCTGCGCGTCGAGGATACGGATGTGGACGCCGTAGAGATCGAGCGCCAGCGCCGGTCCGCCCGTCGGGATGATGAAGGCGCCCTTGATCGAGAGCTTCTCGTCGCCGCTCGGCGCCGCGAGCTTGGTGAACACCACCTTCGGCTTCACCCAGGTGCCCGTGCCCGCCGGACGCGAGCACGGATCGCCACCGCCGACCTTCGGCGCATGGAAGGCCAGGCCGATGCAGAAGCCGTCGCCGTCGCTGTCGTTGTCGGCGTCGGCGGGGCAGACGTCGTCGCGGTTGCAGACGCCGTCGCCATCGGGATCGACGAGCTGGCAGGTGCTCGAGCAGCAATCGTCGGTGCCGTTCGCGGCGCCGTGGTCACATTGCTCGCCACCGTCGACGACGCCGTTGCCGCACGACTCGAGGGTGCAGTTGCTGTCACAGCCGTCGCCGTCGTTGGTGTTGCCATCGTCGCATTGCTCGCCTGGATCGAGGAAACCGTCGCCGCAGGAGGGCGCGGCCGGGCGGGTCGAGGGGACGCAGACGAGGTGCGACTTCTGGACGCTCAGCTGCTCGCTCGCCAGATCGTTGGCGGCGGCGACGTTGGTGCGCGCGAACCGTGGCTGCCCCGAGGCGTCCTTGACGCGGTAGCAGTGCAGCTGCGCCGCCGGGCTCAGCAGCGTGCCGCCGTTCACCGCCACGGCGTTGCAGACCGTCTCCGGACCGGTCACCCGCGTGATCTTCGACTCGAAGGCGTCGGTCAGGGTGCGTTGCTGCTCGGTGAACTTCGGCGAGCCGCTCGGAATCTTGGCCGTGTAGCACTTGAAGTGATCGATGTGCAGCGCCGAGGGCTGACCGTCGCGCGTCGATGGGACGCACAGCAGTTTCGCCTTCTTGGCCGTCAGCGGTCGGACACCGAACTCGTCGTCAGCGGTCAGGTTGCGCGAGGCGAAGCTCTGTTGCCCTGCCGCATCGCGGATCTTGTAGCATTGCAGCTGGGCCGACGGGTCGTTGATGCCCTGCCCGTTCACGTCGACCGGATCGCAGAACGAGTCGGTCTTGATGACGTTGGTGACCTTCGACTCGAACACGTCATCGAGCGCGAGCTGCTGTTGCACGAATCCGGCAGCGCCCGCCGCCGTCCGCGCCTTGTAGCACTTGTAGTGGTCGATGCCCGGTCCCGCGGTGACGGTCGGCACGGGCGTCGGCGTGCCCGTGGCCGTGGCGGTGACCGTCGGCGATGCCGTCCGCGTCGGCGTCGGCGTGATCAGCGGCGTGAGCGTCGCTGTGCCGCTCGGACCGGCGGTGCCGCTGGTGAGGATCGGGGTCGGCGTCCGGGTGGGCGTCGGAGTCCGGCTCGGGGTTACGGTCAGGGTGGCGGTGGCCGTCGGACAGGTGAACGCGGAGCAGGTCGCGTTGCAGCAGCTGCCGTCCGCGCCCGCGCCCTTGTCGCAGACCTCGCCGGCCTGACGGATGCCGTCGCCGCAGACGGGGCAGTTCGGATACGGTCCCTCGGCGACGATGTTGTCCATGCGCGGCGGATTGAAGACCGCGCCGGCACCGATCTGCGGATTGGCGCCGGAGGGATGCGTCGTCACGATCGAGCCACCGGGATTGGCGAGATACTGCGAGCCGGGGCGCAGCTGCATCGGCTGGCGGGAAATCAGCTCGATCTGCGAGCCGCCCGGCACGTTCGTCGAGCTCACGCCGGCGTGGCCGTCGATCTTGATGTTGTCACTGACGGTCAGCGAGCAGCCGGCGAGCGAGATGCTCTGGCCCTGCCCGCTCGTGGTCCCGCCGGTGGCGATGATGTTGCGCGCGACGGTCAGCATGGCGTTGGAGGCCTCGCCGGCCGTGAAGTCGACGAAGCCGCCCACACCGGTCGTGGCGGCGCCGTTGGTCGTGATCGTACCGGCCAGGGTGATGGCCCCGCCGGCATCGCCGGTGACGTCGCCGCCGTCGTCCTGACCGGTGACGTCGATCGACCCGGTGAGCGTGAAGTCACGGCCGGCACTGAAGTCGAAATCGCCGCCGTCACCACCCGCGCCGCCGCTCTGCATGACGATCGCGCCCGAGATGCTGAGGTTGCCGTCCTGCGGCCCGATGACGTTTGGATTGTCGTCACCCGAGTCGAAGAAGATGGTACCACCCGAGCCATCGAACGTGCTGCCGCCGTTTGCCTGAATCGCCGTGCCGCTGCCGATGATCTGCAACGTGCCCGAGGCATCGGCCTCGAAATCGCCGCCGTCGCCTCCCGACGTCTCGGCGTCGCTGCCGTTGAGCTTCAACGTGGCGTTGTTGATGTTGATCGTGATGCCGCCGCCCAACGTGACGCCGCCGAGCCCGTCCTCGCCGGAGGAGAGGCTCATGCTGCCGCCGAAGCCGCCGCCGACGCGGCTGCTCACGTCGACCGTCTTGGTGATCGTGATGGAGTCGCCGGCGTCGATCTCGACGTCCCCGCCGTCGCCGCCGCCGCCCGTCGCGTCGATCTGCTGATTGATCTGCACGTCGCGCGCGGCCTGCATGTCGACCTCGCCGCCTTGCGCCTGGTTGTCGCCGCTCACGATGATCGCGCCGTTGGCGAGCACGTTGCCTCCGAGCGAGGTCAGGGAGACGAGGCCGCCGTCGGCGAAGCGGTCGCCCGTGTCCGTGAAGCTCGTGATGCCGGTGCCCTCCAACGTCGAGCCGTTCTGCACGGTGAGGTCGCCCTGCGAGGTGAGGTCGATCTCGCCCGCGCCGTCGCCGGAGACGTCGATGATCGCGCCGTTGATCAGGGTGATGGTGCCGCTGCTGTCGATCGTGATCAGGCCGCCCTGGACGATGAACCCGTTCTGCAGGACGAAGTCGCCGCGCGCCTTCAACTTGCCGGTGTCGGTGATCGTGACGTTGCCGGCGTTCATGATCTTGATGAACCCCTGGCCGTTCATCTGGAAGGTCTTCTGCAGCGACAGCGTGCGGCCGCCGATGTCGAAGAGGCATCCGCTGCCGGTGACCTCGATGTTGCTGCTCATGGTCACCGAGGTGGCGTTGCACGGGCCGCTCGGCGACGCGCACAGGACGTTGGCCGTGTTGGCGACCGGGTCCGAGCCGCAGCTCCGCGCGACGGCGCCAGCCTGGCGGGGCGTTAGCAGAAGCGCGCAGGCGAGCGCGACGACGACAGTCAGCGTTGTACGCATGCCGGGTGAAATCCTTTCCGTTGGGGCTACCGCGGCCCGCGCGGCGAGAGGGGAATTATGAGAGCAGCCGGCCGCCGAGGTCAAACAGTTTCCGCTAGTTGAAAATCTCGGTCCGGGACGAGGGTTGACCTGCCCCGTTTCAGTCCATAAATCGGTCGCATGCCCGATCGCGCACGCGTCTTCAGCGATGCGCCGGCGCTCGACACCGCGGACGACGCGCCGCGCCTGTTCGACACCTGGCGCAAGATCATCGCCACCGGCAACATCCCCGAGGGTCGCCGCATCGACGCCGTCTCGCGCTGGCTCCTGATCACCCGCGCGTGCGTCTTCTCGATGACCCTCACGTCCGGCCTGATCGGCGGGCTGCTGGCCGCCGCCACCGCCGCGCACCCGCATTGGGGGTATTTCGCCCTCGCCCTGCTCGGCCTGGTGTTGGCGCACGCCACCAACAACATGATCAACGACTACTTCGACACCACCGGTGGCGTCGATACGGAGGGCTACACGCGCGCGCTGTACGCCCCGCATCCCCTGCTGTCGGGGCTGATCAGCGTCAACGGGCTCCGCGCCACCATCGTCGCCTGCAACCTGGTCGATCTGCTGATCGGCCTCGTGCTGCTGCGCGCCCGCGGCTGGCCGGTCGCCGCGTTCGCGCTCGCGGGTCTCTTCATCAGCGTCTTCTACGTCGCCCCGCCGCTCAAGCTGAAGCATCACGGCCTCGGCGAGCCGGGCGTGTTCATCGTCTGGGGTCCGCTCATGATCTGCGGCACCTACTACGTCACCGCGGGCACGGTGCCGTGGTGGACGCTGATCGCCTCGATCCCCTATGCGATCGTGGTGACGACGGTGCTGATCGGCAAGCACATCGACAAGTACGAGCAGGACCGGGCGCGGGGCATCCACACGCTGCCCGTCATCCTCGGCCGCACCTTCTCGTTGCGCCTGAACCAGATCCTGATGATCGGGTTCTACGTCACCGTGGCGGCGCTCGCGTACTACGGCTTCCTCGGCTGGGGCGTGCTGCTGGTGGCGCTCGCCCTGCCCCGGCTGTTCGAGGTGCTGCGCGCCTACTCGCAGCCGAAGCCCGAGGTCGCGCCGGCCGGCTACCGCATCTGGCCCCTCTGGTTCGTGGCGCTGGCGTTCCACCACAATCGCCTCGCCGGCGGACTGTTCGTCCTCGGCCTCGTGCTCAACGCCGTCCTCGGTCTCTGATCGCGCGCGGCGAGCCATGAGCCGCGCCTCGAGAGTCCCCGCGCCCGGCCGTCGCGCGCGCGGCTCGCAGAGCGGCCGGCCCGTCATGGCGCTCCTCGACCTCCTCGGACGGCGCTGGGCGCTGCGGGTGCTGTGGGAGCTGCGTCAGGGGTCACTCACGTTCCGCGGCCTCCAGGAGCGCTGCGACGCGATGTCGCCGAGCGTCCTCAGCCAGCGCCTCACGGAGCTGCGCGCGGCCGGCATCATCGAGCTCCGCCCCGCGTCGGGCTACCGGCTGAATGCCGAGGGCAACGCGTTGCTCAAGGCGCTCGCGCCGCTGCACGGCTGGGCCAAGCGCTGGGGGCGGCGCGCCCACGCGAAATCGGTGCGGCACCCGCGGTGAGGCTGGCGTGGTTCACCGATCGGGCGCGTGCTAGCGTCCGCCCGTGAGCCCCGCGTTTCTGGAGCACATCCGCGTCGTCCTGGTCCGGCCGCTGCATCCCGGCAACGTCGGCGCGGCGGCGCGGGCGATGAAGAACATGGGCCTCCGCGACCTCGTGATCGTCGCGCCGCGCTCGCTCGATCTCGACGCCGCCGCGATCATGGCGGTGCACGCGCGCGACGTCCTGGAGCGCCACCGGCGTTGCGACACCCTGGCCGACGCGATCGGCGATTGCGGTCTCGTCGTCGCCGCGAGCGGGCGCGCTGCCGACGAGCACGCGGAGTGTGCGTCGCCGCGCGAGCTCGCGCCGGCCATGCTCTCCGCCGCCAGCTGCAACGAGGTCGCGCTCGTCTTCGGTCCCGAGGACCACGGGCTCTCGAAGGACGAGATCATGCGCTGCCAGCGCGTGCTGACCATCCCCGCCACCGACGCGTATCCGTCGTTGAATCTCGCGCAGGCGGTGCTGATCTGCGGTTACGAGCTGCACCTCGCGGCTGACGCCGACGCCGCCCGTGGGCGCAAACCCCGGACCCTCGCCCCGGCCGCCCTCGGCGAGCAGATGTTCGCCGCGCTCGAGCGGGCGCTGCGCGCGATCGGCTTCGTCCATCGCGACAACGGCGTCCACATGATGCGCGCCTTCCGCCGGCTCTTCGGTCGCGCAGCGCTCGATGAGTACGAGACCCGCATCGTGCTCGGCCTGGCACGCCAGATCGAGTGGGCCGCCGACCAGGGCACCCGCGAGACGTTGACCTCGCGGGCCGATACCGGATCATAGAAGCGGATGATCCCCCAGGGAGGAACCGGAATGATGAGACGTGCGCTCACCGCCCTCATGGTCGCCGGGCTCGGTATCGCTGCATGCGCGCCCCGCCCGCACTACGGTTACAATCACCAGATGACCGATCGCGACGCCTGGGAGATCGTCCGCGGCGATCCGTGCCGCTATGACGAGTACTCGCGCTTCGCCAGAGATCACAAGAATCCGGACAAGCGCCGCGAGGTGGTGTGGCGTCTCGCTCACGAGGGCTGCAGCGCGAACCGCCAGTACAATCAGCAACCCCCCGGGTACTACAACGACTATCGCTGATCGTCAGTTCCCTTTCCGGTGACGCGCGCCGAGGAGCGCGCAGGCCTCGTCTTCGCTGCCCTGTGTGCCGTGGTGGGGGCATTCGTGCCGGCAGTCGCCAAGCTCACGACCGATCGCGCCGATCCGCTGTTCGTCGCCGCCGCGACGGCCGCGTTCGCGGGTGCGGCGGCGCTCGCGGTACTCGCAGCGCGCGGCGAGCTCGGCTTCTTCGTGCATCCGCGCGTCGGCCCGCGCCTCCTGGCCGTCGGCGCGCTCGGCACCGGCGCGGCGTTCTGGCTGCTCTTCCTCGGGGCCCGGCATGCGAGCGCGATCGAGACGACGCTCTGCCTGCAAATCGAGCCCGTCTACTCGCTCGCGCTCGCCGGGATGGCGCTCGGCGAGCGACCGACCGCACGGCGTCTGGTCGCGGTGGCGCTGGTCCTCGGCGGCATCGTGCTCGCGCTCGGGGCGCGCGGCACCGTCGCCCCGTCCCCCGGCATCTGGCCGTTGCTCGCGACCCCGCTCTGCTGGCAGCTCTCGCACCTGATCGTCGTCCGCCAGCTCGGCGGCGTGCCGCCGTCGGTGCTCACCGGCGCACGCTACATCCACGGCGGCCTCGTCCTCGGTATCGCGTGGCTGCTCGCCGGCGCGGCGACCGGCATTGCCGCCGGCGCCTCGAGCAGCGTGCTCACGACGCTTGGGCTCCAGGGCGTCGTCGTCGCCTACGTCGGGACGATGCTGTGGTACGCGGCCATCACCCGCCTCGACCTGGCGCGCACGACAGCCATCGTCGTGCCATCGATTCCGCTGCTGTCGCTCGTCGCCACCTTCGTGCTGCTGGGTGAACGGCCGACCGGCGCGCAATTGGCCGGGATGCTGGTCACCGCGGGCGGAGTCGCCGGATTCGTCACCGCGCCGCACGCCATCTCGACCAGGCCGCGCATCCCGGTCTGGAGCGCGCCGCTTGCCGCGCCGCGCACGCGGCGCCGGTCGTGAGGCAGAAAAGCGAGGCTTGACCATGCCGTCCCGCATCGAGGACTACGCGCTGATCGGCGACTGCCAGACGGCGGCGCTGGTCGCCCGCAACGGTTCGATCGACTGGCTGTGCCTGCCGCGCTTCGACTCCGCCGCCTGCTTCGGCGCCCTGCTGGGAACGGAAGAGCACGGCCGGTGGCTCCTGGCGCCGGCGGCCGAGGGCACGCGCACCCGCAGGCGTTACCGCAACGACACGCTCGTCCTCGAAACCGACTACGAGAACGACGAGGGCGCGGTTACGGTCGTCGATTGCATGCCGCTGCGCGGCCAGGAGCCAGATCTGGTGCGGATCGTCGTCGGCACACGCGGACGCATGTCGATGCGGACGCAGCTGATCATGCGCTTCGACTACGGCTCGGTCGTGCCCTGGGTGCAACGCACCGAGGATGGGCTGCGCGCGATCGCCGGGCCCGACTCGCTCCTGCTGCGCACGCCGGTCGCGCTCCAGGGCGAGAACCTCACGACCGTCGCGACGTTCGAGGTCGCGGCGGGTGAGCGCGTGCCGTTCGTCCTCACCTGGCAACCGTCGCACGAGAAGCCGGCGCCGCCGATCGACCCGGAGGAGGCCGTCGCGGCGACGGAGGAATGGTGGCGCACCTGGTCTGCCGGCTGTGAGTCGGACGCGCGCTGGCGCGACGCCGTCGTGCGCTCCCTCATCACGTTGAAGGCCCTCACGTTCGCGCCGACCGGCGGGATCGTCGCCGCGCCGACGACGTCCCTGCCCGAGTGCCTCGGCGGTGTGCGCAATTGGGACTACCGCTTCTGCTGGCTGCGCGACGCGACGTTCACGCTCTACGCCCTGCTGATCTCCGGGTACCGCGACGAGGCGTGCGCATGGCGCGAATGGCTGCTGCGCGCCGTCGCGGGGAATCCCTCCGAACTGCAGATCATGTATGGCCTCGGCGGGGAGCGCCGCCTCTACGAGCTCGAGCTCCCCTGGCTGCCCGGCTACGAGGGCGCGAGCCCGGTGCGCATCGGCAACGCCGCCTCGCGCCAGCTGCAATGGGACGTCTACGGCGAGGTCCTCGACACGATGTACCAGTGCCGGCGGCACAAGCTGAGGGACGGCACGTCGTGGGCGCTCGAGCGCTCGCTGCTCGAGTACCTCGAGTCCTCGTGGGATCAGCCGGATGAGGGGATCTGGGAGGTGCGCGGCCCGCGGCAGGCCTTCACCCACTCGCGCGTCATGACGTGGGTCGCCGTCGACCGCGCCGTGAAGTCCATCGAGCGATTCGGTCTCGAGGGACCCGTCGATCGCTGGCGCGCGTTGCGCGCGACCATCCACGATCAGGTGTGCCGCAACGGCTTCGATTCGACGCTCAACGCCTTCGTCCAGGCCTACGGCTCGCGCCTGCTCGACGCGAGCCTGCTCATGATGCCGCTCGTCGGCTTCCTGCCGGCGAGCGATGCGCGCGTCCGCGGCACGCTCGCCGCGATCGAGCGCCATCTCGTGCAGGACGGCTTCGTCGCGCGCTACGCGACGAGCGAGGCCGTCGACGGCCTGCCGCCGGGTGAAGGGGCATTCCTCCCCTGCTCCTTCTGGCTGGCCGACAACCTCGCGCTGGTCGGTCGCCAGGCGGACGCCGAGGCCCTGTTCGAGCGTCTCCTCGGACTGCGCAACGACGTCGGCCTGCTCTCGGAGGAGTACGACGTGACGGCACGCAGGCTGGTCGGCAACTTCCCGCAAGCGTTCACGCACGTCGGGCTCGTCAACACCGCCCACAACCTGACGCGCCATCGCGGCGGTCCCGCCGAGGATCGACGCCAGCATTGAGGCGACCGCTCGTGCCCGCCCCGCACCGCATCGCCGTCGTCGGCCACGTCGAGCACGTGACGGCCGGCTCCGTCGCCGCGTTGCCGGCGCCCGGCGACATCGCGCATCTCGTCGCGCCGCAGTGGTTCCCGGGAGGCGGCGGGGGCGTGACCTTCTTCCAGCTCCTGCAGAGCCCCGCGGAGATCCACCTCTTCACCGCGATCGGCGACGACGACGCCGGGAGCGCCGTCGCCGCACGGCTCGCCGCGACCCGCGCCGTCGTCCACGCCGCGCGCCGTGCCGCGCCCCACACCCGCGACCTCGTGCTGGTGACCCCGGGGGGCGAGCGGACCATCGTCGTGATCGGCGAGCCTCTGCAGGCACGGTTCGACGATCCCCTTCCCTGGGAGGTGCTCGGCACCTGCGATGCGGTCTTCTTCACCGGCCAGGATGCCGACGTGCTGCGCGCCGCGCGCGCCACCCGCCTGCTCGTCGTGAGCGCGCGCCGCCGACCGGTCCTGGTGCGCTCGGGCGTGCGCGCCGACCTGGTCGTCGGCAGCGTCTCCGATCCGCTCGAGGCGAGCACGCTGGCGGACTATCCGGTGCCACCCGCGGCGCTCGTCATGACCGACGGCGCGGCGGGCGGACGTATCGAGACGCGCGACGGCACGGCGCGCTTCGACGCCGCGCCGGCTCCGCCGCTGCGGCGCGGCAGCTACGGCGCCGGCGACAGCTTCGTCGGCGCCCTCACCTGGTACGCCGCTTGCGGGCTCCCGGTTCCCGAGGCGTGCCGGCGCGCCGCACCGTATGGCGCCGCGGTGCTCGGGGGGGCGACCCCGCTCGAGCACCAGCTCCGGCTCGAGCCGGTCAGCGCGGGCGGGTGATCGCCCCTTCCGACGCCGACGAGACGAGCGCGACGTACTTCGCCATCACGCCCGTCGTGTAGCGCTGGGCGGGGGCGCGCCAGGCGGCGAGACGGGCCTTCATCTCGCTGTCGGAGATCTCGACGTCGAGCCGGCGCGCGTTGATGTCGAAACTGATGATGTCGCCCTCGCGCACGGCCGCGATCGGCCCGCCCACGGCCGCCTCGGGGGCGACGTGGCCGGCCATGAGCCCGCGCGTCGCGCCGCTGAAACGCCCGTCGGTGAGGAGGGCGACGTGCTCACCGAGCCCGGCACCCATCAAGGCGGCCGTGACGCCCAGCATCTCGCGCATGCCGGGACCGCCGCGCGGCCCCTCGTAGCGGATCACGACCACGTCGCCGGCGTTGATCGTGCCGTGCGTCGCCGCCGCCATCGCATCCTCCTCGCGCTCGAACACGCGCGCCGGGCCGCGATGCGTCAGGCGCTCGTGGCCCGCCACCTTCACGACGCAGCCGTCCGGCGCGAGGCTGCCCTTGAGGATCACGAGGCCGCCACTCGGCTTCAACGGCTTGTCGAGCCCGTGGACGACCATCTGCTCCGGGGTCTCGCGGGCCTGGGCCGCCTCCTCGGCGAACGTCTTGCCGGTCACCGTCATGGCGCCGCCGTCGGCGAAGCCGCCGGCGATCAGCCGCTGCGCGACGACGCCCGTACCGCCGGCGCGCCCGAGGTCGACCGCCGTGTATTGGCCGCCCGGCTTCAGATCACAGAGCAGCGGGGTGCGCCGGCTCACGCGGTCGAAATCGTCGATCGCGAGCGGTACGCCGATCTCGCGCGCCAGCGCCAGCAGGTGGAGGACGGCGTTGGTCGACCCGCCACTCGCGGCGACGCCGGCGATGGCGTTCTCGAACGCGGCACGGGTCGCCACGGCGCGTGGCGTGATTCCGCGACGCAGCGCCTCGACCACCATCGCGCCGCACCGCGCCCCGACGTCTGCCTTGGCGGGATCGGTCGCCGCGACGCTCGCGGTGCCCATCGGCGAGAGGCCGAGGAACTCGAGCGCCATGGCCATCGTGTTGGCGGTAAACTGCCCGCCGCACGCGCCGGCACCGGGGCAGACGTGGTCTTCCAGATCTTTCAGCGCCGCGTCGCTCATCTTGCCGGCGGCGTTGGCGCCGACGCCCTCGAACAGATCCTGGATCGTGACGTCGTGCCCCTGGAACCGGCCGGGCTGGATCGAGCCGCCGTAGAGCACGAGGCCCGGCACGTCGAGGCGGAGCAGCGCCATGGCACCCGCGGGAATGGTCTTGTCGCAGCCGACCAGCACGATGACGGCGTCGAACATGTGGCCGCGCCCCATCAGCTCGATCGAGTCGGCGATGACCTCACGGCTGACGAGCGACGTCTTCATGCCCTCCGTGCCCATCGTGATGCCGTCGCTGATGGCGATGGTGTTGAACTCCGTCGGCGTCGCGCCGGCCTCGCGCACGCCGCGCTTCACGTGCTCGGCGAGCGCCCGCAGGCCGAAGTTGCACGGCATCGTCTCCGTCCACGTGTTCGCCACGCCGACGATCGGCCGCTCCAGATCGGCATCACCGAAGCCGATCGCCTTCATATACGAACGCGCCGGGGCGCGATCGCGTCCCTCATACAACACACGACTCTTGTGCCGCGGATCGAAGGTCGCCATGGGGCGTCACTTTGACGTCCCCGACGCCGCCGTGCAAGTCCGCCGCCGAGCGCAGCGAGGCGTGCCCCTAAGGAGTGCCACGCACACGCCACCGACCCGCCGCCGCTCAGGCTTCTCGCCTCCAAACGTCCCTCCTACGCGTACCTCCCGAGTCAAGATCGCTGATCCGACAGTCACCCACCCGTCCCGACAGTCGAAGACGCCGTCGGACGAGCTCGCTACGATCGTCAGGCCCAGTTCGATCATTCCCCGTTGAGGAGAATTGACAAATCTCCTATCCAATGATAAAGGTCGCCTTAATCAAATGCCACGTCGTGATCGTCAGCTCGCACTCTCGTTGACCACTCCATGCGGATGGGGCGGCAGTCGGCCCGGCGCCGGCCGCAAGCCCGGCCCGAACCCCCGCATGCAGCACCGGTCGCGCGCAGACATTCGCCGCACGAGCCCCGCGCACGTCACCGTACGCGTCGTCCACGGCCTGCCGTCGCTGCGCACGGTTCGCATCGTCCACGCGATCGAGCGCACCTTCGCCAAAGGCTGCGCCCGCCAGGGATTCCGCCTCGTGCACTACTCGCTACAGGGGAATCACGCGCACCTCATCGTCGAAGCACAGGACCGCGAGGCACTCGGACGCGGCATGATGGCGATCGGCTCGCGTCTGGCGCGTGCCGTCAATCGCATATTGGGGCGCCGCGGACGCGTTCTCGCCGATCGCTATCATGTACGGCTCCTACCAACCCCGAGAGAAGTACGTAACGCGCTTCGCTACGTTCTCCTGAACGCGCGCCGCCACGCCGCGGCCGTTCGGTCGGCCATGACGCAAGCCGTACGTCTCGATCCCGCCTCCTCCGCCCACTGGTTCGACGGCTGGAAACGTAGAGGATCTGGAATCGGTGCGCGGCAGGAAGAGAGCCCCCGCAGGCGGACCGTCGCTCGCCCGCGGACGTGGCTATTGACGGTGGGATGGCGCCGCTACGGCCTGCTCGATCCCACTGACGTACCGGGGTAGCGTCGGGGTCGGCAACCTC
>Ga0157379_10000376_pt1 | contig 36070 bp, 25 predicted proteins | sample S25metaG_FD_121802 | JGI IMG/M metagenome (GOLD analysis project Ga0157379, IMG submission 121802) | Switchgrass rhizosphere microbial communities from Kellogg Biological Station, Michigan, USA - S2-5 metaG | ecosystem: Host-associated > Plants > Roots > Rhizosphere > Soil | place: USA... | reverse complement strand
GCATGGTCTGATCCTCGTCGTCGACAACACGTTCTGCTCGCCGATCCTGCAGCGCCCGCTCGAGCACGGCGCGCACCTCGTGCTGCATTCGGCGACGAAGTATCTCAACGGCCATTCCGACATGGTCGGCGGCATCGTCGTCGCGGGCGAGGACAGCGAGCTCGTCGAGAAGATGGGCTTCCTGCAGAATTCCGTCGGCGCAGTCGCCGGTCCCTTCGATTCGTTCCTGGCGATGCGCGGTCTGAAGACGCTGCATCTGCGCATGCGCGCGCATTGTCAGAACGCCAGCGAGCTGGCGACGTGGCTCACGCGCCATCCGGCGATCGAGCAAGTGATCTATCCGGGTTTGAAATCGCATCCGCAGTACGCGCTGGCCAGGCGCCAGATGGATGGCCCCGGCGGCATCATCACGATCGAGGTCAAGGGCGGCCTGCGTCGCGCGCGCAAGGTGCTCGAACGCTGCCACCTGTTCGCACTCGCCGAATCGCTCGGCGGCGTCGAGAGCCTCGTGGATCATCCGGCGATCATGACGCACGCCTCGGTGCCGGCGGCCAATCGCCGCAAGCTCGGCATCAGCGACGGCTTGATCCGCTTGTCCGTGGGCGTCGAGGACGTGCGCGACTTGCGCGAGGAACTCGCCGCAGCGCTCGCATGAGCGCTGCCATCCTACACCCGGTGATGTTCCGCTCGTTGTGGAACTACCGCGGTTTTGTCGTCGGTGCGGTCAAGCGCGATTTCCAGACCCGTTATCTGGGCTCGCTGCTCGGCGGCGTCTGGGCGGTGCTCAACCCGCTGGCGATGATCGTGGTGTTCACCGTGGTGTTTTCGCAGGTTATGGGTTCGCGCCTGCCAAACAGCAGCGGCGGCGTTTTCGGTTACAGCATCTACCTGTGCGCCGGCCTGCTGCCGTGGAACCTGTTCGCCGAATTGGTCGGCCGGCTGAACACGGTATTCGTCGAAAACGGCAATCTGATGAAGAAGGCGAGCTTTCCGCGCGTCTGCCTGCCGACGATCACGCTGTTGTCCACGTTGATCCATTTCGTCATCACGTTCGCGCTGTTCTTCGCCTTCCTGATCCTGGTCGGCGCGCTGCCGGGCTGGCCGCTGCTGGCGTTGCCGCTCGTGCTCGCGATTCTCGCGATGTTCGCGCTCGGGCTGGGTCTGCTGCTCGGTACGCTGAACGTTTTCTTTCGCGACGTCGCGCATTTCACCAGCGTGCTGCTGCAGTTCTGGCTGTGGCTGACGCCGATCATCTATCTGGTCGACGTATTGCCGCCGGCGCTGCGCGGCGTGATCGGATTGAACCCGATGACGCCGCTGATGGATGCATTGCACGCCATCTTCGTGCAGCAGTCCTTTCCGATTTTCACGGCGCTGATTTATCCGGCCTTGCTCGCCGTTTTCCTGCTGGGTGCAGGCGCGCTCGCGTTCCTGCGCCTGTCGGGCGAAATCGTCGACGAGCTGTGAGCACCGCCATGGGTACGATCACGGCGCGCGGCGTCGGCAAATACTACAAGCGCTATGCGAGCCGTTGGTCGCGTCTGGCCGAGTGGATCGACGGCGGCAGCAAGGCTCGCCACGAGCGGCACTGGGTACTACGCGACATCGATCTGGACATTCGCGCCGGCGAGTCGGTGGGGATCATCGGCCAGAATGGCGCGGGCAAGAGCACGCTGCTCAAGATCATCACCGGCACGACGCAACCGAGTACCGGGTCTGTGGAGGTTCGCGGCCGGGTCGCCGCGCTGCTCGAACTCGGCATGGGATTCCATCCGGATTTCACGGGCCGCCAGAACGCGTTGATGTCCGGGCAACTGCTCGGCTACTCGAATGCGGAAATCGCCGAACGCATGGGCGAGATCGAAACGTTCGCCGAAATCGGCGACTACATCGATCAACCGGTGCGCACGTATTCCAGCGGCATGCAAGTGCGGCTCGCTTTCAGCGTCGCCACGGCGATACGTCCGGATATCCTCATCGTCGATGAAGCGCTGTCGGTGGGCGATGCCTACTTTCAGCACAAGAGTTTCGACCGCATCCGCGAATTCCGCGACCAGGGAACGACCTTGCTGTTTGTTTCGCACGCCCCCTCCGCGATCAAGACGCTATGCAATCGCGCGATCCTGCTCGAGCAAGGCGCGGTGCTGCGCGATGACGCACCCGACGTCGTGCTCGACTACTACAACGCGCTGGTGGCGCGGCGCGAAGCCGAGTTGAACATCCGCGAGGAGGAGGCCGAGACCGGCCGCACCACCACGCGCAGCGGCACCGGAGAAGCGTGCATCACGAGCATCGAACTGCTCGATGCCGCCGGCCGGCCGGTCCGCGCCGTGAACAGCGGCGAAGCCGTCACGGTTGCCGTGGAGTTCAAGGTCAACACGGGCCTGCCGGCGTTGACCGTCGGAATCCTGCTACGCGATGTTCTCGGCAACGATGTGTTCGGCACGAACTCGTATCATCACGGCATCGTCATCGAGTCGGCGCCCACTGGTTCCAATCGAGTGGAGTTCGCCTTCGATAGCCTGCGGCTCGGACGCGGCAGCTACAGTTTGACCGCGGCCTTGCACACGCGCGATACGCACCTCGTGCACAACTACGATTGGTGGGATCGCGCGGTGGTGTTTCAGGTGATCCCTGGAAACCGGCCGCTGTCGATCGGCGTGTGTGACCTGTCAGTGACAATTCGCCGCGCGCCGGCGCAACTTCCGGAAGGCGAAGCAGCGCACCCGGTGGGTCGCGCAGCGCTCCGGCGAGAGTCGCCTTGAGAGACGCTCATGCAGCCTGCGGACACTACCAAGCTGCACGTCGATGAAATCGTCGAGCGCGTCTGCGCCGGCGTCGCCGCGCGCCGAGGCATTGTGGTCGAAGAAGGACGTACTGCCACGGCGGCCGTGCGGGCGGCATTGCGCGTTTCGAACGTGCACGCGGAAAGACTCGCCGGTAGCGCGGAGCAATGGGCGCTCAAGGATTTTCTCGTTCTGCCGGATCATGATTTCATCGATGCCGCGTATCGCGTATTGCTGCTGCGGCGCGCGGATCCCGGCGGTGCGCAGCACTACCTGGCGGCGCTGCACAGCGGCGCAATGGACAGGGCACAGGTACTAGGACGGCTGCGTTATTCGGCCGAAGGCCGCCGCTGCGGCGTCGCCGTCAAGGGGTTGTTCGCGGCATTCGTCTTGGCGCAGCTGTTGCGCATGCCGGGCATCGGCTGGCTGGCTGCCGCGCGCCGATCGCGTCGCTGAGCCGGCTCATGCGCGGCCGCGGCCGCGCTTTGCATCATGGCGCATCGCCGGATCACGCCGCCGGCAGGGCGGCGTGATCGAAGGAGGTCTAGAGCGAGCCGATCGTCACCGACGGCGAGCCGCTGGTGCCGTTGCCGGTCACATCGTTGTTGCCGAACGACTGCAGCGACAGGCCGCCGCCGGAGAACGCGAGGCCGCTGGTGGTGTTGCCGGTAATCTGATTGTGTCCGATGCGAATCGTGGAGAAGGCCAGCGCGTTGATCCCGTTGGCGCCATTGAGCGACGACGTGCTGTTCTCGATGAAGACTACCGCGAGCGAGCTAGTACCGTTCGCGGCGAAGCCATCGGAGGTGTTGTTCGAGGCAACGCTGCGGTCGACTGCGACAGCGGCGTGGTCACCCACGAACATGCCACGGTTGTTGCGCTCCATAATGGTGTTCGTGATCGTCGCCTTGATCACGGCCGCGTTGGCGGGTACGTTGGAAATACGGATGCCGTCCCCGGCGTTGTTGGCCAGCTTTGTATCGCTGACCGCCAAGCTGTTAGGCCCCGAGGTGGGTACGAATTCGATGCCATGCTGGCTAAAGCCATAGATCCGACAGTTTTCTACGTGCAACGCACGACCCTGCAGATATTTGATTCCATCAAGACCCGAACCCATGCCATTGATGTCGAGATTGCGCAGGGTGACGTCGACACCCGATCCATTCACGACAATGGCATTGGTGCCCGTGCCCTGAATGCCGGCGATGCCGCTGCCGTTGCTGCAATCGATAGTGATGCTCTTGGTGATCGTGACCGCGCCGAATCCACCTGGATCCAGGCAATTGATTTCGCCGCCGGCAGCGGTTTTGCTGATCGCGCCAGGGAACGTCTTGCAGGGGGCAGTGCGGCTGCACGGATTGGCATCGTCGCCGACACCGGATACCCAGGTTCGCGGCGACTGAGCATGCAACTGGGCTGACGCGCCTAGCCCAAACAGCGCCAACAACAAAATGCGGGAGACAAAAGATATGTTCATAATCCCTCCTCAGTCAAAGGTGACACAGGTGCAGCGTACAACGTTACCGGGGACTACGGCCAGCAATTGGCGTACGCGTGGCGCGCGAAGCCGAGAAATCTTAGTACAATTAATTGGTTGTGTTCAGCGTCAGACTCGCGAACGAAAATTCCAGTCTCGTGATTTCGGCGCGATCGAGCTAGCTGGCCCGCGTCCTTCCACTGGACGGCGCAGGCGCATTGCGATTAACAGCGTTTTTGCCAAGGAAGCCTCAATTGCGCAGGCGTCGTGTACAGGTGTCGATCTGCTTGTTGCGCATTGTCAGCTTGCCATCGGACTTCGTGCCGGCTGACGCGTCCATGGCGTTCCTAAAATGGATGAAGGCTTCAATGCAACGAGTGGGGCAATGAACGACATGGTTACGCCGGAGCTAGGCGTCAATGTGATCCTCAACGTCGATGCGATCACGCGTCCGCTGACCGGCATCGGCCGCTATGCATTGCGCCTGGCGCGTGGAGTGCAAGCGCATGCTGCGATCGAGAACTTGCGGTATTTTTCCGCCTACAAATGGATCAGCGATCCGGAGAAAGCGCTGCACGAAAATCGCGGCATTGCGGCGATCCGGCGCTACGTGCCGGCAAAGTCGCTGGCGATGCGCGCGTATTTCGCGATGCGTCAGCGCATTTTCGATCGCCTGGCGAGCCAGTTCGGCGACTATGTGCTACACAGCCCGAACTACCTGCTGTTCGAGCACAGTGGTCCGCGCGTTTGCACCGTGCATGACCTGTCCTGGCTGCACTTTCCGAATTATCATCCGGTGGAGCGCGTGGACATCATGCGCCGCCGCATGCCGCGCACGTTGCAGATCGCCGACATGGTGATCACCGACTCCGAGTACGTGCGGCGCGAAGTCATCGATCTGTTCGGTCTGGATCCCGCTCGCGTGCGCGCGATTCCCCTCGGAGTCGACGACGTGTTCCGGCCTCGGGAGAGTGCCGAAACGGAAGGCGTGCTGCGCGCCTTGGGCCTGCGCCATGACGGCTACGTGCTGGCCTTGGCGACATTGGAGCCGCGCAAGAACCTGGGACGTCTGCTCGACGCGTACGAATCGCTCGACGCCTCGCTGCGTCAACGCTATCCACTGGTGCTGGCCGGCGCAAAAGGCTGGCGCGCCGAGCAACTGGTCGGTCGCATCGAACGACTGGCTCAGCGCGGCGAAGCGCAGCCTCTGGGATTCGTGCCGGAAGACGCGCTGCCGCACTTGTTGGCCGGGGCACGCACGCTGGCGTTTCCGTCGATCTACGAAGGTTTCGGACTGCCCCCGCTGGAAGCGATGGCATCCGGGGTACCGGTGGTAGCATCCAGCGCATCGAGCATTCCTGAAGTAACGGGGGACGTCGCGCTGTTGATCGACGCTCACGACGTAGTCGGTCTGAACAATGCGCTGGAGCGCGCATTGAGCGACGAGCAATGGCGCGCGACGGCTCGCGAGCGCGGTATCCGCCGCGCGCAGCAGTTCAGCTGGCAAGCGTGCGTGAATGCGACGGTAAACATCTATCGTGAAGTGGCGGCGCGGCACCGAGTATGAGTGCGCCGCCTGGGGGACCTAAATGAAAACGGTGTTCGTGACCGGAACCGCGGGGTTCGTCGGCAGGCATTTCATGCGGCACATGCAAACCATGCCCGACTGGCGCGCGCTGGCCGCCCCGGATAATTTCGACCTGCGCGACGCGGACAGCGTGACGCGAGCTGTCGCCGCGCCGCCTGCCATCGACGCGGTCCTGCACTTGGCGGCGCAGAGCAACGTGCCGCAAGCTTTTGCGGATCCGTTGGATACGCTGCAGATCAATTTCCTTGGCACATTGCGCCTGCTGCAGGCCCTGAAAGGTCGCAGTTTCCGCGGCCGTTTGATCTTCGTCGGAACAGCGGACGCCTACGGACTCGTACCGGAAACCGCGCTGCCGGTGCGCGAGGAGCGCGCGCTGGCGCCGCGCAATCCGTATGCCGTCAGCAAGGCCGCAGCCGAAGCCCTGGTCTACCAATGGACGCAAAGCGAGGGCCTGGACGCCGTCATGGTGCGGCCGTTCAATCACATCGGGCCGGGCCAGGACGAACGCTTCGCAGTCGCAGCGTTCGCGCGTCAGATCGCCGAAATCTCGCTCGGCCGGCGCGCTGCGCGCATCGAGGTCGGCGATCTGGACGTAACACGCGATTTCACCGACGTACACGATGTCGTGCGCGCCTACGCCATGCTGCTCACGCGTGGAGAGACCGGCACGGTATACAATATCGGGTCGGGTGTTGAATCGCGCCTGCGCGAAATGCTGGAGACCCTCGCTGCACTGGCCGGCGTCAAGGCCGAGGTGGTCGTGGATCGCGCGCGGCTGCGGCCCGCGGAACAGCGCCGCATGGCTGCGAATGCGACGCGCATCCGCGATGCGACCGGGTGGCAGCCACTGCGCCCGCTCGAGCAAACACTCAAGGACATCTATATGGATTGGAAGGAACGGTTGACCAATGACTAAGCGAGCCCTGATCACCGGAGTGACTGGACAGGACGGTGCGTACCTCTCGCAATTGCTGCTGGGCAAGGGATACGAAGTGTTTGGATTGCTGGCGCGGCGTGGTTCCGACACGCTGTGGCGGCTGCGGGACCTCGGTGTCGACGGCGCCGTGCGCCTGATCGACGGCGACTTGACCGATTTGGCGTCGTTGATCCGCGCGATGGAAACGAGCAAGGCGGATGAGGTCTACAATCTTGGCGCGCAGAGTTTCGTCGGAACGAGCTGGCAGCAGCCCGTGCTCACCGCTCAGGTCGATGCCGTCGGCGCGGTCAACGTGCTCGAAGCCGTGCGCATCGTCAACCGGCAGGCGCATTTCTATCAAGCCTCCACCAGCGAAATGTTCGGGTTGATCCAGGCCGAACGCCAGGACGAACGCACGCCGTTCCATCCGCGCAGCCCGTACGGCGTGGCCAAGCTCATGGCTCACTGGGCGACGATCAACTACCGCGAAAGTCACGGCATGCACGCCTCCAGCGGCATATTGTTCAATCACGAGTCGCCGCTTCGCGGTATCGAGTTCGTGACGCGCAAGGTCACGCATGCGGTGGCTTCGATCAAGCGCGGCAAGCAGAAGGAACTGCGCCTGGGCAACATCGACGTCAAGCGCGATTGGGGTTTTGCCGGCGACTACGTCGAAGCGATGTGGCTGATGATGCAGCAGACGCAACCGGACGACTACGTCGTCGCCACTGGTCGGACCACGACCGTGCGCGACATGTGCGAAATCGCATTCCGCCACGTCGATCTGAATTATCGCGATTACGTCGTGATCGACCCGGCGTACTTCCGCCCGGCGGAGGTCGACGTGCTGCTCGGCAATCCCGGCAAGGCCAAGCAGGGTCTGGGCTGGGCGCCGAAAACGTCGCTCGAAGCGCTGATCGTGATGATGGTTGAAGCAGATTTGCGCCGCCTCGCGGCGTGACGCTGCGGCTGGGGTCAGAAGCTCATGCGCATCGCCTACGATCTGCAGGCGTGCCAGACTGATTCGCGCGACCGCGGCATTGGCCGCTTCGCGGACAATCTGGTACGGGCGATGGTAAAGGCGTCCGCGGGCCACGCAGCGGACGATTGCGTCATTGCCCTGGACGGCGCAGATCCGCAGTCGCTGCGCGAGTTGCGTCACCATTTGCGCCGCAATTGCGTGTCCGCGGCGACCGCGGTCTACACCTATCCCACCAGCCCGTTCATCGACATGGAGCCGCTGCGCGCGCGCACCGCCGCAACGTTGCGCGGATATTTTTGCGATAGCCTCGGGGTGGACGCATATGTTCAGCTGAGCCATTTCGAGACTGGGGCCGCTTTCACGACCGGCATCCGCAAACTTGCGTCACAACCCGGTGCAAGGGTGGCGGTAGCCTACGATCTGATCCCGCTCATCTTCCCCGAGCATTACCTGCGTGAGGGAGAATTCATCGCGAGCTGGTATCCGGCAAAATGTGAAGAACTCAAACGTTTCGATCTGTTGCTGGCGATTTCGGAAACCACGCGCAATGACCTAATCAAGTACCTGGCCATTCCCGCCGATCGGATTCGGGTGATCGGTGCCGGGCTGGACGCAGCGTTGCTGGCAACATCGCAGCCCGCTGGTGCGCAATCGGACGAAGCGCTGCTGAGAGCGCTCGGCATCGACGCAGAATTCGTGCTGACCGTGAGCAACGGCGACTGGCGCAAGAATACGCTCGGCGCTGTCGAAGCGTTTGCGCGTCTGCCAGCGGCAGTACGCAATCGACACTTGCTGGTTTTGACGCAGGTTGGCCGCGAGGTGCATGCCGCGTTGGCCGGACCGCTGCGCCACATCGCCGGGCGCATCCGTATTCTGGGCAAAGTCGACGACCGCACCCTCGCGGCGTTGTATCGGAGCTGCGTGGTGTTCTTTTTCCCGTCTTTCTATGAGGGTTTTGGTCTGCCGGTGCTCGAAGCCATGGCGTTTGGCGCGCCGGTGCTGTCATCCAATCAAGGCAGCCTACCGGAGGTCGCCCACGATGCGCGCAGCCTGTTCGACCCGCACGATGGCGACGCGGCGACGGCGCTGTTGGGGCGGGTACTGCAAGATCCAACTCTGCGCGACGCCTTGCGCCAAGGTGCGATGGAGCATGCGCGCTGTTACACCTGGGAGCGTTGCGCCGACGCGGCGCTGGCAGCCATCCAGGACTTGGTGCGCAGGCATGCGAACGACAAGACACGTGCGTTGCCGATGTCCGATGCCGTGTGCGTTGAGCCGAGCGACATCGCGCTCTGGTCGGAGTTCTTGGCCGAATCGATGTCGCAGCAGGACCTGGTCGCGCTGGAAGGTAGCCTGCGTATCGCTGCGCGCGGCGGCAGACGCCGCATCATTGTCGATATCACCGAAGTGATCCGCCTCGATGCGCGCACCGGCATTCAGCGCGTCGTGCGCAATTTCTGCGCGGGCTTGCACGCGCATGCAGCGCAGGGCGGCTACGAGTTGTGTCCGATCCGTTGGGACGAGCGCGACGGCATTTGCCACGCGCGGCGCTATGCGCGTGAACAATTTGGGCTCGCGCTGCAGGGCCCGGACAGCCCCTTCGAAGCGCAGTGGAACGATTTGCTGTTCATGCTTGACTCGTCGTGGTGGATGCCGGAACGCTTCGACGAATTGCAGGCGGCAGTAGCCAAGCACGGCGGCGAAATCGTGTGGATGGTCTACGATTTGGTACCCATACTGCATCCGCAGACCTGCAACCCGACGGTGCTGCCCGCCTTCAGGCACTGGCTGACCAAAGCGGTCGCGACGGCCGACGGATTCATCTGCATCTCCGACGCTACGCGCGCGGATCTGGAGCGATTCATGGACGAGTGCCGCAACTTTGCGCGGCGCCCCTGGACGCGCACGGTGCACCTCGGCAGCGACCTTGAGAGCGGGCAGCGCGAAGCCGCTGCGGAGTCTGTGGTCGATCTGGCGCGCAGATTGTCCGGCAGCAGAATGTTTCTGGCGGTCGGCACCGTCGAGCCACGCAAGGACTATGCGACGATTCTTGCCGCCTTCGAGCAACGCTGGGCGGAAGCGGTAAACGACTCTTTGGTCATTGTCGGCAAGCTGGGTTGGAACATGGACGAGCTTGCGCGGAAGCTGCGCAAACATCGCGAATTCGGCGCGCGCTTGCTATGGCTCGAAAACGTCGGCGACGGCGATCTGCACTATTTGATGGAGCGCGCAGCTGGCCTGATCCAAGCATCCGTTGCCGAAGGTTTTGGCTTGCCGATTGCAGAAGCTGGCGCGCTCGGCGTGCCGTTGCTGTTGAGCGACATTGCGGTATTCCATGAAGTCGCCGGCGTGTCGGCCGCGTATTTTCCCGTGTCGGATGCCGCGCAACTGGCGCGGTTGCTTGCGCAACCGGAATTACGCGGAACGACCGTGCCGTTTCGGACCTGGCACGCAGCTTCTGTGCAGATGGCGCGCGTGTTACTAGGCGAGGCTTAGCCCGCTGCCGGCAAGGCGTTGAAGAGCTTGGAGAAATCCGGTTCAGCCTATGCTGCAATCAGTTATCATTGGCGTCGCCATGCGCCCGAACAGTCGGGTTAACCCAAGATCGGGAGTTTGTGCATGAACGTAAGTTCCGAAGACGTCCGCGTCAGCGAGTTGATGGAGCGCATCCGCGCCGAGCTCGCCGGCCGCGACAAGACGCCCGGAAGCCGGGAGGCCGGCGCTTCGATTCCCGTTCCGCCCCCGGCCACGGTTTCGTTGCCGGACCTGCCCAAGCCGCGATTCCAAGCGCGCGAGCGCTACGCGCTCAACGATTTCCTGGCGCTGCACGATCGCGATTTCATCGACGCGGCGTATCAAGGCCTGCTCAAGCGGCACGCCGATCCGACCGGCACCGCGCACTTCCTCGAAGGATTGCGCAACGGCCAGGTCGGTAAGATCGAGATACTCGGCCGTCTGCGTTATTCGCCCGAGGGGCGCGCCTTGCGCGTTTCGGTCAAGGGTCTCGCGTCCGCGTACACGGTGCAGCGCATGTATCGTCTGCCGGTGATCGGTTCGATCATGGCCTTCGGCAGCACAATGTTGCGCCTGCCGCGCATCATGCACAACCTGCACGCGCTGGAGAGCTATCAGCATCAGCGCAATGCCGAGTTCGAAGCGCTGCTCGGCGACTTCGCCCGGACGGCTAACGCGAACCAGCGCCAACTCACCGAGACGGTAGCGGCGCATGTCGCCGCGGGCGAGCGCGCGCGCAAGCTGCTCGGCGAACATGCCACGCGTCTGGCCAACCTCGGCGCGCAGCATGCGCGCACGCAAGCCAGGATCGAGGCCGGACAGGCCCGGATCGGCGCGATCGAGCAACGCGGCGAGGCAACGGACGCGCGCATCGATGCGGCGGCCACGCGCATGGAGGCGACCGAAGGGCGACTGAACGAGCACGGCGTGGTGACCGCGGCGCTGGATGCGCGCGTACAGCGCGCCGAAGCGCTCGGCGAAGATTCCGCGGGGCGGTTGCAATCCGTCGGCGCGCAACTGGCGGCCGTCGACTCGCACCTTGCCACGCTGGAGCGTGCGCGGCTGGATCTCGCTGCACGCCTGGACAGCGCCGAAGCGGCGGGTGCCGCGACGAGCGAGAAGCTGAGGATACTGGACATCGAACTCCGGGCGCGTGTCGGTTCGTTCGAAGCCGAACTGGCGCGCGTGGCCGCCACCGAACCGCGACTGGCGGCTGTGGAAGCCACCACCGCTACGTTCGGCCAGCGCCTGACCGAGGCGCACCATGCCGCGTCGCAGACGGCAGCCGGCCTGCGCGAGAACCACACGGTTCTGGAACAGCGGCTCGTCGAACTGCAGCTTGCGGTGCAGACCGAGCAGGGCGCGACGCAGATGATCCGCCAGCGCCTGTCCGAACGGCTGGCGCGCATCGAAGGCCGCGTGCACGAGCAGGCATTGACGCTCGCATCCACGCAACGCACCAAACCTGCCGCGGAGCCAGCCGCGAAAAAGACGCCGGCGAAATCCGCGCCGGCACCATCGCGTTTCGACGCGCTGTATTTCGCGTTCGAAGACCGCTTCCGCGGCACGCGCGAGGACATCCGCAAACGCGTTGCCTATTACCTGCCGCTGCTGCGCGAATCGGTCGTCGGCCGCGAAGGCGCGAGCGTGCTTGATATCGGCTGCGGCCGCGGCGAGTGGCTGGAATTGCTGCGCGACGAGAAATTCAGCGCGCGCGGCATCGACATCAACGAAGGCATGCTCGCGGCGTGCCGTGAATTCGATCTGGACGTGATTGCCGGCGACGCGCTTGCGCACCTCAAGCGCCTGCCGGACAACGCGCTCGGTGCCGTCACCGGATTCCACATCATCGAACACGTCTCGCTGGACACGCTGATCGAACTGCTCGAACAGGCGTGTCGCGTGGTGCAGCCCGGCGGGCTCGTCATATTCGAGACGCCCAATCCGGAGAACCTGCTCGTAGGCGCTTGCGACTTCTACACCGATCCCACGCATCAGCGCCCGCTGCCGCCGACCATGACGCAGTTCCTAATGGAGTCGGCTGGCTTTGTCGACGTGGAAGTGCATCGCGTCAACGCGAACCTGCTGCCGAAGCTGTTCGACGAGCCCGCTGAAGACGACGCACCTGCGTTGCGTAGCGCACTCGCATTCCTGCGCTCCGCGTTCCTGTGCGCGCCGGATTACAGCATCGTCGGGCGAGTTGCGTGAGTGTTGCGTCTGAAAATATGATCGATACGAAGTCAGATGTCGCCGAACCTGCGGCGAAGCTGGCGCCCGCATCCGCGCCCGGCCGCGCGCAACGGCGCACCGCTGTCGTGGTTGTCGACATGCAGCCGATAACGCCCGCGATCGGCGGCGGACGGCTGCGCCTGCTCGGTCTGTATCACGGCATGGGCGAGGGCATCGAGGTAACCTACGTCGGCAGTTACGATTGGCCGGGAGAGCGGGCACGCGATCAGCGCCTGTCGCCGGGATTGCGCGAGATTTGCGTTCCGCTCAGCGACGCGCACCACGCAGCGGCCGCTGAGCTGTCGAAGAAACTCAACGGCGCAATCGTAATCGATTCAGCGTTTTCGACTCAGGTCGCGTTGAGCCCCGACTGGTTGGACGTTGCTCGCGCACAGGTTCGCGCAGCCGATGTCGTGGTCTTCAGTCACCCCTGGGCTTATCCGCCGCTGCGCGATCAGCTCAGCGAGCGGCAGCTCGTCGTATACGATTCGCAGAATGTCGAAAGCCTGCTCAAAGCCGACTTGCTCGGATTGGCCGGCGACGCCGCGCAACTCGTGCAGCAGGTCACGCTCGACGAATTCGAGTTGTGTACTCGAGCCGACCTGATCCTGGCGTGCTCGCGCACGGACATCGACGCCTTCGGCAGATTGTTCGCCGTGGCGCAGGGCAAGATGCGCCTGGTACCCAACGGCGCCTTCGTCGAGCGCGCGCGCGTGAGCGCACCATCAGTGCGCGCCGAGGTCAGGAAGTCGCTGAATATTACGCAGCCGGCGGCCGTCGCGGTATTCGTCGGCAGCGCTTACGGCCCGAACCTGCAGGCCGCGCGCTTTGTCGCCGAGCAGTTGTGCGCACAGCTGCCGCACGTATTTTTCGTGATCGTCGGTGGCGCGTGCGATGCGCTGGCCGGCCGGCCGATCGCAGCGAATCTGCGTCTGGCCGGCGTGGTGGACGACGCGCACCGCGACGATCTGCTGTACGCGGCCGATCTTGCGATCAATCCCATGTCATCGGGTTCGGGCACCAACATCAAGATGTTCGATTATCTGGCCGCCGGCCTGCCCGTGGTATCGACGGAGACGGGTGCGCGCGGCATTTGCGACGCGCTGTCGGCGCCGCCGGCGATCGAGGTTGCCGCGCTGCCGCAGTTTGCAGCTGCGGTGGAGTCGAAGCTGGCAGCGCTGCGCGAGCACAACGAACTGGCGGCGCAGGCGCGCGACTTCGTCCGGCAGAACTTCTCGTGGGAACGCATTTCCAGGGAACTGGGGCTGCTTCTACAGCACGAGTTTGCGGCACACGGACAAACGCTCCAATCGCATCGGTCGCGGCCGAAGGTGTGGATCCTGGGTACCTGGAACATCACCTGCGGCATTGCGCAACATGCGTGCTACCTCGCCGAAGCCTTGCAGCGTGCCGGCGCCGAGGTGCTGATTCTGGGCAATCACATGCGGGGTCATCTTCCGACCGGATTCGCCGAGGAAATGCATTATCCGGTGGCGCGTTTGTGGACCTGGGACAACCGCACCTGGCGCGACAGCAGCGTGGACATCGGCGCGCTGGACCGCGCGCTGTTGCACGAAAGCCCGGATTGCGTGGTGATTCAGCACCACACGGGCTTCATGCCGCTGTCCAGCTACGAGGAGATCATCAGCCGCCTGCACGCCTACGATGCGCAGGTGCTGGTCGAATTCCACGATGCGCGCAACGTTCCGGTCGAGTCTCTCGAGCGGTTCGCCACCGCGGCCGATACATTGCTCGTGCACGCCGACCAGGAACTGGAACGCGTCCCTGCGCTGTTTCGTCACTGTGCGCGCCAGCTGCCGTTGCCGGTGAGTGCCGGCGTCGCGGCGGCGACGGCGCAGCGCGAATCATCCGGTCGCGTGATCGGCGGCTTTGGGTTCTTGCGTCCCTACAAGGGCGTGCTGACCGCGATTCGCGTGGTCGCGGCATTGCGCGACAAGTATCCCGATATCCGCTATCGGGGATGGCATGCCATGTACGACAGCGGGGAGTCTGCGCAACATCTTGCCGAATGCCGCGCGGAAGCGCAGCGCCTCGGCGTGGCCGACCGGATCGAAATCGACACGACGTTTCATTCGCTCGAACGGATCATCGCGGATCTGCGCAAGTGCGATGCGGTGCTGCTGCCGTATGCGGTCAGCAGCGAGGAAGGTGCGAGCGCCGCGGTCAATTGCGCGCTGGCCGCCGGCCGCGCCACGATCGTGTCCGAGGCACGCATCTTCCGTCCGGTGGCGCAAGCAGTACGCGTTGTAGCCGGCGGACGCGTCGAAGACTATCGAGACGCAATTCACGAACTGCTCTCCAAGCCCGCGTTGCGCGCAGACCTGGAACATGCGGCAGGCGCCTGGTCCGAGCAATATTCCTATGCCAATGCGGCGCAGCGCATATTGCAGCTCGGCTGCGCCGCGTGAGTGCTCCCGCTGCGCCTGGACGATTCAATTTCCCGATGAGACAGCAATGCCGAACAACGACCTGATAACCACGTCTATTACGAGCAGGAACGTGGCGAGATACGCCAGATTGAGGGCGCTTACGTCATTGCCTCGGGCGATGAGCCAGCATAGCCAGACCAAGTTCGAGTCCGACTGGAATACGGCATTGAAGACATAGCGGGCGCTGGAGTCCTGCGAGATTTCGAAGGGGGCATGCAGCCGCGTGTGGAAATCGTTGTAGATGTAGGCACGGTCAAAATATGCCTGTGCCTCCAGCGCATCGGACTCGTACGCCAGAGGCGCATTCAGGTCGAGGCGCGTGACTCCGGCAATCCAAACGAAAAGCACGGTGAACGCGAGAAACGCGAGAGCCCCGTGCGCCCTTCGGCCAAGATTGCGGTGAAGACTTGGTGGCGCCGAAGACGCATTCGCACTGTCCATGGGACTCGATGCGCTGGAGACGAGTGCTCAGCTGTTGAACAGGGTCGCATCGGCGTAATCGATAATCCTGCTGACGGTGTTGGTCCAGGTAATCGATTCGATCGACCGGCGGCCACGTTCACCCATGTTGGATGCGGCATTGCGGTCCGCGCAGATGCGATCAATAGCCGCTGCGATCGCCATCGCTGTCGGCTCCACCACAAGCCCGGCTTCGGCACGGCTCACAAAATCAGCCGGCGTTCCCGAGTCGGTGCATGTGATCACGGGTTTGCCGCTGCGGAACGCTTCCAGGGTTACGTAGCCGTAATCCTCGCGCAGCGGAATGAACGGTACGGCGAGTGCGTTCGCGTAGAGCTCCACGCACTGCGCATCGGTAATGCGGCCAAGAAACCGGATGCGGGGATCTCCGGCAGAGCGCTCGATGAACTTGTTGTAGTCTTCACCGGTACCGGCGATGCGCAGCTCGATGTTCGAGCGCACGTGGCGCATCGCGTCGATCAGCAAACCGACGCGTTTCCAGCGGTGCAGGCGACCCGGCAGAAACAGGTAGTCGCCATACTTTCCGCAATGGAAATCGTCGCTTGGCAACCCCGGATACAGCACTTCGGCTTCGAGTGCGTTGTACTGGCGCAGGCGGCGCAGATTTTCGTCGCCGATAGTAAAAAGGCCCCCGATGCGCGCAGGCGCGAGCAGCATTGTATCGAGTTGCTGGACGCGCGCGCGCTGCTGCAGCAGTTGCGGCGGCGGCGACGGAAACTCCGTTTCGAACATGTCGTAGAAAACGCGAATCGTATGCAGCAGGTAGCAGATATGGCGCGGATGACGCGCCGCGTAGGACGGCGCCTTGCTCGATATCACCAGGTCGTACTGCGAAACGTCGAGGTCGTAGCAGCGAAGGTATGCCTCGAGTATGCCGTCGAAGGACGATTCGTCGACCGCAATCCGGATCTTGTCCACGTTCCAGCCGCGGTCGCGCAGCGCGTCGCAGAATCCGTCGTGAAATGCTTCAGCACCTCCGCGCTCGCCCGATTCCGGTTCGACGGCGAGGAATGCCACGTTGCGCAGGATGGGTCGGCGTCGGTTCATAAAGTCAGTGCTGCCAACAGCGGCGAAGGGTGCAATCCGGGCGCGAAGGGTGTCCGCGAAAAGCCCTAACGAGAAATGGCGATGTAGTCCCAGAAACTCTGCTCGGCGGATGCCTTGATGAAACCAGCACGGTCGAGCCGCTGTTGTGTGATCGATTGAATCGCGTAATCGTGTGAGTGCCAGAAATCGAAAATGTCTGCGGCTGTGTAGTCGTAGGACTCCAGCGACGCATCGCCACACTCGAAGCTCACGATCGGCCGGTCGCGCTGCAACAAGGCATGTGCGCCGCGCAATACGCGCAGTTCGCCCCCTTCGCAGTCGATCTTGATATAGCGAATTCTTGGCAGCGACGCCGCCAGGTCGTCGAGCCGGCGGACTTCGACTTCGATCGTTGCCGTGATCGAAGGCGCGTCGTAATGCCGCGGCAGAAAGCCGGAATAGCGAGGGTTGTTCTGCACGAACGTAAAAGCCGTCGTTCCCGACGTGTCCGATAAAGCGCACATGTCGAAATGGATGAGCGCCTGCAGGTCTGGACTTGCTGCCATTTTATCGCGCAGCTGCTGCGCGATTTCAGGAAGGGGCTCGAAAGCAAAGACGCGACCGGATGGCGCTACGCACTGCGCGATCGGCAGCGTGTGCCTGCCGACATGAGCGCCGACGTCGACGCAAGCATCACCGGGCCGCAAAAAACCGCGGTAAGACTCTTCCAGCATTTGTTCGTAATCAGACATACTCTCGTTGCTCGTAAGGCTTGTCAGTGCGCAGCCACAGGCGGCAGTGCACGGTCGGGTTTCGGAATGGATACGCGAAGCGTCTTGCCGCCGGCATCGCCGAACCAGGCCACGCCTTCCTGTACGGCGTCGAATTCCACGATATTGCCGCCGACGCCATTGTCCGGCAACGTGACGACAACTTGTGCTGACTGTCCCGGTTCGATCATCGGCAAACAGATGCGGCTGAAGTCGCTGACCCGCGTTGCGCCGTCGGCGCTCAACAAGTGCGTGCCAAGCTGCACCGGTGCGGCACCTGTCGTGCCGAACGGAATTTTGCCGTGGTTGGTCACCGACACTGTCAGCGTCCAATTGCCATCCGCCAGCCGAGTCGGTGGTTCCTTCGCTTCGAGCAAGGCTTGCATGTCCGTTGCTTGCAGTCGCTGATTCAGCTCATATCGCCAGCCCAGACGCCAGGCGATATCGAACGGATAAACCAGCAGTCGATAATTACCGACTGTGAGCGTTCGCGTGGGTGTGCCGAGCACGCCCGCATAGGCGGGAAAGTCACTTTCGTGTTGGTCCTTACTCAACAGCAGAAACGATTCGTGCACGTTGGGATCGCCGTCAAACCAGTGATTGCTGGACAGCCAGTGCAGCGGCACGAAGCCGCCATTCAGCAACGAAATCGGGCGTACTTGCACGCGATTGTCGGCAACCGCGGTCAACTGGTCGGCGTATTCCCAAGTCGAATAACCGCGCAGCAGGTGTTGCTGCTCCGCGGTCGCGGTCAGGACTTGCTGCCATGATGGTTCTTGCGGCCGGGCCATCGCAAATGGCGATGCCCACACCAGCACGCCGGCGACGAGCGCGGAAGCTGAGCGCACGAACAAGAGGTTCCAGTGCAATTCCGCAAAACGCAGACAGATTGTCAGGCCAAACAACGAAACGGGGACAAAATAGCGGATGGTTTCCGTGGAATTTTGGTTGACGTCGGTGAAGATGTAGACGAACAGGCGCAGCGCCAGGTCGACGACAAAGAGCATCGCCAACAGGCGCAGAAAGTTGTCGCTTAGCTGTCGCCATTGCGATAACACAAACCATGGCAACACAAAGATCGTCATCAGCAACGCCAGCTTGACGGCGCAAATCGGCGCGGCAGTGGAATAGATCGCCTGACCCGGAGTCGGCGCGGCGCCGAACCATTCGACGAGGCCGCGGACCAATAGCTGAATATTGTTGCCTGCAGTCTTCAGGTCAACGAATAACGGTGCGATCGGATGATAGTTGCTGGCTTTCTGGAAGAACGCACCGAAGATGAATTGCCCGCACGCCGCGGAGGCGAGCAAGACGCCAAACAACAGCACGCACTCGCGCCGCTGCTGGCGCACTGACAGATCCGTTTGGGCTACGCACAACACGCCGAGTGCCGCGAGCAGCGGCGGCATCAGTTGGCCGATGTACGAGCGGTCGATGAACAACGCCGTAGCCAGCAGGGCCACGAGCCCGAGGCGCAGCCGCCGCCGGCGCCCGGCAGGACGCTCGATGCCGGACAGCGGCAAGCAGCGGTAGCAGAGGAACGCCAGCGTGAGCAGCTGGGCGTAGATCCAGTTCTTGCCGCCGATCAGAACGGTTTGGCGCGCGTAATCGATCGATGGCGCTGCGAATAGAAAAGTCAGCAGCACTGCGCGCATCGCGCGCGAAGCGCCGACGCGTCCCAACACGAACCAGACCAGCAAGGAGAACAAGATTTGGTCGATCGTGACCGCGCTGCGATACGCGGTCATCCAATCGTGGCAGACAGCGAGCAAGACCGGCAGCGTGGTGCATACGGGCCACAGGAACGGCAGCCATAGGCCAGTGGAGGTGGTCCAATCCGGGAACAACGTGTGTTGGCGCAACATTTCGTTCGCATACAGCAGCGCGCCTGAGTCGTCGCTGTCGAACAGGACCAGCGGATAGATCTCGTGGCTGAAGCGGACAAACAGTGCGAACGCAATCGCTGCCGATAAGATCAGGCACAAGCTCAAAACGGCCACGCCCGCGTCAAATTGCTTGGAGGAAGTGTTCGCGGCGGTGGCCTGAGCGGAGGAATTGAAGTTACGCACGGGACTCCCTAACGCGCTATCAGGCGTAAAAACTGTAATTCTAGCAAACGTTTGCGCGCGGGACTCGGCTTGGTGGGGCGCGCCGCTCAGTCACCGATACGCTCGACTTCCACGGCGTCCATGCTGCTACGACCCCACGCGGCTTGAACACGCAATACTGCACATCCGTTTGTTCCCGGCCCAGCGCAAAAGTCAAAGTGTCGCCGGCGGCGATCTGCTGAATCGCCGCCGCATCCGTACTGGCCGAGAATAATGCCTTCGCTGCTGGCCCTTTGACGCGCACTGATGCTCAGTTTGGCGCCGGATTGCGCGTTCCCAGAGTCGCAAAGCGGCGAACGTGAAATGGGCGCGGTAGCTACCCGCAGGGAGTTTTTCAAACGGACCGAATGCCATCCAGCCTTCTTCGTCGACCTCGCCGTCCAGCGGATGCCGTCGTCCGCGGCGGCCTAGGCATGCCCGATTTCGTGCTCGAATGAGCTGGCGGGAATGGGTTCTTGCCCGCGGCAAAGTCGGCCGCAAGCGTCTGCGCGAACGCGCCCGGTTTGAGGAGTCCGCGGCAGAAATCCTCGAGCATCTGTTCGTAATCGAGCAAGGCCGTTTTCCTTCAAAAAAGGGCAAATATAGTTGGAAAGCCCAGTCGCTGGCCGGCCGCAGCAGAGGCCTGTCGGTGTGAAAGTTATGTAACGAGGAGCCCGGTCTTTGCGGCTTGACGGATCGGATAAACTTACCAGAGTCTTTATCCGGACGCCGCGCTTTGCGGTCCGGGCGATTCTCGTTCTACGTTGCAATAGGGATTCGAACATGGTGCGTATCTGGAAACGGCGGGAAGCAACCCGTCGCCGGCGAGCTGCGGCGATTGTTGTATTTCTGGGACAGCTCCTGTTGTCGGCCGGCGCGCTGGCGAGCATGGATCTCAGCGGCGATGGCAAGACTGACGTGCCCTGGCGCCAGTTCAGCGGGCAACCACTGGTATGGCTGATGGACGGGATATCGGCTCCGGTGGAGCAGTCGCTGCCGTATTCCCCGGGCAACGAGTGGCAGATCCTCGGGACCGGAACGTTTGACGGCAGCAGCCCGGAACTGGCGTTCCTCAACGCCAGCGGCCAGATCTCGATCTGGCAACTGAGCAAAGGCCAGTATATCTCCGGCTGTTCAGTCAGTACGCCCGCCCCTGCGGGGGCGAAATTTGTCGGCATCGGCGATGTCGATGGCGACGGGAAATCCGACCTGCTCTGGGACAGCGCCGGGAACGTCCTCGTCTGGTTCATGAACGGTTGTGCCGTTACCAGCACGACCGTGACCGGCGCTGGGCCGGCGGGCGCGAACGCGGTTGTCGTCGCGGACTTCAACGGGGATGGCCATGCCGACGTGCTCTGGCACGAGTTGGATGGCAGCTACAGCATCTCGGCGTCGAATGGCGGCCTGGCGTCACTGCAACCGTCGATTCCCGCCGACTGGCAGCCCGCGGCCAGCCCGTTTGATTTCGATGGCGACGGCAAGGCAGACCTAGTCTGGCGTCTTGCCGACGGCTCGGTAATGCTGTCCTTCTTTACTAGCAACGGCGCGCACAATGATGTTCCCATTACGCCGAATGCAGCGGACGAGATCTTCGGTAACAACTTCGAAACCGATTCAGCCGTTCCGGTTGCCGCCCTGCCACTGAACTGGAAACTCAACGACGCCGGCAATTACGGCAACAACACCAACCGCAATCTGCTGTTCGTGGACGAATTCGGCAATTCCGAGATCTGGGATATCTCCGGCACGCAGGTGGTGCGCGCGGTCCGCTTCGCCCCGGCGCAGAGCGCGCCGTATGCAGGACAAACCGGATGGGTGTTGCCGGTTGACAGACCGACGGTTACCGAAAGCAATGGCCAAGTGACCGTGGCGTGGACAGGCGTGCCGTTCGTGTCGTCGTATACGCTTTATGCGTCCGCCAATCACAATCCGGCCGAGACCGGAACACCGATCCCAATAAGCTCGAAGACATCGTTCACCTATTCGCGCAACGATCTTGCCTATGTGAACGCGCGCTATTTCAGCGTCGTCGCGAACATGCCGATGCAGCAACAGACGCCGCCGAGCCTCGAGGCCTACCTGCTGGAATTCGATCAATTCGACACCGGTTACGAGGGGCCGATGACGATCGCCGACATTGATGGCGACGGCTGCATCGACATCGTCGGCGCGCTCGGCGATTGCCACGGCGGATTCACATTGTTTTCGGAAACCGCCATGGGCATGTCGGCATTGCGCGCCAATGGACGCGCCTATCGGGATCTGCGGCTAGCCGATTTCGACGGCGACGGTATCGACGACGCTATTGCCAATGTCTATTCGTGGGACACGCCGTACACGGATCCCACCTCGCACATGCTGCTGTTCTGGGGCATCGGTCACGGTCAATTCGTAGAGGACGCCGCGTTCAGCGCGCGCAACATGGGCGGCTTCGGCGAAACCATTGTCCTTGCCGACTTCGACAACGACGGCAGTGTTGACATCTTCCTGCCGAAGTACACGTTCTACAGCAGCGACGAGCACAACTACCTGCTGATGAACGACGGTCACGGCAATTTCACCGACATGGCCGACAGTGCCGGCGTCGCGATGCGCAACATCGTGGCCAACTATCGGCCGGAAGGCGCCCACGCCGCGGATCTCGACGGTGACGGGCGCATCGATCTCTACGCGGGCAGTCATCTGTTCATGAACCGCACGACGCTGCCAGGTCAGCCCGTTTTCGACGATCAGGCGGCTCAGCGCGGACTCTCCCCGACATTCGACGAAGGCGCCGGCTTCCTGGACTGGAACAACGACGGAAATCTCGATCTCGTGATCCTTTCTTCGTACGCTGGGCCGCAGCTCTGGCAGAACGACGGGTTCAGCTTCCAGCCGGTAAACGCCATGCCGGCATTGAGTTACAACACCGTGTACGGCATCAACATGGTCGACCTCGACGGCGACGGCAAGCCGGACCTCGTGATCTCGGGAGGCTGCGAGCCGGGCGCGGATTACAATTGTGACAAGCCGGGGTATGGACACCCTCAGCCACGCTTGTTGCTGAATCGCGGCACCGCGTACCAGCAGAGCTTCTTCTACAACGACGGCATCACGGACGACACCCAACGCATCTACAACTCGCTGCAGACGTTTGCCGACTTCGACGACAGCGGCACGATGGATGTGGCTTCCCTTTTTTCGCTCGTCGACGCGACGACCGGCGAGGGGACCGGCAATGGGAACATCAAGATCCTGCTGAACCGGGCGACTTCGACGCAAGGCATTCGCGTCACTGTTCTCGGCACGAATGGCGAGCACAATCAGTTCGGCCGGGTCGTCCGTGTCGCACCCGCGGCCAAACCCGGATTCGTGATGACCCAGATTGTCGATGGTGGTTCCGCTTACCTGGCGAACGCCCAGTACACGCTGTTGTTCGCCGCACCGTATCCTGGCGCCTATCGCGTGAACGTCGGCCTGGCCGATCGGGTGATCGAGTTATACGCACGGGCCGGAGACGACGTCGTCGTATATGCCGATGGCCAGGTTGGTGGCGTGAACTCACAGGCGCGGGTCACGATGCGCCCGGTTACTCCGTGAAACAAACGATCAGTCCCCGATGCGTTCGATCGCCACGCTCGTCAAGCGGATATCGACACCTGGGGGCTTGTAGACCCGGTATTGAAAGTCCGCCAGCTCGCGAGTTGCTGCAAATGTGAACACCGAGTCGACTGGGTCGGTGTCCGGCCGCGGCTCTACTTGCCGAGTGCTCAGGATGGTTTCATTCGCCGCGCCTTGTGCCATGATGTCCATGGCGACCGGGCCATGCTCGCCGATGGCCTGCATTTGCGAAAATCTGAACGTGGCCCGATAGCGGCCCGGCGCAAGCGGCTCACGCGGCCCGAATGCTAACCAGCCGGTCTCGGTCGCCGGGCTGGTCCATTCGACCGTGCGCCCGTCCGCGTCGACGTGCGGTTGGCCGACCTGATGTTCCAACGCAGCTCCGTCGATGAAGTGGCGTCCGTGGCTTGCTTCCTCCAGCAGGCGCGCCTTGACCTCACGCAGGTCGACGGGCGCAATGGCATGACTCGCGCAATAGGGGCGCAAATCGAAAAAGGAATAGACTCCGTCATCGCTCGTCCGCGGCGCTGCGCCCGCGACGGCCGTCCAGGGAGTCTCGAGTGCCGCAGCGTCCTCGAGCATCGTGCGCTGCACTACCACACCGGCGAATCCATATGCGCACAGATACGAAGCGGCTTCCGTAGGCGGCAGCATGGCGGCCGATCGCAGCCATTGCAGCTGTGTCGTGCCACGGTCGCCGCCGTACGTGAAACGCAGTTGCTTCGAAGCGATGTACGGGCGCAGCCCATCGGTGTAGTACACGCCGGGCCGCACCCACCCCGACAAGTGATGAATGACAAACGGCAGCTGGAATATTCTCGAGCCAGGGGGAAGGTCGGCCTCTATCGTGCCGAAAAACTTCTTGTCGCTAAGATAGTGGCCGTCGAACTGCTGGGCGATCTTGTACGGCACCTGATCCCAGAGCGCAAAAGCAAACACGGCGGCGGTCACCGGCCATGCGATGAACATCGTCGGCACTTTCGGCACACGCTGGCCGAGCCGGCGTAGGCTCCAGCGCAGCGTCCAGAATGCAGTGAAATATGCAAAGAACCCGAGGAAGATGACCATCCGGTTCCAGCCGCGCGTTTGCGTCAATTCAGCGTGCGGTCCGAGCAGGACCAGGCTCGCAGTCGATATGAGCGAACTGATCCCGCCCATGCTGGCGAACAGAAATACCAGTAACGCCACGACCCCCATCTTGCCGGCGACGCTCATGCGCAGGCGCCCAGCCGGAAGCAGGGCCACGACAAGACAGCCAAACAGCCCCAAGCTGCCGATAAGGCCGAGCGAAGTCGAGCTGTTTTCGTTGTTCAGCGGGTTGGCCCCGTCGTAGAGTGTGCGCAAAGCCGCGAATGGCTGCCAGCGGTGACCTTCGACGGGCAGAACGAGTTGCGCGAGCTTGAGCGGATACTTCTCGGCCTCGCCATACGCGCTGATGTTCTGACCGTTCACCGCCAGACTCAGCTCCGGAGTGATCAAGGCAACAGTGAGCTTGCTCTTGACCACGAGCACGCCGACTGCGAGCAGGGCCAACAACCAGCCGATCGCCAGTGGCCGCCAGCTCCGCCGATAGAGGGCCGCCAGGGGCGCCACACAGGCGGCGAGGACGGCAAAGAAGAACTGGTGATAGGCGTGAAACGACGAGAAGCACACCAGCAGCAGGATCGCCGCGCCGGCTTGCCGATTGCTCCAGTCGAATCGCCAATGACTTCCGCTCCAGCGATGCGACAGCGGGCGCGCCGACCACAGCCGCAGGACCAGAAGAGCCAGCAGCGGTGTGAGGAAGTAGCTGCTTTCGAAGAAATGCTGTTCGCCTCGAAGGAAATGATATGGCATCAGTGCATACAGGGCCGCCGCGCAGAAGCGGTAAGGGTTGCCGAGGCCGAGCCTGCGGCAGGTCCAGTACGCAATCGCAAACGCAAGCAGGTACGTGGCGAGGTAGGCCAGGTTGAGCGAACGCACGGCCTCGCCGCCGCCGACTGCGTGTGCGAGCCAGATCAGGTTGGAATTGGACTGGAACAGCGCATTGAACAGGCGCCGCTCGGCTTGCGGCCGCTCTTGCTCGAACGGTGCGTGCAGACGCGTGTGGGAATCGTTGGCGATGTAGTCGTGGTCGAAGTACGAGACCGTTTCCAGGCCGTCGCCCCCGTAATAGACGGGCTGATCCATGTCGAAAGTTGCTGTCACGCACAGCCAAGCGAACAGCAACGCAAATGCACCAAGGGCGAACAACGCCCGTAGGGCCTTGCCGAGTTTCGGGTACCACCGGGCGCTGTTGAAGACTTCCATGCGGGGATCCATCGATTTCATTGGCGACGGCCCCGAGGGTACGGATTGCGGATCATCGACTTGGGCATCCCTGCGTCGGAGCGATGCAACGACTTCCCGGACAGCAATTCAAACAGCCCGCCGCAGGACACATTGCGCAAGGCCAACGCCACTATGACGAACGACAGGCGGGCGGGGCTTCCTTGATTACCTGTATTCTAGCAGGGCGGCCTTAGGCTAGCGTATCCGTGCATCGGCATTGGCCGTCCTGATTTCAATCGCTGTCTTTGACGCGCATCGGCTTACGAGATACAACTCCATGATCGAGTGAAGATGAGATGCAAAACTGAGCGCCGGCACTGGACTGATCAGCTGCAATTAGGCTGTTTCGTCCTGTATAATTGCCGTCAACGAGCTCGCAGGGGCGGGTGAATCCAGAACAGACGTCGAGTCGGATAGTTGATGAGTACGCGTTCCGACAAGACATCGATCCTGGTTGTGGCTCCGTGCGCGTTCCCGCTCGACCGGGGCACGCCAATCAGGATAGAGCGGCTCGCGACGCTCATGTCGGAACAATATGACGTCCACGTGGCGACGTTTCATCAAGGGCGGGAAAAGAACCTGCCATTTACTGTGCACCGAATTCCGAAATTGCCATTCGATCTGACGCAGTCCTCCGGCGCGACGTTTGGCAAGTTCATCTGCGACATATTTCTGCTCTTTCTCGTTCTGCGGCTGGTTCCGAGGCACCGGATAAAGCTCGTGGACGGGCACCTTCACGAGGGAGCACTGATTGCGATCATCGCGCGGTTTTTCTATCGTATTCCTGCGCTCTACAACAGTCATGGCACGCTGGCTGCGGAGATGATCGCCTCAGGTGTCTTATCCGCCAAGTCTCTCCTCGCGCGGTTTTTTCAACGGCTCGAGGACTGGATCGAGCGTTCCGTCAACCTCATACTGGCGCAATCCACGATGCGGCGGGACGATTTCCTGCGCAAAGGCATACCGCCCGACAGAATTGTCCTGGTCGAGGACGCGCCGCTTTTCGAAGGATACGAAGACGCAAAGCCAGATCCCCAACTCCGCAGTCGCTTTGACGCGGCGGAGAATCCGGTCGTCATCTATACCGGCGAGTTGATGCAGTACCAGGGCGTCGACATGCTTTTCGATGCTCTGCCTGCGGTCTTCGGGCGCCACCCGGAAGCGCGCATCATCCTTTTCGGCCGGCCGGGAGATCCCTACCGAGAGCGAGTGCAGTCGACGATGAATGCCGGTCGGGTATTTCTGGTGGATGATGAACCGTTCGAACGGCTACCAGCCTATCTCGCTATTTCTGACATTGCCCTTGCGCCGCGGCTTTATGGCGGTAACGTGCCCGGGAAACTGCCGATCTACATGTGCGCCGGATGCGCCATCATCGGCACCGACGTTGCCGGTATCAACACGGTGATAGAGCACGACAAGACCGGCTGGCTGATCGCGCCCGACGCGGCGGCTCTCGGCGACGCGATCAACACGCTGATCGACAAGCCGGATGCGCGCAAGCGGATTGCAGCCGGTGCTCGCGAAGAGGCACGCAGGCGCTACTCGCCGCAGGTGATCGAGGAATCAATGAACCACGCCTATGAGGGAGTGATCCGTGGCTGAGCGTGTGCTGATTACCGGAGGTGCTGGCTTCATCGGCTCGCATACGGCGGATGCGCTGCTGGCGCTTGGTTATCACGTGCGGGCGTTGGACGCTATCACCGCGCAGGTTCACCCATCCGGGGATCGGCCCGGTTACCTTGCGCGCGACGTGGAACTGCTTCGTGGGGACGTCAGAAACATCGATGACGTGCGCAAGGCTCTGGATGGCGTCGACTATGTGTACCACATGGCTGCCGAGACCGGTGTCGGCCAGTCCATGTATCAGGCCGGCGCCTACATGGATACCAACGTACGCGGTACCGCAGTGCTGTGGGACGCCATCGCCGAGAAACTGGGCAGCATCAGGAAAGTCATTCTTCCATCCTCGCGCGCTGTATATGGTGAAGGCAGGTATATCTGTTCGGTTCACGGAACCGTCTATCCGGCCGGGCGCGACCCGGAGCGGCTGCGCAAGCGGGACTGGTCCATGCGCTGCCCGGTCTGCGACGAACCGGTAGAGGACGCGCCGACGGCGGAATCCTGTCCGACCGAGCCGGTCTCGATCTACGGACTGACGAAGAAGTATCAGGAAGACATCTGTCGACTCATGTCCAAGGTGCAACGGATCCCGGTTGTCGCGTTGCGCTATTTCAACGTCTATGGCCCCCGGCAGGCTCCCGGCAATCCCTATACGGGTGTAATCGTCGCTTTCATGAACCGGCTGGCGAACGGCGAGGCGGTCCCGTTGTACGAAGAAGGCCAGCCGCGACGCGATTTCGTGGATGTAGCGGATGTTGTTGAAGCAAATATCGCCGCGCTAAAGTCGGATGATCCTGGTCGGTTGTTCAGGGTCTACAACGTGGGTTCGGGCACGGCACTGACCTTGCAAGAGATTGCCGAATCGATGTGCTCCGCGGCTGGTGCGGACGGAAGAATCGAAATAACGGCCCGCCACCGCATCGGCGACATCCTCAGCTGCTATGCGGATCTGTCAGATACGCGGAGGGAGCTTGGCTACGAGCCGCGCGTGTCCTTCGAGGAAGGCATCCGCAAGCTGATGCCTTCCATGGGAGACAACCACGTTGCTGACAGATCGGACCTGGTCGAGGCAGAATTACGCCGCAAGGGCTTGCTATTAAATGGATGAAACTGATCGACATTTCGGCGTCGATCCCAAAGCCCCCGCGCTACGCCAGTACCTTGCTCGCGTAGTGGGGAACGCAGGTATTGGCGCCCTCATTTGCTACGAGCTATGGTCGCTGCTCTTTGCCGACCTGTCGGGCGCGCTGGGATACCTTCTGCGACGAGTTTGCATTGGTCTCATACTGAAACACAAACCCGCGGGCTTGGTCATATCGAAGAGCGTCACTTTCCGCGGATGCGATCGTATAAGGCTCGGAAACTTCTTTCGGGTCGACTTTGGCTGTTCTCTCGATTGTTTTCCATCAGCGGCTGGAATCAGCATTGGCGATGAAACGATGCTTGAGCGCAATGTCGTACTTTCCACCGGACCGGTCCCCGGAGCAATGCTCAAACTGGGCGACCGAGTAAGCGTGGGCAATGGAACCGTGATGGTGGCACACGCGAACATAGAGATAGGCAATGCAGTGATGATCGGCCCGTTATGCTACATAACTGCCGGGACGCATATCTTCGATCGAAGCAATACCACCATGCTTGACCAAGGAATTCGCGGGCACGGCGTCCGCATCGAAGACGATGTCTGGATTGGAGCTGGCGTGGTAATTCTGGACAAGGTCACGATCCACAAAGGTGCAATAATTGGCGCTGGCGCAGTAGTTACGCGAGACGTCGCTGCCGGAGCCATCGTGGGTGGCGTTCCCGCTCGCTTGATCAAGCATCGGACGGCTCATTAGTGGATCTTCCCACCACCGTCATCTCGTTCTCGTTTGCGCTGCGCAGCGCGGCATCTGCGTGGGTTCGCTAACCTCTCGCCGCACCTCCACACAGCAAATTTAGGAGGGAGGCACTCGATGGCAAACGAACGCCGGCTTGGGATCTTGTGGACTTTCCTCAAGATACTGGCTTCGATAGTCTTGCTCCTGTGGCTGTATGCGACCATCGATTGGACGCAGTTCGCACGGACAGTGCGCACGATTCCCAGTCAACTGCTGGCCACAGGTTTGTTAGTCGCATTTTTGGGTCAGTTGCTTTGCGCGTGGCGCCTAAGGGTTCTCCTGCACGCACAGTCGATCAACGTTCGTTATGGGTTCAATGTCCGCCTGACGTTCCTGGGTTTGTTCGCCGGCAATTTTCTTCCCAGCACGATCGGGGGCGACGCCTTGAAGATCGTTCTCTTGGCGCGCCGCGGTTACGGCACTGCCGTTTCGACACTATCCGTAGCCGCCGATCGGATTCTGGGACTTGCCGCATTCGCGCTATTGCTACCGACAGTTCTGGCGGCACCACACATCGTAGGCCTGCAACTTTTGGGCAATTCTGCACAGATAGCAGGATTAGCCGTCGTCGCCGGGTGCCTTGCTATTGCCGGATTGGTAATACTTCTCCTGAGATCTACCAAGTTGCGAATTGCTGCCTCAACGAGAATTGGGCGATTCGCGAACATAACATCAACTGTAACTTCCGCGTTGCGTCGCTGGACCAAGCGGCCTGGCGATCTGCTCTTCGCGATGGCCTTATCTCTCGCGGCAACATTGGCCGGCATTGTTTCGGTATGGATTCAGGCCCAGCCCATGGGCTCGTCCATTTCGCTGATCGACTTCATTGCCGTGTACGCGCTTGTATACTTCGCGGCACTTGTGCCTATTTCATTGAATGGGGTTGGAGTCCAGGAAATGGCATTCGTTTATCTGCTGCCGCGTGTTGGAGCCACTCCAGAGCAGGCGATGGCTCTCGCACTGATTGCGCGGTTCTTTCTTGTCGCAATCAGCCTGCCAGGAGCCGCGTTCATGCTGAGTTCCTCAGTTAGCCAATCGGCATCGCGCCAAAGGCAAGTTGCTGATCAACGTGAGCCCAATTGAGGAGCGGCTACTCTGGGCACGTCGCTATTACCTGCAGCGTGCTCGATGTGCGCGCCAGCAGGTCTACCGCGACTTGCACCGGATAAGTTGCCAGCCCAACCAGGCCGACGTTGCCGATGTTCCAACCCGTGCGGTAAGCAATCGATCGTCCGAGCAGCGGAGAATGTCCAAGCTTGAGATCAAGACAACGCAGAGCGCTGGCCTCTACCGCAAAGCGTAAGCTCGCCGGGTCGAAATGCATCAAGTGACGGGGGATGTAGTAGCCGGAGTAGTAACGCCCAAAGACGCGCGCCCATACGCTGCGTCGGTTCGGCACCTCCACGAAAAGGCGACCTTCGCGCCGCAGCAAACCACGCATTTCCCCGAGCAGCCGCTTGGGATCGGGGTGATGCTCCAATACGTGGCGTAGGAACACAGCGTCATATCCGTCCTCAGGAGCCTGCCAGCGATCGTGACTCATGTAGCTGATTTCGTTCTGATCGGCGCCAGCCAGCGATAGAGGCACTTCCTTGTGGAAATCCAAAGCGGTAATGCGTGGCGTCCAGCCCTGCTTGCGGGCAAATCGCTGAACGCCAAGTGTCACGGATCCGTCACCGCAACCATAGTCGAGGACGGAAAATGCTGGGTTCCCCGATCTTTTCGAATCAAGCACCCGTGAAAGGTAGGAGTCGATCGCAAACTCACGCAGACGCTTGACGAGCGGATTTGGCGTGCTCGGAAAGTCCGCTGTAGTCCGGTCCGCATAGAGGGCTGGCAACTCCGATTCCAGTGGTCGTGGATTCGTGAACACCAGTCCACAGCCGCCACACTCCGCCAAACCATACTCTCCAGATGCCGTCTCAAAGTCGGGAATCTGCATGACGGTACGCAATTTGGATCCATTGCAAACAGGACAGGCGGTCAGTGTCTCAATTTTCAGTCTCATCGCTGGCTTCCGATCGGTCACTCTAGAACGCTTCCGTAAAGTTTTGATAGCGCAATACGTCCCGTCATGCGGCGCAGCATGGCCTCGTCGCCTGACCTGAAAATTCCGCAATACCGCACATGTTCAATTCCGAATGCTTCGATCTGAGGTGTGGCCGCTTGAAGCCGCGCCGAGCAGCGAATTTTAACGCAAACGGGGCTGCATGGCCTCCATTTTGCTAGAGTTGGCTGTAGTAGAGCGGTACCACTCGACGAAGCGCCTGACGCCAGTACGAGCTTCATGCGCTGCGTCTTGGTAGCGACGCTGTATCGAGGTCGCAGTCGCCCATCATGCCGCTACAGGGCTTCGGCTCAGATGCGATGCGCCCAGCAACCAGTCGCTCCACAGGTAGTTGCGTTCATCCGAAGCAAGCGCCTGGTGCTGCGCCAGCTTGCCTTGCCAGAATCCCGCATTGAGCGCGTGTTCGAGCTGGCGCGGAGGCAGCACGTTGTCGCGGAACCAGCGACCGATCGGTACTGCGAACCCCTGCTTGCTGCGCGTAAGAACTTCTTGCGGCAACAGTGACTGTGCGCACTGCCGCAGGATCCATTTGCTCGTGCCGCCGCGCAGTTTCATGTCGGAAGGCAAACGGCGCATGAAGTCGACGAGTTCGATGTCGAGGAACGGCGCGCGCACTTCGAGCGAGTGCAGCATGCTGGCGCGATCGACCTTGACCAGTATATCTTCCTGCAGATACAGACGGATGTAAAAAGCGATCGTGCGTTCGAGCGGGTCGTTCGAGGCGCAGTTATCCCAGACGTCGATCGCCTCGCTGTACACGTCGTCCAGATCGACCGGCGCGGCAAACAGTTCGTTGAGCTCCGCAGGTGCCAACGGCGCCATCCACACCGGCAACCACAGGTGCGCCGCATGGTCCAGGCCACGCAGCGTGCGCTTGAGACGAAAGTCGAAGCTCATGTACTTGTGCGACACCGGCAGGCGCGCAGCGGCGAGCGACACGCCGCGATGCAGAGGCTTCGGCACGAGCTTCTCGTACCAGCGCGCGTAGCGCAGTGCGCGGAATGGGTCGTAGCCGGCCAGCAGCTCGTCGGCACCGTCGCCGCCGAGCGCGCCGGTGACCTGACGCCGTGCGTGCTGGCACAGCAGATACGTCGGCAGGATCGAGGAATCGCCGATCGGCTCGTCCATGCGAGCGGCCAGATCGGGCAGGATGTCGAGTGCGCGTTGCACCGAGAGCGTTTCGACCTGATGATCGGCGCCGACATGCTGTGCGACCAGCCGCGCGAAGCGCGTCTCGTCGAAAGTCGCTTCCTCGAAACCGATCGAGAAGGCTTTGATGCGTTCGCTGCCGGCGTGCTTCACCGCCAGCGCGGTGACGGTAGAGGAATCGATACCGCCGGAAAGGAAGCACCCGACCGGCACGTCGGCGACCAGACGCCGCGCCACCGCCGCATCGAGCAGCGCGCGGAACTGTTCGACCCATTGCCCCTGCATGCGCGCGCTGGATTGTTCGGAGGGTTCCGCCTCGTACTGCCAGTAGCGCTCTATGCGGTAACTCAGGTCGGTCAGATCCAGCGTCAGCGAATGACCTGCCGGCAGTTTCGACACGCCCTGCAGGAAAGTCCGCGGTGCCGGCACGTACCCGTAGGCGAAATACTTGCGCAAGGCGGTGTCGTCGAGCGTGGCCGATACGCTCGGGTGTTCACGCACGGCGGTCAGCTCGGACGCGAACACGAAACTGTTCTTGCCGGCGTGGAAGAACAGCGGTTTCTTGCCGAAACGATCACGCGAGAAGAACACGCATCGCTGCGCGCGGTCGTACAGCGCAAACGCCCACATGCCGTTCAGGCGTTGCGGCAGCACCTTGCCCCAGTGGCGCCAGCCGTGCAGCAGCACTTCGGTGTCGGAGTGATCGGTGACGAATTTCGCGCCAAGTTGCTCCAGCTCCGCACGCAACTCCTGGAAATTGTAAATTTCGCCGTTGAAAACGATGCTGAGCGCACCATCCGCGGTCGTCATCGGCTGCTTGCCGCCGGCCAGATCAAGAAATGCGAGACGGCGAAAACCCAGGTACGCGCCGCGGTCGGCTTCGATCAGGTAGGCCTCGTCGTCGGGTCCGCGATGCGCGATGCGCGAGGTCATGCGCCGCAGGATATCGGCGTCGCCGGCGCCGAAGATGCCGGCAATTCCGCACATCTAGCGCGCTCCGTTTTCGCCGCGCACGACGCGGCTGATGCGATACACGGGTTTGTCCTGCGATTCGTGATAAGTGCGGTTGAGCATCTCCGCGAGCAGGCCCATCAGAATGCTCACCACGCCGAGCGCGCCGAGGAATACGCAGAGCAGGGGCAATGGTGTCTGGATCAGCGATGTGCCGCCGAAAATCTTGAGCCCAATGGCCCACAAGGCGGCCAGACCGCTGAGCAGGATGCTGAGGAATCCGAAACCGCCGAATACATAGATCGGCTTGCTCGAATAGCGAAACAGGAACTTGACCACGATCAGGTCGAGCACGACCTTGAGCACGCGCTCCAGGCCGTATTTGGACTGCCCGTGCAAGCGCGGATGATGCGTCACCTCAATTTCGGTGACGCGCGCGCCGTTCCACGCGGCGTAGATCGGCACGAAGCGATGCATTTCGCCGTAAAGCTTCACGCCTTCGAGCACGTCGCGCTTATAGGCTTTCAGCGAGCAGCCGTAGTCGTGCAGATGCACACCGGAAACGCGCGAGATCAAGCTGTTGGCGAGCCGACTCGGCAGGTTGCGTTTGATCGCGTTGTCCTTGCGGTCCTTGCGCCAGCCGGACACTACATCGAAGCCCTCATCGATCTTGGCGAGCAGCTTGGCGATGTCTTCCGGATCGTTTTGCAGATCGCCATCCATCGGTACGATGATGTCGCCGCGCGCATGATCCATGCCGGCCATCATCGCGGCAGTCTGGCCATAGTTGCGGCGAAAGTGCACGACCGTAACGCGTTCGTCGCGGCGCGCCAAATCGTCCAGCAGCGCGGGCGAACCGTCCGAACTGCCGTCGTCGACCAGCACCAGTTCCCAAGGCTTGCCGAGCTTGGTCATGGCCGCGCTGACCTTTTCGTAGAGCGGCGCGATGTTCTGCTCTTCGTTGTAGATCGGCACCGTGATCGTCAGCAAAGGTGTGTCCAAGTGTCGTGGTGCGTCCATGGTGAGTTGGCTGCGAATGGCCGGAAGGGCGCCTGCGCGATCACGCCAGCGCATCGAGCGCCCCTTGCTTGCGCAGGCAATTCCGGGAATTTTAGCCCAAGCGCCGCAAACAGAGGGAGTTTTGCCGATATCTGGCGCAAATCTTGCTCAAAAAGTGTTATAGAGGGAATACCCGGCCGCGGGGGCTAACATGTCTTGCTAGCCTTTACGTTCGGTCGCGACACGGAGAAAGCGATGAGGTTCTTGCTGGCGCTACTGGCCTGTGTGTACTGCGGTGTTGCGCTAGCCCAGGTGCAACAGGTAACCCTCCCGTGCCCCCTGCGCGCTGGCCAAACTTTCGCCAATCCTCCCTGCCAGGCGGGATTCCCCGTCGCGTTGACCGGCATCGGCAACGATGGCGTGGCATATGCGAGTCCGACGATTGCGGATCTGCATGGCGACGGTGGCCAGGAAATCATCATCGGGACGATCAACGGTTGGGTGGTCGCCGTGAACTCCAGTGGCACGGTGGACTGGAGCTTTAAGACCGGCACAGTGCCGATCAACGGCAAGGCGGCGGTTGGCGATCTGCGCGGCAACGGCGAACAGTTGGTGGTGGTCGGCGCGGGCGATCCGAATGGGGGCCGGTTCCCGGGCGGCGGCGTCTACGTAATAGATTCAACGGGACACTTGGCTTGTTCGTTCACGCAGTTGGATCCACAGCACAATCAGGGAATGTACAGCTCACCCGCGTTGGGTCGCCTGGATCCAACGAAACCGAATGGCTTGCAAATTGCCATCGGCAGCTTCGATTTTCACATCCGTGCGCTGGAGGTACCAGCAGCGCCGAGCACCGATTGCATAGTGCTGTGGGAGAAAGGCATCAATGAGTACGTCGTTGACACGATCTGGTCGTCACCGGCGATCTACGATCTGGATCACGACGGACAGGAAGATGTCATCATCGGCCAGGACAGCAACCTGCAGACGCTGCCACCGGTTACCGGCTACACCGTTCCGGACGGCGGCATGCTGCGCGCTTTCCGCGGCGACGGCGTCGTTTCGAGCACGGCACCAGGGAGTGCCGGCGGAGACCTGCCAGGCTTCCCGATTCGCGTAAACGAGGTGCTGTTCTCGTCTCCCGCCATTGGCGATCTGAACGGCAACGGCCAGATGGCTATCATCTTCGGCAACGGCCGCTGTTGGGACACTACGCTGTGTCTGCCGGCCAACAAGCTACATCCCGTCGACGAGGACGTCTACGCATTCAATACGACCGGCGCGGCACTTGCAGGCTGGCCGGCGCCGGGCGCGCTGAACGGATCCAACAATGTGACGAAGAACGTGGCGGGTCAAAGTGCCAGGACCGCTTCGCCGGCCCTGGGCGATTTGAACAATGACGGGCAGCTTGAAGTTGTCATCAATACGCTGCGTAAAGAGACCGCTCCGACAACCGACTTCGTCGGCTTCGTGCATGTGTTCAAGCCCGACGGCTCGGAATTGGCGGGCTGGCCCGAGCAGCCCGTGACGCCGGCTACATGCGGTACCACAGTAAACAACGGCGTCCTGTCGTCGCCCGTACTGGCCGACATCGACAACGATGGATTCCCGGAGATCATTCTGCCCTCCACGGATGACATCGTGATCTGGGATCATCTGGGCAACCAGCTCAGCGAAGGCGCCCTGCACAACCCTGGCTGCAACCCACCGCCGGGCACCTATGTGCTGTACGGCGGAACCAGCAATCTCGGATTCTTCGGGTCTCCGCTGGCTGCCGATGTCGACGGCGATGGTCATCTGGAGGTGATTGCCGCGGGTAGCGCGGCTGCACCGAGTTTGAGCGGGAAATACGCGACGATCTATGCGTGGACATTCCCGAACAGCAACGCCAATACCCCCCAGGCGATGCCGTGGCCGCAGTTCCGGCACGACGTGCGCAACACCGGCGTCTACGTGCGCGACGAAATCTTCGGCAACGGATTCGAGATCAATTGAAGTTCATTGCGGCAGCGCGGCTGCGTAATCGTCGGCCGGCTCGAACGCATGCATCAGCGACAGGTTCGGGTTGTAGTACGGGTCGCCGCGCTTTAGCGCTACTGCGTGCCGCTGCTGGATGTAGTCCGTTTCCGCGTTGAAGCGTTTTTGCTTGTCCGGATTATCCTCATACCCACGGGATTTGGATTCG
>Ga0157379_10000366_pt1 | contig 36291 bp, 37 predicted proteins | sample S25metaG_FD_121802 | JGI IMG/M metagenome (GOLD analysis project Ga0157379, IMG submission 121802) | Switchgrass rhizosphere microbial communities from Kellogg Biological Station, Michigan, USA - S2-5 metaG | ecosystem: Host-associated > Plants > Roots > Rhizosphere > Soil | place: USA... | reverse complement strand
GGTCCCACAGGGTCCCACAGGGTCCCACAGGGTCCCACAGGGTCCCACAGGGTCCCACAGGGTCCCACAGGGTCCCACAGGGTCCCACAGGGTCCCACAGGGTCCCACAGGGTCCCACAGGGTGATGGGAATGAAAGAACAGCTCCAATATATATAATTTAAAAAGAAGAAAGTATCCGCTCCTTAATTAAAAACATATTAAAAAATAAAGATCATATTAAAAAATTCTCTCCCCTTATCCCAATGGGGAGGGCGTGTAATTTATTTTACCTTTATTAATAAATAATAAGGGAATAGAATCAACTTTAATGTAAATAGTAGGCCAGGACCTTATATTTTTAGATAAAATCTTAAAAGTATAATAAAATGGTAATATTTTTAATTAAGATTTTGATGATTGGTACAGCTTTTTCTGTATTAATTAGACTAGAGCTATCTAATCCTGGTGTTCAATTTTTAAACGGGGACAACCAACTTTTTAATGTTATTATTACAGCTCACGCGTTTATCATGATTTTCTTCATGGTCAAATTCTTAATAGAATGCAACAATATTATAATTTATTATTAATTTATACTTTGACATTAGGCATGGCCTAGGTATTTAGTAATATATACCTTAATTCTTACTATGTGCTGAAACCTCTTTACATTTTAAAAGACTATACCTACCTGACGTAAAGTTATATGGAAAAAATTGGGGAATCAGCAGGAAACCAAGGGAGAATATAAGCAGAATAAACCAGATACTATATAACATTTTAATTTAAAATAGGCTAATAAATAAGGCTCCCCTTTTTACTATTTACACATTCCATTTTTTCATCCTATTAGATTGTTAAGGTGTAAATAAATAATCTGAATTATCTATAAGTCCTTCTTAAAAATCGTTCTTCAATGGGCGAATTTTTTTCGATGAAGTGCTAGTTAGATAAATAACTACTATTCTTATCTTCCTCCCTTTTTTACTAAAAGGGTAAAGAAAAATATTGTCTATGTTTGGTAAAGGTATGGTCTTTACAATATTCTTTCAGTAGGATCCTCAGAGACTATACGTAAGATATCCTTTTTATTAATATATAACTAAGGATAAAAAGATAGTCCAACTCTATTAGAAATTTTAGAGATAGTTGTATGCCTGCTTTAGTAGGAGGTTTTGGAAACTATTTAGTACCTTTACTATTAGGAGCTCCGGATATGGCAAATAAAAATACAATTAGCTTAAATCTATATCTAATCCAAAAATTAGTCTTTTATCCAAACGATACAATTCTTATCTTGCCTTGATACGTCAAAATAAAGGTAAAAATAATGAAAAAGATCCAGACCTAGAAATTTATTTAGCTGGTTTAATAGAAGCGCCGAAGGCGGGTGATGGTAACATATCTATAACTAAAGAAAATAGGGTAATATTAGGAATAGTTTTTAATATAAAAGATAAACTTTTAGCGATAAAGCTCTAAAATTTTTTAGGTAAGGGTTTTATTGCAAAAATAAAAAGCAATAGTATAGAATTAAGATTTTCTGAAAAGAAAACCATAATTAGAATTGTAAATCTTATAAATGGTAAATTTAGAACACCTAAAATAGATCAATTACATAAATTAATTGATTGGCTTAATAACAAACATTTTATGAATATACATAAATTACCTGTGGATGAATCACCATTACATAAAAATAGTTGGTTAGCCGGATTTATTGAAGCTGATGGTGGATTTTATATTAGACATTCTTTAAAACAAATCATTTGTAAATTTAGTTTAGAACAACGGATGATTTACCCTAAAACACTAGAAAGTTACGAACCTATCTTAAATCAGATCTGTTTATTTTTAAACGTAAAGTTAGCTACTAGAAATAGAGCAGATTATAAAAATTCTTACTATCTCGTAAGAGTAGAAAATCAAAAATCTATTAAGATATTGATTACTTACTTAAATAAATATTCTTTATTGAGTAGTAAGTATTTAGACTTTTTAGATTGGGTAAATTCTTTTAACATTATTTTTAAAAAAGCTCATATGACAGATCAAGGAAGGGAAACAATTTTCTCTCATAAAAATAATATGAATGATAAAAGAACTTATTTCAATTGGGATCATTTAGATTTTTAAATGTGGAATGCCGTATACTTTAGTAATTGAGTATATTATCACTCAGCTGTATGCATAGAAATCCCCGAATAATTTCTATTAACGAAAATAACAGATATAAAATACACTTAAGTTTTTTTGCTAAGGTTTTCAGGAAATGAATAAAACAGTATGGAATGAAATGAATGAATCATCACTAGCAGTTTATAGTGTAAAAATTTTTAAATACAATGGGGGTATTATGCAAGATTTAGTTTAACTAATAACATAAATCTTAAGAGACTTTACGCTAAGTTCCAACTTTTTTATGTGTTTTTTCGATTATTAGTCTTGTTTTTTAAGTTATAAGATTAACAAAATTACTTAGGAATTAATAAGTAAAATTTAGAGCTAATGTTAAAATAGATAAGATTTTGGATAAAGACAGAGTCCAGTTAAGTAGGAAACTACTTATGTAAACTTGATTTCCAAGATTGAATAATGTGTCATTTTGGTTATTACCTCCTTCACTAATCTTATTATTATTAAGTTCATTAGTTGAAAATGGAGCTGGTACAGGATGGACAGTAAAAGGTAAGCTGTCCGAAATTAGTAGTCTGTTTGTGGGACTAGTAATTCTATTAAACACTACTCGATGCGGGAAACTCCTCTACTTTAAGATGAATACTCATTCAACAGTACCGAATGATGTAAAAATGTCATCAACATGGGGACAATCCGCCTGGGTTTTCATCTCAAAGGCTATACTAGTAATACTTGCTTTTTGGTCGAAAATAGTTGGAATTGTACACCGTATTACAGGAATGCTAATGAGTTCTATTAGTTCAGAATCTAAATTACTTATAGAAGAAAACCCATCAGAGACTCAACGTAGTGCATTTTACAGTGGAACAATTAAAAATAGCACACAATTTTCAGAGTGGCTTGTAGGTGTAACAGATGGGGATGGTACTTTTCATTTCAGTAAAAATAAGAAAGGTATTTGGAGTTTTACATTTAAAATAGGTCAAAGTAATTATAATCTCCGTCTACTTTATTATATAAAAGCTAAACTTGAGGTAGGTACTGTATCTGTACCTAATTCTAAGGATAATTGTGCGGAATTCCGAATTAGAAATATTCAACATATTATCCAGTACATTCTGCCTATCTTTGATCAGTATCCACTACTTACTAGCAAACATTTTCATTATTCTTTGTTCAAAGAAGCTATCTTTATTATGAATAATTCTTCTTTATCTAAAGAAGATAAAGATACTTTTATTACAAATCTAAAATCTCAGACGATACCTGATAGTTATATCTCTCCTGTTTGGCAGATAATAGGCAATAATGTGACAAGTCTAACTGACGCAATGCGAGTAGTTTCTAAATCTTGGCTTATTGGGTTTACAGAAGCAGAGGGTAGTTTCTATATTGTTAAAAAAGGACCTAATCGATTAGTACATGCTTTTGAAATTACTCAAAAGCTAGATATAATTGTTCTAGAGGCTATCGCTATGATTTTAGGATTAAAAGTTATTCATAAAAAAACGTATAATACAGTAGTTACTACTAAATTTGAGGCTATTCAGAATATTATAGAGTACTATTTTAAAACTATGAAAGGAATGAAAAGCTTAGAATACCGTATCTGGTCCCGATCTTTTAACAAAAAGAATAAGGACTTTGAATATATGAAAAAAACTCAACTATTTATGCGTAATATTCGTTCTATTCGATTGGATAAGAAGTTTAAAATCAAAGGGTAAGTTTAAAAAAAAAATAACTAGTAAGGTAAAATGAAGGTATAGTCCAATCCAATATGAGAGTATTGGAATAGAATTTTCATTCAGAAGATTCTAATTTGATGTTACCCACCACTATCTTCAATTCAATCTCACTCTGGAGGTTCAGTAGATTTAGCTATCTTTAGCTTACACTTAGCTGGAGTATCTAGTTTATTGGGTGCTATTAACTTCATTTCTACTACTCTAAATATGAGAACACAAGGAATGACTCTACACACATTACCGTTGTTTGTATGGGCTATCTTTGTAACAGCTATCTTATTATTATTAGCTTTACCGGTATTAGCCGGTAAAAATAATATCGTGCCGGCTTTAAATTTGGCTGTAAGCTGGAAACAATTTCTAGATTTTTTAATAGAAATTCAATCAGCTGGAAACTTAATGAATTTGAATCTATTAGGGATCCTCAGAGAATATACGCCAGAAGTAATCTGTTGTAATAGTATTATGTTAAATGTAAGTAATATAGCTAATCCTTCAAAAAATAATAATAAATTTATTAGCTACTTAACTGGTTTAATTGAAGGCGATGGTTCTATTATTGTACCTAAAACAGAAAGATCTTTAAAAAATAAACTTAATTATCCTTCTATTCAAATAGTATTTCATTTAAAGGATTTACCTTTAGCTTTATTAATACAAACAAATTTAGGATATGGTTCTTTAATACGTAAAAAGGGATCAAATGCTTATGTTCTCCATATAAATGATCAAAAAGGAATTTTAAATTTAGTCAATTTATTAAATGGTAATATGAAAACACCTAAAATCAATTCTCTTTATAAATTAATTGACTGGCTTAATAATAAAGACCTTAAATTAAATTTAACTAAATTACCTTTGAATACTAATTCTTTAATTAATGATGCTTGGTTTTCAGGAATGATTGAATCAGATGGTCATTTTAGTGTTAGAACTACTATGACTGGTAAATACCCTAAAATAGAATGTAAATTTGAATTAAGAAAATTATATGCAGAGGATTCGAGTGCGAGTGCGAGTGCGAGTGCGAGTGCGAGTGCGAGTGCGAGTGCGAGTGCGAGTGCGAGTGCGAGTGCGAGTGCGAGTGCGAGTGCGAGTGCGAGTGAATCAGGTAACTTAATTATGAAGCAAATAGCTAATTATTTAGAAATTAAAGATTATAATTTTAAACAAACAAAAACTTCTAATTATTTAAAGTTTGCTATTAAAACACAAAATATTAGAAGTAATGAAATTTTAATTAATTATTTAACCCAATATCCTCTTTGGTCTAGTAATTTCTTAAATTATAAAGATTGGTTCTTAGCATTAGAATTATACAAAAAGTTTAAACAAAATAATAATAAAGCACTGGAAATATTAGATGAAATAAAATTAATTAAAAAAAGAATGCATGATAATAGAACAATTTTTAATTGGGATCATTTACAACATTTTTATAGTTTAAATTTTTTAAATATAGCTTATAATAGCTCAAGTTCTTTTGTAGGAACTTCTTATAGAAAATATTCTACCATTTCAAATAGTGATAATAATTTAATCAATTCAAATAATTCAAATAAATTACAAAAAAGTAATAACTTAAAACTTAATAATAATTTATTCGTTTCATCTTTAACATATAATAATGCTGACACAGAAAAACTACAAATTTTGACTGATGCTAAGAATAAAGCAGGAGTTTATCTGTGGACACATTTAGATTCAAACAAGAAATATGTAGGTTCTTCTGTAAATTTATCTAGGCGATTAACTTATTATTTTTCTAAAGTTAATATTGCTCGCTATAAAAAAAGTCGTATACACAATGCTCTGCTTCATTTTGGATATTCATCTTTTTCTCTAACTATACTGGAACTTATAGATATAACAAATTTATCTAAAGATGATGCTAAGAAACTTATTATAGAACGAGAACAATATTATATAGATTGTATTTTACCTGAATACAATATTTTAAAAACAGCTGGATCTTTATTAGGTTTTAATCATTCAAAAGATACTTTAGTTAAATTTAAAAAAGCTAAGAACAATGAAAATAATCCAATGTTTGGTAAATTTCACTCTAAAGAAACAAAACTAAAAATGAGTGAAATTAAAAAAGGTAGATTTCAATCTAAAGAAACTAAATTAAAAATAAGTTTAACAAATAGTAAAAAAGTATTTATTTATATTAATGAAGCAAATAAAAAAAATTTTTTAAAATCTTTTGATAACTTTTCAGAAGCAGCTAACTATTTAAATTGTAGTACTCGTACTTTATCAAGATATATAGATAAAAATAAATTATTAAGACAAAAATGGTTTTTATTTACTAAAGAGATTAATAATTAATAACTTAATTAAGTCAAAGACAAACAGATCATTTAGGTTATAATAATGAGATATTCTTAGGAAATATCTCTGAATTTTTAAAGGTTTCTCTTAAAAAAACCAGCCCATGGGGAGAAAATACACCTCACCCTCAATATCGGCTAAGAACTATGAGTTTAGAAACTAATTTAATATTAGTAAATTAGTTAAATCAATATCCTTTATTTGGTTCTAAGTTTTTAGATTACAATAATTGGAAGGAGATACTTAATTTATTTAATCCTAAATTTAACTATTCTCCTGAAAATATAAATAAAGTTTTAGATTTAAAATCAGAAATGAATGATAAAAGAACTATTTTTACTTGGAATCATTTAAATAAATTTTACAACTTAGATAATTAAGATATATTCCCAACTTCTATGTGAATAGAAGAGTATATACTCTAATATAATATATTATATTATATTTTTAAGAATGTTGCTAATTTATAGTAACTATTCATGAGACGTAGTCTCGTATATCAAGATATTTTGGCTATAACAATGCTTCTGACTGATCGTAATTTCAATACTAGTTTCTACGACCCAGCAGGTGGAGGTGATCCTGTACTTTATCAACATCTATTCTACAAAAGGGAAGACTCCTTTAAATATTTATCTTCATTAACTCCATTAGTATTTCCAAAATTAAACAAAAATAGTTTTGACTTTTCAACTTTTTACTCTAAATATGCTACTTATACAAATAATAAGCCATTGCCTAGTCCAGATTTTTTAATTTGGCTAATAGGTTTTACAGAAGGTGATGGTTCCTTTATTGTTAATAAAAGAGGAGACCTTTCTTTTGTTATTACTCAGTCTACTTCTGATGTACAAGTTCTTGAGTTTATTCAAGAAACTTTAGGTTTTGGAAAAGTAATTAAACAATCTACTGTTACTAGTAGATTTAGTATACAGACTAAAAAAGAAATAGAATTAATAGTTGCTTTATTTAATGGTAATTTAATTTTACCTAGTCGTAAGGAATCTTTTAAAAAATTTTTAATTGCATTTAATACTTGGATATCTAAGGGAAATCTTAGATTAGAAGAAGTAATTTTAATAAATTCTAATATTTTACCTTCTTTAAATAATACTTGGTTAGCTGGTTTAACAGACGCGGAAGGTTGTTTTTCTTGTTCTTTCTTATCTAATTCAAATGCTTTTAGAATTAGATATCAAATTGCACAAAAAGGAGGGATTAATTTACCCATACTTCACCACTTAGTCAAATTATTTAAATCAGGGAAAGTATCCCCACATTACGTTCAAGATGTAAATGAATTTATTATTGTAGGGTTAAAAGAATGTGAATTGATTTTTAGTTATTTTGATAATTATTCTTTGTATACAAAGAAAGCTAATAGCTATACTCTTTGGAAAAAAGTACATAGTAGTATTAAAAATAAAGAACATTTATATCCTGAGACTAGGTTAATTTTAAAAGAAAAAACTAACTTAATAAATAAACTTAATTTATAACTAAGAAATACAAAAATGAAGATATATTTAAATGCTCTGGAATAAAGGGTGTGGTTTAACGTAAAAATTTAATAAGTTATGGATGCTAAAAGAGGCAGATGTAAAAAAAAATAAAAGACCTCTCTAGGTAAATACTTATATTCTTTAATAAACATTTAATACGTTTTATTTAAAAATTGGATAAATAGTATACCACAACTCTAGTCATTGTCTACAAATAATTAAATGTTATTAAAATTTTCTTGCAACTGTTAATGTATTATAACATCATTTTAATCAAAATTCTTAATAAATTTAAGAATAAAAATGGAAGGAAAAGAAAAATATTAGACAAGAATACCTTGACAGAGGTATGATGTAATAGTTAATAATTTACATTTTTATGTGTTATTCTGTTACTAGGCAACACTAGTGTAATACGGTTAATAGTTTCCTCGACTAAAGACCGTCGGTTATCTAACTAATCTCTACAGACTGGGTCACTGGTGGGTACCTGAAACGGTGCTTAATGTACAGTCGGTTTTCCCTTCTATTTATTTTTAATAGAACACAAGCCTATCAAAGAAGTATTAATAAAACTAAATCTGACCAATTTAGAGGACATTAATACTGAGGTAGTACAGGGTCCGGATATGAGAAATATTTTCACTTAGTACACGTACAGTTGAATATTATAAGTCAGGTTTGGGGAAATGGGTTCTTTGGTCACCCAGAAGTTTATATCCTAATTATCCCTGGATTTGGAATAGTGTCTCACATTGTGTCAACATTTTCTGGAAAACCAGTATTTGGTTACATTGGTATGGTCAAAATAGGCCCTCTCTATAAAATATATCATCTTATATGTAAGAGAGAATCTTTACTATATTTCTGAGAATACTCTTTAAACTTTGTCATACTATTTTATAGTGAAAATATTAAAGTAATAGTTAAAATGTGTTAGCTTTTATATTACAAGGACTATCAAACATTAATTATAAATCTAGATGGTGTCATACGACAAATTTATACTATTTCCTTGACAAAACTATCTAAATTTACTGTATGCTATTTTCTTTTAAATAAATGTTTAATAATTACTAGAGAGTAGATCAGAAGGAAATTCTTATTTTCCTCAGAGACTTTACGTAAAGTAAATTTTAATATTTTAAGTTAAAGTCCAGCTCTAAGTTCAAAATGATCTAAATTAGAGTTGCTTATTTACTATTAGTTTCATTTTTAAGTTCAATAATATATAATTTATCTATTTCTATGAATCGAGAGTTTAGTAATAACACTAAATTTTCTAATAAATAGGATCCACATTGGATCACTAGGTTTTGTGACGCAGAAAGTTGTTTCACTGTAATCATAAATAAACGAGGCTACACTTTAAATTGGCGAGTAACGGCAAGTTTTGAGATTAATTTACACATTAAGGATATTAATATTTTACACAGAATTACAGATTTTTTTGTGTTGGTTCAATTACTTCTAGACCGAATAAAAATATCTGCGTATATCGTGTGACTAAAATTGAGGACTTAATTAGTGTTATTATACCACATTTTAATAACTATCCTTTATTAACTCAAAAATATTCTGATTATGTTTTATGGTCTAAAGTTGTAGATCTAATGTCTACAAAACAACACCTTACAACTTCAGGTTTTTCTACTATTCTAAATTACTACGCCTCTATAAATAAAGGAATGTCTCCTTCTGTATCAGCTGATTTTCCTAATACCACAGGTGTAAATAAAGATACAGTGTTATTACCTTAAACATTAAATCCTTTCTGAGTATCAGGGTTTGTAGCAGGGGATGGGGGTTTTTCTATTGGAATTCGATCAGAAACAGGTCAAATTTATATTAGATTTTACGTGACTCAACATTCTTAGGATGGTACCTTAATGAATTTTTTTGTAAATTTATTTGGTTATGGAAAAGTTAATACTCGATCTAATACTGAGCGTTGTGATTACTACGTACAATATTTTTTACAAATTTATGAAAATATTATTCCTCATTTTGATAAATACCCTCTTTATAATATTAAGTCTTTAGATTTAGCAGATTTTAAAAAAGCTGTTGTATTATTTAAAGAGAATGGTAGAAATAGCACTGAGGATATAAAAGAGATAATTAAAAATATGAACTCTAAACGTGGACACTAGTATTAATGCTACGTTTCTATCATCATTTATCGTACTAGAGTCGTTATGCCATGTTCTCAATTGGGATTCTAGGATTTATTGTATGGAGCCACCACATGTATTCAGTTGGTTTAGATGTGGATATTCTTGTGTTCACAGAACTTCACCGTATTTATAATTTTATATCTGAAGTAAATTATTTTTATAGTGAATGGGAAAAAATCTTGCTATGTGCTGGAAACTCCTGTATAAGTAATCCACTCGTATTTATTACGTTAGGAAAAATTTACTTAAGTAGTGCAAATTTACCAGGACAATCAGCAGGAAACTTTAGTTTTAGTACTAAAACTACGGCAAGTACTAAAAATACTTATAATAGTTATATTAGCTTACCTAAAATTTCTGAACATGTACCTAAACATAATTCTAATTTGAATGATCAAGAATTTGGTTACTTCTTAGCTGGTCTAATAGAAGGAGATGGATGGTTCGGTTTAAATGAATTACATATTATTTTTTCTGATAGAGATATTTCTTTAGCTTATTTAATTAAAAAGCGTATAGGTTATGGTAATGTCTATAAAATAAAAGATAAAAAAGCAGTTAGATATATATGTAAAAATAAAATAGGATTATCGATTATTTTATCTCTAATTAATGGAAAATTTGTAAGTAAATTTAAATATGAACAATTAATTAAACATAATTATAATAAAAATTTTAATTTTGATATAATACCTCCTTCAAATTCTATATCCTTAGATAATTATTGGTTATCAGGTTTTACTCAAGCTGATGGATGTTTTCATATTAGTCTGGCTAAAAGTAAGACTCATAAAACTGGATTTAGTGTAAGATTAGACTATTCAATTAAACAAAATGATGATCTACCTTTAAAACTTTTATACTCTAAAGTAAAAATGGGGAATATTTCACAATATAGTAGTGGTATTTGGTGTTATAAGAGTTCTGGATTTAAAACATCAGCTTTATTAATTGATTATTTTGATAGATTTCATTTATTTGGAGGTAAATATGTAGATTATTTAAAATTTAGAAAAGTCTACATTATGATCACTGAAGGTAAACATTTAGAAAATAAAGGTATACTAAAAATAAAAAGTATTGCAACTAAAGGATCCTCAGAGACAAGTACGCAAGAAGTTTAATTAAATTTAAGAGTGTTGATCCCTTATTTTTTGTTTAGATTAAGATACTGTCCAAATTTGACAAGAGCTTACTTTACCGCAGCTACAATGGTAATTGCTGTTCCTACAGGAATAAAAATATTCAGTTGGATGGCTACACTTTATGGTGGGTCAATACAATTCACTACACCTTTAATCTTTACTCTTGGATTCTTAAGAGCAAAGAGTCCCACTTAAAATAAGAATATAAAAATCTTATTTAAAAGTTGAAAACTGTACTATATGCTGGAAAACTCTAAAGCTTCAATATGTTTATAAATATAGTTAATGGGCTATGATGGTTCAAAGCCCGCCTTCGTATTAACGCTTATGGGAAAGGGTAAAATCTGAATAAACTTTATTTAACTTTATCTGAGGTAAAATAATAGCAGATTGTACATCTAATAAATTAAGTCTAAGTCAAAACAAAAAGTATTGAGGATAAGGCACAGCCTAAATGAGTAATCAGCAAGTAATAAAATTTTATACATTTTTCTTCAGAGAATCTACGCACAGATCGTTTAAATTATTGCGATATAATTGTTTCCCAGTAAGTACTAAAGTACTATCAATAAATGTCTTAATTTTCATAGTCTTTTTATATAAGGTAGAGACTCTCTTTATAATTAAGAGTTTTACTTATACTTTATTCTATAACTTAAACTTAGTGTTTTTAACTGGTCTTCAGGAAAATATTGGAAGGTTAGATATTGACTTTGAACTGTATTTTCACGATTTTTTTAGTTTATCTAAGTCTTATTATACAATTTCCTCATCCTTATTAGTACTTAAATACAGGGGAGGAGAACACTGCCGTAAAACACTCGCAGAGAGGCTAGAGGTACAATCAAATAAATTGAATATTAAGTTGTAAAATTGCCAATGTTATTCTGACTCCTCATTAACAAAAGAAATAGAAGGGGGTAGGGTTGAGGAAGGCATATGCAATGCTAATTTATCTAATGAAAATTGGAGAAGTCTTTGTGAAAAATTATATGAAAACGCAAAGGATGACCGTTCAAACATTTTGAATGATAATAAGGGTAAAAGTGGAATATATTTATGGTATAATTGTCTTAATGGTAAAATATACGTAGGGCAAGCATTAGATTTAGGCGATTCCAAGAAAGGAAGGTTGACTAAGTATTATCATAAAAGTTATTTAATGTCTAAAAATCGAGGGAATAGTATGTTAAGACCTGCTTTAATTAAATATGGCCATGAAAATTTTTCTGTGGCTATACTAGAACATTGTAAACCAGACTTATTAAACTTAAGGGAGCAATATTGGCTAGATTTATTGAAACCTGATTATAATATCTTAAAATTTTCTAGATCTAGTCGAGGTTATAAACATACTCCTGAAACCATTAATAAAATGAAAGGCCCTCGACCTTATTTTAAACCAAGTCCTGAACTCTTATCTAAATTAGGAGAGTTGTCTAAGAATCGTGTATACGATCAAGAATTTAGAGATAGGATTTCTAAACGAGAAGGTTTTACTGTGTATGTTTATAATAGTTCAGGTATATTAGTTAATACTTGCCCTAGTATAATACGCCTAAACAAATATTATGGTTTAACTATGCATCATAAAACTTTGTATAAACGCATAAGTCAAGCCAGTGGTTATTTAATAATCATATAGTTTCATTTTATCCTTTAGAAATGCTAGCGAATGACGCCTCGCCTATAGATAGTACTACTTTATCTATAACCCTTGGTTCAAATAATAAACTAATCCCTAGAAAAATCCAAATAAACCATCTGGATAAAGGTATTGAATATTCAAAAGTTTTTTCTTCTTTAAATTCTGCTGCAACATATATTAAAAATATAGATGGTTCAGTAGACAAAGCTACTATGCGAAAGTACATTAATTCTGAAAAATTATATAAGAATAAGTGGAAATTAATTGAGATAGAATAAGGACACTTTACCTGACGCCAGATGCCTTATAAATAAAAAGACTATAAATTTAAGACTAATTTGTAGAATGGTCTTAGCTCTATTCACAATTGGAGGATTAAAATTAGTTCTCAAAAAATTTCATTATATGCTGGAAAGATTGTATATTAATCTTTATCTAATCAGCAGGATTTTATTTAATAATCCTCAGAGGCTTTACATGAAAGCTTAACAAAATTTAAGTAAGATAAAGTCCTAATTAACTTAATACTTAATAAAAAATCACGCTTTGGCGCTTGTTAACTATAGTTAATAGTAAAACATTTTACGAGTTTTTCAGATGTTAATTATATATTAGCTTTTAGTATAATTCCTGTAACTCCAGCTGTTTCTCCAACTCAAAATTGGTTAGAGATAAGAATAAAAGAGCTCTCTATTCATAAGACTCCTTTAAAAATATATTCTAATTTTAAGAAGGATAGACTTTTGGTTAAAGACCATAAGAATAAAAATACTACAGGTAATTATTATTTTATAAACTTAGTTAACGGTCATTGCTATGTAGGCTGTTCTAAAAATATATCTCAACGTATGTTAAACTACCTTAATAAGCCAAGTGGTTATTTAATTTCTAAAAAAAAATTCTAATATGCCTATAAGTAAAGCTTTATTTAAATACGGTCCTGATAAATTTTCACTTGTTATAATTGAATACACTGAATCAAATCTCTTATATGAAAGAGAGAGTTTCTGGATATCAACTTTAAAACCATATTACAATGTTTTAACAGAAGGAGGAAGTTCAATAAATTATAAACACTCTGAAGAAACTAAACTATTACTATCTAAATTAGCTAAAGATAGAATTGTATCAGAAGAGACTAAAAAAGCGATATCTGAAGCCTTAAAGAAGGAATTAAATCCTTTTTATGGGAGAACTCATGATTCCGAATCTTTAGAAAAAATTATAAATAGTAAGTCTTTAAGTAAAATTTATATTTATAATAGCCTAAAAGAATTATTAGTTATATTTCCATCTGTTAAAACATTAGCTAATAAAATAAAAGCTAATTCTACTTCTATAAATAAAGCCATAGAAAATAATACTTTATTTAGAGGTGAATGGTACATTAGAAAGAGCTTGTTAAATATTGAGCCAGAAATACCTAAATTTACTTATCTCCCCCCTTATCCCAAAGGGGAGGGCTTGTGACTCTCTAATAGAAGATATGATTAAATGCTCTTCAATAAAACAAGCCGTTTTTGTTTTTGATTCAAATAAAAATCACGCTTTGGCGCTTAGAAAAATATTCAGGTATAATGGAAACTGAGAAAGAATTAAGTATACGGCATGAAAAAATAAAAAAATACGCTAATTTAAAATTAGCATATAGTGGGTATATTTTTAGCTATCATAGACTTTTAGACTATTAAGTTAATTTGTAACAGGAGTAGTATTAGCTAATGCTTCTTTAGACGTAGCTCTACACGATACTTATATTACTATAGCTAGCAACATAATCATTGCTGGCCAAAAACTTAAGTCCCCGCGAACTCTTTCCGAGAAACAAATCGCTCCTTTCACAGTAGGTCTAATTGATGGAGATGGTAGTCTTCAAGTAAATCACTGGCGTAAGAAAATCCTACAGTATCGACTAGTCGTAAAACTAGCAGATAAACCTTTAAACTATGAAATGCTAAGTTGTGTTGCCAATTCTTATGGCGGTCTAGTTCGTCGAGGTATTGATAAAAATTTAGGATATGTGCAATGGGTTGTAAATGATAAAAAAATATTTAATCAGAAAATATTACCTCTTTTTGATAAATATTTACCTTTAACTAGTCGTATGCGGTTACAATACCACTTCTTCAAAAAGTATTTTATTAATCCTGATGTAGAGCAATACTTTCTGGAACGAGAACTAAAATACAAAAATCGAAATTCAATTATACCTCTTTTTACAGAAACTAATGTACCTGACTATTTTAATGAATGGTTAGGAGGATTTATTGAATCAGAAGGTTCATTTAGTCATCGCGTTAAGGGAAATTATTCTTTTAGCATAGCTCAAAATCATGATTATTTTTTGATTGAAGCTATACGTAATTATTATGGCTTACATCATCTTACAATCTACCACAAGACTGGTAAAGTAAGTGGCTACCCTCTTTATGAATTCAGTGTCGGTAGTTTATCTGGAACTGGGCGAGTAATCGATCATTGTACAAATCTTCTACAAGGTTATAAATATTGCCAACTAGCAGAATTTGTAATGAATAGTAAAGTTTTTAATGATAGATTGAAAGAGTTTTTGGATTAAGTATGTGTCGTGTTGTCATATCACTGTGGAAGAAATGGGTAACTCTTCCGGTATTAATATATAAAAAATGCTAACGGTGAAGTCTAATTATATTCTAGAGAGCTTAGAATTTGCTAAATTATTAGATAATATCGTGGGAACCTTATTTAAAAATAAGGACTCCGTAGAGACTACACGTGATAATAAGGAATGATTGATCCGTTAACATCCCTTGTAAGATATAGTCCGATCCTATCCGTAAGGATAGCTACCCTAGAGTATAAAAAATACTCGATTTAAGTTGACATACTATGTAGTTGGAAAACTTTTTAACTTAAGTGAAAATACTAATACAGATATATATTATTATAACTCATTACTACCTCTTGTTAATTTACCTGCTGGTTCTACAGAATTTTTAAATCCTTTAGAATCTGAGGGTAATATTAGAACACAATTTAAAAATAAAAGAGGTGTATATTTATGGACAAATAAAATAAATAATAATCAATATATAGGAAGTGCTATGAATTTATCTTCCAGATTATCAGATTATTTTCAGAATTCTTATCTAAATTATCAAGCTTCTAGGGGTAGTGCAATATCAGCTGCTATACTAAAACATGGGCTATCTCAATTTACTTTACAATTAATTGAACTAGGTTCTTCCCCCTCTCGTGATAGTATTTCAGTGAATTCAGATTTAATATTATTAGAACAATACTATTTAGATAGCTATAAGCTAATTTATAATATTAGACGATTAGCGTTAGGACCAGCTCCTGTATTGTGTCCTGATTATAAAAATCTACCTATAGGGGACAAAAATCTCCAATATGGAAAAGAAGGAGTAAAAAGTGCAGCATGGGATCATAAACACTCAGAAGATCAAAAAAGACTTTGGTCTTTTACTCGAAGTACGCCTATCTTTATCTATAATTTAAATAGTTTAACCTTTAATTCTATTGTTTATGGTTATGAAAGATTAGCAGATTTCTTAGGAGTTCATACAAACACTGCTAGACGAGCAGTTAAATCTAATATTTACTCTAAACAATACATTCTTTCATTATCCGAACTAAATAATGAAACTCTTTTAACTATAAAAGAAAGCATAAAACCTAAGAGTATTGCTATTAAAAAAATTTTCATTTATAATAAGGATAAGTCTATACTACTAAAGACTTATCAAAGTGTAAACGCTTTCATGAAAATTTATAAAGTAAATGGTTCAGATGTAAAAATATTATGTACTACAGATAAATTGTGGTTAGACGAATATTATCTATCCTATGAATTAATTGATGATGCTGATAACACGTTAACGACAATAGATGAATTTAATCCTAATTTAAAAAGTAATAGAGCAAGAAAACCTATATATGCTTATTCTTCAGACGGAAAACTTTTAATTAAACGTTATTCCAGTCTAAGGGAATGTGTAAAAGATTTAGAAGGTAATCGAAATGCTAATACTAAATCTTTAGAATTACGTATAAAACATAAAGAACTCTATCACGGTTTAAGAGTCTCTTATAGTCCATTATTTGATCATGAAGAGTAAAAAAAATATATAAAATTAGTATTACTAAAGTTAAAGTGCTGCTACTATCAATTTGTAAATTTTGATATGAAATTAAACTATTTGCTGAGACTTCTTTAGAATCTTTTATTACTTTAAATTTATAAATGAAAGCGTGATAAATAATTAACTATTATTATATATTTTCTTTCTTTCCGGCTTTCCTTAAAAAAGTAAAAAATATAAAGGATTTGAAAATCAGCAGTAAACTATTATTACTCAGAGACTAAACGTTTAACTCTTTATTACTTTTTTGTGTTTAAAGATAAAGGTATAGTCCGTCTCAATATGAAAATTTTGAGTAATTTTTGAGCACACTTCCACTATGTATTATCAATGGGAGCTGTTTTCGCATTATTTGCAGGATTCTATTACTGGGCACCTAAAATCGTAGGTAAAACTTATAATGAAACTTTAGGTAAAATACATTTTTGGGCATTGTTCGTAGGGGTTAACTTAACTTTCTTCCCTCAACACTTTTTAGGTCTAGCTGGTATGCCTAGACGTATCCCTGATTATCCAGATGCTTATGCAGAATGGAATGCTATATCTAGTTTCGGTTCATTAGTTTCAGTAGTAGCTACTGTTTTATTTGGATATATTATTTATGATTTATTCATAAACGGTAAAGAAGTTAATAATGCTCCTTGGCAATTGCCAGGCTATTTTAATTCCGTTTCTGTACTAAATACTAATGTAAGTACAGAGGTAGCTGAATCTTTAGATTGGGCAATACAAAGTCCTGCACCTTTCCATGGGTTTATAGAAGTACCTACAGAATTTAACAAAATCAACTAAAATAAAAACTAATACTAAAGTATAACTTAGCTAGTCCTTAATCTATATTAAATTTTAATAGTTAATCTAACCTTAAGCCACTACTATTATTTTTTTTTATATAATACCACTAATTATATAATTATTAGCACAGTATAATTAAATTTATTAATCTAATAATGGCACAATAAATTATATGTAACCCCTTCCTATCCACTTATAAGGGTTATACTTTTAGTGTTAAGAAACAACTTTTACGTTACAAGTACTTAACCTTATGCCTATAGCCCTAAAGGTAAAAGATAAACGATTTATACAACTATAGAAAATATATAATAGGCAATCTAAAAAGAGAGGGTTAGTAAATGGGGGTAACCTAAACATTTTACTCTACAAGCCCTAGGGGGAGAGGTTACTCTTCTTAATCTATTTTTAACTTTTATGTTCTGCATTAGAACTTAGTAACATGTTTATAAAAAAGGAATACTGTTTACTTTAAGACAAAATGATAATAACTATGATAACTTTACTTTTAGTAGTACCTTTAATAGGTAGTTTATGCTTATTACCATTTAATGAGAAAAATTCGTTAAATAATAGACAAATGAAGCAAATTGCTTTAGCTACTTCTTTATTAAACTTATTAATTTCTGTTATACTTTGGATATTTTTCGATAATAGTGTAACGGACTATCAATTCGTATCTGAGTTTAAAGATGTCAGTTTCTGTCATTTTAATGTAGGGGTAGATGGAACTTCTTTATATTTTATATTATTAACTACTTTTATAACTCCAATCTGTTTATTATCAAATTGGACAGATATAACAGATAAATTAAAATATTTCCTCATTTCATTTTTAATATTAGAAACATTGCAAATAGCAGTATTTGTAGTACTAGACTTATTCTTATTTTATGTTTTTTTTGAAAGTGTGTTAATACCTTTATTTATAATTATTTTAAGTTGGGGAGCTAGTTCCTCTAGAATTAGGGCTGCTTTTTTATTATTCCTTTATACTTTAGTTGGTTCTTTATTTATGCTATTAGCAATATTAACAATCTATCATTATTTAGGAAGTACAGATTTCCAGTTAATCTCTTTAACAGAAATTAGCTTAGATAGTCAAAAATGGTTATGGTTGTCACCCTCCTTCAGTAAGAGGTATATGACCAGCAGAATTAATCAAAATGTAAAAAATTATTATCATTCATTATTAGAAAAATTTCCTAGAAGTAATAGAAATTAGTTGCCTGCTGATAATATTACTAAAGGTATAGTTATTTACGGATCTAATTTGAGCTCTACTGTAAATTATCCTACTTATACGTCAATAGTTAGGCATATGGTAAAAATTCCGTCTAATTTAAATTCTATTATTTTAGGTCTAGTGTTATCTGATGCTTGGTTATTTAAAAATAATGCTGGAAACACTCTTCTAGCTTTTAAACAATCTATAGACAAATCTACATTTGTTCTTTATGTTTTTAATAAATTAAGTCACTATTGTAGTAGATATCCTACTATAACTAGTTCTTCCCTTTCAGCCCTAGGGGGAGGGAAGAAATTTAAAGGTATTGTAATGACTACTAGAGTATACCCTTGTTTTACGGAGTGGCATAATATTTTTTATGTTAATAATAAAAAAATTGTACCTTTAAATTTATATAATTTATTAACTTATGAAGCCTTAGCTTATTGGATAATGGGTGATGGTACTAGAGAGAAAAAAGGTTTAATTTTACAAACACAATCTTTTACTTTAAAAGAAGTTGTTTTTATCATAGGTGTGCTAATACATAAATTTGATTTAAAATGCAGTATCTATATGCAAAGAAATCAACCTACGATATACATACATACTGCCTCTCCCCATGGGCGTGAAAAAATTAATTCCTAAAATTAGACCTTATTTTTTTAAATCCATGTTGTATAAATTAAATATTTCTGACGCGTAAACAATACTCTTAATTTTCTAATAAAGTACAGATTTTTCTGTACCTTGATTAATATCTGAGGTGGCAAATTCGAGGGACATCTTAAATTTAAAAAAATGAATAAATTTAAGATTATCGTCGAGCTAAATCAATAACTGGGAAACTGTTATTGTAAAAGTGTAGAGGCCAGACGCCACATGGTATCTAAGTTAATATTTCCTTCTATCCCACCCTGTCTATCTTTCACATATCAACTATGGTGCAGAGTTCAGGATAGATAATTAAAAGGTAAAGATGGAGATTTTAATATGATATTAGAAGGAATGGTCCAGTTCACCGGTGACGGATTTTAGATGAAAATCTAAATAAGCATATTTTATGAAAAATTGTTAATTATGCTGAGAAGATAAGCCAACTGTTACCTGAGATGGTTGAAGGCTGAACCCTGAGCCTTTTTCTTAGCTTTTGCTATAAAAACACCTATTTGGCCTTTAAATACTTGGTTAATTAAAGCTCATGTAGAAGCTCCTTTAGCTGGAAGTATTATACTAGCTGGTACAATACTTAAACTGTCAACATATGGAATCTTAAGAGTTTTATTACCATTCTTCCCAGAAGCTACTAATTATTTCAGCCCTTTTGTTCAAACATTGGCTATAATATCCTTAATTTATGCTAGTTTATCTACAATAAGACAAAGTGACACTAAAGCTGTAATAGCTTATAGTAGTGTAGCTCATATGGCTGTAATAACTTTAGGTTTATTCTCTAATAGTTTAATAGGGCTAGAAGGTTCAGTTTTATTAGCTTTAGCACATGGATTTGTTAGTCCTGCTCTATTTATATGTGTAGGAGGAGTTATTTATGCTAGATATCATACTAGAGTTATATTATACATTAGAGGATTATTCACATATACACCTATATTTTCTACATTATTTTTAATATTTACTTTAGCTAATGCCGGTATCCCATTGTCACTTAATTTTACAGGTGAAATACTATGTTTAATAGGTCAGTGGGATCGAAGTCCTATAGTAGCAGTACTAGGTGCAACAGGAATTGTATTATCAGCTTGTTATTCAATCTTTTTATATAATAGACTAGCTTATGGTTCTTTATCACCTCATTTGGCTCCACCTAAGGATGTTTCAAGAAGAGAATTTATTCTTTTAATTTCTTTATTAATACCAACCTTCTTATTAGGTATATTTCCAAATATCGTATTAGATACTCTTCATGTGCCATTATCTAATATTTTATATACTATTCCTTCAAGCCCTTTGTAGATAATTTAATCTACATAGATTCTTCTATACCTATTATTACTTCTCTTCCTGCTATAGCTTTAATAATTAAAAAATATAAGCTATCTCTATAAAAAATTAGTAAATTTAAACTATTAGTTAAAAGGTAAGAAGGCTTCCCATGCTCATGCATAGTGATACAAGTAATCAGGTATCACATAGATAGAAGATAACTTTTCAATTAAACAACAGTTAAGGGTAAATACCTTTTTTATTTTACTTTAGATTTATTCTTTCTGCTGATGACATAAATACTCTAAACTAAAATAAGAGCTTAGCAAAATTTATAGTAAAGAGGTTGGGACTATTTACTATTTTTAAACTAACTGTTTTTCGCCCCTAAGGAATTAAATCGAAAATTTGTTATTTTAGAAAGTATTAGTGTTTTCATCTATAGGCTATTTCTTCCCATTAGGTTTTATTAAACAACATAGGGCCAACTAATGGCATTAGGTTTTAATATTGAGAATGACTTGAGCTTTAAATATCTCTTTACTTAAAGATGAGGGTAAGTAGCTATTATAATAAATCAATATCAATATGACTAGTTTAATAACTCTAATTCAATAAATAAGTTCTATCATCCTTTACATATCTTCATCTGCTCTAGAGATTAAGGGTAGCTCGTGGCTTTTGCCACGTACACACTAATATACCTTTGTAGCTTTAATCTTTCGTCAATTTTGATAATACTGTGCCTATTGGCCTTATAGTTTAAAAATTAAATTTAAGCAACCAAGATTTATCTAAATTAGGGTAAAATGTCACTTACTTCTTATTATGCCCTTTCTCGCAAGGTGATTAAGGATTGAACACTTATTTAATGTTTATAATTGTTATCTTTAATTTATTAAGGGACCTAAGGTTAATAAAAACAAAAATAATTGTTTAGCTTACACGCGATGTGTCTAAAGGTTATATGATTAAGTGTAAAAAGATATAAAGACTTTTGTCTTATCAATATCTATAAAAAACCTTGGTGTCTTTATTATGCTAATTAGAAATGACAAATATTAATAGAAAACAATTTCAAGCTTTCCCGTTCCATTTAGTAGATCCTAGTCCTTGGCCACTTCTAACTAGTTTTGCACTATTTGCTATGGCAATAGGAGCAGTTCTTTATTTTCATGGATTTACAAATGGAGGTTATTTATTAAGTTTAGGATTTGTATTAACAGCTTCAGGAATGATTTTATGGTTTAGAGATGTTATTATAGAGGGTACAAAAAACAAATTATACAAAATAAAGCTTCTGGTATAAATGTAAAACTTAGATCATTTAAATTTCTTTTAAATTTAAAATTAACAAGCCTCCCCCTAGGGCTGGAGGTGATTTTAACATCAATATTAAGACTTTGTTATATTTCTAACCTGTTTCATTTTTATTCCATATTTATTAAAAATAACATAATTAATAGTAATAAATTGAAGAACTCACTATTACTATCTAACCATTTGGATACCGAATATCTAGGAAATAATGTTTATACTTTTGTGGATCTGGATCTTAAAAAAGAATCGGAAGGGCCATGGGCTACTGAAATAGAAAAAATATATACTAATGTAGTATTAGATCATTATCTAGCCGGATAATTAGAAGGAGACGGGTCCATTACCATTAATATTCCTGCCAGGCCCTAGGGGGAGGAAAGACTACTCTTAATAGAGTTTTAAATCCTCGCATAACTTTTACTGGTTCTAAAAATAATATTATTTTATACAAAACTTTACAAAAGCTTTTAGGAGGTATAGGCAGATTCTCAATTAAAGAGGATAATACTGACATTATTCGTAATATAATAGGAGACATTGAAGGCTTAAAAATTCTTATAAACTTATTGCATAATAAATTAAGAACTCCTAAAAATATTACTTTTAATAAGTTAATTCAATTTATGAAGTCTAAATATAATTTAGAGTTTGAAGTAAGTAATTTAGATACTTCTGATATTGGTTCTAACAGTTGGCTAACAGGATTTATTGAAGCTGACGGCAATTTTAGTATAAAAATACGAGAAGCTAAGCCTAAAATAGATACAACTAAAAGATCTACTAGTTCTAGTGTGAATTTAAATTTTAAGATTAGCCAGAGATCTTTTGATAGACCTACTTCTACCACTATATATCCAATTATGGAAAAAATAGCTAATTTTCTTTCTTGTAATTTACAACTTATTAAAAACACTAATACCTCTCTAAAATTAGAGCCTATTGATACTTTGACTGCTGAAGTTTCAGCATTAAATAAGATTGATAATATTATTACTTATTTTAACAAGTTTCCTTTGTTAGGTATGAAACAGTTAGACTTCAATGATTGGAAATCTGTATATTTTTTGATTAAGAATGGAGAACATCTTACAGAATCAGGAAGACTAAAAATTAAGTTAATTAAGTCTAATATGAATAGTAAAAGAATATCTTAAATAAAGATCGACTTAACTTTATTCAAACAAAAATCAAACTTAATAAAAACTTAAATTAGATCTAGCTTTAACAGACTAAGTATTATTGTTTAAATCTTTTCATTTATATCAGTGCTTCTTAATAAAATTTTTAAAAATTCTTAAAAATCTAAGCCCTTTTACTTAATATCTTATGTGCCCTCTTAAAATTTGACTGTATGTTGAAACTAATAAACATCAAAATACTTATGAGCTAGTATATTTAATAATTTTAATAGTTAATATCTGGCTAAGTAAAAATTTTTGAATAGAATTTTATTATATCAACAGGATCCTAAAATATAAAATTTACTGGGTTTTAATAGACTTCAATAAAATTAATTGAATTTTATCTAATATTATCAATTATTATCTGGTAACTTATGACTATTAAATATGTTTTATATATATCCTTAGAGACTAAATGTCTTAATAATTTTACTAGATCTAGGCTCTCCTAAAAAATTTCACCTTAAAAATTATAAATTTCTACTGAGTTTGGATTAATAGTTTAATTTAAGAAATAGTCCAAGTTTTCATATAAACAAACTAAATTATTATTTGGAAGAACGTTTATTTACTAGAAAATCTTCAAAAAAAATTTGCAAATTGTGACTATTAATAAATACACAATACTATTCTTCACTTATTTAATAATATTAATTAGGAGATACTAATCTTTTTTATATGAAAATTTTTTGACGTATATGGGGAATCACACTAGCCAAGTTCAAAAAGGACTAACACTAGGTGTAGCTTTATTTATTGTATCTGAAATATTTGCTTTTTTATCTATATTCTGGGCATTCTTTCATTCCAGTTTAGCACCTACTATTGAAATAGGAAGTAGTTGGCCTCCTTTTGGAATTGAAGCTTTAGATCCTTTTGCAATACCATTATTAAATACTGTCTTATTATTATCTTCTGGTGCTTTCATAACTTATGGACACCATGCTTTAATTCAAGGTAATAGATCTGGAGCTATTAAAGGAACTCTTTTAACAATAATCTTTGCTATAGTTTTCACTGGACTTCAAGCATATGAATATGTGGAAGCAGGTTTTACTATAGCAGATAGTGTATATGGAAGTGTTTTCTTCTGTTCAACTGGTCTTCACGGACTTCACGTTATCGTTGGAACTTTATTCATTTTAGTAGGTTTCATAAGAATGATTAACTATCATTTAACAGACTCACACCACCAAGGATTTGAAGCTTCTATCCTATACTGGCATTTCGTGGATGTAGTTTGGCTATTTTTATTTATTGCTGTTTATTACTGGAGTGGTAATTAATTAAGTGTATTATAATTTAAGATGATCATTCTTACCTTAAAATAATATTTAAATTTACCCAATTTAAACCATCTTACTTCTAAGTTTTAGGTTACTTATAATTTTTACCTAAATTCTAAAGTCTAAATAAATAGACTTGCGCTCAGTATTTCGTTAGATAAATAAATAGTATTTCCCTCAGGATAGTTTTTTAAATCCTTTAAAGGCCCTGCTTTTACGAACCTTTACTAAATTATTTTTTTTATTTTAAATTTTATTATGTATGTTTATATACTCTTATGTGACACAAACCGTTGGACCCATTAGGACCCCCCCCTAAGGGCACCACAGAAAAAATGTTTTAATTAAAATTGTTTTTTTCCTGCAGGCTCACTAAGGGCGGTAAATCAGTGAAAATTTAAAGAACGTGCGCATTAAGAATTCTCAAAATGTTTCTATTACCCTTTATTCTAATTTAAAAAGAATACCAATATACCTTTTTATTTATACTTCTCTTGCTATATAGTCCAAGTTATTGGTATAAACATTAGGGGCTTATTTTATAAAAATCTTTTTTTTTTTACCTTCTTGTGCAACTCTTTTACCTATAGTTAAGTTTTAGAATATAAATAAATATTTAAGGTGAAACAGCTTTTTCTTTTTGTAATGGCTTTTTTTTTTCTAAGTTTTAAAGAACTGATTATTTTTAGATAATTTAAGGAATTGCTTTCCCCTGATAGTTAAAAATATAAAATTTTTTTGAGCTGTATGGCTATGAGTGATAAGTTTAAAAACTTCACCTGTGTATTTCTTAGACTGCTAACTATCCTTTGTGACACACTCTATAATTAAGATTTTTAGAGGCCCTAATGGTAAATTTTGAATTATGATACTTTCCACTCAAAAGGGTCCAAAGGGACTGGTTTGAAATGTAATTAGCTGTCATATTTTAATACTATTTATTATTTAAGCGCCAAAGCGTGATTTTTTTCTAACACGTTAAGTTTGAGCTTTTTATTAAGTTATTAATTTATATTATTTGATAATTTTAAGATAGGAATTTTTATACACTTTTTAAAGTTTTCTTTTTGTTTATAATTGCCTGTCTATTTCCTGAATTTATATATAATCAGCTTTATTCTAGTTCCTCTCTTTTTACCTTAAACTAAAAAAAATCTACTCGGTAAATTTCCTAAAATACCACTCGCCCTTAGGGGAGGGAATGATGGTCTTGTAATTTGACTATTACAGCTAAATCAATATCATATTTTTAATCAGGGTAAAACTTTATAACTTTTATCCCTTAACACTAGAGAGTAATAGTAGTAACTAGTAGTATATAGGTAAAAAAGTTGGTTACCACTAGGTAAAAAAAATAAAAACACCTTAAAGTGTCTTCCCTCACAAAATGATTTGATGTAAGCTTTATGAGAGGAATTTACATAAAAAGGTTATTATGAGAAAGCACCTGCCTTACCATTCCTATTCAAAATGCCTCAATTATTGCCATTTTTTTTTGTTAATCAATTATCTTTTTCATTTATAACATTAATGTTGATAGTAGTAATTTTTTCTAAATATGTTTTACCTATGTTCACATTTGGACAAGTTGTAAGATTATATATTACAAAATTAAGTGTTTAATTTAAGGATTTTCGGTTATCTAATTTCTATTATTTAACGTCTTCACCCTTAGATCTTTTAGATAGTTAATCTATTTATACTTGGTTTATTTTCTACTAGCATAGTTTCTTAAGTTTTACATTTTATAGTGTGTGGTAAAGAGCTTTGCTGCTTCTCCTGCCACCGTGGCCTCCTTTGGCTCTCCAAAATCAAGATTCCATATAATTAATTATTGATTGTGAATGATAGGGTTAATATCCAAAAAAGTTTTATTATTATAAATTATTTACCTCCTATTTTCCCTTATTTATCTTTCAAAATACTTTAATTGTAACGAGGATAAAGATAGGAATTCTTACTTTATAACTTTTATTATAAAAATAGAATTAAAGTATCTCCCTGGTCCTAAGCACTAAAACGGATGAGCCCATTCTTGGCATAGGCTGCTAATACATGGACCCTTTTCTTTTCCGCAGTATAAAAATGCGGTAGTTTAGGCTGGGTGAAGGGTGACTTCACAACTAACAAACATAGCAGATGTTTAGATTATTTAAGCGCGTGAGCTCACAATAAAATTCTAATATCTGCTGACACTAAATGTTCCCAAAGGAATTATATAACATACACTTATGACTTTATCAATAATTTTATTTTTAATTGGTATACTTGGCTTTGTTTTAAATAGAAAAAACTTATTATTATTAATAATTTCTATAGAAATTATGCTTTTAGCTGTAACTTTACTAATAGTAATATCAAGCTTTAGTTTTGATGATAACATAGGACAAACTTTTGCAATTTATATTATTGCAATAGCAGGTGCTGAATCAGTTATAGGTCTAAGTATACTTGTTGCTTACTACAGATTAAGAGGAAATATATCACTTAGAACATAATGTATTTAACAATTTTATTTTTACCTTTATTAGGTTCAATCACAGCTGGATTCATGGGTAGAAAAATAGGAGTAACCGGAGCCCATATTATTACTATTTTTAGTTTATTTTTAGCTTCTACTTTTGCCACTTTCGCTTTCTATGAAGTAGCGATATGTGGAAGTCCTGTAACAATTCACTTATTTACTTGGATAAACTCAGATATTATGACTGTATCCTGGGAATTTTTATTTGATTCTTTAACTGTGTCAATGTTTATTCCAGTGCTATACATTTCAACTTTAATTCACTTATTTTCAACAGATTATATGGGAGAGGATCCTCACAACCAGAGATTCTTTTCTTATTTATCTTTATTCACTTTCTTTATGCTAATGTTAGTAGCTGGTGGTAACTTTTTTGTACTATTTGTAGGTCAACCTGGCCTAATGCACTATTTAATAATAAAATATAAGCGCCAAAGCGTGATTTTTTATATTAACATATGTAATTGCATAATACTACTATTTGCTGGAATTTTAAGGTAAAAATTAACTGACTTAATACTAAGTAAGGGACTAGGGATATCCTGCCCCTGCCTTTTAATTTTTAATATGTACTAAGTAAAATAGATTATTTATTTAATAACCAGCAGGAAATAAAAGCATCTTTATTTTTTTTTTAATGTACAGATTCGGGCGCTGATTTTATTAGTCTAATAATGATAGTAGTCTGAATTTAGTCTAGAGATTCAAAAAATATAGACTATTTCCTCAGAGATTATACGTAGTAAGAATTTAGAAAAGTTCTAAGATTTAATCCTTTTATCTTATAATTTATATAATTTAAAACTTTATAAATTTAGATAAAAAGCAATTAGACAATGATTATCTTTTATCTTTTTCATTTTTAGGCGTAGCCCTTAAATTAAGAGAGTCTAGAAATTATTCTACTAAAAAAGATAGTGATATTTTAAAAGAATCTACAGAGTCTAAAATAAGCTCTAAAGAATCTTCTTTTAAACGTTATCCCAGTAATAGAAAGAGAACTAACTCTAATAGTTCCTTAATTTTAACTGATTATCTTAAAGAAGCATTAATAGGTTTAACTTTAGGTGATTTGTCTTTAGAAAAATCCACTAATAATAGCAATATCAGATTAAGGTTCGATCAAGGTATTATTCATTCTGATTATCTTTATTTTTTATACGAACTTTTTAAAGATTATACATTAACCCCACCTAAATCTACTAATAGAAAACCAGATAAGCGTACAGGTAAAATATATAATAGTTTAATATTTAAAACTAGAATGTTACCTTGTTTTAATTACTTATGGGATTTATTTTATAAAGATAGAAAAAAAATTATTCCTTCTAATATAAAAGATCTTTTAACTGAAGTAGGATTAGCTTTCTGGATAATGGATGACGGAGGGTTAGGAAGTGGAGGTACTTTAAATTTCAGTACTGATAGTTATACTGAGAATGAAATAGACTTATTAATAGATGCTTTGACTAAAAATTTTTATTTAAAATGTCGAAAGTCTTTGAAAAGACCAAATCAGTGGATGATTGTCATACCTAAGTCCGAAGTGCAAAAAGTAGCAAATTTGACTTTAAAATATCTGCATCCTTCTATGTATTATAAAATAGGAAGATAAACAAATTTTAATAAAGTTATCGTTGCTCTCCTACGGCTGGAAGCGCTTTTTTTTTTACTATTTTTTTTTTTTATAAAATTATAAGATAAAAAGTGGGAAGGAATAGGAGTTTCTTCTTATTTATTAATCAATTTCTGGGCTACAAGAATACAAGCCAATAAAGCTGCTATATTAGCATTTAATATGAATAGAGTGGGTGCTTTGAGAGGTAGGATCTCTCTAATGTGCCTAAAACTATCAAACTCCGGGGACACCTTAAAGCTCCTGATACCAAGCTACATACGAAAGTATGTAAGTGGCCAGACTAATTACCTGGGTAAGGTAACAAGTCAGGGGATGATCGAAAGTGAAATGGGTTATCGCGGATCTAAGTCAGAATTTATTTCGCAAATGGATTCTGTAAAAGAGCAACGAGTAGACGGTAGTTATTGCATTAAAGCTAGCTCCAGCAGAATGCAATTAAGGTGTACTCTAATGGGTTTCGAAAGAAACTATCCAATCAAAGTCCTTTCTAAACAATTAAATAAACAAAATTTTTGTACCAGCGCCTATGCGCAAGTTCAATTAACTAAACTAGAGCCATGGTTTGTTACTGGGTTTTGCGATGGTGAAGCTTCTTTGTGTATCTATTTATACAGATAAACGGATCAAAGGTAGAGTTGGTTGGGTTGTAAAACCAAGCTTTCAAATTTCTTTACATTCTAGGGATATGAAATTATTATTAGAACTGCAAGCATTTTTTGCCTGCGGAAGCATCGTTAGCAAAAATACTCGAAGCGAAGGAAGCTTTAGAGTAAATTCACTTCATGATTTAACAAATTTTATAATTCCACACTTTGTAAATTATCCTTTACTTTCTCAAAAAGCTGCGGATTTTTATTTATTTAAACAAATTGTTAACCTTATTAACACTAAGGTTCACTTGACTGAAGTAGGACTACAGCAAATTATTAATATCAGAGCCTCAATGAAGTTAGGTCTATCTGATTTGCAAAAATCTGAATTTATTAATTATAATCCAGTGCCTCGACCAATTATTAATTATACTGAAATTCCAACCCCTAATTGGATTGCAGGATTTTCAAGCGCTGAAGGTTGCTTTTTAGTTCATATTTCAACATCTGATAAAAATAAAATAGGTCAAATTATCCAATTAATATTTAAAATTTCGCAACATCGTAGAGACAAAAAATTATTAGAATTAATTGCTAACTATATGAATTGTGGAGCCGTTTATTCTCACAGTGAAAATGCTTTCGTATTTAAAGTGGGAAAATTTGTAGATATAAATAAAAATTTTATTCCTTTTTTTAAAGCCTATTCAATTCAGGGGGTCAAACTATTAGATTATCAAGATTATTGTGAAATAGCTACTTTAATCAGTGAAGGTACACATCTAAGCCCTAAAGGAATAGCTAAAATTCAATTAATCAAAGATAGAATGAACACAAAAAGAAAAGATCCTAAAATTTAATTGCATGATAAATTTGACTGCCATGGATATGGGACTGAGTATAGGATTCTTTGCAATTTTTGCCTTATTTGGATCCTTAAATTATGCAACTATCTTTAATTTAGCTCCTCATGTAAATGAAATAGCTATAACTATTATAGGCTTATTATTACTAATGGGTGCTATGGCTAAATCAGCTCAAATACCTCTACATTCTTGGCTTCCTGGGTCGATGGAGGGTCCTACACCTGTTTCAGCTTTGATCCATGCTGCCACTCTAGTAACTGCAGGATTATATCTTTTAGTTAGATCTAGTCCTATTTTAGAATACTGCCCTACAACTTTATTAATTATAACACTTATAGGCTCTACTACTGCCTTTGTGGCTGCTCTATGTGGATTGGTACAAAATGATATTAAAAGAATAATAGCTTTTAGTACTATATCTCAGTTAGGTTATTTTATAAGTATAATTACATTTATTTTATGTTTAAATTATTTATCTACTGCTTCATCCTTTGTCTCAAATTTATACTTTTTAGACTTATATATTCTTTTAGGAGACCTGATAGAAAATACGATGTGGGGCCAGACTTTATATCTGGAGGATTTATATTTATGTGTATATGTTCTAGAAGTATACTTTAGCCTGGTTATTTTAAATTATATTATTAATTATTTAAATTCTGTGCTTCTATCCTTAAGGGCTTCCTTAAAGACTCAGGATTTAAAATATTTTTTAACTATTAATAGTCTGTTTCCATCTGTTGAGCCTTGCTATCTTAAAAATGTTTCGACAGATAATTGCAATTTATTATTTGTAAATTTATCTAGTAAAACTAAGGCTAACCAATTATCAAATTATCTTATCAATACTAAATCTATTAGTTCTTCAGATAATGGTAAATTAGGACCCTCTCTTCCCATAAGGAGAGTGGACACAAAACTAGTAAATATAGGAAAATTCCCCTATCAGCAATAAAACCCCTATTTAAACCTTAAGGATAAGATAGTATTTTTAGAATTATACTCTTATACTCTGATTCCAATATAAGTTATAAAGACAAATTTACTGATTTTAGTTATAGTGGTAGATCTTTAAATTAAAAAAGAATACAATAAGACCCAGGCTATTTTCTTATGAGTAAAAAATAAAAGTAAAAAAAAAAAAGCTATGTTGGTAAATCAGTAAGCTTATACCAGAGAATTAGTAACTATTTATCTTCTGACTATATAAATAAGAATAAATTAAAAATGGCTATTTGTTCCGCTATTTCTAAATATGGTCTTGAAAATTTTACTTTATAAAATTTAGAAGTTATTCCGGGAGAAAAAGTATTGCAAAATAAGATAGTCGGAAAAAATCCGTCCGTTCAGAATCTAGAAGAAACAAATTTAAGTATTATAGAGGAAGGTTCTTCTTCAGATATAAATAAAGATTTACTTTCTCTTAAAGAAAACTATTGGTTCGAATTAATACTTCCGTCATATAATTTTCAAAGTATATTGCAGCCCTTTACAGGTTCTAATCATTATAGATTTGGTTAAAAAGTACCAGAATCTGTCACATTAAAAATAAGTAGTACTCTTAAAGGTCGAATAAACTCCCAAGATAAAATATTGATTCATATCTCTGGGGCTCGTAAAAAACCTGTTTACTGTTATGATTATCATACTCAAAATTATATAACAGAATTTGAGGGTTTACGTATCGCTGCTCGAGTTTTGAATTTAAAAGATTCAGCTTACATTAGGTATAGACTAGACAAAGATAAGCCGATAGATGTTGCATTTAATAATAGAAATTACAAGATGCTATTTAAATCTAAAAAAATTAATAATAACACTTAAAATTATACCATATGGCCTAATAAAATGTTACTAATTGCTGGAAAGTCCTAAAATTTAAGATACTAACACTGAGACAGGCTCCTATACTTATAAAATTTACCTTAATTATTATAAAAGATAAACCTGTAACAATTAAGTAAAAATTTTTAAATTATTTTTAGGATAATCAGCAGGATGTTAAAAATTTTATCGGAATTTAAGGGTTAGTCCTATCTTTCCTTCTTTAAACATTTTTTTTGAAAGTTTAGCTTGTTTCAGCTTCTATATCTTTATATAATTGAAGTGAATAGTGAATTTTCATCCTCAGAGAGATTACGTAATAATAATTTTAAGTAGACTGAGATACAGAGCTAGAAGTATAGGGTCTACTTAATTATAAGATATTCTCCGAAATTTTATAAAAATTAAATTTGTTTGATATGGTATTAGCAGTAGGATTAAGTAAATATGATGTGAGCTTATTCCATGTTATTAATCATGCTTTCTTCAAAGCATTACTTTTCTTATCTGCGGGCTCAGTAATTCATAGTATGGCAGATCAACAAGATGTTAGACGATTAGGAGGTTTAATTAATTTTTTACCTTTTACTTATACTATTATGTTAATAGGTAGTCTTTCATTATTAGCTACACCCTGGTTAACAGGATTTTACTCTAAAGATTTAATTATTGAATTAGGTTACGCACAATATCAGTTCTCAGGCTACTATGCTTATATATTAGGAAGTATAACTGCAGGTTTGACTGCTTTCTATTCATTTAGATTGATATCACTAACTTTCTTAACTTATCCTAATGCTACACGAAATGATTATTTAAATAGTCATGAAGCTAACTTAAAGGTTGTAGTACCTTTAACTGTGTTAGCCTTATTTAGTATATTCTTTGGATATATTTGTTCTGACTTATTTGTTGGAATAGGATCTGATTTTTTAGGAAATAGTATATTTATTCACCCTGACCATATCACTTTAGTAGAAGCTGAATTTAGTCTTCCTAGTCTAATGAAATTATTACCAGCTATTTTTTCATTAGTAGGTGCTATACTTGGACTAGTTTTATACCATGTGAGTCCTGAATTTATTGTAAGTTTAACAGATCCTAATATATCTACATCTGCTAAAAAAGATTCTCATATTTCTAGCGAAATAAGCTTTATCTCTAATGTGAGAGAAAGTGTGGAAGAAAGAGTTAATAAAGTCGGACTATCTAAACTGTATAGAGGAGAAGGAAGTTTATTTAGAAAAGTATATTTATTTTTAAACAGTAAATTTTTATTCGATATCTTATATAATAATTATATTATATCAAGAGGCCTTAAAACAGGTTATATTATTTCTAAGGTATTAGATAAAGGATTAATCGAAATCGTAGGTCCTTATGGACTTTCTATTATAGGCTATAAAACAGGACTTAATATATCTAAACTGGACACCGGGGTAGTAACTACTTACTCATTGTATATTAGTTTAGGACTACTAACATTACTATTTTTAGTATTCTCACCGTTGTATTTTGGAGAGAATAGTTACAGCGATTTAATGAATTATATTTGTTCAGTTTCTCAACCATTCCAACCCGATAGACTTTTTATCTTATATTTTTCTTCTTTACTATTAATCTCTTTTCCATCTCGCCCTTAGGAATAAGTTAAATAATATAAAGAAGAGCCTTGCGTACTTACATAACAGTTGTCGCGATATAAACTAAATAAGTCTGTAGGTAACTATTCTTAACTCTAACTTAAATATAATAACTTTATTTTTATATATGTCTATCGTCAAGGCCAAAGAATGCCTTCTCTACCTGCTACCTCCTACCTCCTACCTCCTTTTTAGGTGAAGCGTTTAAACGATCCCCTTAGCGATTAAGGGTAGGCGTAAAATGTAGTCTCTTGTAATATACTCTTTTGAATATGAAGTTATTAAATTATAATTATAATTTAATAATGGTAGTGATATATACCCTCCCCCACATAAGCGCTTGGCCTAGCTGGGTTTCTCAGATTATAATTAATTAGTTTTGCATAAGTGCCTGTCTTCCTTTTTCACTTAAGGGAAAGCTATATGGACGCAAGGCTTTTCAAGTGATATATTTCATTGTAGCTTTATATAGTCCATATCATCATAAGCACATCAATTATAAAAAACTACTTTAATAAGGCTTGCCTTTTTATCGTATCATATGTAATTAACTATTATATCTAATGACACACTTTAACCACAAGCACCTGTGACATTTAGAAAGGGCTGGGTTTATAGTCTTCAAACAGCACCCTATCTTAAATTTTATTTTAAAAATAAAAAGCTCTAGGGTCTGGCTATTTATTTATAGCTGCTTTAATAAGTATTATATAGGAAAACTTATAATAATACTTTAATTTGACCTTTGTGTCATGGTTATTTTTTCTACTAGTTGATGATAAAATTTTTTTAACCCCCCCCCTTCCAAATATATTTATTACTTGGGAAAAAAGAGTAATGAAAGAGATGGTATAAGTTAAGGATCTAAAGTGTTCTTAAAAAATAGACCCTTTTACTTACGGCTTGACGGTCTTCTTAAGGTATATTAGAACTTATTAACAAATTTAATAACCCTTTAATTTTTTTTATATTAAAAGAAGAATTGTTTTTTTTTTAATCATCCTTTTTTTTTAATACTTTAATTCTAATTTAAAGTTATAGGTTGTGCAATTTTAAACAAGTCAATCCTTAATTTTTCGGAATTATTAAGGGAGATACTGTTAGAATAATTTAAATTTTTATTTTAAAATAGATTAAGATCTAACATTAATTTTTTTAAGGCATTATAGCAAAGTGGTTATGCGGAGTACTGTTAATACTTTTTACAGAGGTTCAATTCCTCTTAATGCCTATATTTAATAAACATATTATAATACTATACTCCTTTAAATACCAAATCCACCTTTTGCTGCTTCTACTGCTTTAGCCTTAATAATAAAAACCATCTAAACAAAAATAAATTGGTTAGAGGAAATTTGGTAAAGGGGGGGGGACGGAAAATAGTTTTTTATGTTATTTATTTTTGCATATGCTATTTTTAATAATAAAAGGGCTCATTTAGGTATACTCAATAAAAATTTAAACTTTTTATAAACTGATTAGGTTTAACTTGTCGACCTGTTAACATCCTTTTTATTTGTCATTTTTTTTTATTATGTAATAGTAGGGTGAAGAACAGATTTTAATTTATAACATAGCCGTTTATGCTCACTAATTCGTGCTAATGCAGGGGGAGGACTTGATTACACTAGTCTGGTTTATTTAATGCGTTCATTTATTAAATAATAAACTCAGGCCCTTTAGGGGGGGGGGGGAAGGTATATTATAATATAACAAAATTATATAAAAGCGATAATAATTATAAAACTTTCATTTTATTTCAATGGAAAGAGGCTAATGAAGGATTAGTTAATATTTTTGACGAATCTACTCTTGCTTTAAAAGTAGGTAGTATTTAAATTAGATGGTTAAAAGAATAAAAATTAGTTGATACTAAAGTAGAAACTGGGGGTAGAACAGAATAATCTAACATTTTAATACCTGCCGCCTTCGGCGCTTCTAAACTAAAAATTTTTATGCTTAAAGGCTATTTACCTTAAATTTCACTTCCTAAGTAAATACCTATGGCTATTCCTCCTAAACCTTTAAAAATGTTTGAGTAGCCAGGCCTGCTAGGCCTTCGTAAAATTAAACTGGGTGGCTATTTAGTCAATAATGTTGCTTATACTAATTCTTTAACAAGCGTTAAACCGTGATTAAAATTTATCAAGTGACACTGATTTAAGATAAAAAATTATAATATTAAATATGGTTAATGGTTTAAATTCTGTTGCATTCTTAATAAATAAAAAAAAAGGTTTAAGCTTTAATTTAGATAATTATAAGAAATTTCACTTATTAATAGATCCTGACTACATTCACCCTTTTACTTTTAAAAGTAAATTAAGATGAAAAGAAAGAATTAGAAAGTTTAATAGTAGAGATAAAAAAAAATATATTGGGCTTAGTTCTTAAATTTTAAGAAGATTTTTCCTACTGTATGCCTGTAACTTTAGATTACAGAAGGAGAGTTTTATGTTTCAATGAGTATTAAAATTTTTAAGGTCAAGTAGCGAGAGGAGATCAAATACACAAAGTGAGCACAAAGTGAGCACAAAGTGAGCACAAAGTGAGCACAAAGTGAGCACAAAGTGAGCACAAAGTGAGCACAAAGTGAGCACAAAGTGAGCACAAAGTGAGCACAAAGTGAG
>Ga0157379_10000363_pt1 | contig 36411 bp, 27 predicted proteins | sample S25metaG_FD_121802 | JGI IMG/M metagenome (GOLD analysis project Ga0157379, IMG submission 121802) | Switchgrass rhizosphere microbial communities from Kellogg Biological Station, Michigan, USA - S2-5 metaG | ecosystem: Host-associated > Plants > Roots > Rhizosphere > Soil | place: USA... | reverse complement strand
TCCAGTCCTCGGGGGCGGTGTTGGCGCCGTCCCAGGTATCGTACTGGCGCGACGAGTCGGTGTTGCCGACCGGGGGTTTGTCGCCGTCGCGGATGACCTCGAGACTCTTGTTGCCGCTTCCGGTCGGTGCCGTCACCCGCGCGATGATCGTGCCTTGCGAGGCGAGATTGGTGCCCGCGGTCGGGGTCGCCGTCGGCGTCGGCGGCCTGCCGACGAAGCCGCCATAGATCTCCAGCTCGCCGACGGAGATGAAGTCGTCGCTGCCGCCGGGGGCACCGTCGAGCCGCACGCCATCGCCCGCGATCGGCGCGAAATTCAGCGTGTAGGTCTCGTAGTTGATCCCGTCGTTCGGCGGATAGGCCGGAGTGCTGGTCAGGCCCGACACGTTGACCCACGTCCCGTTCTGCCGCACCTGGACCCTCAGCGTGTCGAACCAGCCGCCGTCGCCAAAGTTCATACCCTCCTGGAAGACGACGCGGCTGAAGGTTTGCGGCGTAGCGTAGGTATAGCCGATCCAATCCTCGGGCGCGGTGTTGAAACCGTCCCAGGTGTCGTACTGGCGCGTCGAATCGGTGTTGCCGACCGGAGGCTTGTCGCCGTCGCGGATCACCTCGAGGCTCTTGTTGCCGGTGCCGGTCGGCGCCGTGACGCGCGCCACGATCGTGCCGAGGCGCGTGAGGTTGCACGGCGTCGTCTCGATCTGGCAGGCCGCCGAGCAGCAGTCACCGTTGAGCGTGTTGCCATCGTCGCATTGCTCGCCGGCATCGAGGTTGCCGTTGCCGCAGAGCACCCCTGGCGTCGTGGTCGGCATCGGCGCGGTGGACACGGGCGTAGCGGTACGGGTCGGGGTGACGACGGGCGTCGGAGTCGACCCGCCGCTGGGGCGCGCGCTCGCCTCGACGGAGTTGGGGCTCTCGCCGCCGGCGTTCGTCCCCGCGACGAAAGCGGCGGAGACGACGTAGTAGTAGGTCGTGCCGTTGGTGACGCTGGTGTCGGTGTAGTTGGTGGTCGTCGTGCAAGCGATCGTCGTGTACGGCCCACCCCCGACCCGGGCGCGCTTCACGTGGTAGCTGGTCGCGCCGACGCTGGCGGGCCAGGAGAGCGCAACCTGCGCGTTGCCCGGGGTCGCCGTGAGGCTCGCCGGAGCCCCGAGATTGACGAGCAACGTCGTCGATGCGGCGTGCGTGAGGCTGCCCGAGGTTCCGGTGACGGTGAGCGACAGCGCGTACGGCGTCGCGCTCGTCGTCGTCACCATGCGCAGCGTCGACGAGCCGGAGCCCGTGATCGACGACGGAGTGAAGCCGCCGCTCGTGATTCCCGTGGGGAAGCCGGACTCACTCCCGACCGTCAGGTTCACCGTACCGTTGAACCCGGACTTGCGCGTCACGGTCACCGTGAACGTCGCCGATTGTCCGGGAGACACCACTTGGGCGGATGGCGTCACCTCGATGTCGAAATCGCCCGTCTGTGGCAGCACCGTGATCGTTCGGGTCGGTGGACTCGGATCCGAGTTGCCGGCCGCGTCGATGACGGTGAGCGAGGTGACGAACTCTCCCGCCACGGGGAAGGTGACGTTGCCCGGGTTCTGCGCCGTCGATGACGCCGGCGAGCCGTTCGGGAAGATCCACGCGTACTTCGTCGCGACGGTGCTGGTCCCGAAGAAGACCGAGCCGCCCGCCGTGATCGTCGTGTCCGATGCGGGCGAGGTGATCGCGCCGCTCGGCGGTGAGGTCGAGAACGGCGAGAGCTGGATGAACCGTGCCGTCGACGGCACGCCGGCCGAGTCGACGAGGAACAGCATGTACCAGCCCGGCGGCGCCAGGTTGCCGTTCGGGGGCGTGGTGAACGTGAGCGTGCCGGAGCCGCTGCACGGCGGTTGCGGCGAGGGGCCGCAGAGCCCGATCAAACGCTGGTCCATGTCGGTAGCGTGGGTCGCGGACCCGGGACGCATCAGCACGGCCGAGGCGATGGGCGAGGTGCTGGTGTAGCTGACCGAAAAGGACGTGTTGTAGCCGAGCGGGCCGGAGGCGGGAGTCAGGCCGGTGATGCTCGGGCGTGCCGTCGTGATGAGCTGGTCGTTCGCATCGAAGAGGTAGGCCGGTGTGTAGATCTCGATCGACGGCTCGTACCCGCCGCGCGAGCCCGGGTTGCTCCCCATGCTGACCACGGTCGCGTCGGGCAGGAGGATCGCCACGGCATGGTAGAGGCGGGAGTAGGACGCGGTGCCGCCGGAGGCGAACGTGTTGGCCACGGGATCGTAGAGGTCGGCCTTCTTGCCCTGCGCGCTCGGAACCTCGTTGTTCACCGAGCCGCCTTCGGCCAGCACCTTGCCGGTCGGCAGCAAGGTCGCGTTCATCTCGATGCGACCGCTCGACATGTTCGGGCCGGCGACCCAGCTCGGGGAGCCGGCCGAGAGGTTGATGATCTCGGTCGACGCCGTCGCCGGGTTGCCGCCGCCGAAGTTCATGACACGCGCCGTGTAGGAGGGTGGAAGCAGCGGCAGCAGGACGGCGGACCCGTACGTGCGATCGACGGTCGTCGCGGCCGATGTGGCCCACGTCTTCGGTCCGGGGTCGAAGAGCCACGAGGTCGACGTCCGTCCGCCGCCGCCGTTGCCGGTGAAGAACACCTTGCCGCTCGGCAGAAGCGCCATGCGCGGATAGAGCGGCGGCGTGAACGGCGCCGTCACCGGACTCGACCAGCCGGCCCCGGCGTTCTTCAGATCGTAGATCTCGACGGTGTTGTTGGTGCCGCCGCTCAGACTGAGTCCGGAGAACGCCATGATGCGCCCGTCGCCGAGCGCGGTGGCGGTGGCATACCAGCGGCCGTCCACCATCTTCTGCGTCTGGAGGATGCTCGACGTGGTCGGGTCGAAGATCGAGGAGCGCGCGTCGCCGGTGAAGCTGTAGTCCGAGGTTCCGCCGACGACCAGCGGCCGGCCGTCGGGGAGCACGGCCGTTCCGCTGCAGAACACGTCGTACTCGATGTTCTGCACCGTGACGCTCGCGGCGGTCGCGACGCGCGGATCCCAGACGGCGATCCGGTAGCTCTCGGCGCCCGGTGCATCGTTGCTGGCATCGTTCTCCGAGCCCGCTACGATCAGCAGCCTTCCGTCGTGGAGGAGCGTCGCGGAAATCGGGTTGATCGGCATGAGGTAGGGCAACGTGCCCCACTGGCCGTCGACGTGGGGCACGTTCGCGACGCACTGCGCGCGAGCGGAGCCGGCAGCGATGAGTGCGGCGACGAGAAAGACCGCGAGGAACGAGAGGCGTCGCATCGGGCGGCTTTCGCTCTTCGTCAGGTCAGGACGACGGCGGAGCGTGGCGTAGAGCGCCGCGCGAGGACGGGATCACGCGCGAGCGTACGGCGCAGGCAGGTATTCGAGGCCACCGACATCGGACACATCCTCAGGGGCAGCGGGCCACTCCCTCGCGAGTGGAACAATGGCGATGAAGCCTACTGCCTGATGGGGCATGTCGCAACTGGTTTTACACAGAATCTGTCATGGCGCTCGCGCCATGAGGCGAGCTGGCGTCGTCGCCCGCGGAATCCTCGCCGAACCCTATGGCGTGCGCCACCGCGACCATGCCGGCGTCCCTGTATCAGGATGAAGCGATTTCGCAGCGCGGCGAACTGAACGCGGTGAGCGCGGGGCGGTCGGGCGGCACCGTCCGTGGTTGTTGACTAGTGGTTGTTGACTAGAAGAAGCGGTGCGGGAAATTGTCTTGCACCTCTAGTGCGCGCCCGCGCGGTGACGCCGGGAGGCACCTCGCTCAGATGGCGAAGGCGAAACGGGCACAGCCGGTCCGGGTGTCACCACCCGGGCAGTCCAGCGACGGCGGCGTCCGCGTGCGTCCGCTGCTCCATGGACTCGCGCTCGCCCTCCTGACGGTCATCACGTACATCCCCGCCCTCCGGGGCGGCTTCCTGTGGGACGACGACGAGATGCTGGTGCGCAACTCCTTCGTCCACAGCCCGAGTGGGCTCTACGACATCTGGCTGACGAGCCACCTCGGCACCTATTTCCCGCTGACGTCGTCGATGTTCTGGCTGGAGTGGCATCTCTGGGGCGACGATCCGACCGGCTACCATTTCGTCAACGTTCTCCTGCACGCGTTGTCGGCCGTCGTACTGTGGCGGATTCTCCGGCGCCTACGCGTACCCGGAGCATGGGTGGCCGCAGCCGTGTTTGCCGTCCACCCCGTGACGGTCGCATCCGTCGCGTGGATCGCCGAGCGCAAGAACACCCTCTCCTTGCTGCTCTGCCTGAGCGCGCTGCTCGCGTTTCTGCGCTTCGAGGACGAAAAGCGACGTCTCTGGTACGGCACGGCGCTGGCGGCGTTCGTGCTCGCGATGCTCGCCAAGACGTCCGTCGTGATGCTGCCGGTGGTGTTGCTCGCCCTGGCCTGGTACCGGCGGGGCGCAATCGCGCGCGTCGACATCGTGCGCGTGCTCCCGTTCGTTGCCTGGGCAGCCGTGCTCGGCGCCGTGACGGTCGGCGTACAGCACGAGGCGGCTTTCCGGCCCGAGTCGCTGGCCTCGCGCCTGGCGGCCGCGGGCTGGGTGATCTGGTTCTACCTCGAGAGTCTATTGGTGCCGGTTCGGCTGACGATGATCTATCCGCGCTGGCAGGTCGATCCCACCAGGCTTCCAGCCTGGCCGCCGCTGCTCGCGCTCGTCGTGCTCGCGCTCGTCTGCTGGCGGCGGCGCGACCGCTGGGGACGCCCGGTGCTGGTGGCGCTCGTGGTGTTCGTGGCGATGCTGTTTCCCGTCCTCGGCCTCGTCGGGTGGTCGTTTCACGAGTATTCACTCGTGTCCGACCATCTCCAGTATGCGGCCCTCGCCGGACCGATCGCGCTCGTCGTGGGAAGCGCGGCGGCAGCGTTGCAGAGCCGTCGCGTCGAGCGTCGAGCAGTGGCGTCGCTTGCGTTGGTGCCCGTGGCGGCGTTGTCGTGGCTGACGTGGACGCGCGCCACCGTGTTCGAGAGCGGCTGGACACTCTGGCACGACACGCTCGACAAAAATCCGGCGGCGTGGGCGGCCCACAACAATCTGGGACGTCTCCTCGCCGACAGCGGGAGGCTCGGGGAAGCCAAGGACGAATACCGTAAGGCGATCGAGCTGCATCCTATATACGCCCACGCCCACAACAATCTCGGTGTGGTGCTCGGCCGCGAAGGCAGCGACGGGGAAGCCGAGGGCGAATACCGCACGGCGTTGCGACTCGACCCCGAGTACGCCGAGGCGCACAGCAATCTCGGCAACCTGCTGGCGCGCACCGGGCGTCCGGCAGAGGCCGTCGAGCACCAGCGCGCCGCGGTGGAGATCCAGCCCGACTCTCCCGAGGTGCGGACGAACCTCGGCACCGGTCTCCAGCGGCTCGGTCTCTACGATGCGGCACTCGCGGAATACGACCAGGCGCTGCGGCTGAGCCCCGGCCTCGCCGAAGCCCACTACAACCGCGGCGCGGTCCTGCTCGCGGCCGGGCGACCAACGGAGGCCGCGGAATCGTTTCGCGCGGCGCTCCGCCTCGCACCGGATCTCCAGGCGGCGGAGCAAGGCCTGGCCCTCGCGGTGCAGAGCGCCATGGGCGCGCGCCAGGTACGCGCCGCGCAGCCATAGCGAGCGGGCTCTTCCCAACCGGGAGCGCGTAGCGGCTACCGTTCGTCGGACGTGAACGCCGCCATCTGGCCGGCCAGCGCCTTCGCGAAAGCGGGCCGCGCCTCGCACCGCTCTTCGTACGCGACCAGGGCTCGCTGCTCGTCGAGGAGGTCCGTGTGGCGGAGGAGCCGCAGCACGGTGACCATGAGGATGTCGGCCGCGGAGAACAAGTCGACCAGATAGTCACGGCCGTCGAGACTCGCCGCCAGCTCCGCGAGACGCTGCCGCACCGCCTCGACGGCTCCGGGCCGGCGCTCCTTCGCCCAGGGCTCGCCGGCATAGAACAGGTCGATCCCCGCCAAATGCTGGATCGGCATCTCGAGCGTGTTGAGCGCGGCGAACATCCATTGGATCGCGTGCGCGCGCGCCCGCGCGTCGCTCGGAAGGAGGATACGGCTTCGTTCCGCGACGTAGTGGACGATCGCGCCGGATTCGAAGAGCGTGAGTCCGCCGTCCTCGATCGCTGGAATCTGCCCGAACGGCTGGATGTCGCGATAGGCTGCGCGCGACACCGTAGGTTGCCCATCGGGGCGGCGGTCGTCTCCGACCAGCGTCACACGATACGGCAAGCCCGCCTCCTCGAGCGCCCAGCGAACGCGCAGATCGCGGACGAGGCCTTGCGCAAATGGAGGTACGGCACTGAACGCGTAGCAGGTGATCATCTCGCCTCCTCTGCCGACGTCACGCGCTGCTTCATCGCGGGCGCCATCGGCCGGACCTCGACCGCCCCGCGCGCCGCCGCCGGGCAGCGCGCCGCCCATTGCAACGCGGCGTCGAGTGACGCGAGCTCGAGGATGATGAAGCCTCCGAGCTGCTCCTTGGTCGCGGCGTATGGACCGTCCTGCACCTGGCGCTTGCCGTCCCGCACCCGCACGGTCGTCGCCGACTCGGGAACGTGCAGCGGCTCCCCGCCGACGTAGATCCCGGCTTCGACGAGCGAGCGGTGATAGACGCGCCAGGCCCCTACATAGGGATTCGACACTTCGTCGTCGTCCCTGCGGCTCGCGAAGTCCTCGGGGGTCTCGTAGATGAGCACGGCGTATTCCATGGTCTCTTGCCTTTCACTCCGATGACGATTCAGGGGGCGCCATTTCGACAGGCGTGGCGGAAGCTCGAGGGGCTTAGCCGCGCCGCGCGAGGAGAAAGCGCTTGACGGCGTCGTCCTCCGTCAGCGCGATCGCGTGCTCGAACGCCTCCGCGGCCTCGCCCGCTCGGCCCGCCTTCTGGAGGAGATGCGCGCGCACGGCCCAGTAGGGCTGGTAGGTCGCGACGGCTCGATCCTCGATCGTATCGAGCATCGCAAGGGCCAACGGAGGGCCCTCCGCCTCCGCGACCGCGGCGGCGCGACCGACCCGTGCACCGATCGTGGGTGACACCTCGACGAGGCGATCGTAGAACCAGGCGATCGCGCTCCAATCGTCGCGCCCCGTGCGGCGGCGCTCGACGTGCGCCGACTGGATCGCCGCCTCGATCTGGAATCGACCGGAGCGGGCCTGCACGGCAGCCGCCGCGAGCTCTCGCTCCGCTTCCTCGATCATCGGCGTATCCCACGATCGGGGGTCCTGCTCGGACAGCGGAACGTACCCCCCGGCAGGACTTCGCCGCGCCCGCCGCCGCGCCTCGCAGTGCAGCATGAGCGCCAGCAGCCCCCGCACCTCGGGCTCGTCCGGCAGGCAGCCCCGCAACACGCGCGCGAGCCAGATCGCCTCGTCGGCGAGAGCGCGGGCTTTCGGGTCGACGCCGGCGGCGTCCTCCCAGCCGCTCCCGTAATCCGCGTAGATCGCGTTCAGCACCGCGTCGAGGCGCTCGGGCAGCTCGTGCGCCTCCGGAACCTCGAACGCGATCGCGGTGTCGCGGATCTTCGCCTTCGCGCGCACCAATCGCTGCCCCATCGTCGCCGGTGCGACGAGGAAGGCCCGTCCGATCGCCGCCGCATCGAGCCCGAGCACGACTTGCAGCATGAGGGGCGTATGCGCATCCGGATCGATCGCTGGATGCGCGCAGACGAAGAGCAGCTTCAGGCGCTCGTCCGGAATCCGATCGGAGAGCGACGTCTCGCCGGACTCGTCGAGCAGGAGCTCCAGCGTCGGCACGCTCGCGGCGCGCACGCCCTCGTGTCGCGCCTGATCGACCAGCCGGCGCCGCGCCGCCGTCAGCAGCCACGCCTCGGGCGTGCGCGGAATGCCGTCGCGCGGCCAGGTCGTGAGCGCCGCGATCAGCGCCTCGCCGAGCGCGTCCTCGGCGGCGGCAACGTCATGCGTGCGGCTCGCGAGGAAGGCGACCAAGCGACCGTACGACTGGCGCGCCGCCTCTTCGACCGCGCGTTGCGCATCCTTCCGGAACGGGAGAAGAGTCGTCACCTTGAAGCGCTCCGTCGCGCGGCTCGCTCTCATCCGGGAAGCCGGACCCGGGAGAGGATCAGGATCCCGAACCCGTGCCCGGTGAGCGGCTCGGAGCCGATGAGCCGTTCAGGCCGGTAGTTTCCCTTGATCCAGCGCATGATCTGCGCCCCGTAGCGTTCATCGACGCCGAAGGTGGCGAACCCATATTCTTCCGTCGAACGGTCCGTGATGGCGATGAAATCCGGCGGATGCGCTCGGATGTCGTTCACCACCGCAGCCTCGCCGCCCGCGAAGTCGAGACTCCAGGGCACGAAGTAGATGTGGCGGCTCGGGTTGGGACGACGCAGCCAGTAGTTGAGGATCAAGCCCTCGGGCAACGTGAGGAGGGTCGCGTCCCGAGGCATCCGCGCCCGCAAAAAATCGCGGGCGACCTCCAGGTCGCGGCCGCGAACGTCATCCTCGGGATTTCTCGTGAACATCATGTCACCGCCATCCCCGACCTGGTACTCCTGCCCCACGTAGCGATTGTTCGACCACTGCAGGAAATACATCGCGAACGCCACGATGGGCGCGACGAGTAGCGCGCGCGCGAGGACGCCGTTCCCGAGCCGGGCTTCGAGGAGCGTCGGGATCGCCCACGCGAGCGTCGCAACCAGCAGCAACGTCGCGGGCAGCGCGAGGACGAAGCCATAGTGCGAGATGCGGACGTTGAGAATCACCTTGGTGAGCAGCAGAAGGGCGAACGCCGCCCAGATCGCCGGCACCACCAAGCGCACTCCCCACGTGTCGTGACGCCGCGTCACGACCAGCCAGACCAGGGCGACGAGCGCGATGGTCGAAGTGAACGGTAGTGCGCGGCCGAGCTGAATGAACGGGATCGCGAACTGGGCGGCGATGAGCGCCACACCCAACGCCGCGCCCGCCGTGATGGACCACATCGCACGCAGCGGCCGGCGTCGAGTGGCCCAGGTGGCGGCGACGGCGCCCGCGACGAGCGTCGCGATGGCGAGGAATACGATCGACGCCAGCTCGAGGTTCGTGAGCGGATCGTCGAGGCCCATGGTGACCTGGTAGAACGTGTACTTGAGAATGCCGCCGCCGAGATGGGTCCAGTTTCCGCCGACGCCCCAGAGAGCCCAGCGCATCGGCATTTGAGTGGCGAGGAGGGCCGTGCACACGATCACGGCGCCGCCGGCTCCTGCCATGAACGCGAGCACGATACCCGGCCACCGGGGACCGTCGCGCGGCAGCGTGATGGCGATGAGCACCAGGCCGAGGACCGCGGCACCGAACGCCGGCATGAAGAGCTCGGCCTTGGTGAGGAAGACGAGACCCAGTGCGACGCCGGCGCCGGCCGACCATCGAACGCTCCTTCGCCGGACGCATTCGCCCAGGCAGAAGATCATGGCCACCGAGAGGATGAGGCCGTGGGTCTGCTCCTGCGCGTACGGGCAGACGTAGTTGTAGTTTCCGATGAAGGTGTACTGGCAGAAGCTGAAGACGGCGAGCTGAACGAGAACCGCGAGCGTCGCCGTGAAGCGGTCGCACGCGCGCGCGATGATGCCGTACACGAACGCGCAGAGACCGGCGAGAAGGACGAGATTGCACCAGATGATGGTCCGGAGCGATACGCCAAACAGCAGGAACCAGAGCGCGTTCAGATACTGCGACAGCGGGCCGTCCTTGTAGTCGATGTCGACGTACAGGGCCCGCCCCTCGACGAGCTGCCACGGCAAGTAGAGCTGGCTCGGGAAGTCGACGAGGACGTCCGCCCACTTCCGCCAGCTCCACCCGGCGAGCGCGACGAAGGCAACCGCGATGAGCAGCGGACCGAGCCACGCAGGAAGCCGTGGTTGATCGGCCAGCCCGTTCGCGGCCCTGGTGGAACCGGCGTCGCGTACGACCCTGCGCCTTGTTCTTCGCCTGGCTTGCAGAGTGGAGCAGCATGCGGCAGCGCCGGAGGCGCTGTCAACGAGCCCAGCGCGCGGTCACCGGCGGACCACTCTCGCATCGCCGCGTGGCCGTTTCCACGACGACGTAAATTGACCCTCCCAGATCGTGGTGATAGCCGTTTCTTCTTTGGGTCTGCCCCAATGAGCGCTCGTCCCGTCACGATGGAGAAGATCACCAGCCTCTGTAAGCGGCGGGGGTTCGTGTTCCAATCGAGCGAGATCTACGGCGGCCTGGCAAGCTGCTGGGACTACGGCCCGCTCGGCATCGAGTTGAAGCGCAACATCACGGAGGCGTGGTGGCGCGACAACATCGTCGCCCGCGAGGACATGGTCGGGCTCGACAGCGCGATCCTCATGCACCCGAAGGTGTGGGAGGCATCGGGCCACATCGCGGGCTTCACGGACCCCTTGGTCGACTGCAAGGGCTGCAAGCAGCGCTTCCGCGCCGATCAGATCCCCGGGCCGAAGTGCCCCGAGTGCGGCGGCGAGCTCACCGAGGCGCGCCAGTTCAATCTCATGTTCAGAACCTTCATGGGCCCCGTCGAGGACACGGCCAGCACGGTGTACCTCCGGCCCGAGACGGCGCAGGGCATCTTCGTGAACTTCCAGAACGTGCTCAACTCGTCGCGCCTGAAGATCCCGTTCGGCATCGGCCAGATCGGCAAGTCGTTCCGCAACGAGATCACGCCAGGCAACTTCCTCTTCCGCACGCGCGAGTTCGAGCAGATGGAGATGGAGTTCTTCGTCAGGCCGGGCGACGACGCCAAGTGGCACGAGTTCTGGAAGCAGGAGCGTTTCGCCTGGTATCGGCGCTACGGCATCCGTCCCGAGCGGCTGCGCCTGCGCGAGCACGGCGCCGACGAGCTCGCGCACTACGCCAAGGGCTGCGCCGACGTCGAATACGAGTTCCCCTTCGGCTGGTCGGAGCTGGAAGGCATCGCCAACCGCGGCGATTTCGATCTGCGCCGCCACTCCGAGATGAGCGGCAAGGACCTCTCGTACTTCGATGAGGAGGCACGCGAGCGCTTCCTGCCGTACGTCATCGAGCCGTCCGCCGGCGTCGGGCGTCCGCTGCTGGCGTTTCTCGTCGATGCCTACGACGAGGACGTTGCCGAGGGCGAGGAGCGCGTCGTGCTGCGGCTCGACCCCCGTCTCGCGCCCATCAAGGCCGCCGTCTTCCCCTTGCTGCGCAAGGCGGGGCAGCCGGAGAAAGCTCAAGCGATCCGCGACATCCTGAAGCAGCACGTCGCGGTCACCTACGATCAGGCCGGTTCGATCGGACGCCGCTATCGTCGCCAGGACGAGGTCGGAACGCCCTTCGGCATCACGGTCGATCATCAGACGATGCAGGACGACACCGTCACCGTACGCGATCGCGACACGATGACGCAGGTGCGGATGCCGGTCGATCGCCTCATCGACGAGATACGCGCGCGGCTGGCCTCCCCGGCCGCGTCGCGGCCCGCCGTGGCCGCGGGAGGAGCGTGAGATGGCGGTGGTGCGGAAGAAGAAGCGCAGCGCGGCACGCGCGGTGAAGAAGGCGACGAGCCAGGCCCGGCGCGGACGCGCCGCGAAAGGCCGTCCGACGCGCAAGGTCGCCAAGAAGGTCGCCGCCAAGGGCGGGCGCGCGACACGCTACGTCTACTTCTTCGGCGCCGGCTCCGCCGACGGCCGCGCGGACATGAAGAACACGCTCGGCGGCAAGGGCGCCAACCTCGCCGAGATGGCGGGGCTCGGCCTGCCGGTGCCGCCCGGCTTCACCATCTCCACCGACGTCTGCGCGTACTACTACGACCACGGCCGCCAGTATCCGCCGGCCCTCCGTGCCGACGTCGCGAAGCACCTCGCGAAGATCGAGGCCGCCGTCGGCAAGCGCTTCGGCGACCGCACCAACCCGCTGCTCGTCTCGGTGCGCTCGGGCGCCCGCGCCTCGATGCCGGGCATGATGGACACGGTGCTGAACCTCGGGCTCACGCCGGACACCGTCCAGGGCCTCATCAGCGCCTCGGGGAACGCGCGCTTCGCCTGGGACTCGTACCGCCGGTTCGTGCAGATGTACGGCGACGTCGTGCTCGGCCTGAAACCCGAAGGTAAGGAGCAGGACCCGTTCGAGGAGCTGCTCGAGAAGAAGAAGCACGCGCGCGGCGTCGAGAACGACACCGATCTGTCCGCCGACGATCTCCGCGAGCTCGCCGACGAGTTCAAGGCGCTCATCCGCCAGCGCCTCGGCATCGAGTTCCCGAACGATCCGCACGAGCAGCTCTGGGGCGCAATCGGCGCGGTCTTCGGCTCGTGGAACAACGCGCGCGCGATCACCTACCGCAAGATGTACGGCATCCCCGACGACTGGGGCACCGCCGTCAACGTCCAGGCGATGGTCTTCGGCAACCTCGGCGACGACTGCGCCACCGGCGTCGCCTTCACGCGCGACCCCGCGACTGGCGCGCACATCTTCTACGGCGACTTTCTCCGCAACGCCCAGGGCGAGGACGTGGTCGCCGGCATCCGCACGCCGCAGCAGCTCACCAGGCACGCCTCGCAAGAGTGGGCGACGGCGCAGGGCGTCCCCGAGGCGGAGCGCGCGGCGCGCTATCCCTCGCTCGAGGAGTCGATGCCGCAGTGCTTCGCGCAGCTCGAACGCACCGCCAAGCGGCTCGAGAAGCACTACCGCGACATGCAGGACCTCGAGTTCACCATCGAGCGCGGCCGCCTGTGGATGCTGCAGACGCGCAACGGCAAGCGCACCGCCGCCGCCGCGGTGAAGATCGCCGTCGACATGGTGAGCGAGCGACTGATCGACCGCGACACCGCGATCCAGCGCGTCGAGCCGGCCTCGATCGATCAGCTCCTGCACCCGGGCATCGATCCGAACGCACCCAAGGAGCGCCTCGCGCGCGGCGTGCCCGCGTCGCCGGGCGCGGCGGCAGGCGAAGTGGTCTTCAGTGCCGACGAGGCGGCCGACGCCGTCGCCGCGGGGCGCACTGTGATCCTGGTGCGCGTCGAGACGTCGCCCGAGGACATCCACGGCATGAACGTCGCCGCGGGCATCCTCACCGCTCGCGGCGGACAGGCCTCGCACGCGGCGGTGGTCGCGCGCCAGATGGGCAAGTGCTGCGTCGCCGGTGCCAGCGAGCTCGACATCCGCTACGACCCCGGGGTCATCCTCGTCGGCTCGCACAGCGTGAAGCGCGGGGACTGGATCACGCTCGACGGCTCGACCGGTGAGGTGTTCCTCGGCCGCGTGCCGATGGTCGCCTCGCACGGCCAGAGCGCCGAGTTCCGTACGCTCATGGGCTGGACCGACCGTGTCCGCCGTCTGAAGATCCGCTGCAACGCCGACAAGCCCGAGGAAGCCGAGCTCGGACGAGCCTTCGGCGCCGAGGGTATCGGCCTCTGCCGCACCGAGCACATGTTCTTCGAGCCCGAGCGCATCGGCGCGGTCCGCGAGATGATCCTCGCGCGCGATCTCGCCGGCCGTGAGCGCGCGCTCGCCAAGCTCCTGCCCATCCAGCGCGGCGACTTCCTCGGCATCTTCCGCGCCATGGACGGGCTGCCGGTGAACATCCGCCTGCTCGATCCGCCGCTGCACGAGTTCCTGCCGCACGGCGACGAGGAGATCGCCGAGCTCGCGAAGACGATCGGCGTCTCGGCGACCGAGCTGGTCGCGCGGCGCGACGCGCTGTTCGAGATCAACCCGATGCTCGGCATGCGCGGTTGCCGCCTCGGGATCGTCTACCCGGAGATCTACCTGATGCAGGTGCGCGCCATCATGGAGGCCGCGAGCCAGCTCGTGCGCGAGGGCGTGAAGGTCATCCCCGAGATCATGATCCCGCTCGTCGCGCACGTGCATGAGCTGGAGATCCTCCGCGCCCAGGCCGACGCGCTCTGCAAGGAGATCCTCGCGGCCGCCGAGGTCAAGGTGCCGTACACGATCGGCACCATGATCGAGGTGCCACGCGCGGCGCTCACCGCCGACGAGATCGCGCAGTCCGCCGCCTTCTTCTCCTTCGGGACGAATGACCTCACGCAGATGGCCATGGGTCTCTCGCGCGACGACGCGGCGAAGTTCCTGCCGCAGTATGTCGACCGCGGCGTGCTGCCCGCGGATCCGTTCGCGACCCTCGATCAGGTGGGCGTGGGCGAGCTGATGCGCATCGCCGTGGCCAAGGGTCGCCGCTCGCACCCCGGCCTCAAGATCGGCATCTGCGGCGAGCATGGCGGCGATCCGGCGTCCATCGTGTTCTGCCACGAGATCGGCCTCGACTACGTGTCCTGCTCGCCGTATCGCGTGCCGATCGCCCGCCTGGCCGCCGCGCAGGCGGCGCTCGCGCGCTGACGACGCGCCCCGTGGCGCGACCAAAGGCCGGCGCGCCGCGCCGCCGTTCGACCATCGCGCGCCGGCCGCCGATCGGCGGCGCCAGCAGCGTCTACGCGATCGTCGGCGACCCGGTCGCGCACAGCCTGTCGCCGCGCATGCAGAACGCGGCGTTCAGGGCGTGCGGCATCGACGCCGTCTACGTGCCGCTGCACGTCCGCGCCGACGCGCTCGCCGCCGCGGTCGAGGGATTCCGCGCCTTCGGCCTTGCCGGCTGGAACGTCACCGTGCCGCACAAGGAGGCAATGGCCGCTCTCGTCGACGAGCTGCGGCCGCGGGCGCGCGCGGCCGGCGCCGTCAACACGGTCGTGCGCACGGCACGCGGCCTCGCCGGCGACAACACCGACGGCGCGGGGTTCGTCGCGGCGCTGCGCGAGGCGCGGCGCTCGCCGCGCGGTGCGGTGCTCCTGATCGGCGCCGGCGGGTCGGCGCGCGGCATCGCCCACGCGCTGCTCGCGAGCGGCTGCCGGCGCGTCGTGATCGCGAACCGCACTCGCGCACGTGCCGACGCGCTGGTCGCGGCGCTCGACGACCGCCGCGCCGAGGCGGCCGGCCTCGATGTAGTGACCGCGCGCGACGAGCTCGGACGTTTCGACGTCATCGTGAACGCCACGGCCGCGACACTCGGTGCCGCCGCCCTGCCCGCTCTGCCCTTCGCCGCCACCAAGGCGCAGGCGCTCTGCTGCGACCTCATGTACGGCAAACCGTCGCCGTTTCTGCGGTCAGCGGCACGCGCCCGGCGGCCGACGATGGACGGCCTCCCGATGCTGCTGCACCAGGGCGCGCTCGCCTTCACCATCTGGACGGGCCGTCGCGCTCCCCTCGCCGTCATGCGCCGGGCGCTGATACGGCCCTGACCGCCGCGGCGTGCTCCCGGCCACCGGCTCACGAAGTGCGCCGGAACGGCCGATAGCACGCGCACGACGGCGCGCGGCGACGGCGAGGGAGTGACAAGAGCGACACGTTCGTGGCGCTGCGTCGATATTTTTACGCGTAGGCAGTGACTTACAACCTCCGTACGATGACTCGCAGGGGATCCTGCCGCGCATGGCCGCTCACGGGGGAGCGGTCTGCGACGCGGCAGCGCGAAGGTCTGGAATAGCGCATGTCACGACTCGGAGAGCTCCTCGTTCGTCGCGGTCAGATCGACCAGACCGCCCTCAACAAGGCGAGCGACGAGCAACGCGCCCACGGCGGTGCCCTCGCCAGCCACCTCGTGAAGCTCGGCTTCATCAACGAGGATGCGCTCCTCTCCTATCTGCAGAAGGAGTACCGGCTTCCCGTCGTCGACCCGTCGAACCTCGACATCCCGCCGGAGGTGCTGGCGCTGGTGCCTCCCGCGATGGTGCACAAGCACCACCTGATCCCGGTGAACCTCGTCCGCTCCACGCTCACCCTGGCGATGGCCGATCCGTCCAACATCGTCGCCATCAACGAGGTGAAGTTCCTCACCGGGTACGACGTGAAGATCGCCGTCGGCGGCGCCAGCGCGGTGCAGCGCGCGATCGAGCGCTACTACGAGGCGAACGTCAACTACGACCAGATGCTCACCGAGCTGGGCGGCGAGGACGTTCAGCTCGTGCAGGGCGAGGAGGACGTCAACCTCCAGGACCTCGAGCGTGCGACGGAAGAGGCGCCGGTCGTCCGTCTGGTGAACGCGCTCCTCACCGACGCCATCACGAAGCGCGCCAGCGATGTGCACGTCGAGCCCTACGAGAAGCTCCTGCGCATCCGCTTCCGCATCGACGGCGTGCTCTACGAGGTCATGCAGCCGCCGGTGAAGCTGAAGAACGCGCTCACCTCGCGCATCAAGGTCATGGCCGCGCTCGACATCGCCGAGCGCCGCATGCCGCAGGACGGCCGCATCAAGCTGAAGCTCGGCAACAACCGCGAGATGGATTTCCGCGTCTCGGTCCTGCCGACGATCTTCGGCGAGAAGGTCGTGCTCCGCCTCCTCGACAAGTCGAACCTGCAGCTCGACATGACGAAGCTCGGCTTCGACGAGCGCGCTCTCAGGGACTTCAAAGAGGCGATCTACAAGCCGTTCGGCATGGTGCTCGTCACGGGCCCGACCGGCAGCGGTAAGACCACCACGCTCTACTCGGCGCTCGCGGAGCTCAACAAGGTCTCCACCAACATCTCCACCGCCGAGGACCCGGTCGAGTTCAACCTGGTCGGCATCAACCAGGTGCACATGCACGAGGAGATCGGCCTCACGTTCGCCGCCGCGCTGCGCGCCTTTCTGCGTCAGGATCCGGACATCATCATGGTCGGCGAGATCCGCGACTTCGAAACCGCCGAGATCGGCGTCAAGGCCGCGCTCACCGGCCATCTCGTGCTGTCGACACTACACACCAACGACGCGCCGTCGACGATCAACCGCTTGCTCAACATGGGCGTCGAGCCGTTCCTCGTGGCCTCGTCGATCAACCTGATCATGGCGCAGCGTCTCGTGCGCGTGATCTGTCCGCAGTGCAAGGAGCCGGCGCCGATCTCGGCCGAGGCGCTGATGGACATCGGCGCATCGGAGGAGCTCGCCACCTCGACGCAGTGCTTTCACGGCGTCGGCTGCCCGGCGTGCGGCGGCACCGGCTACAAGGGCCGGATCGCGCTCTACGAGGTCATGCCGATGGCCGATGCGATCCGCGAGGCGGTGCTCGCGGGCGCGTCCAGCGCCGACATCAAGCGCGCCGCGATCGAGAGCGGGACGAGCACGCTGCGCATGAGCGGCATCGTCAAGATCGCCGAGGGAATGACTACCGTGGAAGAGGTCGTGCGCATCACCATGCCCGATTGACGTCACCGGCAATTCCGTGACGGCGCACGGCCAATTGACGGCCGATTCCGCGATCCGGCCGCTCCCATGCACGGGCCGCCGTGGCATGTGGCTTGCTCTCTGCCGGTGAGGGCGCTCGGAGGGACTCGTGCTAGCGAACATCCAAGACTTCCTGCAACTCATGCTCGAGGGCGGCGCGTCCGACCTGCACGTCACGCAGGACAGCCCGCCGCTCATCCGCGTGCACGGCGAGCTGAAGCCGCTCTCGTATCCGCCGCTCACGGCGAACGATACGCGGACGCTGTGCTACAGCCTCCTCACCGAGGCGCAGAAGAAGAAGTTCGAGGAGGAGAGCGAGCTCGACTTCTCGTTCGCCGCCAAGGGCGTGTCGCGTTTCCGCGGCAACTTGTTCCTGCAGAAGGGCGCCGTCGGCGGCGCGTTCCGCGCCATCCCGTTCGAGATCCCGGCGCTCGAGAAGCTCGGACTGCCGCAGGTCGTGATGGACATCGCGCAGCTGCCGCGCGGTCTCGTGCTCGTGACCGGGCCGACCGGCAGCGGTAAGTCGACGACGCTCGCCGCCATCATCAATCGCATCAACGAGCGGCGCCCCGAGCACATCATCACCATCGAGGACCCGATCGAGTTCGTGCATTCGCACAAGCGCGCGCTCGTCAACCAACGCGAGGTGTTCGCGGACACGCACGGGTTCGCGCCGGCACTCAAGCACATCCTCCGCCAGGATCCGGACATCTGTCTGGTCGGCGAAATGCGCGACCTCGAGACGATCGAGGCGGCGCTGGTGGTCGCCGAGACCGGCCATCTCGTGTTCTCCACGCTGCACACCAACTCCGCGGTGCAGACCATCAACCGCGTGATCGACGTCTTTCCGCCCCACCAGCAAGAGCAGGTGCGCGCGCAGCTCTCGTTGGTGCTGCAGGGCGTGATCTCGCAGCAGCTGCTGCCGCGCGCCGACGGCCGCGGCCGCTGCCTCTGCGCCGAGATCATGATCCCGAACGCCGCCATCCGGAACCTCATCCGCGAGGCGAAGGTCCACCAGCTCTACTCGCAGATGCAGGTCGGCCAGCAGAAGTGGGGCATGCAGACGATGAGTCAGTCGCTCCTCGATCTCTTTCAACGGCGCCTGGTCACCGCCGACGAGGCGCTCGGCCACGCCACCGAGCCGGAGGAGCTGAAGATCATGATCGGGCAGGCGCAGGCGTCGGCGGTCTCGGCGCGCGCGGCCGCGCACCGCTAGCGAAGGAGCGAAGGCATGTCGGTCTACCAGTGGGTTGGGGTCTCGCCGCGCGGCGAGACGATGCGGGGCGAGATGGAGGCGTCGACGCGCCAGGCGGTGATCACGCGCCTGCGCGCGCAACGCATCCAGCCCGTTCCGGAGAAGATCCGCGAGAAGGGCCGCGGCTTCAACATGGAGATCAAGCTGCCGTCGTTCGGCAGCCCGGTCAATCAAAAGGACATCGTCATCTTCACCCGCCAGTTCGCGACCATGATCGACGCCGGTCTCCCGCTGGTGCAGTGCTTGGAAATCCTGTCGGCGCAATCCGACAACAAGAACTTCGCCAAGGCGATCCGCGACGTCAAGGAGCAGGTCGAGGCCGGCGCCACGTTCGCCGCCTCCCTGAAGCGCCACCCGAAGATCTTCACCGACCTCTACTCCAACATGGTCGCGGCGGGCGAGGTCGGCGGCATCCTCGACACCATCCTCACGCGCCTCGCCTCGTACATGGAGAAGATCGTCAAGCTGAAGAGCAAGATCAAAGGCGCGATGATCTATCCGGCATGCATCATCGGCGCGGCCGTCCTCGTGACCGGCATCCTGCTCGTCTACGTCATTCCGGTCTTCGCCGAGCTGTTCCACAGCTTCGGCCAGGCGCTGCCGGCGCCGACGCAGTTCGTCATCAACCTCTCGAACTTCACGATCCACTATTTCTGGTTCCTCATCATACTGATCGTCGGGGCGATCGGCGGCCTCGTCATCACCTACCGCACGGAGCGCGGCCGCTACCTCATGGACAAGATGGCGCTGCGCTTCCCCGTATTCGGCGACATCATCCGCAAGACGGCGATCGCCCGCTTCACGCGCACCCTCGGCACGCTCGTCTCCTCCGGCGTCCCGATCCTCGACGCGCTCACCATCACGGGCCGGACGGCCGGCAACAAGATCATCGAGGAGGCGATCTTCGCGACACGCTCGAGCATCAGCGAAGGAAAGACGATCGCCGAGCCCTTGATCGCCAGCAAGGTCTTCCCGCCGATGGTGTGCCAGATGATCGCCGTCGGTGAGACCACCGGTTCGCTCGACGCCATGCTGCAGAAGATCGCGGATTTCTACGAGGACGAGGTCGACAACGCGGTCGCGAACCTGACCTCATTGATGGAGCCGATGGTCATTCTCTTCCTCGGCGGCGTGATCGGCGGACTCGTGATCTCCATGTACCTGCCGATCTTCAAGCTCGGCTCGGTCCTCGGCTAGCCATGGCGGCGGTGGCCCGGCGCACGGGCCTGCGGGATAGACTCGGCTGGTTCCTGCTCGTCCGCCTCCTGCTCGTCTCCGCCTTCCTCGGCGGAGCGGTGATGATCTACACCCACCCGCGCGACAGCGGACCCGATCTGCGTCTCGGGCTGGTCGCCCTCGGCTACGGCATCACCGGCATCTCGAGCCTGCTGCTCCCGAAGGTACGACGCGTCTTCCTGTACGCAGCGGCGCAGATCATTGTCGATCTCGGGCTGGTGAGCCTGATGATCATCGTGACGGGCGCGCTCGAGAGCCCGCTGCCCGTGCTCTACAACCTCGTCATCCTGAACGCGGCGCTGCTGCGGCTGGGACGCGGCATCACGATCACGGCGGCGGCCGCCGCGCTCTCGTACGTCGCGACGGTTGCGATCGTCACCGCCCTCGTCCCGGACGCCGCCGATCCGATGCGCCACCTCTTCACGCATGCGACGAACGTCATCTCGTTCTTCGCCATTGCCAGCCTGGCGCGCTACCTCAATAGGCAGCTCGCGAACGCCGAGCGGATGCTCGAGCAGCAGCGGCAGGAGCTCGGGCGCATCGAGGGCCTGCAGCGCCAGGTCGCGAACACGGTCGATCACGGCTTGATCGTCACCGACGAGGCAGGCCGCATCGCCTCGCTGAATCCGAGCGCGGCGGAGATTCTCTCACTCGACGGCACGGCGGCGGTCGGCGTCGGGCTCGACGCGCTGCTACCCGGAGCCTCGGCTTCCAGCGCCGACGGCTCGCCCACCGAGCTCGAGCTCGGCGAGGGAGACAGCCGACGCATGTTGCGCATCAAGGCAGCCCCGGTCACCGATACGTACCAGTGCCCGGTCGCGCGCGTGTACGTGGTGGAGGACGTCACCACCGTACGCGAGATGGAGTCGCGCCTGCGCGAGCAGGAGCAACTCGAGGCCTACGCCAGCACCGTTCAGCCGCTCGGCGACGCCACGATCACGTCCTACGAGGGCCTCGTCGGCGAAAGCGATGTCATGCGCCGGATGTTCTCGCTGATCGAGAAGACCGCGCCGACGGACTCGACGATCCTCATCACGGGAGAGAGTGGCACCGGCAAAGAGCTGGTCGCCCGGGCCGCCCACGCACGCAGCCCTCGCGCCAAGCGCGAGTTCGTCGCCGTCAACTGCGGCGCGATTCCCGAGACTCTCATCGAGAGCGAGCTGTTCGGCCACGTACGCGGCGCCTTCACCGGCGCGGTCACCGACCGTCCGGGACTCTTCCGCCAGGCCAACGGCGGCACCATCTTCCTCGACGAGATCGGCGAGCTGACGCCGAGCCTGCAGGTACGCCTGTTGCGGGTGCTGCAGGATCTGCAGATCGTGCCGGTCGGTGGCAGCAACGCCATCACGGTCGACGTGCGAGTCGTCGCGGCGACCAACCGCGACCTCGAGCGCCTGGTGGCGGCGGGCAAGTTCCGTGAGGATCTCTACTACCGCCTGAACGTCATCCGCATCGAGACCCCGCCACTGCGGACGCGCCCCGAGGACATTCCGATCCTTCTCATGCATCTCCTGCGCACCTGCTCCACGCGCCACGGCAAAGCGGTCGCCAAGCTATCGCCACGCACCATGCGCATCCTCGCGACATATGCGTACCCCGGGAACATCCGCGAGCTCGAGAACATCGTCGACCACGCGGTCACGCTCTGCGAGGGCGACATCCTGACCGAGCACGATCTTCCCGCCTACCTCAGCTCGCGCCCCGAGCCGGCCGAGAAGCCGGTCCAGGAGACACCGCAGGCGGCCGCGGTCACGACGCCGCTCTTCGTCGAGGGCCGCAACCTCGACGACCAGCTCGCCCACTACGAAAAGGACATGCTGCTTGCCGCGCTCGATCGCGCAGGCGGCGTCCGCAAGCGCGCCGCCGAGCTCCTGGGCATCAAGTACCGCTCGTTGCGGCATCGGCTCTCGAAGTACGGACTCGCCCTCGGCGAGGACGAGGAGATGGAGAACGGGCATGGCATCCGTCTCTGACGAGAAAGTGACGCGCGGAATTTGTCACCGCTTTTCGAATGACGGTGGAACCGATGTGCGTGGACTCGCGAGCATTGTCCAGGGATATGCGACTTCACTCCGTGCCCCGCTCATCGCCCGCCCGGGCATGCTCGACCGGGCCGCGAAAAGTCTGGCGAAATGCGCTCGGAATCGCCCGCGTTGCGGTTGCCTCCGCGTCGCGTCCGACCCGTGGCATTCACCTTGCTCCCCTGCTCGCTCAACGTTCTCGGACGTCATCCGAGCCCAAGAGGAGGCAGCCTTGAAAACCCCCAACAAGCAGTCCGGCTTCACCCTGATCGAACTTCTGGTCGTCGTCGCGATCATCGGCATCTTGGCCGCGATCGCCATCCCGCAGTTCGCGGCCTACCGCGCCAAGGGCTTCGACGCGCGTTCGGCCAGTGACTGCCGCAACGCCGCGACGGCGGAGGAAGCGTACTTCGTCGGTAACGCGGCCTACACGTCGACGGTCGCGAACCTGACCACGAACGGGTTCGTACAGTCGGCCGACGTCACGGTCGCCCTCACCGCGGCGGCGGGTCCGCCTGCGACCTTCACTGTCACCTGCAGCAGCACCAAGGGCACCGCGGGTTACAGCTGTGTATGGTCGAGCGCTCCAGCGGCAGGCGCCGCCAACCTGGACTGCCACTAATCCTCGTAGCAGCTCCTCGTGCGAACGCGGGCGGGGCCTTCGGGCTCCGCCCGCGTTGCATTATGGGGCCAGCCCCTGCGCCACGGTCGAGGCGCAGAGCGGGCGGCCCGCTCTCGCCCCCCGTGATAGGGGCGAATCCTGGGCCCGTCACACGAAGCGCAGCACGGCGGCCCTCCGCGTCTCGCCCCGCCCTTCCATAGAGCGGACACGCCTCTCGCCGAAGAGCGGGCCTCTCGCCGAAGAGCAGACGCCTCTCGCCGAACGCGCAGCGGCCGTTGGAGCGCTCAGCATCGTCAACGGGCACGGCCGACGGCACGGGGCGAGGCGCCAGACAACGTCACCGAGGCTTCGAGTCAACCCTTCGTTTTTTCGACTATGCGCTGCCCGATGACGAAACGCGGAACATCGGCTCCAGCAGGCGCGCTCTGGCGCCATTTCGACGGGCGTAATTTGTCACGCCGTGCAAATCCGACGTTTTTTGCTTGTGACCGGCTCGACGTTCGACGGCAACGCGCATGCGATCTCTCTGCATAAGCGACCCGCACGTTCGCACTTTGAAAGAAGCGGCATCCGAAAACCCTGGTGAATGTCGTTCGACCGTCGTCGCGTAGCGCCGATCGACGCTGCTCTCGTACCGGTGGCACCCCCCTTGCTCCGTGACGTCTCCAAACAGCAACTCGCGGACGCCACTTCCGGGCGCCCGAGCCAAGAGGAGGCAGTCACCCATGAGAGGCACCAACAAGCAGTCCGGCTTCACCCTGATCGAACTTCTGGTCGTCGTCGCGATCATCGGCATCTTGGCCGCGATCGCCATTCCGCAGTTCGCGGCCTACCGCGCCAAGGGCTTCGACGCGCGCTCGGCGAGCGACTGCCGCAACGCCGCCACCTCCGAGGAAGCGTACTTCGTCGGTAACGCGGCCTACACCGCGACCGTCGCGAATCTGACCACGAACGGCTTCGTGCAGTCTGCCGACGTCACGGTCGCCCTCACCGCGGCGGCGGGTCCGCCGGCGAGCTTCACCGTCACCTGCAGCAGCACCAAGGGCACCGCGGGTTACAGCTGCGTGTGGTCCAGCGCACCGGCAGCTGGCGCGGCCAACCTCGTCTGTCACTGATCCTCGGTTAGTCTCGCATGCGTACGCGGGCCGGGCCTTCGCGCTCGGCCCGCGTCGCATTTTTCGCACTTTCGGGAGGGAGGCATGCAGCTGGCGCGACGATCGCTGCTCCATGTGCTCTGGATCGCGACCGCGGTACGCGTCCTCGCCCCCTCGGCCGCTGATCCCGATCTCTGGGGTCATCTGGTCTTCGGCGGCATCCTGCTCGGCGGCGTTCTGCCGACGACCAACGCCTTCAGCTACACCGCCGGGGCGCACCCCTGGGTCAACCACGAGCTCCTCGCCGAAGCGTCGATGGCGCTGGCGTACCGGGCCTGGGGCGGCCTCGGGCTGATCGTGCTGAAGGCCGTCCTTGGCGGCGCGACGCTCGCCATCGTCTACCGCACGGCCTCCCGGCGCAGCCATGCCACCTGGGCCGCGGCCGTGGCGACGGCGCTCGCCGCGGTCACGATGCTCTGCGGCCTGATGATCCGCCCGCAGCTCTTCACCCTGCTTTTCCTCGCCGTCACGCTGCACGTCCTCGCCCGCTCGCACTACCGCGCGCGGGGCGCCGCGTGGCTGCTGCCGCTGATGAACGTCGTCTGGATCAATACCCACGGGGGCGTCGTCGCGGGCGTCGGCCTCGCGACGCTCGCGCTCGCCGCCGGCGCGCTGCGCCCGACGCCGCCCGTCACGCACCCGGGCGTGTTCCCGAACGGCCGGAACGATCGCGGCCGAGAGCTCGCGCGTGCCGCCCTCCTGGTGGCGCTGCTCGCGGGCGCCCTGTTGGTGAACCCGTACGGTCTGCGCCTGCCGCTCTTTCTCGCGACCGAGGTGACGCCGCACGTGCCGATCACCGAGTGGGCGCACGTCCCGCTCGGCGATCCGTCGTTCCCGCTCTTCAAGATGACCCTGGTCGCGCTCATCCCGTGGCTCGTGTGGCAGCGCCGCGCGCGCCTGCCGGAGACCGTCGTGCTCCTCGCGACCGCGGTGGTTGCCCTGCTCCACCAGCGGCACATCCCGCTCTTCGCGATCGCGGCGGCCCCGCTCGTCGCCGCCATGCTGGCCGACACCGCACGGCGGCTCCGGCGGCGCGCGGATCTCCAGCGGGTCCGCCGCCTCGCCGCAGCGAGCCTCGTGGCCGTCGCCGCGCTCCAGGTGGTGTTCGCATCGACCAGCGTCGTGCGCGACGGCACCCACATCGACGTCGACCCGAACGTCTACCCGGTGCAAGCCCTGCGCTTCCTGGCGCAGAACCGGATCGGCGGCCGCGTCGCGCTGCCGTTCGACTGGGGAGAGGTCGCGTTGTGGTCCCTCCCGCCCGGCAGCACCGTCGCCATCGACGGCCGGTTCACCACCGCCTATCCGCAGGAAGTGCTCGATGAGGCCTGGCGTTTCATGCAGGGCGGCCCGAGTTGGGACGATCTCCTCACCCGCCATTCGACGGAGGTGGTGATCAGTGCGCGGCAGCAACCGCCCGCGTGGCTGCTGTTGCGCAACGCCGACTGGGAGTACGTCTATTCCGATCCGGTCGCGGTCGTGTTCGTGCGGCGCGGCTCGGTCGCGGCGGCGACGCTCGAGCGCCTGCGCGCCGGCGAGTTGCACGTCGATCAGTCGCCGCTCGGCCGCGACTTCCCGGCGCTCGCCCGCGGCGCCGACACCCTGCTACCGCGCGACCCCACGTCTTCTGCTACAGTGGCGGACGCATGGAGGGACTCGTGATCGCGGCGGTGTTCGCGTTCGGCGCGATCGTGGGCAGCTTCCTGAACGTCTGTATCGTGCGTATCCCGGAGGCGCGCTCGATCGTGCGCCCGCCGTCGCACTGCCCGGGCTGCCGCCGCGACATCGCCTGGTACGACAACGTCCCGGTGCTGAGCTACCTGCTCCTGCGCGGCCGCTGCCGCAACTGCGGCATCCGCATCTCGCCGGTCTATCCGGTCGTCGAGCTGCTGACCGGCGGCCTCGCCGTCGCGCTCTGGATGCGACTCGGACCGACGCTCGCGTTCGCGGGATACTTCGCCTTTGCCGCCGCGCTGGTGACGATCACCTTCATCGATCTCGACCATCGCATCATCCCCGACGTCATCAGCCTCCCCGGCATCGTCGTCGGCCTCGCGGTGTCACTGGTCTCGCCGCTCGTGACGCCGCTCGACGCGGTGCTCGGCGCGCTCGTCGGCGGCGGCATTCTGCTCGCGGTCGCGTTCGGCTACCAGGCGATCCGCGGCCAGGAGGGCATGGGCGGCGGTGACATCAAGCTGCTCGCGATGATCGGGGCGTTTCTCGGCTGGCGCAGCGTGTTCATCACGCTGATGGTCGCGTCGATGATTGGCTCGCTGATCGGCATCGCCATCATGATCTATCAGCGCGCCGACACGAAGCTCGCGATCCCGTTCGGGCCGTTTCTCGCCGGCGGCGCGCTCGTCTCGCTCTTCTTCGGCGACCGCATCCTGGCCTTCTACTTCGGCGCCTGAGCCTCATGCTCGACCTCGCGGTCGAGCATGAGCCGCGTGAACGCGGCGCCGCCCTCGGCCGTCGGCCCGAGGTAGCGGTAGACGGGTCGATCCGGGAAGGCGCGCGCCAGCGCGGCGTCGGCGCCCCCGAGCTCGCGCGCCCACACCACGTCGCCGTCGAGAGCCGCGGCGTTGAGATAGACGTAGGGCGCGAACGGCAGCATGCCGACCTGATCGCGGCGCACCTCGTCGGCGCACGCGCCTTCGACGCGGCCGTCGCTCGGCAGGCGCAGCATCGGATCGGCGGTGATACCCGGAATCGGCCGTCCCGGATCGGCGCCCGGAAGGGCGGCGTCGAGACGGGTACGCAGCGCGTCCGCCCGCGTGCCCGACGCCTCGGCCTCCCGCAGCAATGCGTCGAGCGCGCACGCATCGAACGCGTCGTAGTAGCGGGTCGAGTCGCGCATCGGGATGCCCGCGCTCCAGAGACGCACGATCAGGCGCGTACCGAGCCCGTCGGGCATGAGCACGAGGGCGTGATGCACGTCGGCGCGGCGCGCGTCGACGTCGGGATGCAGCGCCGTCGCGCCGCCCGCCGTGCGGAACGATGCCAGCCGGGGCGGTGCCAGGGTCGCGGCGGCGAGGACCGCGGTCGTCACCAGGATCACGAGGGCGAGGTCGCCGAGCGAGATCCCGCGCCAGCCGAGGGCGCGCCGTGCGCCCGCGATGCGCACCAACGCGGTCGCCAGCAGGACGAGGACGGCCGGCACGGCGGAGAACAGGAGGCGCGGGCCGAAGAGCACGTCGCGATGGAAGTAGAAGAAGAGTGAGGCGACGATCCCCAGCAGGTACGCGGCGGCAACGCGCAGCGCCGGATCGAGGCGCGGGCGCATCCACAAGCCGGCGGCGATGAGCACGCTCACCGGCAGGGGCCAGTCGAGCAGGTAGACGTTCAACTGGTGCGCGTCGAGGGCGGTGTTGCCAACGGCGCGGGCCAGGGTCAGGCGCTGGCCCCACGGTACCCGGTCGAACCCGAGGAGACTGCCCCACACGTCCGTGTAGGTGAAGCGCAGCACGTGACCGGTCGTCGCCGCGTTGTAGACGAGCGTCGGCAGGAGGGTCACGGCACCCGTCGCGGCCGCCGCGAGCAGCGCGCGCGTCACGGCGGCGGCGCCGCGTTCCGCGGTGGCATCGTCGCGCGTCGCGCCACGCGCGGCACCTGCGAGGCGCAGCAGCAGCGCGGCGCCCGCGACCACCGCGAGCACCATGCCGTCGAGCGGCCGCAACCCGAGCGTCAGACCGCTCGCCGCGCCGAGGACCGCGCCCGCGACACGAGCCGACAGGGTGCCGTCGGCCGCCGCCCAGAGTCCGAGCGCGACGCAGAGCGCCGCGGGGAGATGGTTCATGGCGCTGCCGTCCATCGCGATCACGAACGGCGAGAGCAGCGCGAGCGCCGCGGCGAGGCGTGCGACGCGCTCGTCGCCGCCCGGACGCGCGAGCAGGTACAGACAAGCCGGCAGGGCCGCCGCGAGCAGCGGCGTCACGAGCCACATGGCATGCGCCGCGAGGCCGAGGGCGAGCAGCAAGGAGTGCACCGGCGGATACTGCGAGAACCAGCCGCGCGCGCCGATCGGCGTGAAGAGCGTCGCGAAGTGGGCCGGCGATGGGGGCAGCGGCGCGACCAACCTTCCGGAGAGGAACACCCGTGCCTGGAACGCCTGCACCCAGGCGTCGATCAGCGGCGGGGTGCGGTCGAAGAGAAGCCACGACGCCGCGGCGGCCTCGGCGGCGGCCACGAAACCGAGCGCGGCCAGGTAGACGCGCGGCGGCCCGGCGCAGACGCGTGCGAGCAACGCGCGTAGCCACGCGGCCACGCCGCCGTTCGACACGATCAGCAGCAGCGCCGAGGCGAGGAGCGCGACGATCAGCGTCCACCACCAGAGGCCGAGCGGCTCCAGGTAGGCTGCGAGCGGCGCTACCCCCGTCCACGCGCCGACGGGCAGCACGGAGAGGATCGCCCACAGCGCCAGGGCCGCGAGCAGCAGCAGATCCACGATCGCCTCGGGGCCCCGACCGCTACGCATACGAGTAGCGCTGCGCCCCATCACGGCCGCGGGTACCTCGGGTCTCGATGCAGGGTCGCGCTCCTCGAGGTCTCGCGCGTGGGCGAGCGGCATTCTCGCTGCTCGAGCTCCTCATCACCCTCGGCCTCATCTCCATCGTCCTCGCGACCGCGGCCATCGCGTGGCCACGCGTCGATGCTGCCCTGCAGCTCGACGCCGGGCTACATCAAATCGCCGGCGATCTCCATGCCGCGCAAACGCTGGCGATTGCCTCCGCCTCCCGCGTCCGCGTCGTGTTTCCCGTCGGCGCCGACGTCTATCAACGCGAGCGCATGGACGACGCCGGCAACTACCAGCCCGACCTGACCCGCCGCCTGCCCTCGGGTATCCAGATCGTCGCCGCCAACTCCGGCGGCGATCTCGTCTTCAGCGCCCGCGGCCAGGGCGAAAACGGCACGGTCACCCTCGGTGACCGGCAGGGTGTGCATCGTGGCGTGCGTCTCAACCAGCGCGGACGCGTCACGATCCTGCCCGTCGGCCCATGAGATCACCCGGCGTGTCCACGCGCGGCTCGACGCTCGTCGAGGCCCTGGTCGCGCTCGCGCTGGTGGCGTTCGCGGGGTCGATCGTCGCCGCCGCGGCCCAGACGAGCTTGCGTGCCTCGCGCACCGCCGCCGTGCTCGAGCAGCTGACGGCCGGCGCCGCGGCCGATCTCGCGCGCGCCCAGGGGCGCGGGGCGCCCGAAGGCGTCGACGACACGATCACCACCGATCCGACGCTCGGAGCCGGCGTCGAGCATCGCGTCACCATCACGCGCGCGGGTGATGTCGCCACCCTCGAAGCCCGCGTCGTCGCCCCGGAGGCGAACGTGCTCGTCCTCGCGACCCGGATGTACGTGCCCCAATGACGAGCGGCATACCGTGCCGCGCCCGCGGCTTCACCCTCCTCGAGCTGCTGGTCGCCACCGCGCTCGCCTCGCTGGCCGCAGCGGGATTCGCCGCCCTCCTGACGGCGACGCTCGGCGCGCGCCACCAGGCCGCCGATGGTGCGGAAGCCGTCGCCTCCGTCGCCTCCGCGCTCGATCAGATCGCCCGGGACGTCCGTCTCGCCGGGTACGACCCGCAGTCGCGCGGGGTCGGCGGCATCACGAGCGCGACGGCCGCGAGTCTGGTCGTCGCCGCGGATCTCGACGGCGACGGCCTCATCGACACGTCATCCGAGGAGCAGATCGGCTATCGCGTCAGCGCGGACACCCTGCAGCGCACCGTCGGACGGCAGACGCTGCCGCTCCTCGACGAGCTCGCGCCCGGAGGATTCCAGCTCCAGTATCGCGACGCGGCCGATCTCCCCGTCGATCCCACCCTTCCAGGCGCGCTCGCCGCGGTCCGCACGGTACTGGTCGACGTGAGCCTCAGGGCAACGACGACCCGCGCCCCCGTCCGCATGCGTGGCGGCGCCCGCTTGCTGAATCGTTGATGTGATCCACTCGCGGTCCTTCGCGCGTGATCGCCGCGGCAGCGCGCTGCTGACGGCGATCCTCGCCCTGGCGCTCGCCGGCGCCGCCGCAATGCTGCTCGCCGAGCTCGCGCGCACCACGATCACACGGGCCCGCGTCGATCGCGACGGCGTTCGTGCGTGGTTTCTCGCCGAGGCCGGCCTCGCCGACACGGTGGCGGCCTTCCCCCCCGGCACCAGCTTCACCGACGTCCTAGGGCGCGGGGGACCCACCGGCGGACCGGCGCCGGGGACCTACCTCGCGGTGCTGCACGACGACGCCGACGAGCACCCCGACGACCCTCTGACGGATGCGAACGCCACGATCATCGTCGACGTCACGGCCGCCGGTCCCGACCCGGTGCGGCGGCGGCTCGAGGCCGTCATCGGCCGCGAGCTCGCGCCGTTCCTGCCCGGTGCCGCCACCCTCGCCGGCGGTGTCAGCAATCTGACAGGCGATTTCCGTCTAGACGGTCACGACGGCGCCGTAGAGACTGGATGTACGATGTTGGGTGATTTTCCCCCTCGCGCGGGGGCGGCGCTGCCGCCGACCGCGACGGCACCCGTGCTCGTCGACCCCGCCCAGATCGAGGGCGTCGGTGGACCGCCGAGTGTCGTCCGTCGTCCGGCGCCGGATCTGACGACGCTGCCGACGAGCGCCGCCGCCGTGCACGTACCGCCGTCCCCGTTCCCGGCCGTGCTCGGCACGCAAGCCGCGCCGCAGCTCACCGTCGTCGACGGCGACGCCGAGATCGACGCCACGAGCAGCGGCGCCGGCGCGCTCTACGCGACGGGGCACCTCCGCATCAGCGGGCACCTCGACTTCGCGGGCGTGGTCGCGGCGGCCGGCGGTGTCGAGGTCACCGCCACGGGTAATCTACAGGTGTGCGGCGCGCTCTGGGGCGCCGGCGAGCCGGCTCTCGATGCCCGCGGCCACGGCTTCGTGCGCGCCAGCGGCAACGCGATCGCCCTCGCCGCCCGGGTGGCGCCGCTGCCCGCCCGCGCCCGGGTGCTCGCGGTGCGCGAGCTCTTCTAGTGCAGAACGAGGAGGTCCCATGAGCGAAGGCGCCAGTGAACGCATCTTGGTGGTCGACGACAACGAGGACGTCGCCCAGATCACCGCGAGCTTCCTCACCGCAAAAGGCTACCTCGTCGAGACTGCCCACGACGGTCGCCGCGCCCTCGAGCTCATCGCGATCGCCCCGCCGGATTGCGTGCTGCTCGACGTCATGATGCCCCACGTGAGCGGCATCGAGGTCCTGAACGAGCTGAAGAGCAATCCTTCGACCGCCTCCATCCCGGTCATCCTCATCACCGCCAAGAGTCGGGACGAGGACGTGCTCACCGGCTACAAGGAAGGCGCCGACTACTACATCACCAAGCCGTTCTCCTCACAGCAGCTGATCTACGGCGTGCGGCTCGTGCTGGGCGACCGTCCGGGCACCACCGAGACGAGCCCGCCGCCACCGCGGAACTGAGCCTCGCCGGCGGCGTCGCCCGTCGCTCGAGTGCGGCCTCCGCGGCGACGACCGGCGGTACCGTCCAACCGGTGGCCGGCACCCCGCCTGGACCGCCTCGCCATCGCCCGGTAGAGTCGGCGCTTTCCCGGGGGTCCGCCCTGACCAATCCACCGACGAATACCGGCGCACTGATCACCGTCGAGGGTGTCGACGGGGCGGGGAAGAGCACGCAGATCGCGCTGCTCACCCGCCACCTGCGCGCGCGCGGCCGCGAGGTCGTCACCACGCGCGAGCCGGGCGCGACCCCGCTCGGACGCGAGATTCGCCGCTTGCTGCTGGAGTCGGATACGGCGCTCGAGCCCCTGGCCGAGTTGCTGCTCTTCCTCGCCGATCGGGTCGAGCACGTTCAGCGCGTGATCCAACCGGCGCTCGCGGCGGGTGCGATCGTGCTGTGCGACCGGTTCTCCGACTCGACGATCGCCTATCAAGGATATGGCCGCAACGGCGACATTGCGCGCGTACGCCGCTGGGACGCGGAGAGCCGCGATGGCCTTTCCCCGCACCTGACCCTGCTTCTCGATTGCCCGGTCGCGGTCGCGAGCGCCCGGCTGCAGGACGCGGCCGATCGCTATCACGTGCTCGACGGCGCCTTCCACGAGCGCGTGCGCGCCGGCTTTCTCGCGCTGGCCGAAGCCGAGCCGGAGCGGGTGCGGCGGATCGATGCCAGCGCCGACATCGCCCACGTGCGTAACGAGATCGCGGGGATCGTCGATGCGTGGCTGGCCGAGCGTACGCGATGACGGCGGCACGGAGGCCTCCGGAGCGTCCCAAGGCGAGTCCGCGCCCGCGACGCGAAGCACCCGCACCCGCCCGCACGCTGCGTTTCGCTGACATCCGCGGACAGGAGCGCGCGATCGCGTTCCTGCGTCGCGGTTGGAAGGGCGGACGTCTCGCGCACGCGCTGCTGTTCGCGGGGCCCGCCGGTGTCGGCAAGCTCGCGACCGCCCGCGCGCTGGCTCTCGGCCTGCACTGTGAGGTCGCGCCGTTCGAGGCCTGCGGCACCTGCAACGCCTGCCGCACGATCGCCGCGGGAACCCACCCCGACGTGCATGTCGTCGCCGGCCCGAGCGAGGACCGCCGAGACATCTCGATCGAGCAGATGCGCGAGCTGCAACGGGAGCTCGGCTTCCGTTCGATGAGCGCGCACCCGAAGATCGGGATCGTGAACGACGCGGATCGCCTCACCCTGCAGGCGCAGAACGCCCTGCTGAAGACGCTCGAGGAGCCGGGCGGAGACACGGTCCTGATCCTCGTCGCGGTGAACTCAGCGGCCCTGACGCCGACGATCCTCTCGCGCTGCCAGCGGATCACCTTCGATCCCCTCCCCGTCGACGAGGTCGTCGCGATCCTGGAGGCGCAGGGGCGTCCGCCCGCCGAGGCACGGGCGCTCGCGGCGTTCGCCGAGGGCAGCGCCGGTCAGGCGCTGGCGCTCGACAGCGCGTTCTTCGCCCGGAGCCGGCCCGAGATCCTGCGACGCCTGGCGGAGGCCCGCCGCGGCGGCTTCAAAGGGATCGCCGACCTGGCGCAGGCGCTCACGAGCGAGCACAAGGATCTCGGCCCGGTCTTGAACGTGATCGCATCCTGGTACCGCGACCTCCTGCGTCGCGGCGTGCTCGGCGAGGACACCGAACTGCACAACGCGGACCTCGTGGCGCAGATGCCGGTGCCGTCCGCGGAGGCGGCGCTTCGCAATCTCGAGACCACGTATGGTACGATCACCGCGTTGCGTCAGAACGCCAATCGCAACTTGACACTGGTCCGCATGCTGCTCGAGCTCACGAGCTGAACGCACGACGATGGAACCGACCGGCGAGACTCTTCCCAACCAGACCGGCCCCGTCACCACGGTGGACGTCACGTTCCGGACGGCGGGTAAGCTCTTCGAGTTCGACACCGGCGGCTTGATGCTCGAGCGCGGCGACCTGGTCGTCGTCGAGAACGAGCGCGGCGCGGCGCTCGGCACCGTGGCGCGCCCACCGCAATCGATCGATGAGCCAGCTGGCGAACGCCGCCCGCCGAAGGTGTTGCGCAAAGCCGACGCGCGCGACCTCGCGCGTCTCGAGGCCAACCTCCAGCGCGAGCACGACGCCCGGCGCATGTGCCTGACACGCATCCGCGAGCGCCAGCTCACGATGAAGCTGGTGCAGGTCGAGTATCTCTTCGACGCCAGCAAGGCGGTCTTCTACTTCTGCGCCGAGGGCCGCGTCGACTTCCGGGAGCTCGTCCGCGACCTGGCGCAGGCGCTGCACACGCGCATCGAGATGAAGCAGATCGGCGCGCGCGACGAGACCAAGCTCATCGGCGGCGTCGGGCCGTGCGGCCGCGAGCTGTGCTGCTCGACGTGGCTGCGCGAGTTCCAGGCGGTCTCGGTGAAGATGGCCAAGGAGCAGGGGCTGTCACTCAATCCCTCCAAGCTCTCGGGCATGTGCGGGCGGTTGAAGTGCTGCCTGCGCTACGAGTACGACACCTACCTCGAGCTGCGCCGCGAGCTGCCGAAGATCGGGGCGGTCGTCACGTCGCTCAAGGGCGACGGCGAGGTCATCCGGCAGAACGTGCTGCGGCAGACGGCGATCGTACGCCGCGCCGACGACGGAACCGAGGTGGAGGTCACGCTCGAAGACCTCGTCGAGAAGCGTGCCGAGTAACGCTTCCCGTGCGCCGGGCCGGGCCGGCGCGGCCACATCGACCCGGGGCCGCGTGTACATCACGACGCCGCTCTACTACGTGAACGCCGAGCCGCACCTCGGCTCCGCGTACACGATCCTCATCTGCGACACGATGGCGCGCTTCCATCGTCAGCGCGGCGTCGACACGTACTTTCTCACCGGCACCGACGAGCATGGCGACAAGATCGCGCAAGCCGCCGAGGCCGCGGGCGAGGCTCCCAAAGCGTACGCCGACCGCATCAGCGACGCGTTCCGCCGCACGTGGGAGGCCTGCGGCCTCTCCTACGACCGCTTCATCCGCACCACCGACGCCGACCACGTGCGCACGGTGCAGGCGATCCTGCAGCAGGTCCACGACAGCGGCGACATCTACTTCAGCAAGTACGGCGGCCTGTACTGCACCGGCTGCGAGCGCTTCTACACCGAGAAGGAGCTCGTCGACGGCCGCTGCCCCGATCACCGCACGACCCCGGAGTGGATCGAGGAGGAGAACTACTTCTTCCGCATGGGGAAGTATCAGGCCCGCCTGCTCGCCGCCCTGCAGGAGCGCCCGGAGATGGTCCGTCCGGAACGCTACCGGAACGAGGTACTGGCGATGCTGCGCGAGCCCCTCGAGGACCTCTGCATCTCGCGTCCGAAGAGCCGCCTCACCTGGGGCATCGAGCTGCCGTTCGACGACCGCTTCGTCACCTACGTCTGGTTCGACGCGCTCATCAACTACGTCACCGCCGTGCGTGAGCTCGGAAGCGAGCGCTTCCAGGCGCTGTGGCCGGTCGCGAACCACTTCATCGCCAAGGACATCCTGAAACCGCACGCCGTCTATTGGCCGACCATGCTCATGGCCGCGGGCCTGCCGCTCTACGAGCACCTCAACGTTCACGGCTACTGGACGGTGAACGGCGACAAGATGTCGAAGAGCCTCGGCAACGTCGTCCGCCCGCTCGAGATGAAAGACCGCTACGGCATGGACGCGTTCCGCTACGTGCTGCTGCGGGAGAGCGTCTTTGGCCTCGACGCCGACTTCCGCGAGGAGGCGCTCGTCACCCGCATCAACGCCGATCTCGCCAACAACGTCGGCAATCTCGTCAGCCGCACGCTGTCGATGCAGCAGCGCTACTTCAAGGGCGTGGTGCAGCCGCGCAGCGTACCCCGCCCCGAGGACGAGGCGCTGGCGGCCGCGTTCGCCACCGCCGCGGCCGAGGTCGAGCAGCAGGTCGCCGACCTCATGCTGTCGCGTGCCCTCGAGGCCATCTGGCGCGCCGCCGATCACGCCAACAAGTACATCGTCGAGACCGCCCCCTTCACGCTCGCCAAAGACCCGGCGCAGCTGCCGCGCGTCGGCACGATCCTGCACAATCTGCTCGAGGCCCTGCGCGCCACGGCGCAGCTCGCGGCGCCCTTCCTGCCGGACAGCACGGAGCGCCTGCGCGAGCTGCTCGCCCTGCCCGCCGGCGCGCTGGCCCTGCCTGGCGTCTCTTGGGGCGCCGCCTTCCCCGATGGACACGTCGTGCGGCCGCCGGTCGTGCTCTTCCCGCGCATCGACGTGACGAGCGTGTGACGACGACCGACCCGTCCGACCCCGGCACGCCGGTCACCGCGCGGCCACGCCCCGTCGACCTGCGCCCGCCCGAGTCGATCGTCCCGCTGATCGACTCTCACTGCCATCTCGACCAGGACGCCTTCGACGCCGACCGCGAGGCGGTGATCGCGCGCGCCCGCGCGGCCGGCGTGCGGCGGATGATCACGATCGGCGCCGGCGGCCCGCTCGCCAGCAACCGCGCCGCGGTCGCGCTCGCCGAGGCCGACCGCGACATCTTCGCCGCGGTCGCGGTGCATCCACACGACGCCAGCGAGATCGCCGACGACACCTACGACGTCCTGCGCGAGCTGTGGAGCCATCCGAAGGTGGTCGCGGTCGGCGAAACCGGCCTCGACTACTACTACAACCATTCGACGCCGGAGACGCAGCGCACGCACCTGCGGCGCTTCGTGCGAGAGGCGGGCCGCGTCGGGCTACCGCTGGTGATCCACTGCCGCGATGCCTTTCCGGATCTGCTGAACATCTTTCGCGAGGAGGACGCCGCCGCGATCGGCGGCGTGATCCATTGCTTCAGTGGCACGGCCGCGGAGGCGGAGGCGTGCCTCGCGCTCGGCTTCGCGCTCTCGTTCTCGGGCATCGTCACGTTCAAGAACGCGGGGGTCCTGCGCGAGGTCGCGCGCACCATGCCGCTCGATCGCCTGCTCATCGAGACCGATGCGCCGTTCCTGGCGCCGATTCCCCATCGTGGCAAGCGCAACGAGCCCGCCCTCGTACGCTGCGTCGCCGAGGAGATCGCCCGGGCGACCGGCCTGCCCCTCGCCGAGATCGCGGCCCGGACCAGCGCCAACGCGGCGCGGATCTTCCGCTTGCCGCCCGGCGATTAGCCAGGAAACACGGCGCTTCCCCGGCCCGGGCACGCTGCGTCTTGACGGAGGCGGCCCCCCGGGTGCATGTCGCGAATCGTCCGAGGATCGCCTGCAACCGGGCCGGTTCCGCGGAGCCGCCCAGGAGGGTCCGTCATGCGCGTCGATCTCGCGCTCGGCTTCGCCACGGCGATGCGGCCACGCTCTCGTGCGCTGTGCGCCACCGTCGTCACCCTGCTCCTGCTGGCACCGACCGCTGCCGCCGCCGACGTCGCGCCGGGTGCCGTGATCACCCGCGACAACGCCGCGACCGGCGCCGATCTGCTACCGCCGAGCGTGCAGCTCATGCTGAAGCACGGCATGCGCATCACGGTCGTACCCTACGAGGCGTGCCCGCTACCGCGGGCCTTCCTCGACGCCACCGAGAAGTACGCCGGGCAGG